>Ga0256404_1008963_pt1 | contig 14649 bp, 24 predicted proteins | sample RumenRJG_01DNA_FD_185990 | JGI IMG/M metagenome (GOLD analysis project Ga0256404, IMG submission 185990) | Bovine rumen microbial communities from Lethbridge, Alberta, Canada - RJG_01 | ecosystem: Host-associated > Mammals > Digestive system > Stomach > Rumen | place: Canada: Alberta | collected...
AACGAGATCAGAGAATTCATAAAGAAGAAACTTTACGCCGCGGGCATCTCTAAGGTAGTCATCGAGAGACCGGGCAAAAACAGGACCAGGATCACGGTTCTGACGGCCCGTCCGGGCATGGTCATTGGCAAATCCGGAAACGGCATCGATGAACTGAAAGCCCAGCTCGCAAAGAAGATCGGTAAAGACGTAGACATTTCCATCCAGGAAGTGAGAAGATCGGAACTCGACGCGCAGCTCACGGCTGAGAGCGTCGCTCAGGCTCTCGAGAGAAGGACCTCCTTCAGAAGGGCCATGAAGCAGGCGATTCAGAGAACGATGAAAGCCGGAGCAAAGGGATGCAAGATCACCTGCTCGGGAAGACTCGGCGGAGCCGAGATCGCCAGATCCGAGAAATACGCAGAGGGCAACGTTCCTCTTCACACGATCAGAGCTGACATCGACTACGGATTCGCGGAGGCAGACACTACGTACGGCCGCATCGGTGTCAAGGTCTGGATCAATCACGGCGAAGTGCTCGATAAAGGTCTGAAGAGCGCCGTACAGGAAGAGAAGCCGGCAAGACACGACCGCCGCAGAGCGGACGGAAAGCGCACGGGACGCAGAGACGAACGCGGTGAGCGCCGCGGATCGAGAGCGGGCGGACAGCGCCGCGAAGGCTCCCGCGACAGGAACGGCAGAGATTCCAGGAATTTCATTCCTAAAGCGGCCAATCAGAGAATAAGAGCGAAGAAGGCAGAACCTGCGCCACAGGAAGCGGAAGCACCGCAGACCGAAGCGACGGAAACTGCAAACGCCGAAGAATAAAGAAGGAAGGAGGAACTGGCCATGTTAATGCCAAAGCGCGTTAAATACAGAAGAGTCCACAGAGGCAGAATGAAGGGCGTCGCGACTAAGGGAAACACAGTCACGTACGGCGATTACGGTCTCGTGGCCACAGAATGCGGTTGGATCACGTCCAATCAGATAGAGGCTGCTCGTATAGCGATGACCAGATCTATCAAGAGAGGCGGAAAAGTATATATCAAGATTTTCCCTCATAAATCGGTAACCAAGAAGCCTGCCGAAGTCCGTATGGGTTCCGGTAAAGGTGCTCCTGAATACTGGGTAGCCGTCGTCAAGCCGGGCAGGGTTTTGTTCGAGATCGGCGACGTCACCGAGGAACAGGCAAGAGAGGCAATCAGACTGGCGGGCCACAAACTTCCGGTAAAGAGCAAATTTGTCTCGAAGGCCGAAACAGACAAGCTTAAGGCTGCGAAAGGCGGTGAAGCATAATGGAACTGAATAAGATCAGAGAGATGACAGACGTCGAACTGAGCGCTGAGCTCGATAAGATGCAGAAGGAACTTTTCAATCTCAGATTCCAGCATGTCACCGGACAGCTTGAGAACCCTGTAAAGATGAGAGAAGTAAAGAGAGATATCGCCAGAGTCAAGACCATAATGAGAGAAAAAGAGCTCGAAAAGGCTCGCGCATAAGAAAGGAGGACTTTTGAGCAATGGCAGAACCAAGAAACAGAAGAAAAAACAAAGTCGGTATTGTCGTCAGCGATAAGATGGACAAGACTGCGGTAGTTGCTATCGAAGACCTCGTTATGCACCCTCTCTACGGCAAGGCTGTTAAGAGGACCAAGAAAGTAAAGGTCCACGACGAAAACAACGAGTGCGGTATCGGCGATAAGGTTAGGATCATGGAGACGAGACCTCTTTCACACGATAAGAGATGGAGACTCGTCGGCATCATAGAAAAAGCGAAGTAGGAGGCTTTCGGCAATGATTCAGACAGAAACAAGATTGAAAGTGGCTGACAATTCCGGAGCCAAGGAACTTCTGTGCATCAGAATCCTGGGCGGAACGAGCCGCCAGTACGCCAACATCGGCGACATCATCGTCTGCGCGGTCAAAGACGCCACACCGGGCGGCATCGTGAAAAAAGGCGACGTCGTCAAGGCAGTTATAGTTAGAACAACCAGCGGAGCCAGAAGAGCCGACGGCAGTTACGTGAAGTTCGACCAGAACGCGGCCGTCATCATCAAGGACAAGAACGACAAGACCCCTGTAGGGACCCGTATCTTCGGGCCTGTAGCCAGAGAGCTCAGAGACAGAGGATTCATGAAGATCGTGTCTCTGGCGCCGGAAGTACTGTAGGAGGTGCCTTTACATGAAAATCAAAACAGGTGATACGGTAGCCGTAATTACCGGCAAAGACAAAGGCGCCAAGGGCAAAGTCCTCGCGGTGATCCCTAAGAAGAACCGCGTGATCGTGGAGGGCGTGAACATTCAGGCCAAGCACCAGAAGCAGACGCGCAATCTCCCTGCCGAGATCAGGCACGTGGAAGGACCGATCGACGCTTCCAACGTAGTCCTCGTCGAATCCTCCAGGGGATCGGCTAAGGCAAAGACCGAAAAGAAAGAAACCAAAAAAGAATCCAAGAAGGATAATAAATAGGAAAGGAGGAGAGCAAATTGTCAAACGCAAGATTAAGAGACAAGTATAAGGAAGAAGTTTTTCCTGCGCTCCAGGAAAAATTCCAGTATAAAAACCCGAACCAGGTCCCTAAGCTCACGAAGATAACGATCAACATGGGACTCGGCGAAGCAAAGGACAACTCGAAGATCCTCGAGTCCGCGGTCCAGGAACTCGGACTGATCAGCGGTCAGAGACCGGTAGTCACGAAGGCCAGAAAGTCCATCGCGAACTTTAAGATCAGACAGGGCATGCCTGTAGGATGCAAGGTCACTCTTCGCGGCGACAACATGTACGTATTCGCCGATAAGTTTTTCAATATCTCTCTTCCGAGAGTCCGCGACTTCAAGGGCGTCAGCAAAAACAGCTTCGACGGACGCGGAAACTACTCCATGGGCATCAAGGAGCAGCTGATTTTCCCGGAAATCAATTACGATGACGTAGAGACCATCAAGGGCATGAACATCGTATTTACGACAACGGCAAAGACAGATGAGGAAGCGGCTGCGCTGCTGGAACTCCTCGGAATGCCTTTTGAGAAGTAGGAGGTAAGGATGGCTAAGACATCTCAGAAAGTCAGACAGCAGAGAAAGCCTAAATATTCGACGCGCGCATATACGAGATGCAGGATCTGCGGAAGACCGCATTCCGTGCTTAAGAAATATGGCGTTTGCCGTATCTGCTTCAGAGAACTGGCTTACAAGGGTGAGATTCCGGGCGTCAAAAAGGCGAGCTGGTAAAGACCCGTCATATAAATGTTCACGTTTTGCGCAAGTCCCGCCGGGCCGCACTTTGACGATCCCGAGAACATGGAGGATACTGCGCAAGGAAGGAGTATTACAGTAATGACTATGACAGATCCGATTGCGGATATGCTGACCAGAATAAGGAATGCCAACACCGCGGGTCACGAGACTGTCGAGATCCCGGCTTCCAAAATGAAAGCCGCCATCGCGCGCATCCTGCTCGATGAGGGATTCATCAGCGGATACGAGGTCATCGACGACAACAAGCAGGGCATCATAAAAGTCCAGATGAAGTACGGCGCCGGAAAAGAGAGAGTCATCTCCGGCATCAAGAAGATTTCGAAGCCGGGCCTTAAGGTCTACGCAAAAGCGGACGAGGTACCGAGTGTTCTCGGCGGACTCGGAGTCGCGATCATCTCCACGTCAAAGGGGATCATGAGCGACAAGGAAGCCAGGAAACTCGGCGTCGGCGGCGAAGTTATCTGCTACGTATGGTAGGAAGGAGAGCGGAATGTCAAGAATAGGTAAAATGCCGATCGCGATCCCTTCCGGAGTAGAGGTTAAGGTCGACGACAACAACGTCGTAACGGTCAAGGGACCAAAGGGCGAACTGAGCCAGCAGCTCAGCGATAAAATCAAAGTAACGTTAGAAGACGGAAAGATCGAATTCACCAGAGGATCCGACGAGAGACACGAGAGAGCCCAGCACGGACTCGCCAGAGCGCTCGTCAACAACATGGTGACAGGCGTGACGAACGGCTTCGAAAAGAAGATGGTCATCAGCGGCGTCGGCTACAAGGCCGAAAAGAAGGGCGACACCCTCGTCCTGAGCCTCGGATATTCCCACCCGGTCGAACTGAAGGACCCTGAGGGGATCACCACGGAAACTCCGGACCCTGCGACGATCATCGTAAAAGGCATCGATAAGAGTCTTGTTGGCAACTATGCGGCAGTGATCAGAGCCTGGAGAGGTCCGGAACCATATAAGGGCAAGGGCATCAGGTACGAGAACGAGCACATCCGCCGCAAAGAAGGCAAGACCGGAGCTAAGTAGGAAGGAGTGAAGAAAAATGGCAATGGCAAGCAGAAATGACAGGCGTGTCAAAAGACACGAGAGAGTCAGAAAGACCGTATTCGGAACTCCTGAAAGACCAAGACTCTGCGTTTACAGATCGAATAAGAACATCTCATGCCAGATCATTGACGACGTGAACAGCAAAACTCTCTGCTCAGCGTCATCGCTCGACAAGGACCTCGGCCTCGGATACGGCGGAAACAAAGACGCCGCCGAGAAGGTCGGCGAGTCCATCGCCGAGAAGGCGCTCGCAATGGGGATCACGGAAGTCTGCTTTGACAGAGGCGGCTACCTCTATCACGGAAGAGTACAGCAGCTCGCAGACGGCGCCCGCAAAGGCGGACTCAAATTCTAGCAGGAGGAGAAATAATGCGTAATACGATAGATGCATCAAAGCTTGAACTGACGGAAAATATCGTAAGCATCAGACGCGTCGCCAAAACAGTAAAGGGCGGTAAGAACATGCGCTTCAGCGTGACCGTCGTCGTCGGCGATCACGCCGGACACGTAGGCATCGGTCTGGGCAAGTCGGTAGAAATTCCGGAAGCGGCCAGAAAAGCGGCTGAGGATGCTAAGAAAAAACTCATCACAGTCCCTATGGTAGGGACCACGATCCCTCACGAGGCGCTCGGCGTCTACGGAGCGGGAAGAGTCCTCGTAATGCCTGCTGCACCTGGTACCGGAGTTATCGCCGGTTCCTCGGTCAGAGCGGTGCTCGAGGCTGCCGGCATCTTTGACGTCAGAGCGAAGTCGATCGGTTCGAGCAACACGGGAAACATGGCACTCGCCACGATCGAAGCCCTCAAGCAGCTTACGACTGTCGAGGAAGCAGCGAGAAAAAGAGGCAAGACCCCGGAAGAGATCTTGGGATAGGAGGAACGCAGGATGGCTAAAATGTTAAAAATAACTTTGACGAAGAGCACGATCGGCGCTACCCCTAAACAGAAGAAGGTAGTACAGGCGCTCGGCCTTAAGAAACTTCATCATTCGGTCGAGCTGGCCGATACGCCGCAGACCCGCGGCGCGATCGAGCAGGTAACGCATCTCGTTACCGTCGAGGAACTGTAGGAGAGGGGGTGCAAGTAGATGAAACTGCATGAACTCAAAGCGCCTGCCGGATCGAGGCACAGCGAAAAGAGAGTCGGAAGAGGCAACGCGACCGGACAGGGCAAGACGTCCGGCAGAGGCATGAACGGCCAGAACTCCAGAAGCGGCAAGGGTACGCGTCTCGGATTCGAAGGCGGACAGATGCCTCTCTACAGAAGACTTCCTAAGCGTGGCTTCCATAACAAGTGGGCTGTGGAATATGCTGAAATCAACGTTTCCGACCTCAATAAACTTGACGAGGGAACTGAAGTCACTCCTGAACTTCTCCGCGAGCTTGGTCTCGTAAAGAAGGTCGCTGACGGCGTTAAGGTACTCGGAAACGGTGAGATCAACAAGGCGCTTACTGTAAAAGCGAATAAGTTTTCTAAATCTGCCGAGGAAAAAATCACAGCCGCCGGAGGAAAGGCAGAGGTGATTTAGTATGGATATGCTGAAGTCGGTGAGACAGGCCTTTAAAGTGCCTGAGATGAGGAAGAAGATAATCTTCACTATCCTCATGCTCCTGGTATTCCGCATAGGCTCGAACATCCCGGTTCCGGGGATCGACAGATCGACACTCGCCGAGATATTCAACGGCGATACAGGACTGTTCGATCTGTTCGACCTGTTCTCGGGCGGCGCGTTCGCGAACTTCACCATCTTCGCGCTCGGCATCACTCCATATATCACCGCTTCCATCATCGTTCAGCTCCTGGGCGTAGCGTTCTCGTATTTCGAACGTCTTGCCAAAGAAGGAACTGAGGGACGCAAGAAGCTGGTAATGATCACGCGAATCATGACCGTAGCGCTGGCAGTCGTCCAGTCGCTCGGTCTGACGATCGGACTCTTCAGAAGAGCGGTCATCGGCCAGACGTGGTTCAATTTCCTGCTCATCATCCTCGTTTTGACGGCGGGCACCGCCTTCCTGATGTGGATCGGAGAGCAGATCAACGAATACGGCATCGGAAACGGCATCTCGATCCTCATCTTCGCGGGAATCGCGGCGAGGATCCCTTCCGAGGTCAGAAGCGTCGTGACACAGTATAATGACGGACAGACGACGATCGTCGGGATCATAGTATTCTGTCTCTTCGCTGTCGCGGTCATAGTCGGCATCATCATGATCCAGCAGGGAACGAGAAAGATCCCTGTTCAGTACGCTAAGCGCGTAGTGGGACGCAAACAGTACGGCGGACAGTCTTCGCACATTCCGCTCAAGGTGAACCAGGCAGGCGTCATTCCTGTCATCTTTGCCGTTTCGCTGCTCCAGTTCCCGCTCACGATCACGTACTTCACGCCGTCGGATTCGAAATTCACGCTCTGGGTGACTAAATGGCTGTCGCCGAGCGGCACGCCGGGCGTATGGATCTACACGATCCTCGATGTCGTTCTGATCATCGCGTTCAACTATTTCTATACGACGATCACGTTCAATCCTGTCGAGATCGCTCAGAACCTTAAGTCCAACGGCGGATTCGTACCGGGCATCAGGCCGGGCAAGCCGACCGTCGACTATCTGACGAACGTCATGAGCAGGATCTCCATCGTCGGGGCGATCTTCCTCGCGGTGATCGCGGTACTCCCGACGATCGTAAGCAGATTTACCGGTTTCTCGCTTCAGTTCGGCGGCACGTCGCTGCTGATCCTGGTCGGTGTCGCCATCGAAATGATGCAGTCGATACAGAACCAGATGCTGATGAGAAACTACAGAGGCTTCCTCAAGAGGTAGGTGAAAAGATGCTTAGGACTGTACTTTTGGGGCCTCCGGGTGCCGGAAAGGGCACTCAGGCCGTAAGGATAACGGAAAAATACGGGATCCCTCACATATCAACGGGCGACATCTTCCGCGACAACATCAAGAGAGGGACGGAACTCGGAAAGAAAGCCCAGGAATACACGAGCAAGGGTGAGCTCGTACCGGACGAGCTGGTCGTGGAGATCGCCACTTCGAGACTTCTCGAGGACGACTGCAGGAACGGCTTCCTTCTGGACGGCTTCCCGCGCACGGTGTATCAGGCCGAAAAACTCGACGAATTCCTCGAGTCGCACGGACAGAAGCTCGATAAGGTGATCGACATCCGCGTAGCCGACGACGAACTCCTCACGAGGCTGACCGGCAGGCGCGTCTGCAGAAAGTGTGGCGCAAGCTATCACGTCGTGAACATGCCTCCTAAAAAAGAGGGAGTATGCGACGTCTGCGGCGGAGAACTCTATCAGCGTGCCGACGACACCGAAGAGACTGTAAAAAACAGGATCAACGTGTATAAGAAACAGACGGCGCCGCTGACGGACTACTACACCGCGCGCGGAAACATCGCCGCCATCGACGGAGCAGGAGATCCGGACGAGATCTTTAAAGATATCGTCAAGGCGCTTGACTGAACGTACGGGATACTGCAGGTGATTTGATGGCTAAGAAAGACACGATAGAAGCGGTGGGAACCGTAGTCGACGCTCAGCCGAACGCAATGTTCGTGGTAAAACTCGACAACGGGTTCGAAGTGCTTGCGCATATTTCAGGCAAAATCAGAATGAACTATATCCGCATCCTACCGGGCGACAGGGTGAAGGTGGAACTTTCCCCTTACGACCTGACGCGCGGCAGGATAGTCTGGCGCGACAAATGATAGACAGGAGGTTATCGAAATGAAAGTCAGAGCATCGGTAAAGCCGATCTGCGAGAAATGCAAGGTCATCAAGAGACACGGAAAAGTCATGGTGATCTGCGAGAATCCTAAACATAAGCAGAGACAGGGCTGAAAAAGCCTTGAACTTTCGGGTGTGGAGGACCGGGACCCGCACCTCGCCGTTATTTAACAACACACGTCGCCTGTCTATATCACTCCCGGATATGTGACGGAAGATAGGAGAAGGAGGAAAAATATGGCTCGTATAGCCGGTGTTGACCTGCCGAGAGAGAAGAGAGTCGAGATAGGGCTCACGTACATTTACGGTATCGGCAGACCGACAGCAAACGCCATCCTTAAGGAGGCGGAAGTAGATCCTGACACCAGAGTCAAAGACCTGACCGAGGACGAAGCAGGACGCATCAGAAAAATCATCGAAAGCAGCTACACGGTTGAAGGCGACCTCAGAAGAGAGACCGCACTCAACATCAAGAACCTCATGGAAATCGGTTCCTACAGGGGCATCCGCCACAGAAGGGGACTCCCTGTCAGAGGTCAGAACACTAAAACAAACGCCAGGACGCGCAAAGGGCCTAAGCGCACTGTGGGCAGAAAGAAGAAGTAAAGGAGGTAGGACAGCATGGCTAAGACTGTAAAGAAGAACACAGTAAGAAAAAAGAGAAACGTCCGCAAGAACGTCGAAAAAGGTCAGGCGCATATCCAGTCCACCTTTAACAACACTCTCGTAACGCTCACGGATATGGAAGGCAACGCACTTTCATGGTGCAGCGCAGGTTCGCTCGGATTCAAAGGATCGAGAAAATCCACGCCTTTCGCGGCGCAGAGCGCGGCTGAGACCGCTGCCAAAGCCGCCATGGAGCACGGACTCAAGACCGTCGAGGTCTACGTAAAGGGTCCTGGCTCGGGACGCGAATCGGCGATCAGAGCCCTTCAGGCCGCCGGACTCGAAATCACGATGATCAAAGATATCACACCGATCCCTCACAACGGCTGCAGGCCGCCGAAGAGAAGAAGAGTCTGACGGAAGGGAGGAACGAATATAATGGCAGTAAACAGAGAACCTATCCTGAAAAGATGCAGATCGCTTCAGATAGATCCAAGTCATATGGGCATCTATAAGGAGTCCAAGAGAAAACCGAGACAGAGCTTCAAGAAGATGAGCGAGTACGGCCTCCAGCTTCGCGAGAAGCAGAGAGCAAAGTTCATCTACGGCGTGCAGGAAAGACAGTTCAGAAACACGTTCGAAAAGGCTTCTAACATGAAGGGCATCACGGGTGACAACCTCCTGATCATGCTCGAGGAGCGCCTCGACAACGTCGTCTACAGAATGGGACTTTCCACGACGAGAAGAGAAGCCAGACAGCTCGTTACACACAGCCATTTCACCGTAAACGGCAAAAAGGTAAACATCCCTTCGTATCAGGTAAAGCCTGGCGACGTGATCGCGGTAAAGGCTAAGAGCCAGAACTCTCCTAAATTCAAGGAGATCAAAGAGATGCAGGTCGGTGTTCCGGGATGGCTTTCCGTCGACAGAGACAAACTCACCGGAACGGTACTCGCCGCTCCGACCAGAGAGCAGATCGACACTCCTGTCGAGGAGCGCCGTATCGTCGAGCTTTATTCCAAATAGTGATACAGTTCGATTTCATGCCCTTGTTACTGCTTGGATAAAAAGGAGAGCATCTAATGATAGAAATCGAAAAGCCTACAATTACAAAGACCGTAAGCGAGAACGGCACATATGGCAAATTTGTCATCGAGCCGCTCGAGAGAGGCTTCGGAATCACACTCGGCAACTGCATGAGAAGGATCCTTTTAAGTTCGCTCCCGGGAGCAGCCGTCACGTCTGTCAAGATCGACGGGATCCTCCACGAATTCTCGACGATCCCAGGGGTCAAGGAAGACGTCACGGAGATCATCCTCAACCTGAAGAAGCTGGCGATCAGACTCTGGAGCGACGAGCCTAAGCGCGTGATCATCAACGCCGTGGGACCTAAAGAGGTCACGGCTGCAGACATCATCGCAGACTCCGATCTCGAGATCTTCAATCCGGACCTTCACATCGCGACGCTCGAAGAGAACGCCACGCTCGTCATGGAGATGAAGATAGCCAGAGGCCGTGGCTACGTTCCTGCGGATCAGAACAAGACGGATGACACGCCGATCTCGGTGATCCCGGTCGATTCCATCTTTACTCCGGTCAGAAGAGTGAACTTCACTGTCGACAACACCAGAGTCGGCCAGGTGACCGACTACGACAAGCTGACGCTCGAGATCTGGACCGACGGCTCGATTTCCCCTGAAGAGGGCGTATCGATCGGCGCCAAGATCATGCAGGAGCACCTGAATCTGTTCGTTACGCTCGACGACGCGGCAGACCACATGGAGATCATGGTGGAAAAGGAGGAAGACCAGAAGAGCAAAGGCCTCGAGATGACGATCGAGGAACTCGAACTCACGGTACGTTCCTTCAACTGCCTCAAGAGAGCGGGCATCAACACGGTGCAGGAACTCACCGAGCGTTCCGAGGACGAGATGATGAAAGTCAGGAACCTCGGGAAGAAGTCGCTCGACGAAGTCAAGAGAAAACTCGCGGAGCTCGGTCTTTCGCTGAGATCGAGCGAGAAATAGACTCTGAAAGAAAGGAGAATCCGAAATGCCGGGATACAGAAAACTTGGCAGGCCTACGGCTCACAGACAGTCGATGCTCAGGAACCTCACGACCGACCTTTTCAGGGAGGGCAGGATCCAGACGACTGAGAACAGAGCCAAAGAGGTCAGAAGAGAAGCCGAAAAACTCATCACGATGGCAAAGACTGACAGCCTCGCGAACAGAAGACACGCAATGGCGTATCTCTACGACGAGACCGTAGTCAACAACCTGTTCGAGACGATCGCGCCTAAATACGAAGACCGTCAGGGCGGATACACGAGGATCCTCAAACTCGGTCCTCGCCGCGGAGACGCAGCAGAGATCGTATTCCTCGAACTGGTATAGTCCGGGTGGTACAGTCCGGGCAGTATAGTCCGGGCAGTATAGTTCGGGTAGTATAGTCCGGGCTGCAGACGAAGCCTGAACTTAAGTCAGAACATAAGTCAGAATAAGACCGCTTCGGGAGTTTTCGCTCCTGGGGCGGTCTTTGTTTTGGCTGATCTTTCGCGCAGTATTCTGAAAATACAGGCTTGCTGTAGAAATTTTATTATATATAATAATGTTAGTATAATTTATGATTTATTGATGCATTGATGCGAAAGGGGTCAAAATGTACAGGGGAAAGGGTTTTCGCATTCTGACCGCTGTTCTGGCTTTGGCGCTTGTCCTGAGCCTGCTGCCGACGAGTTTTGTCGCGGTGGATGGTCCTTCAACGAAAACGTGCAGTACTACCTCCGCGAAGACGCCGCGCCGGCAGGTTTTGCCAGGCTAAGCGAAGACTACGCATTCCAGGTGAGCAAAACCAGGCAGGACTGGGAGAACCACCTCTACATCAACGGCGACACGATCCTGATCCCGAACGAAAAACTCACGGAAATCTCCTTTACTAAAGTCTGGAGCGACAGCGGCAATGAGGACGGCATACGTCCGAGCTCTGATCCTCAGAGCAGCGATTACTTCGGCAAGTGGCTGCATCTCTACAGCACCGTGAACGGAACGGAGACCGAAGTGAGCGGATACGCGCCGACTATTTCCGTCGACCCTTCCGACAGCAGTAAATGGACTGTCACATACACCGGGCTTCCTTTGATCGACGGAAACTACAGCGTAAAGGAGGTCATCCCTGCAGGCAGCCGTTATAAAGCGGATTACGGAGCTCAGGGCTTGACATCGGTATCCGCGGGCGGCACGCTGACGAACACAGAGACCGAGGAAGAAAAAGTGAGCATCCCGGCAGCTAAGAAGTGGGCAGGCGGCGCCAAAGGCGACGAGGCAGTGATAGTCCTCACCGTCAACGGCCGGAAGACAGATACGACCCTGACGCTGAGCGAATCCAATAAATGGAGTTCTTCCTTCGACGACCTTCCGAGGTTTGACGAAAACGGCGAGGAGATCGAGTACGGCGTGACCGAGGAGACCGTGGAATGGAAGTTCACGGTGGAGCCGGACGGAAACGGCGGGTTCATCGTCACGAACAGCCCGAAGGATGAGCCGGGAAAACCGGAGAACCCGGGCACCGGCGACGGAACGCCTGCTGCCCTCATCCTGGCCGTTCAGGCTTTCTGCCTTGCTTTGCTGATGAAGCTCAGGGGCATGCGCCGCCGCGGGAACGAATGAACCGGTCCTGACATTCGGCTGATTTGCTCTTGAAACCCCATCGCGGGTCGGATATAATATTGACGTAGGTGAATAACCGATCTCATGTTCCCCTTTATATCAAAGGGGCCAAGAGGGAAGCAGGTGCGATGCCTGCGCGGTCCCGCCGCCGTAAATGGCCGCTTGCTCTCGTGCACGTAAGACGTGCGCCACTGGGAAACCGGGAAGGCTGGGAGAAGCCATGGCCATGAGCCGGAAGACCTGCATGAGATGATCCTTACCGGCGGTGAACCGGCTTAGGGAAAAAATCAGCAAATACGGGCTGTGGGGCTACCACAGCCCTTTTCATAGACTGTGGAGCCGGCTTTTCATTCTTTTTCATACCTATGATAAGGCAGGTTCCGTCACCCTGCCTTATCGCATTTTTTGGAGAAAATAATGGATCATAGCGGAGACTGCGGACATATGGACAACTATAGCAAGGACAGCGCCGCCCGGGACGGATCCGGCGGAGGCGGTGCCGGTAAGGGATACGCGGACCGGATATTCATAGCCACGTTCTCGTCCGGGGCAGTCGAAACCGCGAAAAAATACGGCTTCGGCATAGAACTCAACGACCTGTGCATATCGCATAATCTGGACCCGGAGCAGCGCGAGTTCGTCATCGGACGCATGAAGAGCGAGATAGAGAACTCGGGCAGCGCCGGCCGCAGGGTCATCATGCACGGGCCTTTCACGGAACTCACGCCCGATTCGATCGACCCGCTCGCGCTGAAACTCACCCGCGACAGGTACGATCAGGCGATCGGGTTCTGCGATATGTTCGGGATAAAGGACTTCGTGGTCCACAGCGGATATTTTCCCCTCATATATCACAGGGAATGGCACGTCAAAAAGTCTGTACAGTTCTGGCGCTCGCTGGCTGACAGCCTGCCGCGGGACTTCACGGTCTACGTCGAGAACGTCTTTGAGGACGATCCGGAGGAACTGCTCGAGGTAGTGGCCGGGACCGACCGCCCGAACGTGAAAGCGTGCCTGGACGTCGGCCATGCCAACGTCCTGACGAAGGAGGGCTGCGAAGTGACGGACTGGATAGACACGCTCGCGCCTGTCACCGGACACTTCCACCTGCATAACAACGACGGCACCGCGGACCAGCACAGACCGGTGAACGACGGAAAACTGTACATGAAACGCGTGCTCGACGAGATATGCGCGAAGTGCGCGCCAGACGTGACATTCACGATCGAAAGCGGCACGTGTTCGGAGAGCGCGGAATTTCTCAAACAATATTTCTCTGAAAAACAGGGCCTCCTATGATACAATAAATTCGCGGAAAATCGCGTTTTGTCAGAGGAAAACGCGTATCGCAGATTGGCGATGCGAACGGAAAACAGCGCTTCGGCGAGGAAATATAACGGATATGGATCTCAGCGGATTAAATAAAGAACAGCAGCAGGCGGTGAAGTGCACCGAGGGGCCTCTTCTCATACTGGCGGGGGCGGGCTCCGGCAAGACGAGCACCATGACTCACCGCATAGCGTATTTGATAGAGGAAAAGGGCGTCAGCCCGTACAGCATACTGGCAGTCACCTTCACGAACAAAGCCGCGGCGGAGATGCGCTCGCGCGTCGAGCAGCTCTGCGGCAGCGTCAGGGGCATGTGGATCATGACTTTCCACGCCATGTGCCTGCGGATGCTGCGCGCTGATTCCGACAGGATAGGCTTTGACCGGAACTTCGTCATATACGACACGACCGACCAGAAGACCGTCGTAAAGAACATTATAAAGGAAATGAACGTAAGGACCGATGAATATAAGGTACCGTACGTTTTGTCCGTCATCAGCGATAAAAAGGAAAAGAACGTGACCGCGGCGGAATTCGCCGCCGAGGCAGATCAAAACAACCCGCGCGAGAGGACGCTTTCACGCATCTACACGGCGTATCAGCGCGAGCTCACCGAGAACGACGCGATGGACTTTGACGACCTGCTGCTCTACGCCTGCAGGCTGCTTTCCAGCGAGCCGGACGTCCTCGAAAAATACAGGGGACGCTTCAGATATATCATGGTCGACGAGTACCAGGACACTAACAGGCTGCAATATCAGATCGTCAGACTTCTGGCTAAGGAGCACGAAAACATCTGCGTCGTAGGGGACGACGATCAGTGCATATACGAGTGGCGCGGCGCCGACATCCGCAACATATTAGATTTCGAAAAGGATTTCCCGCACGCAAAGGTCGTGAAGCTGGAGCAGAACTACCGCTCCAACGGCAACATCCTGAAGGCGGCGCATTCCGTCATCAAAAACAACCGCGGGCGCAAGAGCAAGAAACTCTGGACGGAGAAGCCGGACGGGGCTAAGATCACGTATTA
>Ga0256404_1008964_pt1 | contig 14646 bp, 12 predicted proteins | sample RumenRJG_01DNA_FD_185990 | JGI IMG/M metagenome (GOLD analysis project Ga0256404, IMG submission 185990) | Bovine rumen microbial communities from Lethbridge, Alberta, Canada - RJG_01 | ecosystem: Host-associated > Mammals > Digestive system > Stomach > Rumen | place: Canada: Alberta | collected...
TTTCAGTGGTACATTTCATTCCGATACGGATGGTACATTTCAATCCGATACGAGTGGCACATTTCATTCCGCTGAAGGTGGTACATTTGTTTCCGATACAAGTGGCACATTTATTCCGATACTATCACATATTGCTAACTTTAACGCTAAATAGCCCAGTTAAGCGTCTTAAATGCGGATATAGAACGCCATTGTATAAAGAAAAAGAGATTACTACTTTGCTGCCAATATCTAAAAGACATGGTTCAACATAGTGTTTTGGAACCTTTATTTGGCTTGCATACAGTACACCATTCTTCTTGTCATGTTTATATATAAATGCTTGTACTTGGTCTTCGGGAACATTAACACTTAAATCGATAGGAAGCAATGTCCGAAGACCTGTTGTTGTATGCAAAAGAACATGATAATTTTTTAATTTCCCAATGACTTTAAAATTGTAGTTTTTATCATTGAATATAAGATTGCTAATATTCTCTTTTATACGTTCTTTACCTCTAATTGTCGCATAATAGGTGTTGTATCCCTTATGTCCAAATTCGCAGACATCTCTATATAGTTTTTTATTCTTGCATTGGTTTACTATCCGCAGATCGTACTCTATTAAATATGCGACATCTCGACATTTCCCACCTTTGTTTTTAAGATCATTAATAAGAATGTTGATGTATGGAATGGAAAAAACTTCAATCAATGTATTATTGGATATTTCTTTATTTTTATTGGCAACGTGATAATAATCATAAAGTGTATATAATACTACAGGGTTGTCCAATTTATTTCTTAAATATGAAATAACAAATGCAGGTGGCATGTCAAGCATTTTAAATGCCTGGCTTAGTGTTTCTGGATTTTTGGTGTTTAAACAAGAATTCAATATAAATTCTTTTTGTTCAAAAGTCAGCTGTTTAGATACTATACTTATAAGATTGATAGCGTGATGTAGTTTGTCTATCGCCATGAAAGCATTCTTGATAATATCATCCAATGCGGTAGGATCACATGGGGGAATTGGCATGTCATGCGAGATATTTTTACTAATTGTTGACAAGAATAGCGATGCATCATGCATTACTAATACCCTAACAAAAGCCCAGAAATTAATGTAGTGAAATTTTTCCGACTTTAGTAGCTGCGATATACCTGCATTTATAATGGGAATATTACGCCCTGTAAATGCTTTTTCTTTCAGGAAATCCTTAACTGCCTGAAAGTCTCCATCAAGAATGAGAGAATTAAGTGTATTTGCGAGTACATTTGAATCCCTAGTGGGAGTTAAAGCTGTATTCTCACTATTGTTCTCAATCTTTGCAGTCCATTCAAATCCGTTATTATCAGTCATTGCTCTTTTTTTTTAATTCTTTCGCACATAATTCAGAATCTCCTGCAATGTAGTTTTGAACATTCGGAGGAATGCTAATTGAAGTCTATAAAATTCATCAGGGTCTTTAGGCTCATTAACATTTCCCAAAAGTGCCATTAACATGTCTGGTTTACTCTTTTTTCCATCAGTTAGTTCAAAAGTATCCATTTGATGGGTTTTCCCCAATGAGTGTCTAGCAATATCAACATACTGAGCAAAATCATTATATTTAAAATTGTTGTTAGGCAACAATTCTCTTGGCTTTGTTTCTTTTGTCCATTCAAAATATATACGATATATGGCACATGAGAATTCCGCAAACAATTCTGTTGAGAAACATGGGCCTGTGAGATCTTTGAATGTAGACATGCTGTCAACGGTTGGCTTGAAAATATAACTTCGCCTTTTGTTTTCTTGAGTTTTGTTAATGATTTCTATAATTTGGCTAATATCAGAAACAAGTGATTCGTGTTCAGACTTTTTGGGCTTTGACAAGTTGCTATCTGCATTATCCGCCAAAATATATTCTTTTAAGAATTCAATAGGCAATATAGCCTTATTTTTTTCATTAACAATGATGCCTTTATCACACAATGACGAATATCCTAAAGATGTAGGAGCAATACCCATTCCTTTGGCCAATACCTTTAAAGTGTTTATTTCCGCAACACTTAGGGTTTTGTTTAACATTTCATTAAAAAATGGCTTGCAGATGGTGTGATCTGGTATAGAATTGTTGCGAACTAGATATGCACCTATCAGTTTTCCATAAAATGGGACTCCGCCTGTTTTCTTCCAAGCAAACTCTACTTCTGCTAATACTTTTTTTCTGTTTGTTTCATCTTCTATTAATTCGCATTCATCATTCCACATTTTGACGAAATCTTCTTTTGATATCGGGGTAACGTATTCTGTAGCTGAAATTGGATTGCATTCTCCTGACCCAATAACAGAACATAAATGATCCCAGTTTAATGCACCCGAGATCCAAAAAATGAATGGTCGTAAATCATTTTCTATTACACTCGTACTTAAGTCACGCAATTTCATAAAACTTGCAGGGCTATCAAGTACGTATTTAAATAAGTATTCATATTCATCAATGACAAATAAAATGGTCTTTTCCATAAAAGCCGCAAAAAAAGTTACTATTTTCTTTAAGCAAGTTTGCAGCCTTACACTTGAAAGCGACAATAGTTGTTCGTCAACTTCAGTCCATTCGTCGGATGGAGTAATTTTGATAAGTCCAAAATCTTCTTCGCTCGTAAAAATTTTATCACTATTTAGAGAAACCACCAGTGATGAAATCATATATCTATACGCAGCGTCAGTGCCTTTAATGTCTTCTGTTTTAAAATCAAGATAAATTGGGTAGACTTTAATGTCATTTGAATCTCGGATTTCTGTAATTATGCTTTTCAAAAGACATGTTTTACCGAACCTTCTTGCTCCTATGATTGATGCGTTCTCACATCTCTTGGCAAGAATAATTAGTTTTCTCAGCAAAGTATCTCTTCCATAGAGACTTGATTTGTTAGAAATATCGATTATTTCAAATGGTTGTTTCATAATTACTGAATTGTTGTTATTTCCAATTTAATATCAGGATAATGGACCTTCCACCATCTTCTAAAGAGGTCTACAGACAGTCTGTAAACAGGAATAAATTCATCCTCAGACTGAACTAAGACCTTTCTTTCTAATAAAAGAGTTATTGCTTCTGCCAATTTGGGGCGATATGCTTCGATGCCATTTTTGCTCCATAGTTCTTGTAGTTCTTGCGTACTTACACTTCTTGGCACTTCCAGGTTCTCATTGAGATAACATAAGCTGGAAATGAGCACATTAACTTCTTTCTTATCTTGGGGACTATATAGATTGTTTTGGAAAATGGTTTTAGGCAAAACTTTGACCAGTGAGTCTTTTTCCCCATCAGACTCTCCAGTTAGTATTTTAATGACATGCTCCAATTCGGGTTTGCCAATATTACGGCGTTTTTTCTCGACAGCATAGAATCCACAGAATTTGCAGATGATTTGGATAAAATAGGGAACATCTCCAGACAACAAATGTATATGTTTTATTGCCTCTTCCGTAAATGAGAGTTTATCCCTCATCACATTAACCAATTCTTCAGCAGAGACCGGATCTATTTCATTAATTTGCTCTTCAATAGTATGAACTAGTTGTCCTGTAATAGCATATTTGGGATCCTTAATGAGTTCTTTGATATCATAAGTTCCTGCAAAAATGAAACTTGCAAGCCCCTCAAGAGAATACTGACGTAACGTGTGCAAGAAAGAAGTATTAATAATGTTTTTATCAAGTAATATCTTAATATGAGAAAATTCATCTACAAAGAACATCGGATGTTTTTTGCATTGTTTCAAGTATTGAAGTATTTTCTTGAAGTCTTTTGCTCGTGGGAATTCTGATATGTCTAATTCTGCCCTAAAGGGGGCTGTTAAGTATTCTCCTAACTCATCATATAGAGTATCTCGTAAAAGATATTGCCACATATCTCTAGCATTTCCGTAACCTGAGGCTTCGGATAAATCCCATTCAAAAGAAATAAGATCAAATCGCTCGCCTTCTTTTAAAAAGCTTTTTCCTGTCAAATCTTTTTTTAAGTTAAGAAGTATTGAACTTTTACCTGTTCTTGTCAATCCATATAAGATGTAAGGTTTGTCCCTTTCAACAGAGAGGTAGTGTCGAGAAAGTCTGTCCATAATATCTTGTCTTCCTTTGAAAAGGACTCCTGACATTTTGGGGCCGTCTTTCCACATAATTTCTTCTTCTGTAAGTGATGCTTCAGGTTCAAGTTCTAGAGTATATCTGTATTGTTGGGCTGTTGTTAATTCTCCTTGATATTCCGCAGAAATTTCCGCAACTAAATCTAATGAAGTACAATCATTAAACTCCTTTGGTAGGCTCATTTTTTTATCGAAATAAGAGCCAACTGGAATTTCTTTGTCTTCTTTACTTTTACCTTTGATTACAGAACCGTTATTTAAAGACGTTAAAGATACATTTAAATGATATCCTTCTGCAGTGCTTTCTCCAATATTTTTGATAATCAAATTAACAAGTAAATCTACACCGTCTTTTAAAATATAGTGAGGATCAGGTATTACTTGTAATACAGGAAGGGTTTTCGATATTTTTTCTTTTAGGTTCTGCTGAATTATTGTTCTCCATTTGGTGAAAAGAGGAAAGAAAAAAGTGCGACCATAGTAAGTCGTGTTGTCATTAATAAAAGTAATTTGATTTTCCAAATCATCTTGAGCTTGATAAAGCAGATTGGTTCGCTCAATTTGACTTTGCCTCGATGTGTATGGCAAAAGGTTACGAAGAACTTTATCACCAATTTTTTTTGATTCTTGATCTGTCTCGGAAAGTAAATCCATATAGTCTGGGACACCCTTCCAAAGAGCGTCTAAAGATGTAAGCATATGAATATTAAAATCTGTTTTTAATATTTTATCAAGAACCTCCCTAAATTGCTTATTACGTCTTGTCCGATTAGCAAAAGATCTTTTCAAAAATTCGCCAGGCAGTAAATCTGTATTTACCGGGTCGTCGTTAATTCTATTTAATATAGAATATATACTTTGTCGTTTTTCTGGCGACGTCATAACACGATATAATCCTCCAGTTCCACCTTTAATCCAAAATAGCTTATTCCATGCTTTTGGACTGGCTGTACCGACAGCTACAATTGTTGCCCACGCAATTAAATTAATATTCGAGTCAGAACTACTAACACTGTTAAAGAAAACTTTATTAAATTGTCCAGATATATTTGGCTTATCTCCTTTTTGAACATTAACCAAAGCAATATTCATTTTTAAATAGTTGACCAAAATTGTCAAGAGATGTTCTCCTTCAATGTTCGATAGTAAATTAAGGGACTCTATATAGTAACTACACGCACTATCTTTTATATGGGTTAACATTACAATATCGGGGGACTCTTCTGCAAGATACTTCTTAAACCTTATGAATAATGAATTACCTTTTAATATAGCATAATACGCTACAGACTCCAAATACTCTTGAATGTCGTAACTACCAACAGGCAGAACACTATATGCTTTTGCCGCTTCCAGATATACTGGGTATCTCTCTGACATGTCCACATCTTTAGTCCTTTTCGCTTCTTCGTAAATTGATTTCGCAATACTCGGGGTAGATGCGCCACCATTTTTTATGATTTTTTCATGGCTGAATGTATGTTCCTTAATATCTATATCGATCATTTTACTAATCGTTGTAGATAATTCTTCTGAATCAAGAAGGAGTTGATTGTCTTCCGTGTTATTAGTTTTTATTTGATAATTCCCAGAATTAATTTGTTCAAAAAGAGTAGAAGCATAACTGTTGTTTGGATTATATTTTAAAGCTTTTTTCAATGTATCCAAAATTACGTCCTTGGATTCTTCTGTTAGATTTTGTAATCTTGCCAATTCTGTATAAAGATGACTAAGGTTGTTTGTAGGACTTTTAATAGCTTCGTTATATTCTATTAATTCTATATAGGCGACCTTTGCTGCTTCATAATCTGATAATGCAGAATACGTTTGGGCCCTCTTTAATAACAAACTACTTTTGAATTTCCCTACACAGTTGTCTTGTTTTAGATAATTATTTATTACTGCGAGCGCTTCAATAGCTTTTCCTGATTGTAAAAGCCCATTAATTCTATTCTCAATTTGTGCTGTGTTTAATGAAGCAGATTTACTCTCGCTAAGGTGTTCCTTTTTAGTTACTGCCACAGGTTCTGGGGATGCTTTAATTATTTCAGATTTGGATGAATCAGAAACAGGATTTGCAGTATTTGTGTTTTTCTTCTTTCTTGGGTCTTTTATTTTTGACAAATCTATGAAACCGACAACTTTTACTTGTGGCTTAGGATTTTCAAATATTGTGTCTTTGCTCTCGCCTTTTTCTGTGGTCTGAGAGGTCGTGGTCACAGGATGGGATACAGGTATGGCCTGTTCTTCCACAGTATCGAGAGAATCGTCTTGTTCGGGCGATGGTAGGTTCTGCATCTCTTCTGTGGGAGATTCTTGGGAAACGGCATTGGCATCAACCGGCATCTCTTTTTCAGAGGAAGAAGAATGGGTATCTTCTCCTGTTCTGTCAATAGAATATATATTTGTGATATCTGCATCTTTTTTAATCACAACACCTACAGATGTTTTTATAGCAATGAGATCACTACTTATTTTGATAATGTGACCTTCTGTTTTGTCATTTCCGCATTCAACACAAATATAGTCATTAGGTTGAAATATATCTTTTATAAATTCTAAGTACATATTTACCGTTTTTTTATTCTATTCCTATATTATTCTTTATTATGTAATACACACTTAAAGATTCCCACTGTTCGACACTCCGTCTCGCCATCCAATCATCTTATTGGCTGATGACCATGTCTTTGCTGCTAATTGTTGCTTATTCATTGTTTTAACTGCTCGTTCTTATTGTTTAAATCTCGGGAATCGGGGTTGTTCGTACAAGATCGTTAATTTCACATCTCAGACAACGTGAAATCTCAATCAGGTTTTCAAGGCTAGGCTGGGTGGTATTTGTAACCCACTTGGAAATTGTGGCAGGATCTTTGCCTAATCTCTCTGCAAGATCCTTGTTGCTCATCATCCGCTCTGCAAGCATCACCTTTATGCGATTTAGTGGTTTATTCTCCATAAGTTATACCTTAATATATATAGTTTGCGACAAAGTTAGTGTTTTTTTTGCTAATTCAACACGATTATCACAAAAAAATCGCCATTATCATTAAAATAATGGCGATTTTGTCAATTTTGAGAACTGCTAAATGCCAAGTCCTCGTTTCTTCGTTCTATCCCAATTTGTTAGTTCATCAGCATTGCCATTGCTGCCGCCAACAGACTGACCACCTGTTGAGAGTCTCATTTCTGATGCGAGCTGGCCTATACGTGTTACAGCGATGTCCCATTGGAATCTGCTGATACTGCCAACAATGGAGCCTGCCATATCAGCGATATCATTTGCTGCCTTCATGCGATCAGACCCGTGACAAGGATTGAGACTATTAAGCTGGCATTGGGCAATGATGCCCTGACCAATGATTTGCTCCACGTCATGATTGAAGATGGATGCTGTACTATGAGCCCAATTAGCCAGAGCCTGGGCTGCTTTCTTGACAAGAGTCTGGAGAAAGTTCCAGTGCTCGTATGCTTCGGAGGCACCCGAAAAACTAATGAAACGCTCTATATCAGCAAGACGGCTTTCTGCCTCATTTGCTCTCTTCTCTTCACGATTACCTCTTATAGTCTGCTCCTGTGCTTTCTGTTCTGCGGCATCTGCTCTACTTTTTTCACGGGCTACTGCTCTTTCATCAAGTTCCGAGATACGCTCTTTCAAAGCCCTATTCTCGTTGTCCGTCATAGCTGCTAAAGCAATCTTCTGTTTGGCATTGAGATACATCTTCTTGCCAACATCGTTGATTTTCTTCTTGTGAAGTTTAGAAACACTGAGCAACTGGCTCTGAAGAGTGGTTACAATCTCCTTTGCTTTGGCATTGCGTTCCTTCTGCCATTCTTCGCGCTTCAATAAGGGAATAGGTGTGCAAATTTCCTTGTTAAGTCGAGCCAATGCTTGGTTAATAAGGTCTTTAACGGTCAACGCTTCCTTTGATCCTTGGAAGAAGAAAGTCATTTCCGCAAACGGTACAGCCTCCAGTTCTTCCTCCGGAACGCTGGTTGCAGAAAGCAATTCATCAATCGCTTCCTAGAGTTTGCTCAATTTATCGTTACTTGCCTCAATAGCCTTTTGAATCTGCTTCGACTCAGCCTTCTTACGCTCAGTATATTCAGCAACCTCTTTAGCACGTATAGTCTCCTGTTCCGCCTTGAAGGTATGAGCATCGCGCCACTTTTTATCACTCTTCTTACCGCGCTCCATTTTGAGGGTATTAGCAAGCATGTCCTGTAGTTCCGACATATCATGACGGTTTAGATTGATGCACTGACCAGTCTCATGGTTAGTCCAATCGAAAACATAGTGGGCATGATAGTTCCATAGAAAGATAGTTGTTCCTTCTTGGGAGTCGAGATACTTCCCTTGCTGATGATCCTTATCCGTCACCAGATGCTCATGTCCTTCATCAAGATGAGCATAGATGGCTTTGGTCTTGATACCCCAACGCTGCTCTATTTGTTCTGCGAGTGTCTTCATCTGCTCCATTGTCGTGGACTCTGTAATAACGGCTACACCTTCGCGGATAGGCTCAGCGTTATTCGGCATTTTCTTGGGCTTCGACAAATCCTGTTCCCATACAGGAACAAGTTTTGGAAGTCCAGATGTTGGGTCAACGATTGGGTTGCCCGTCTTTTTGTCGCAAGCAGGCATTGTCAATTGTTTTCCATTTTCATCAAGCTTTGCTTTACGGCAGAAGTGATGGCTGGAATAGCGTTCCTTAGCCTTACGAATCTCATCGGCCACTGATTTAAAATCGTTGGCTTCCCAACTTTTGTTAAGGTGTGAATACTCGGAATGAACATGCTTCATTTCCTTCTCGCGCCTGTTGTGCTTCTCCGCACCATATTTGGCGGCGCATACATGTATGGATGTCTTCTTAGTCATATTGTATAAAATTTGAAATTATGAATGATAGATTTTATGTATTTCAGAAGATACCTTGGAGGCAGTCTTTCTGACGAGAGGGTCCAGGGAGATTGTTTCTCCATGGTCGGATTCTTAGGGCTGACAGTCCTAAGCGGGGGTCTGGGGAGGGTCACTCCAGCGGTAGGGCTCGAAGGGGAGAAGCCGCTCCCCTCGCGGTACTTAGGCAGAGCCTGAGCGGAGTCCAGAGAGGTCACTCTGGCACACAAGGGTTGACATAACCCTTAGTGTGCTACCTGATTCCCGTTGGAAACAGTCGGGCTGCGCACTGTAAAGCGTAGGACGGCTGTAATGACGGGATGAAGGTAGAAACCTCGCAACGCGATAGACAATCGCAACTCTGTTGCGTCGGAAGGGGGTATAGGGGGCAGCATAGCTCCCATAACGACTAGTACCTTATTGATGTTGGCTTGCATTGGGCTGTGGTGTTCTGAACGATGGATTCCTGTAGGGAAGAATAAGCATCATCTCATTGAAGCGGTCGGCTATTCTGTCGCCATAAGTAGATCGAATCTGTGCTGGCGTCAGGTTGGTCGTGACCATCGTAAATAGCATTCTGCAATAGCGGTATGAAATGAGGTCAATCACGGGAGTGACACGATTGCCATAGTTCATCAGCGTCGGTTCCTCTTCACCAAGGTCATCGATACCAAGCATATTGGCATTTTGAATTTGTCGGTATTCTTGAGAGTCAACTTTAACCTGGTTATAGATGAACTTAGCACTCTCGACTCTCATTCCCCAGGTTCCAAATGTAGTATTACCATTTAGGGGGATTTCAAGATTCCTTATGAGGTTTTGCAAAGCATACATCATTGAGGTCTTGCCATTGCCGACACCACCACACAGCAATATGCCGAATTTAGCCGTAGGCTTGGTGAACAACTCTGCTATCCGAAGTATATAGCCTTGCAATTCGCTGCTGTCTATGAACACCTTGCCACGGTCTGCCACTTCTAACCTCAATGCCGTATCAATAAACGCGGCTGCCTCCTCAGTTGACATTGGGAACTTAGCAAATCCCGTTGTAGTCTTCCGGACGGTTAGCTGAGATCTCAGCCGAGCCAGCTTTTCCAAAACACTTTGATTTTTTTCCATGATTCTTGTTCTTGTGATTATAGTTGATCCAATTGAACGCATATTGGCGGCAATCCGCCTCTTCTTTTCCCTTACAGCCCTTATGCTCCAGCATATCAAAAAAGTCTGAGAGTTCTTTACTCAACGCTTCTGCATTGAGATTAATCCCATTCTTGGCAAGTTGCAAGGACAAGTCCTGTTGCCAGGAACAGTCATCCATCAGTTTTCCCTTCAGTTCAGAAAGAGTCAACACAATATTTGAATTGGGCGAGGGAGAATTGTCTTCTTTCACTTCTTCTTTATTGTTTTCTTCTTTTATATTGGAAAGGGGCAACGGTTGGGACAACTTTGACGTCAACGTTTCAGGCAACATCTGAGTCATCGTTGGGGACAACGATTGTGATTGTGTCTCCAAAAGAAGAAGTGTGTAAAGAGCAGGCTTGCCTTTGCCTTCTCCTTTTGACAAGCCTATCAGCCCCCTCTTCCTGAGTCCTTCCCTTGCCTTCATCACGTTCTGTTTGGAAGTGTTCAGCCGTGCCACCAGCATCTGGGTGCTGACCTTGAAAGGCATTACCCAGTGCTGACGGTTGGCTTCATAGAGCAGATAGAAGTAGAGAGAGGTCTCACTCAATGAACATGGATCGTTCTCGTTCTCAAACCAGAAATGGTTCATATAGTCATAGATACCCATCACTTCAATCCTTTCTCAATTCGTTCAACATCCGATTGCTTGTACTGATTCTTGCCACCCAGTTTATAACAGGGCAAGTAGCCACTAGCATTCCATCGCCATAGAGTAGCCCTACTCTTTCTCAGTCGTTTAATCACTACAGCCTCGTCAATCATCACGTCTCTCTCAGCTTCTTTTCGGGACTGAGCAAGTTCGTCGGCCCATTCAAGAAAGGCTGACTTCAAGATACCAACAGTTGTTATCACCACAGTATTCGACTGTGAATCGTCTAACATTGCTATAGACTTCATTACTCAAATATGGCAGGTTCTTTTGGCGATCCTCACGGTCAGACATTGACCTCGCACCTACCGGGATCCATCCTCTGCAATGAGGCTTGCAGCGATTTCACGGTGCGAAAGTACAACTTTTTGAAATACGCTTGATTTATTTTGAGTAGCTTGCGGTAGCCGACTACCGAAAGCTACTTCTGTTAATCGGTTTTAACGCAAAAAGGCACAAAAAAGGCCTGTAACTACGAGATTACAGACCTTATCGCAAACACTCTAAGGAAATCTTTTCTTAGACAAAAGACCAGAGCCAACGGAAAAATTGATAGAGCATATTCTTAGGCGACATAGAGGTCTTAACAAATTCTATTCGACCATCGTCATGCTTAGTATAGCCTATCCTTGACCTCAATAATGTCCTAATAGGTCGGAAGAATGTTTCACGGTCACCCCTATCTAATTGTGCAAGTTCCTTGTTATAAGCCTTCTGATGAATAGAAAGGAATTCGTCTTTTATATTTTCGTATTTACAACTGCTTATCAAGCCCTCATCGCGTGCAACAAACATGACAGTAGCAGCACCTTTCCCAACTTCTCCATCAATCATAAAGTGTAGTGTGTCTATTATTTCCTTGGCTCTTTCTGGGAATAGTATAAGCTTCAGAAATGAAGTCGGTCTACTTTCTTTATTCATTTGCCTCCACATTCTGAGGAAGGCAAGAACTATCTTCGGGGTCAATCCTTTAAAAGATTTTCCTAAAAGTTGTTTTATTAGTCCTTCGACCTCATCATAATGATTCTTTGCCCGAATAAACAGATATTCTATCACCCGCTTGTGACTTCTGTCTTTCTCACAGAACTGCTCAAAAGTCAAATTAGGTCTTTCGGTCATTATCACCATAACCTCTGCAACCGACTCCAACGATGGGATAGGAATATTGTCATCTACCTTCCCGTCTGGTTGTAAACGCTGTTTGATCAAAGACATTACGTACTCGACATTCTTATCAGTATTGGACTTTCCGTATTCTCTGTCCAGATTCTCATAAAACTCGTCAAATTTATCTTTTGCCATACCTTACCCTACAATCTTTAAATCCTTGTTTACATAATACAACGGCTGCTTATACGCATAGCACATCAACACGAAACGGTCTTTCATATCCATGTGAGTATAGTGATTCACCGCATCACTGCCCTCATGATGTAATCCGGCTGCATACATGTTTATCTGCGCCTTAGTCAGAATGTCCACATGGGTCTTACGACAGATTTTGCTGCTAGCCAATTCATACAGAGGCTCGTATTGATTATTACCCAGTTCATCATTGAACACTGCACATTTGCGGTCTATGCCGCAATACTTTATCAGTTCTTTTATTTTCACATTATAGCCACTCTTTCCACAAATATACTTTAAGACGTGGAACTGGAACTTATACTTCATGATGATGTCATAGGCAAAGCGCATCACAGGAGTTTCAATCTCCTTACGACCCACATTTTCTCTGAGCGTTTTCTCAGGCAAATAGTGCACATACATGACTCCTTCATCCGATACAGCAATGTTCTCCATCGACAGTCGCTTGAATTCACTGATTCGGCAACCAAAAGCACATTGCAACAGAAAAGCATCCTTCGTTTCCTGTAAAGTCTCTGGCACCTCCGTGTCCTTCAGTTTTAGAAATTCTTCTTGCAAAAGGAAAACGGGCGGGTCATAAGACTCACGCATCATCGTACGCTTCTTGTTCTTACCCAGATGGACAAAAGGGGAAATGCTCAACTCACCTTTTTCTATCAGCTCATTAAAGAATGCCTGAACACATTTCATCTTGGCTGCAACGGTATTCTGATCACGACGCTCAGTTGGTACATTCCTGGTCATCAGTAAATCATACAGGCTCTTATGCTTTTTCACATATTTGTATTCATCAAACAAAAATTGACGATAATCCGTGATGTCATCTGCATCAAATTCTGACGGAGTGACTTTCAACCTGTGCAGAATGGTTAAGAAACGAGTTAGCTCACCTAACGAAACCTTGTAGTGTCTCTGCCTACCCTCTCCAAAATTACCATCCCTTAGGCCATCATCAATATATTTTGAGAACCTGTCAATAAGTGTCATCTCCGTTAGAGCCTTTACGCTTTTCTGGGGATGAAGTATCATGGTAATAGCCTTCTCAAACTCATCGGTTGTTATTCGCGTCTTATCCTTCTGCTCACACAATTGTTTGTAGGCAGTTTCCATAGCATCAATCTCCGTATCAATGTCAAGCTTTAGCTTTTTGTTATAGACACTGACACGTGGCTTCAGTTCACCAGTATCATCAAACTTATCCAAATCCTTCAAGTCTGCATCAATCTCGCTCTTATGGTACAAGTCAACGCCTCTACCATCACGCAAGCGGAAACGGAGCCGGATAGTTCCTTCAGCCTTATTAGTCCTCTTTACTATCGTTAGTCCTTTCATACCTATTCTATTATTAAAGCGTGTTTCAAATGTGGTGCAAATGTACTAATTTTGCACCACCAAACCAAACTTTTGCACCACATTTTTGAAACGCTTTAATATATTTAACTTCATAAATTCCTGATTTACAAAGCAAACAACCTCAAATTTGTTTCACGGCATTTCGAATTTTGAATCCCAACGGGATCACAAGGGATAGGCGAAGCCAATCCAGATTTGAAAAATCATTTGATTATCGAGAATCCCAGTAAGCAAAGGGCTTCTCGATAATTTTCATTCAGGGGTATAGACTTCCAACTTATTGGTCTGATCTATCGGAACAAAATCCGTCCATAAATGGTAATCCAGACAACCCTGAATATGACACGGTCATCCTCAGAAAGAACAGCCGGTTTGGACTAATTTCATCAGATAAGGAGGAATAGCACATGGTTCTATCTGATAATACTGTCCACATCATCGCTCATTCTTTTCATCCAAATAATCAAATAAGTTGATGGTTCCAGCTGACGATTGGTGCTCACCATCGTCTTCCTCGATATTGAGGTTTGGCACTTTCTCCACCATTCTTGTTGTGCCACTTGTCTTATTGACATAGAAATGCACAAAGGCACCCGTATAGCTGCGGAACACAACTTGATATGTAGAGTCCGTCTCTTCACCCATTTGTACATACATAATGTCTGGGTTGTCCTTTGCTACACTCCAGTCATATTCCTTATGGCAATAGTTGTTCACGCCCTCGTATGCCATCTCTTTCGTAATAGTTCTTAGCGTATCTCCCGTCTGCACATCAGAGGGCTGTGCCACATCGGTCTTGACCTCTGGTCGAGTCTGCTCTCGCTCACTCGCAGCCTTGTTACCATTGCATGAGCATAATAACGAGGCAATGAATACAAATGTAAAGGCAATGTACTTCATTGGATTTCTTCTAAAGCTCCTGTCTCTGAATCAATGATAAACCCACGAACCACGATGTCCTTCGGCACCAGCGGATGGGTCTTGATGGTCTCAACGGTCTTGCGGACAGAGGTCGGTGTGTCCTTGAATCCCTCCAACCACTGGTCAAGGTCGATGCCACACTTGCGGATGGTGTCAAGCG
>Ga0256404_1008966_pt1 | contig 14641 bp, 12 predicted proteins | sample RumenRJG_01DNA_FD_185990 | JGI IMG/M metagenome (GOLD analysis project Ga0256404, IMG submission 185990) | Bovine rumen microbial communities from Lethbridge, Alberta, Canada - RJG_01 | ecosystem: Host-associated > Mammals > Digestive system > Stomach > Rumen | place: Canada: Alberta | collected...
AAATCTTTTGCGTAATCAATAAAATCATTAACTTTATCATTAATTACGCAACGACCTATTTTTGAACAAGCATAACAAGCTCTGCAAGCTGATATAGGTTCAATTCCTATTTGATAAATTTCAGAATCAATACCCTCTTGTTTTAAAGTTTTTGATATTTCTTCTAACGCCGTATAAGTACAACCATTCTTGTGTGGTGAGCCATTAAATAATAATACTTTCATTTTATCTCTCCTTTTAACTCTTAATATAAGCCTGATTTTACATGAGGAACATAAGGTGCTTCAAGTTTATTAATTATATCTTCACCAAGTTTAATATCAAGTGCATCAACTGCTTCTTGAACATGTTTTTCGTCCGTAAATCCAACAATAGGAGAGGTAATATATGGTTTTGAAAGCATCCACGCTAAAGACACCTGAGCCATAGAATAACCCAGCTCTTTTGAAATTTTTTCCAAATTATCTACAACAATTTTATCCTGTTCATCTGTTGCACCCCATACCATTGGTGATACTTCATCAATACTGTTTCTGTCAGTTATTGTCCCCCATGGATGTGCACATCTGCCTCCTGCAAGCGGACTCCAAGGAACAACCGCAATTTTTCTGTCTTGGCAAAGTGGCATCATTTCCCGTTCTTCTTCTCGGTAAATCAAATTATATTGATTTTGCATTGAAACAAACTTTGTCCAACCGTTACGTTCAGCAATTTGGTTTAATCTTTCAAACTCCCACGCCCACATTACAGAAGCCCCTATATATCTTGCTTTTCCTGATTTTACAACATCATGCAACGCTTCCATAATTTCTTCCATCGGTGTTTCGTGATCCAATCTGTGAATTTGATAAACATCTACATAATCTAAACCAAGCCTTTTTAAAGAATGATCAATTTCTGCCATAATATTTTTACGGCTTGAACCAGCACCGTTTGGTCTGCCCTCTCTCATCGCAAAGTGAACTTTTGTCGCTACCACGATTTCATCTCTGTCTAAACCGTATTCTTTTATTAAGCGGCCTGTAATTTCTTCTGATGTACCTAACTGATAAACATTTGCCGTATCAAAATAATTTATACCTAAGTCAATTGCTTTTTTAAATATAGGTTTTGCATCTTCATAATCTTTAGCCCACGGAAAAACACCGTTTTCTTTTCCCGGTTTTCCAAAACTCATACATCCAAGACAAATTCTTGAAACATCCATGCCGGTATTGCCAAATTTTACATATTGCATAATAACCTCTCCTTAATTTTTAGTTTTTAATTATTCTCATTATAAACATTTGTCACCAAGTTTTCAAATTGAAATATTAAATTATTGATTTAATTTTTCGATTAAGATAAATATATAATAGATACATTAATTAAGGGCAAAAAATGAACACAAAACAAATTGATTACATTATAGAGTTAGCTCGTACAAAAAATTTTAACCGAGCAGCAGAAAACCTTTTTATTTCTCAATCAACATTAACATACCAAATTAAAGAAATAGAAAAAGAATTAAAATTTGAACTTTTTGAGCGCACAAGCAAAGGAGCAGCCCTAACCCCTGCCGGCAAACAATTTGCAACAACATTGAAAAATATTAAAAATCAATTGACACAAGCAATAGAACAAGCACAAAATTTTAGCAAAAAATATTCTGACAATATCACTATCGGCCTGCCTACACGTTCATGTATCTACTACCTGCCGCAAGCAATAAAAGAATTCAACAAAAAGTACCCGAATATCTCAATAACTCCAATCTTCAACGGATTTTACAGACCCGAAGAGTTTTTAAGGGGTAATCAAGATATATTCTTCACTTTCGATAACGAAATGAAACACGTACCTGACACAAAACTCATTCATCTATATACAACCGGAATTTATTTAATTACCAAAAAAGATGATGGACTTGCGAAACTAAAAAGTGCAAAAATTGAAAATTTAAAAGGGAGAACACTTATGGTTGGAGGAGGGTCTCCCCCTCAATTAAAAGCCCTCCAACAAAAAATAATTAATACTATCGGAATTGACTATTTTAATTCCGAAAATCACGAAACAACCCTTACAAATATTCTATCGGACAAAGGAATTTGCTTAACACCCGGTTTTTTTCAAGACTATACAAATGAATTTGCTTGGATACCATTTGAATGCGATGAAAAATTTGAATGTTATTTGTGTATACACTCAAACGATAAAAGAAACTCTTTAACAGATTTTATTAAAATTTTAAATAAAATATACAAGGAACAATTGTGATATTATATCACAATTAGTATATAATTCGTGCAAAATTACACGATAAATATAATATTAAATTCAATAAATACAAACTGTTGACTTTATTTATTTTATGTAATAAAATTCTAATTAAGGAAATTAATCACAATTTGAAAAAGGAGATATAGATTATGCCTAAATTAAAAGAAAAAACTACCCCACAAAAAAGTTCAACAGGTCTGGTTGACACTGTTGAGGCTTTAAACGAATTACTTGAGAGAGTAAAAAAAGCACAGGAAGAGTATTCAAAATTCTCCCAAGAAGCAGTAGACAAGATTTTTAAAGCTGCTGCAACCGCTGCAGATAAAGCTCGTATTCCTCTTGCAAGAATGGCTGTCGAAGATACCGGAATGGGTGTTTTAGAAGACAAAATCATCAAAAATCATTTTGCATCAGAATACATATACAACAAACACAAAAATGCAAAAACATGCGGTATTATCAGTGAAGATAAAATTAATGGTACAAAGATAGTTGCAGAACCTTTAGGAATTTTGGCAGGTATCATACCTACAACAAACCCTACATCAACTGCAATATTTAAATCACTTCTTGCTTTGAAAACAAGAAACGGTATTGTATTTTCACCGCACCCGAGAGCAACAAAATCAACAATTGAAGCAGCTAAAGTTGTTTTAAACGCAGCAATAGAAGCAGGAGCACCTAAAGATATTATCGGGTGGATTGATACTCCATCTATGGAACTTTCAGACGCGCTATTGCACCATCCAAATATCGCTTGCATACTTGCCACAGGCGGTCCTGGTATGGTTAAAGCAGCATATTCATCAGGTAAACCTGCATTAGGTGTGGGCCCTGGTAACACTGCCGCTGTTATAGATGAAACTGCCGATATAAAAATGGCTGTATCTTCAGTTCTTATGTCAAAAACTTTTGATAACGGTATGATTTGTGCTTCAGAACAATCTGTTATCGTGGTTGAAGATATCTATGAAGAAGTTAAAAAAGAATTTATCTACCGCGGAGCATATCTTGTTAAAAAATCTGATGAAGAAAAAATGATGAATTTACCATTCATTGATCCTGCAAGAGGAACTGCTCATCCTGCTATCGTAGGTCAACCCGCACATAAAATAGCAGAATTATCAGGATTTAAAATTCCTGAAGATTCTAAAATTCTTCTTTGCGAAAGATCAAAAGTTGATTGGAAAGATCCATTCTCAAGAGAAAAATTATCACCAATTTTGACTATGTATAAAGCTAAATCATTTGAACAAGCTGCAGATATGGCTTATGAATTAGTATTAAAAGGAGGCGCCGGTCACACATCAGTTCTTTACACAGATGAAAGAAAATCTGAAAGAATTAATATGTATGCAGAAAAAATGCCTTCTTGCCGTATACTAATTAACCAACCTTCATCACAAGGCGGTATCGGGGATTTATACAATTTCAGATTAGAACCATCATTATCATTAGGTTGTGGTTCTTGGGGCGGAAACGCAGTATCAGGAAACATTGGTGTAGAACATTTATTAAATTACAAAACTGTAGCTGAAAGGAGAGAAAATATGTTATGGTTCAAAGTTCCTCCAAAAGTTTACTTCAAACGCGGTGCTGTTGACTTAGCGTTAAGAGAACTTGAAGGGAAAAAACGTGCATTTATTGTTACTGACCGATTCTTATTCAACTCAGGTGCAGTTGATTCAATCACAAAAACACTTGATGAAATCGGAATAGATCATGAAGTATTCTTTGATGTTAAACCGGATCCTACTCTTGCAACAATAAAACAAGCAATGGAAATCGTAAAACCATATGAACCTGATGTTATCATCGCATTAGGTGGCGGGTCTCCTATGGATGCAGGTAAAATTATTTGGCTATTGTATGAACAACCGGATACAAACTTTGAAGATATTTCAATGAGATTTATGGATATAAGAAAAAGAATTTGTCAAATTCCTGAACTTGGTAAAAAAGCTACTATGGTTTGTGTACCGACAACATCAGGAACAGGTTCTGAAGTTACTCCATTCTCAATCATTACGGATGAAAAAACTCATTACAAATATGCAATCGCAGATTACGCATTGACACCAAACATGGCAATCGTTGACCCTAACTTTGTTGATGGAATGCCAAAAGGTTTAACTGCCGCTTCAGGTATTGATGCTTTAGTTCACTCTTTAGAAGCTTATGTATCTTGTATGGCAACAAACTTTACTAATTCTAATGCTCTTGAAGCAACAAAATTAGTCTTCAAATATTTGGCTCGCTCATACAGCGAAGGTGCTAATGATCCGATTGCAAGAGAAAAAATGCATTATGCCGCAACAATTGCAGGTATGTCATTTGCAAACGCATTCTTAGGTTTGTGTCACTCTATGGCACACAAACTTGGTGCAATGTATTCTATTCCTCACGGTGTAGCTAATGCATTATTAATAAGACAAATTATAAAATTCAACGCAACAGATAAACCTACAAAACAGGCAATATTCCCTCAATACAAGTTCCCATGTGCAAAAGCTAAATATGGTCAAATTGCAGACGAACTTGGCTTAGGCGGAAAAGACGATGATGAAAAAGTTGAATTACTTATTAAGGCAGTAGATGACCTTATGACAGCAATCAACTTACCAAAATCAATCAGAGAATTTGGCGTTAAAGAAGATGAATTTATGAAAAACTTGGACATATTGGTTGAAAGAGCTTATGACGACCAATGTACAGGTGCAAACCCTAGATATCCTCTTATGAGCGAAATCAAGAAAATCTTCTTAGATGCTTATGAAGGTATTGTCTAAATTATTTTTTAATGGAGGCTTGACTTGTCATATATATTTTTTTTCAAGCCTCCACTTTTCTTTGGTTAAATAACAAAGAAAGTTTGAAGGAGTTAAGGAAATGAACATTCCTGACAAAGTAGTAAATCGATTAACATTGTATCATTATATTCTTGATGATTTGCGTGAAGATGAAAAAAATATTTCCAGTTCAAAAATTGCGCAATTTTTGGGAATAGATAACTCGCAAGTCAGAAAAGATTTAAAATATCTCGGTAATTCGGGCAAATGCCATGTCGGCTATGATGTTAAAGAATTAAAAAAAGCAATTGAAGAAAAATTAGGCTTTAAAAAAACAAAAGATGCTTTCATTATCGGAGCAGGACATTTAGGTTCAGCGCTTGCAAAGTATGACAGCTTTAAGGATTATGGTTTGAATGTTATTGCAATGTTTGATAATGATACAAAAAAAATCGGCACGACAATAAACGGTAAAGAAGTTTTTGATATTACAAAAGTCGGGAATTTAGCGCAAAGACTTAACGTTGATATTGCAATATTAACGGTTCCAAGAGAGTATGCAAAAGGAGTTGCAAATTATCTTGCGGGCTCAGGAATAAAATATATTTGGAATTTTACCCCGTGTATTCTTGATGTTCCAAATGATATTAAAGTATGGAATGAAAACTTAATCGGAAGTTTTCTTCAATTCACAAATAAAGATGAGGTAACAAAAAATAACAATGACAACTGAAATAAAAGTTTGCATGGGCAGTGCCTGTTTTGCAAAAGGGAATTTGGAAAATCTGGAATTTATAAAAGAATATATACAAGAAAATAATCTTGATTCAGAAGTATCAATAGTAGGTTCCTTATGCGAAAACAAATGCGAAATGGGCCCAAGAATAATTGTAAATAATAAAGAATATACTAACGTAAAAAAAGAAGATATAGCTAAAATACTACAAGAAAATTAGTAAAAAGGGGTAAATAATGAATAAACAATATCCTGTTTATACTTTAAAAAATGAATGTAATGACTGCTACAAATGCATAAGAGGCTGTCATATTAAAGCTATTCGTATACAAAGCGGCAGTGCATCAGTTATAAATGAAAAATGTATTGCTTGCGGACACTGCGTTCAGGTTTGTCCTGCCGGAGCAAAAAGAGTACGAAACGATATAGATATTGTTAAAACATTATTTTTAACCGGAAAAAAAGTTTATGTATCACTCGCACCAAGCTGGGCAGGAGTATACAATATTTCTAAAGAAAAGATGATAGCCATATTGAAAAAACTTGGATTTGCAGGAGTTTCAGAAACAGCATTAGGGGCACAAGAAGTTTCAATTCAAACGGCAAAAATGTTAAATAATGCAGAGTCAGGTTTATACATTTCGTCAGCTTGTCCTGTAATAGACGATTACGTAAGGCTTTATAAATCAGATTTCGCAAAATGCATTACACCTATCGCATCGCCTGCGCTAACACACTGCGGGTTATTAAAGGATATGCTCGGAGAAGATATAAAAGTTGTATTTATAGGCCCATGCATTGCCAAAAAGAATGAAGCGGATAAAAATCCTGACTTAATGTCGGCAGCATTGACTTTTGATGAACTTAATTATTGGATTAAGGAAGAATTTATTGATATTGAAACTATTGAACCGGATGAAACATGCCATTTTGTACCGGAATCAGCCTATGAAGGAGCTTTATATCCTTTAGAAGGAGGTATGAATGAAACTATCAAAAGAGTTGGCATCGAAAAAGATGACGTTACATTCATAGCGGTTAGTTCTTTAGAAGATTTTGATAAATCACTGCAAAACATAAATCCTGACAAAATAGAAAACAAAATTTTTGTAGAAGCATTAGGTTGTTCAGGAGGCTGTATAAACGGGCCTTGCTTATCCAGTGAAAAATCAAGAATTTTAATAACTTCAGATATATATGCAAATACGCAATACAGAGATGAGGTACCAAAAGAACCAAGAAAAGTTGTTAATATGGAATACAATCCTGAACCGGTAGAAAAAATAGAATATTCTATTGAACAGGTAACAAAAGCATTAAGAAAAATCAGCAAACATACAGAAGAAGATGAATTAAATTGTTCGGGCTGCGGATACGCAAGCTGCAGAGAGTTTGTTAATGCTTTAATTGCAGGAGATGCAGAACCTTCACAGTGCGTATCATATATGAGAAAAATTGCAGTACGAAAAGCCGCTGCAATGCTAAGATGTATGCCGTCAGCAGTTGTAATTGTCGATTCTAATATGGAAATTGTTGAAGCGAATGATTCCTTTGAACATATGTTCTTATCTGATGAGATGTATGAAGTATTTACATCTCGTCAGGACGGGCTTACAGGCGCATGCATTGACAGAATTGTAACATTCCCTGAATTATTTAAATCTGCACTTGATACAGGAAAAGACATCCATCAAGAACATTACGCAATTGAAGATAAAGTTTATGACATTAGTATTTTCACTATTGAAGATAATGAACTTATCGGTGCTGTAATATCTGATGTCACAAAATCAGAAATTGACAGAAGTAAAATTGCACAAAAAGCAAGAGAAGTTATTACAAAAAACATTGCAACCGTTCAGGAAATTGCAAGCCTTTTGGGAGAACACATGGTTGAAACAGAACTTCTGCTAAGTTCTATTGCAGAAGGTTATGATCCTAACGCAAATGAAGGTGATAAGAGGTAAAAATGTTCATTGATATAGCTTGTTCACAGAAAAAGAAATACAACCAGAATGCTTATGGTGATTATTTTGCTTCAAACAGATTCCCTAATATGAACCGTGTTGTAGCAGTGCTTTCAGACGGATTAGGCAGCGGGATTAAAGCAAACATATTAGCATGTATGACATCTACTATGTTACTTAAATTTATGGAAAATCATTCCGACATAGAAAAATCTTGCGAAATCATAATGAACTCTCTTCCTGTATGCAAAGTGCGCGGAATAAGCTATTCTACATTCTCTGCAATTGACTGTTTTGAAAACGGGAAAGCAAAAATTGTAGAAGAAGGCAATCCGGATTTTATATGGATTAGAAATGGCGAAATCTTAAAACCCGAGTTCCAAACAATACAATCAAAAGATTTCAAAAATCGTAAAATGAAAGTGTATAATATTAACCTTGAAAAGTATGATAGAATAATTTTCTGCTCCGATGGTGCAACTCAAGTAGCAATGGGCACAAAAAAATTTCCTTTAGGATTGGAAAGAAGCGGACTTATAAAAATCATTTTAGATAAATTAGAACAAGATCCTGAAATATCCTCAAAAGATTTGAGTGAATATCTTGTTCACCAAATAGAACTTATCGCTCCCGAAAGAGAGCTTAAAGATGATACTTCAATCTTATCGATATATTGCCGTGACCCGAGAGAATCACTTATTTTTACCGGTCCGCCATTCCACAGTGAAAAAGACAATTATTATGCCAAAACATTTATGGAATTTGAAGGCAAGAAAGCTATTTCCGGAGGAACAACAGCTAATATAATATCAAGAGAATTAAATATCCCTGTAAGCACAGATATGTCAATTAATACAGGTAAATTGCCGGGGTTACTAAAAATGGACGGAGTAGATTTAGTTACAGAAGGCATTTTGACGTTAACTAAAACACTTGAATACTTAGAAGATAATAAATTTGAAAATAATGCTGCAAAAACATTAATGGATTTTCTATTGGACAGTGATGTAATAAATTTCCTTGTAGGAGCACAGATGAATAAAGCACATTATGACCCTAATCTTCCGATAGAAATTGAAATCAGAAAAAATATAATCAAACAAATGGCAAAAGTTTTAGAAGAAAAATATTTAAAAAAAGTAAATGTACAGTTTATATAAAGGAGACTATTATGGAAAAAATTTCAGTTAAAGTATGCGTAGGAACAACATGTTTTGTTATGGGTGGCGCTAATTTGCAAGAATTAAACGAAATTATCCCTAAAAAATACGGAGATAAAGTAGAAGTAGCCGGAAGCAACTGTCTGGGACTTTGTTCAATAAATTGGGAATCTTCAAAGGCACCTTATGTAAAAGTTGATGACGAAATTGTTTCAGAAGCAACTGTTGAAAAAGTTATAGAAGCTATTGATAAAAAAATAGCAAAAAAATAATTATAATTATTAAGCTGACAAAAGAGACTTTATTACAAAATAAGTAGTAAAGCCTCTTTTTATTTATTATTTTTAACCTATACGCTCATAATCAAATTCTTTTCTATCCATAGATTCTCGATCATATAAATTTCTACCGTCAAAAATGACCGGCTTTTTCATTAAAGATTTGATTTTTTCAAAATCAGGTCTTCTAAATTCGTTCCATTCTGTTAAAAGCAGCATTGCATCAGCATTTTCCAACGCAGCATATGCAGATTTTGAATAAGTAATTTTATCTTTAAAATAAAACTTTGCACAATCAAATGCCTTTGGATCGTATGCTTGGATTTTTGCACCCTTTTCTAACAGAGCATTTATTATCGTAACAGACGGAGCTTCTCTCATATCGTTAGTTTTTGGTTTGAAAGCCAATCCCCAAATCGCAAATATTTTTCCTTTTAAGTCGTTACCGAATTTTTTAATAATTTTATCAATAAAAATTTGCCTTTGTTTTTTATTCACATCATCTGCAGCTTTCAAAAGGCTGTAATCACAACCGTTTTCTATTGCAGTTCTTGTCAGGGCTTTTACATCTTTAGGGAAACAACTTCCGCCATACCCTAATCCCGGAAATAAAAATTGAGAACCAATACGTTTATCCGTACACATGCCAATACGCACCATATCTGCATCTGCACCGACTTTTTCACAAATGTTAGCGATTTCATTAGCATACGATATTTTTAATGCTAAGAACGAATTTGCCGCATATTTTGTCATCTCCGCAGACTTTACATCCATAATGACAACAGGATTGCCGGTTCTCAAATAAGGAGCATACAATTCTTGCATAATTTTGGTTGCTCTTGTTGAATTAGAACCAATTACGACTCTATCCGGCATCAAAAAGTCATCTACTGCATTACCCTGTTTTAAAAATTCAGGATTTGAAACAACATCAAATTCTTCATTGGAATAGGATTTTATAATTTCGGTAACCTTTTCCGCCGTACCGACAGGAACAGTAGATTTATCTACAATAACTTTATATCCGTTCAATGCCTTGCCAATACTTTCCGCAACCTGATACACATACTGCATATCAGCACTTCCGTCTTCATCCTGAGGAGTACCGACAGCGATATAACAAACTTCAGAAGCTTTCACCGCAGCATCAATATCTGAAGTAAAAGTCAATCTTTCTTCTGACACATTGACTTTTATTAAATCTTCCAAACCCGGTTCATATATAGGAATTATGCCTTGATGTAACTTTTCTAATTTAGCTTCATCTTTATCGACGCAAATGACATCATTACCCATATCAGCAAGGCAAGTCCCTACAACCAATCCTACATATCCCGTACCTATTACACATACTTTCATTTATATTTTTCCTTTTAATCTTTTATCAAAATATTCTATTGTCATATCTAAACCTTGACTCAATTTAACTTTAGGTTCCCAATTCAATTTTGTTTTTGCAAGTGTAATATCAGGTCTCCTTTGAGTAGGATCGTCCGCAGGAAGAGGCTTATAGACAACTTTTAAATCTTTATTTATTTTTTCTCTAACCAAATCTGCCAGCTCTTTTATTGTAAATTCGCCGGGATTTCCGGTATTAACAGGGCCCAGGAATTCATCTTCACTATTCATCATCTTGATTATAACATCAATTAAATCATCTACATAACAGAAAGAACGAGTTTGAGAACCATCACCATAGATAGTCAAATCCTCCCCGCCAAGTGCCTGACAAATAAAGTTTGAAACAACACGCCCATCATTTGGATCCATAAACGGACCGTAAGTATTGAAAATTCTTATAACCTTAATTTTTAGGTCATAAATCCTGTGATAATCAAAAAATAAACTTTCTGCACAGCGTTTACCCTCATCATAACAAGCCCTTATACCATTTGGGTTAACATTTCCTCTATAAGTTTCAACTTGAGGATGGACTAACGGTTCACCATACACTTCACTTGTAGAAGATTGCAGAATTTTCGCATCATGTTTGCGTGCAAGCTCCAGCATATTAACAGCACCATACACACAAGTTTTGGTCGTAAATATTGCCCTGTCCCCTTGATAAGCCGGAGGAGATGCAGGACACGCAAGATTGTATATTTCGTCAATCTTTTCATCAATATTTAATGGCTCAATAATATCGTGTTCAATGAATTTGAAACGCGGATTGTCCAACAATTCACGAACATTATCTAAAGTTCCGGTATAATTATTATCTACACAAATAATTCTGTTATTCTCATCTTTAATAAGTTCTTTACAAAGATTTGAGCCAATAAAACCTGTCCCGCCAGTTATTAAAATTGTTTTACTCATTATTACTCCATTTATTTTTATTTTAAACTCGTTTCCTTCTCTATTCCAGAAAATAAAGATTTATTAATTCTTACCCGTACCCCTATTATATTCAAAGGAATACTTGTAGGAATATTTTTTATTTTTTTATATACTCTTTGTCTGTATTTTTCTTTTTTAGAATTTCTTTTTAATTTAAATTTGATATAATTAAATAAAATATATAATACATTTTTATTACAATTAGTTATATTGTAATATCGGTCAAAATCTTTTACAGTTTTGCATTTCTTCAAATTAGCATAATCATTAGTTGAAATACCACACCAATATAAATATTTTTCATAATTACTTATATTATTTATTCTTTCTATAATTTTTCTTAATGTCCCATAATAACACTCTTTTAATTTATCATCATTTAAAAGTGTTAAGCGAATAAATTTTATATTGTGCAACATTATATATGAAAAAACAGACATCAAAAATAATAATTGCAGTGAATATGAATCAATTAGTTCATATATTTTAGGTAAATCCATAAATATATTTTTTATAGATTCTAGTTTACAATACATATAATCTGAAGGAATTCTATAGTTATATTCACACCCCCTATGCACCGTTATTCTTTCTGATTTTATAAGTACGTCAACCCAAAACAACCAATCTTCACAATTACTATTTGGATAAAATTCTATATTCGGAATAGAAGACAATTTAAAAATTTTGTCCCCAATATATGGAGGTACAAAAATCAAATCTTGGATTTTTTTTATATTAAGGCATTCTTTATTTGTTAATGTATGCATCAGTAAAGATTTATAGATAATTTCTCCTGATATATCATCAAACGCTTTGTGTGTTGAAATTACAACATCAGAATTATTTTCCTCAGCATTTTGCACCATATGTTTTAGAAAATTTTTATCCATATAATCATCTGAATTCATAAAATGGATGTACTTGCCATGAGCTCTTTCTATACTAAGATTTCGAACAGATCCTAAGCCTTCATTAGGTTTGCTAATAACTGTAATTCTTGAATCTTTTTTAGCATACTCATTTAAAATCTCGAGAGAATTATCTGTCGACCCATCATTTATACAAATTATTTCAATATTTTTTAATGATGCATTTATTACACTCTCCAAACATTTCCTTAGGAATTTTTCGGCATTATACACCGCAATACACACACTTAATATTGGTTTATTTGGTTCCCCAAGAACAATGTCTTCTTCTTCAATCTTTAAATCTTCATACGTACTGACTTCATTCCATTTTCTTTCATCCTCCAGAACCACCGCAGGATACTGAGCCAATCTTTTACCCATTTTTTCTAGATAGATAATATATGCCCCTGTTAACCTTTCACCTAAAAAACCTGCCCATCTGGCATTCAATGTCCCGGGAGCTAAATTTACATCATACAAATTTATATTCTTTTCTACCTCAAACAATGTCCCAAAAAGGAATTCACAATATTTATCAAAATCCTCAGACTTCATTATAAAAATATTATTGAAATAAGAAGAAGTACCATTTAAAACCTGTGTCCAGGTTTCTAAAAATTCAGGGAATTCATTTGCAATTACGTCTGTTGCATACTCAATATGTTTTGCAACATGGAAATGTTCATAGTGTGTTTTAACTGTATAATCCGACCAAATTGAAAGATCTGATTTATTTTTCACAATCACGTCTGATGAATTTAATATATTTCGAATATTTCTCTCTGTTAATCCCAGAGCATCAAGGAGTTTTGCTTCATTTTTTACATCATTATATTTATAGGTATAATATTCTTTATCTATATCCTTACCTGTCAAATCCATTAATCTACGATAATGCATTAGCCCCTTTATTTTCGCATCAGAATTTTTCCACAACCAATAAATTGCAGTTAATTCAGCATAGTGAAAATTTTTATATGAAATATTATCACCCGTATTGTCTGATATCATTGGTAATTTTATGTCTGTACAATCTTTTCCAACATGGATAGGTTTTAAACATTCATTTTCAAAAATTTTTGATTCTTTATGATAACAAACTAGAATATCAATCTCACTCATTTTTTGCGACAACTTCCTTTTTTACCAATTTCTTTTTAATTTTTATGCCAAAAAGTGTTAAAACTTTATATTTATTATTATTTGAATACACATTACCTATAGAAAATATTTTACGCAAATGCTTACAATACTTATTCTTTTCTTTTTCCAAAAATTCTATCTGAGATTTTAAATTCTCATTTTCTGCTTTTAATTTATTCATACGATTTACATAATCACCTTTAACAGGATGGTATAATTGATTGTCCGGATGCTCAAATAATCTATTCTCATTCAAATCAAATTCAATATTCCAAACTTCAGAACTAACATATTTTTCATCTATACTATGTGCAGAAAAACCATTTTTAATAAGCTCATTTGGTGCAAAAGTTTCACAAAATATCCACATAGAATGTGTTTTATCTTCAAGCTTCAAATACTGTTCTCCGCGTTCAAATCTCTTTTTATACAGAAAATCTATTGCTCTTGAACTTAATCTGCAAATCGGGAAAAATGATGCATAAAAATCTCCATCATACGCCCAATCAATTTCACTGCTCCAATACCACTCTCCATTGATTTGTTCAGGACGCAAATCGCATACCAATAAATCTTCTTCAAATTTCTCATATTTTGAAAAAAATTCTTGATAAGAATCTCCATTACAAAATATGTCATAATCAAACTGCCAGTAAAAATCGTAATCCGGGAAAAACTTTCTTACATAATAAAATCTGTAATCACCATTATACCACATTATCTCACTAAACTTCTCGGCTTTTCGGTTGTAAAAATAGCATGGCAAATTAAGCTCATTATGCAACTGTTCATCAAAAAAGAAACATTTAACCTTCGTGCCATAAAATTCCATTTCTTTTACTCTTGAATCAATTTCTATTTTTAAATTAGAATTATCAATAGCCAATATACAGTCAACGTCTTTTACTTTGGACAATTTTATATATTCACTAATAACGGCTCTATTAATTAAATGGGTTGAAATAAAAACTAATTTACGCATTTAACCCTCCTATTTTTTCGAAAAGTTCAAAAATCCTTTCTACAGCCAAATCCATATTATAATATTTATA
>Ga0256404_1008968_pt1 | contig 14629 bp, 9 predicted proteins | sample RumenRJG_01DNA_FD_185990 | JGI IMG/M metagenome (GOLD analysis project Ga0256404, IMG submission 185990) | Bovine rumen microbial communities from Lethbridge, Alberta, Canada - RJG_01 | ecosystem: Host-associated > Mammals > Digestive system > Stomach > Rumen | place: Canada: Alberta | collected...
TGTTGACGCCTTCCGCCTTCGTGATACCGGTGTAGTCTTTCAGCGCGAGGAAGACGAGCTTCCGGTCCGCGCCGTCCTTCACCTGCCCATCTTCCGCTTCCTTGAACGCGGCCCGTGTCATGCCGGCGGCGTTCAGGTAGTCATTAAGTGACCCGTAGGCATTCACATAGGCGTCCTCGTACTGGCTCCTCAGCTCCCGGATCAGGTCTTCCGGATACGCCTTGATGTCCGATGCGCTGATGATCGCCTGCTTCGCGGCCTCATATAAAGCCTGGTTGCTGTCGCTTGACTGCTCCTCTTCCATCGCGCTCTCCGCTTCCGCGATCTCCGACGCGGTCGGATCGGGCGCGCGGTCGATGGAATTGAGCCGGATCTGGTAGGTGACGGTCTTGCCGGCGACCTCGCTGTCCGGGTTGTCAGCCGGATAGGTGACGTTTACCTCTTTGATGTCCCCGACCATCATGCCGGGGATGGCGGCCTCGACGTCTTTCTGCAGCGTGCCGCTGCCAAGCCCCACCTCGTAGTCGTCCGCCGACCGGTCTTCCACTTTCGTGCCGTCCTCAAACAGCGTGAGGTTGACTGTCACCAGATCGCCCATTTCGGCGGTCGCGTGGTCGTCCGTGACGGTCTGCTTGTTGTCATTCTGGAGCTTCGCGTACACGACGGCGTCCGATTCAGAGACGGATTCCGTCGGCGCGCTCGCATCGACGTTTACGGCAAGGCCCTTCAGGTTCCCCAGCGTAATGCAGTCCGAGGTCTTGTACGAGCCGCCAAGAAGCGGTTTCCCGTCAAAGGTGTCCGTCTCTTCGGTGTACGTCCCGTCTGTCCCGCTCGCGGCGTTTTCCGCGCCGGACAGGGCTCCTTCCGCGATGACGCTCCCGCTGTCAAGCGTGGTCACGACGGAGGATTCTGTCCGGCTCACCGCCCCGGACGTGGATACGTGCGCCGCGCCGCACCCGGACAGGGCAAGGACCGCCGCCATGCCCGCTGCCGGGAGCCATGTGTTCTTGATTTTTCTCATCATTATTCAACACTTTCTCTGTGTTTTTTCTGTGCCCGGAAGCCCCTGCCTTGCCTCATGAATGAAAGGCAGCGGCTTCCGTGGCTCGTGAACCGCTGTGGTTTTTTGGTTCACTCTATATATGCAAGAAAACTGTTTGGAAAATGGGTTTCCTCGTAACAAGATTTTTATGCCGGGGAAAAAGTTCGTTGTGGGCAGGAATTGGGAAGGGAAAATTAAGGAAAAATCCAAGACGATAGATGGCATGTGAACTGTCACAGAAAAGACCGATCCTACGTGGATCGGCCTTAATGATAATGCGCTGATATCTTTTATGGTTTTAATACAAGAGATAGTATTATATATGTTATATACTGTAAGTATATTTTTGTTTTCTAGAATTACATTTACTGCGAAATAGTTCTAACTGTTTTTCATTTATTATGTGATGAACATATAATTTTGTCACAATCTTCATTTTCGCTTTTTCTTCAATCTGCCGTACACGCTCTCTGGTAACAGAAAGCTGTTGCCCTACTTCCTCTAACGTATGAGTAGAAGCGCCATTTAACCCAAAACGCTGTTCTATGACAAATTTCTGGCGCTTCGTTAATCCGGAAACAGCAATCCGGCTTATGTCTTCATCCTGAATTTTTGTCAATACTTCTGATTCCACATCCTCATTTGAAGCAAAAACGGAATCATCCGTTTCCTCCTGAATAACATCTATACTTTTTTGAGGAAGAAGGAGAGGGATAATTTGAAACGCCTGTTTCTTGGAGCAATCGGTGTATTCCATCAGGAGATCAAAAAGGTCTTCTTCTGACAAATGCTCAAAGTCAAGCGTACCGGTGTTCATTTCTATCTGCATGATGTATTGCTCAATCTTCGCCTTCATATGAACAGGCACATAACAGGAATAATGACGATATGGAAGATTCCGATTCATAACCTGATGCATCCACATCGAAGCATAAGATGGAAATAATCCCAATATATCATCCGTGTGTTTCCAGATGGCCGTCCAGGCGCCGATGCAAGCCTCCTGAAATGCGTCTTCAAACTCAATCCCGTCATTTTTGTATGCGTATAAAGCAGTTTTAACACAGGATCTAAGAGTCATATCAAAGATCCGATGCGCGGCTTCGTCCGCTCCCGGCCCGCGTTTATGAATGATTTCAAGGAAGTAGTCATATTCACCTATTCGGGCAGGCTGGAGATTGCGGATCCGTTCAATCATAGATTTCATCGAAGGACAAACAGATTCAGCCTCATTAAATATGGCTTCGTAATCAAGCTGGGCCATATCGAAATCTTCTTCAGCATCTTGCGGGTCAAACCGGCTGGTACCGTTTCGATTATGCCACATTTCCAGTGTATTGCGGAGTTTTTTATCGGCAAGATACCGCTCGCGTAAGGACTCGATTCCCTTCTCCGTATTTTGATACTCAGAGATAAGCGAACCGTTCGTTCTCAATACGTGAAGAATTTCATCCTTCAAATAGGAAAACTGGACGTCAGAAATAACTGGTTCCATCTTGTCTATATGGACAGAGCATAGTGATCCATCCGGCTTATGAAGATCAAAAATCTGACGGCTTCCATGGCTTCCCTGCCACCATAATTTCCGTGGAATATGCTGGTCTGTTTTATACACGCGGAGAAACAACAAAAATCCGCTAGACTGGCCGGAAAAGAAATTCATATAGTTTTCAAATCCGGCCACTGGCATACAGTCTTTGGAAAGCTGGTTTAACACGGATGCCGTAATCTGGAATTCTGCTTCTGACTCAATGACGGCAACATAGTTGTCTTTTGGAAGAATATTTCTGTCTTTCATCCGCATTTCAAGATCCGATACCTCACCCGGGAAGCGCCTGCTATAGCTATTATCACCCCCATACAGAGCAAAGGCGAGTGGTTTTCCCAGATAATCGGCGTGAACAAGTTTTCTTTCAAACACACATATCTGGCAATAATTCTTAAAATACTGCCCTGCATCCTCCAACAGGGCAATTGTTGCAGGATCTTCGCGCAGGGCATGCTGTACATCAGCCATGCTTAATTACCTCACATTGTTTTTCCAATCGGAAACAGATGGTTTTCTTCCGCAAGGTCCCCAAACTTGGAAAGTCCCAGACACATAATCGCTCTTGCATAGCGATATGGTGTTGTGCAGCCAGGATAAAGGACGTTAAACAGCTTTGCGATATACTGATCCGGGTCTACGGAGCCTACATTGTAGTTGTTTCCCAATGTGTCATACGTAGAGTCAAGAGCCTCCACTTTCTCCGGTGTATCAATCTCGTCCCTGTAATATTTAATAACATATGCCATCGCGAACTTCGCGGCTGAAAGCGCATCGGCAAATTCATTTGTTTCTTTCATCTGATTGGCAACATCTGTAGCTCTTCTGGAAAGAGCCAGATTAGTCAGATCATCCTTTGTATTTTCTGCCATGGCAGTTATCTCCTTACCTGATTTCTGTATGCATGGATGTAACGCGTTCAAGGTGGTACTCATGCAGCAGATGCGTTCCGAGCTGATTTCTTGCTACATCAGGATCAATCTCTCCGTTGTATGCGAGCAGCATGGACTGTTCCGCCATCTCCGGAAGTTCATGAATAATGTTCGCTGAGTTCTGCTGATCCATCCGTCCGAACGGAGAATCCATGATAATCGGGCCTCGCAGCGGTGCATTCTTATGAAGCGCACCTATAAGTGACAGAGCCACAATATGTTCGTAACCAGATGATCTTCCCGGCACCAAGTTGCCAGACCGATGCTGAATCTGCAGGCCGTAATTCTCATTGATTTTAAGAGCGACATAGTCCGGATCGGATGTCAGATGCACGAACAGCTCGGAAGCATCCTTCTCCACGTTCTTTTTCAACTGTTCCCTGTACCTGGTCTTGCTTTCATCAAAAATCGCAAGCAGTTCACGGCAAACTTTATTCCGCTTTTTGGCAATGGTAAGCGTTGAGCCGCCTGTCTGTCTTTCAAGAGCTTTTGATAGCCTGTCTTTATCAGCCCGCTCATTCTGAAGTTTTGTTCTTTCGTCATTCAGGCTGCGTCGGATATCCACGATATCCTTATCGATATCGGAATATTTTTTGTTCATTGCGAGAATGCCTTCTTCTCCTTTGGGCAGGTCATATCTTGCAATGTGCTCGTTCATTTCCTTTATCTCAGTATCATACCCGCTGATTTCAATCTTCAGTTCTTCAACCCGATTCTCCAGCATGATGATATTCGACTTCACATCGTCCACCCCTTTGATTAGCCCATTCATCACGGACGATGCGTTCTGAAGATCATATAAGTGCTGCGACTGTTCTTCGGTAAGTCCCGAATACTCAGATGTCTGTGACTTAATTTCATCCTCTAGATGCTTCAACACATCCCCTGAAACCTTCTGGCCACAGACCGGGCAGGTTCGATCCGCGACAGCTTTCCTCATTTCCATAACGAAATGTGTTGCAACCGATTTTTTCTGCTTTTTCGATTCAAGTTCCTTGATTTCTTCCTGAACACTTTCACGGATATGCTGAATCGGGCTAATGAGCATTCCTTTCCACGCAATCTTTGTATAATTCCGGATTTTCAGCATCGTATCGGCAAGCTGATCTTCAGCTTTTTTCTTTGAAGCCTCGTCCTGATTTTTTCGAGATATCCAGTCAGTCAGAGCCGTTATCTCTTTTAGCTGTCCTTCAATGCGAGTCTTTTCAGCAACATATGAAGACAGTTTTACTTCCATTGATTCGATATTTGTCTTATGCTGCTCGATGTTTTGCGTCTTGGATTCCAATTCATTGCCTAACTGTCTGGTCTTGTCATCAGCTCTGGCAGCCCTTGCGACCTGTTTTTCATAGTTATCGGCACAGACATCAAGATCTGCCACACCGTTTTGAAGAACAGGGACTCCCAGAATTTTTTCAATTGCGTCTTTGATTCTCTCGCCATCTTCCGTATTTTCTTCCAGAAGCTCCTCATACTCCTGCAGAAGTTCTGCGTCGAACAGGAAGAAACGGGAAACCTGTTCCGGCATGATCAGGTTCAGTTCATGTTTCATCGCATCCTGAGACAGAATCGATCCATTCTTCACAAGGAACAAAGACGTTTTATAATCCATTTCTCCGTTTGGTTTTGTTACACCGTCACGAAGATTCAGTTCACGAACGAGGCGATATCGGTCATCATCGTTCGTCATTTCAAGCGTTACCGAGAAGCCATGTTCACCTTCCTGCGCGGCCTCCATATTTTCCATTTCGGACAGGTTTTTGAGCTGGCCGTTCCTTCTTTGTACAACACCAAACAGGGCATATCTGAATGCGTTTAACAGTGTCGTTTTACCGCGTCCGTTATCGCCCCAGAAGATTGTTACGCCGGATCTGTTCGTAAAATCGATCGTCTGCGTGCCTTTGTAGGGGCCGAAATTTTGTAGTGTCATTTTCTGAAAATGCAGCATGTCAATCCTCCATCCCGATCTTATTGACATAATCGGCCACAATATTTATCGTCTCGGTTCTTGCTTTGCCGCGATCATCCTGATTCTTGTACTGGGTTACGGCAATCTTTTCAACCAGTTCCTTTGGAATATCCGGATACTTTGTACGGCGCACTTCTTCCAGTGTCTCAAGAAGTTCATCAAGATTCTTCCTCATCGTCCTCTAATCCTCCGTTCTTTAACTCATCATAATCAATCCCATATTCACGAGCGATGATTTTCAGCTCCGCAATACAGGTGGGATTTTCAGCCCATTCACCAAACTGAATGGCCCGGGAAATCTCTCCGGCAATGATGGAACTGCTTGTATCTTCATCGTCCAGTGACCGTTCAGGCATAACAATGGCATCGTAAAGTTCCGCAAAATACTTTCCGGGGAACCTTCTCAATATTCTTCCGCGCCGCTGAATGAATTCCCTTGGGTTTTTGGAAGACGCCAGAATCAGGGCATGCGTTGTCGAAGGAATGTCAACGCCTTCATCAAGGCAGCGGATCGAAACTAGGATTCCGCCTTTACTTTCGAAATATTTTAATGTCTGAACCCGGTCGCCCTGCATCTCTGAGAAATATTCGTAAGCGTCATATCCATGATCCAGCAGAAGTTTCAGCACATCTGAAAGCTGTCCCTGACTGTCACAATACACAATCCATTTCTGTCCGGGCTCATAATGCTTTTCTATAACATCCAGAGCCAGATTCACTTTATTTGCCGCCTGCTTCACAATCCGCGCCCGTCTGATCAGAAGCGTCTGAAGTTTCGGGCTTGCGGACATCATCGCTTTAAACGGAATGTCCTTTGCCCGCAGAATAGCTATCAGACGATTGATTTCTCTGGTCGTCGTATTCCATTCATCCTGTTCTTCAGGAAGCAGATGCACCTTCTGCGGATAGTAATAATATTTCGTAAGAACCCCTGACCTGATTGCGTCTTCAAGCGTAAATACGGGCTTTATGATTCCGCCGAAATAGTCAAATACAGCTGCCGTGCCTTCCGGATCGCCATAGCGCACAGGAGTTGCAGACAAGCCAAGCCGTTCTCCTGCGTCGATGTTCAGTATATTGCGCCGCTTTCTGCTGCCGATCCGATGCACTTCATCCGCGACAAGCAGTAAATGAGACCCCGATACGACGCGGCTGACAAATTTCTCATCTGATGCCGTATCCATAATGGCAATCACAATCTTGTTCAGCGAACGATTTGGTCTTGTCCATAACGTCAGCAGATCCTTCGTCCGCCATGCGTTGTTGCCGTCGCCGCATAACAGGATATCAAGTTTTATGTCCGTGATATTCTGAAGGATCTCGCCTTTCCACTGATACAAGAGCTCCCTGGACGGAACCAGCACGAGGACAGTCTGTCCACGGTCCAGCGCGTCCCGGATGGCGCAGATTGCTGTATAGGTCTTTCCTGATCCCGTCGCATGTTCCAAAATCCCTCTCCGGTTATTCTTGACCCAGTTTTCAAGGGCCCTGACCTGATGTTCTCTTGGTTTTTTTGTGCCACGCTTCTTATCGGGGATCCACTTTCGTGATAGAAAAATCGTTGTGGAAATCTCCTTTGTCAGTTCCCTCCAGTCGTACCCGTTGCTCTTTTCTATCAGTTTCCTGCGAAGCGCTTCTGGAAATGAATAGACTCTCGCCTTCGGCTGCGCACCGGTCCAGAGTTCATCAAAATAGGAAATGACGCCTTCTGCACGGAATGCGTCTCGCTTGTCAAGCCAGCTCGGAAACACATCGATGGATTCAAGGTTTCCGTCATCTGAAAGTCCTTGCAATGTCTCATTCATCGAGCCTCTGAATCCTACGGAATCGCCATTTTCATCCGTAAAGATTCCGACCTTGTCGTGGAATAGGCGCTGCAGATCGGGTTCCAGCCCTGTCTCGGGAACGGCAATCTTGATGTCCAGAATATCTTCAGCAATCAGACAGGCAAGCACTCTTGCTGGTTTTTCAAGTTTTTTGTCGGCAAACAGACTATCCATTTCCATGCCGAGTTCCTGTTGCAAAACCTCATCATTTTTTGCCGAATAACCTTCCGTCATGGCCGCCTTGTCTTTCTCTGAAAGGATCGGAGAGCAGATAAGGCGCATCTTTCCGCCATGCTCTACAAATACCTGAAGGGCGCTCCACGCGATGATGTAAATCGTGCTGCCAAAATAGCCGGAAACGCGGTCGTAACGGACGGAATTCCGCATCGCCGGAAGATAGAATTCTTCCGCTATATTATTTTCTGTTTTATTGTAATCCGGTCTAAAATTATATTTACGTAGTCCCATGTTCCGCCTTGTCTAACATAACCTGAAGGTCTATATCGAACCGTTTTTCAAGCGCTTCTTTCAAGTGCTTCCTCTTTGAAATCACTACGGTTTCCTTATTGTGCTTTTTATGAACAAAGATTCCGGAATCAACCGCTTTCAATAGCTGCCGGAGATAAATCTGGATATTCGCCGAATATGCAAACTCCCGGTGTTTGTCCAATTCAAACAGAACCCACAGACCATTATCATGATCGAAAACATTGGCGTATCCGACAATCAGGATTGTCGTGCCGTCAGAATCATCAAACCCTCCACGTTCACCGCGTTTCTGATTTTCCAGAATCAGTTGGATCTTCCACTCATCAATGGACCGTCCTCCGGGCGGTCCCGTACAGTTGAATATGTACGCCTTGATATCGCGATTAAACGGATATTTCAGATGAAACTTCAAAGGCTTACGGCCCGTATCCTGCACATGGTCCGTAAATCCGTCTAAGTCCTGTAGAAATAGCTTATGAAGCTGACTCTGCTTCAGCCGGCTGCCCTTCATCTTTTTTCACCCTCGTAATTCCTATGTATTTTGCCTTTAACTCCGGACTGCAAAGAAGCGCGGTATTCGTCGGATCGCACTTCTTATTCATCCACTTTTTCAGATGGAACTCGGCAATCAAAGGTTCCGGAAGCGGCATGTTGTCCTGACTGACTGCCACATATCCATTCGAGACCTTCCAGTCCGGATTGCCGTTCAGCAGGGATTTCAGCCTGTCGTAAAACACGGTTTTCGTCTGCGGCTTTTCGTAAAGCCCGACGGTCGGAAACCATGCGTTGTAAAGGTCATAGATAAATGCAAGCGGCAGAAGATTCCACCTGCACTCCGGAAGCATGTCACGGATAAACCGGCGCATATTCCCGTCCCGGACTTCTTCGCCATGAAATTCCACCTGATGCCACTTTTCAGCCATGCTGCAGTAGTCTGGATTGATCTCGATATATTTAAAATCCCGTCCCAGTTTCTCTGCCGTAATCGCCGTTGTCCCGGAGCCGCCAAATGGATCCAGAACCACATCGCCCGCATTGGTGCCTGCCTTAATAAAAAACTCAGCCAGTTTCATTGGAAATCTGGCAGGATGCGATACGCCGAACTGCTTGCAGAGCCGATGAAACGTGTCGTTGCTGCTGGTATTGCTGATGACAAGGACGCTTCCCGGATCAGAGCCTCCATTGTCTTTCCACGGATGGGACAGGTCGAAGCTGTGCCGGCTGGGGCGCGTGTTGGCTGTCCGGTTCCCGCTTGCCGGGGCTTTGAACATTTCTTCCATCCGGGAACTGTACGGCTTCCGAATGGCGTCCATATGGAACGTCCACGTTGCCGATTTGCTGAACCAGAAACAGTATTCGTGCGACTTTTTCGTGCGGCCCATCGTCCCGCGGGAAAATACATTAGGTGGCGTGGCCGGATTGTACCAGATATAGTCCCGCACCAGATGGAAGCCGACCTGTTCCACAAGCAGAACGACCAGTTTGAATACGAACAGGCTCTGGTATTTTCCATCCAGCTTGTCATTGATATTCAGGACAAAGCTGCCCGTTGGCTTTAAGATGCGGTACATTTCCTGCGCTCTCGGTAGAAACCAGGCATCGAACTTGTCCGGCTTAATCTTAATCCGTTTTCCGGTTGCGCCGTAATCTTTCACCTGATCAGCATATGGCGGCGATGTAAAAATGAAATCAATACTCTCATCCGGAAGTTTTTTCATTTCCTCCAGACATTCGCCGTTAATAAATTCGCCCATAGATTCCACCTTACCATTTATGATTTTCAATATACTCTTCCGCAGCTAGCCGAAAAAATGCAGATAATGAAAGCCCATGCTTTTTTGCTGTTTCTGTTAAATGCTCTTTATTTTCTTTTGTCATGGAAACAAGAGATGTCGCTCTTGTTCCCGCAGATGCTGAACTTTGTGGACTTTTCTGGTTTAACTCATCTGTGCTTATTTTCTCCATGACAACCTTTCAGCAATAGATAACATGTTTGCACTTTAATATAGCTATTAAATAGATACTCTATATATATTATATATCATAATTTATAATATATCCAGAGGGAAATAATGTATTCAATTTGCTATTCCTAATATCGAAATATAGATCTCAGATCCCGACCTTCCGGGCTGCCTCACATGCGGGGAGACTTTGGAGAGCGTCACCAAAAATGTCGAGGACGCCAAGCGCGTACGGCTTGCCGCTGCCCTGGAAGACGGCGTCCCGATTGCGGAGCCGGAAGAAAACGGAACCAAATCCGGATCTCCCCGGAAAGCAGAAAAGATCCTGTCAGCAGATACAAACGAAAGCGATTCGCCGCGGGCCTGACCGCCTGTATCGCCTTTGAAGCGCCACATGTCCCGCTACCACAGGCACCACCGCCCGGCAGCGGGATTTTTCCTGTCCGTTTTCCATCCTGCCCTCTGTTTTTGGGTCCGTCCTGTCCCACCAGCCCGCCTTTTTCCGAAATTCCTGTTCCTGTGCAGCCCGTCCGGCCACATGTTTTCTTGCATATAAAACATAAGGGAACATCAGGAGAAAACCCCTCTCCCGTCCCGTGCACGCCGGGCCTTCCCGGAAGAAGAAAGAAGAAGAAAGAAAAGGTATGGAGAAAAAAAATGAAAAAGCTGACCATCACAATCCCCGATCTTGGCTACCAGATCGACGAGTCATTCAAGGCGATCCGTACGAACCTGCAGTTCTGCGGCGACGGCATTAAGGCCGTTACCATCACAAGCTGTACAGAAAATGAGGGCAAAAGCACCGTCTCGCTCCGCCTCGCGCAGTCCCTTGCCCAGTCCGGCAAGAGCACCGTCCTTGTGGACGCGGATATGCGGAAGTCCGTGGCACTCCGGAACATCGATACCGGCGGAGAGAAAGTCTACGGGCTCTCCCACTATCTGTCCGGGCAGAACAAGTTCGAGGACATCCTGTACTCAACGAACGTCCCGAAACTGTATCTCATTCCGACCGGCCAGTTCCCGCCGAACCCGGCTGAACTTCTTGATGGCCACCGCTTTTCACAGATGATCGACACATTGCGCGGGGCCTTCGACTACGTACTTGTGGATACCCCGCCGCTTGCCAGCGTCATTGATGCCGCGATTGTTGCGAAGAAGTGCGACGGCTCGGTCCTTGTGATCGCGTCCGGAAAGATCAACCGACACTTTGCGCAGGACATTATCGGGCAGCTCACCCGTGCGGAGAGCCCGGTCCTTGGCGTTATCATCAATAAGGCGGAAATGAGCAGCCGGAGCAAATACTACGGGAAGTATTACGGGAAATATTACGGAACAAGCCCGGAAACGAAAACAGACAAAGCGCAACCGGGTCGTCGGCTACCCGATTGTCAGAAAGCACGAACACGCATCTGTCCCGCTGCCAGTGGGGAATCCATTTGGCAGCGGGGCTTATTTTTTGCAAAAAAGATACAATGGCAGAACCCAGAAGCGATCAAAAGATGAAGTTTCCATAAGGTTCTTCTTGCTCAAATCAGAATGCGAAGTGTAGTAGAAATTTCGGAGAAGTGTAGTAGGGCAAATTTTTGCTACTCAACAGACAATTTCGTGGACGTTATGGGATGCTTATGCTATCCTAAGAACAGTTCTCTTATAACCTTACCGCCAATTAACATGACAGGCTGTGTAAAAACAGCACTTTTAATTTGGAGGTAAAAGCAAATGGACGATTGGAAACAATGTAAGAAAGAGAACTACGGGAAGAATTGCTTTGTCAGTTGTGGAAATGGTTTTGTTGACTTCTCCCTGGAAGGAATGAAGCATGTAGAGAAGGGTGAGAATCTTTCCTACGATGATTACCTGGAAATTCAGCATGATTCACTCGGCCACACAAGGCGCTACTTCGAATGGACTTTTGTCGATGGAGATACCGCTGATTTCAAAGGGCAGATTGAGAAAAGGACTGAGATCAAGATCGTTTTCCAGCGCATCATGGTGGATGGAATGCACCATGACGGGATAGGCTTCATTGGCAAAGAAGATCATGTGTGGATGAATCAGGCTGGCTTTGAAAATTTTGTGCCAGGAGATTGTGTTCGATTTAGCGCTGATATTTATCGATACTTGAAAACAGGAAACGGGCGGCAGATAGACTATGGTTTACGGGACCCATCCTGCATTGAGAAGATTGATTCATATGAAATCCCGACTGACCAGGAACTTGTTGACCAGCAGATCAATGATCTGGTTTGCGAAGTGTGTATGTACCGAGAGCAATGTTTCATGGGGAATTGTATCGCCAATGAGGAGGAGCGGGAGCACCGTATCAAGTTTCTGCGCGACCTGCAGCCGGGAAAGTTTACGCCTTTTACCGTTCTCGCTGCCTTTGAACTGGAGGGCAGACTATTCGAGCAGACTGGCGGATTTCCGAAACTCGATAAGAAAGACCCGAATTACGCTGTGATGAAAAAGATCATCGACACTGCTAAGAAGCTTCCAATTTACTGCACCTGGCCGGTTGATGATATGTTGGCACATATGTTCATGCCAGAGTACCCGCGGATCTACATTGAATAAATTCGCATAATCGGGGCTGGGGTTGCCGGCCGTCAAAAGCACGCACACACATCTGTCCCGCTGCCAGTGGGAAACCATTTGGCAGCGGGGCTTATTTTTTGCGAAAAAAGGATGGCACAGCAGAACTTAGAAGTGATCCAAAAAAGAAGGCCCCCGGAGGGACCTTCCTGCTCAATAGATGTACAATTTTCAGAACCAGTCAGGGCCGTCTCCGGAACAGGTTCCGGGGCAACAGCTCGATTGTCTACTCATATTCTTTCGCGCCTGCGCATCAGACCATACCCAAGCAGGCAGATCGTCAGAAGCAGTATGCCGCCCATGGCAAACCGTCCCGTTCCGCTTCCGCCTGCCTTCAGCGGGAAGCTATGGTTTTTCGTATTGGCAATCGTTACGGTATGCATTGCATCGGTCTGTTTGATCGTACGAATCGTATTGTCGAGCGCGTACCCCGCCGGGGCCTGAATCTCCTTGTAACGGTATTCGTCACGCAGAAGGTTGTCCCACACAAGGGTTCCGTCTTCTCCCTGTGTCCGGCCGATACGGGTGAGATACCAGGTCTTGACACTTTCGCCCTCGCCGGTCGTCAGCGTAAAGTCCGGACGCTGTCCCGGTTTATCGGAGAGCGCGTCATAGGCGTCCTCTGTCATCCGGTCAGACGAGTCTGCGCTGTAAAGTGCAAACCACGCATCTTTGAGCGCCGATCCGCTCTCCGCATCCGTCTTGTGGATGGTGAAATCCCACGTATTCAGCGTGTTCACAGCTGAAAGGACCGTTGTCTGGTCATTCTTGTACGTGAACTGGAATCCGTCCGCTGCCGCGTTGTTGTTGATGGAACCGAACGTGTACGCCGGGTCATTGCCCGGAAGCTCGACAATTGTGTGTGTCTTGCCATTTTCCCATGTCCAGTCCGTGCTGGTCTGCTTCCACTGACCATCCTCATACTGGCAGACCTTCAGGTTATCCAGTTTCAGCCGGTCAGAGGCATGTTTCCCCGCCTTGACGGTGAGCTCCACGAGTGCCGCCTTGCGGCTATTCTTTGTCAGCGCCGCTGCCAGCTTTGTTTCGTCCGTTTCTTTAAGACTTGCGCCGGTATACAGGAGAAAACGGAAGGTCTTGTCGGCACTGACAGCAGCCGCTGTGCCATTCGGATCAACGATGGACTTTTCCATTTCCGGGACAGTCGGAATCATGACACCGACCTTGAGCGGCGCGGCTTCCAGCTCACTGGGATCGCTGACAACGCTGTAGTTATAGCCGAAAGAGTTCCACGCGATCTGCCCGGCAGCGGCGTCTCCCTCGATATTTGCGTCGAAACGGACGGACACATGCGACTTTGCCGGGATCAGCTTGCCGCTCTTATCCAAAATCTTGACACGCAGCGAGCGGGCATTCGCGGGACTGTTGCTCCACGCCGAATCCCCTTTCCAGTCAGCAGAATCAAATTCCGTCTTGGTGCTGTATTCCACTGTGAACTGGTCGGAGGTCAGTTGCCTTACCGTACCGTCTTCATCTGTGACCGTCACCGTCACATTGGGATTGCTTGCAAAGCCGACCTTGAATTCACTGTAACGCGGATCGTCATTCTGGAAGCTGCTGTGGTCTCCTGTCTCCGGGAGTCCGTCAATGAGAATCAGCTTGTCCATGGCCTTTTCCGGCGCGTCCACGCTTAGTGTATAGGTGAACACGGAATCCTTCTTCGGCAGAACAATATAGTTCGGTGATGCATCGCAGGATGCTTTGTTGCCTGGGTTCTCTTTTTCTTCTACCGATTTTCTTGAGCTTGTCACGTAGCCGTACGCTGTTGTGACCGGGGCGCTGTTGCGGACACTGGGCTTATTGTCTTCGCCGAACACGTCATTCAGCGTTGTCATGTTGCCCTTATTTGTGGTGTTGTCCCATGTCTGTTCCATCGGCGTGATGAAGCAGGTGTTGGTAAAGACCGTATTGACCAGACGGTTGTCCGTCCGCTTGGTTTCCAGTGTCAGCACGCCCGTGCCTCCGGCCGGAATGGCGCAGACCTTGTCTGGGAAACGGATGGAAAGCGTATAACGGCCGGTCTGCGCATCCTTTGTCAGACGGACCTGATATTTGAAATTTCCATAACTCTGACATTCCAGTGGTTCCCCATTGACAGTAAGAGAAACATTGTCCGTGCTGGAACCATAACAGGTGAGTTCTGCTTTGCCATTGGCATCCGGTGCGGAAATGGAGAACAGATTATAATCTCCATAAACTTTTTGATCCGCATTATAAATTGTGTAGGATACCTTTCCATCAAACTGGTATG
>Ga0256404_1008971_pt1 | contig 14626 bp, 15 predicted proteins | sample RumenRJG_01DNA_FD_185990 | JGI IMG/M metagenome (GOLD analysis project Ga0256404, IMG submission 185990) | Bovine rumen microbial communities from Lethbridge, Alberta, Canada - RJG_01 | ecosystem: Host-associated > Mammals > Digestive system > Stomach > Rumen | place: Canada: Alberta | collected...
CGGCTACATGTTCGGTCAGTACAAAGCCCTCACCCATCAGTTTGTCGGTATCCTGACAGGTAAAGGTCAGGAGTTCGGTGGCTCGCTCATCCGTCCGGAGGCTACAGGCTACGGCAATGTCTACTTCCTCGAAAACATGCTCAAGACTCGCGGCATTGACCTCGCAGGCAAGACGGTGCTTGTCTCGGGTGCCGGCAATGTGGCTCAATATACGATTGAGAAGCTCATCCAGCTCGGCGCCAAGCCGCTGACCTGCTCCGACTCCGATGGCTTCGTCTACGATCCTGATGGTATCGATGCCGACAAGCTCGCTTACATCATGGAGCTGAAGAACATCGAGCGCGGCCGTATCAAGGAGTATGCTGAGGAATATCCGAATGCTCAGTATTTCCCCGGCGAGCGTCCTTGGGGCATCAAGGCTGACATCGCTACTCCCTGTGCTACCCAGAACGAGATCAACGGTGAGGATGCACAGAAGCTCATCGACAATGGTGTCATCGCTGTGAGTGAGGGTGCCAACATGCCGTCTACACCTGAAGCTGTGAAGATCTTCCAGGACAACAAGATTCTCTACTGCCCGGGTAAGGCCAGCAACGCTGGTGGTGTGGCAGTGTCCGGACTCGAGATGAGTCAGAACTCCGAACGTCTGAAGTGGACCCGTGAGGAGGTTGACAACTATCTGCACCGCATCATGAACGACATCCATGAGAACTGCGTGAAGTATGGTACTCAGCCCGATGGCTACATCAACTATGTGAAGGGTGCAAATGTCGCCGGCTTCCTCAAGGTTGCCAAGGCTATGATGGCACAGGGCGTGGGAATGTAAAACATTAATTCCCGTCAATTATCCGTTAATTGGTCATTAATATTATTGCCAATTAATGGGAAATTGACGGGAATTAACGTTAAAAGAAGACACAAAAACTTCTTATTTTCTTGTCCCTTTGTCTTTAATTCCTTACCTTTGCGGCAACAAGCAACGAAAACATGTGGCACCATGGACGAAAGATTATCAACGCTTTTTTTAAGAAACGGACAACAAGCCCTGCAATACGTGTTGAGCTTGAATCCAAAATACAGGCAGATAGCGACCGAAGCGATATTAGAGTGTTCGAGGCTCCACTATCCATTGAACGATATGGAGATTACAAGCAAGGCACGGGAGCTGCAACGCAAGAGGAAGAAAGCAGACGCGTAATAGTTCATATAGAGAATTGCTATTATTATGCCAACGACTATATTGCCGTCACCGACGTTTCAGCCGATGGCGACAACGTGTTGACTGATGGGAAAAATCTCTATTTCATTGACCCCATCATCAAATTCAAGAAACCTGCCGTTGAGGTCTTGGAACATTATTATAAATTACTCAGATGACGGACATCGGTATATGATAGCAAAGAAGGAAAGTATCCAACAAACGATGCATGCCTGAATGAAATGATCCTTCATCAGCACTTTCGTAGGACTGCCACTCTTAACATCTACAATCGTTATCTGCAAATATCTGATAAGGCCAGCCAGCACGAAAATGGAAGTCAGATAGATATAATGGCTTCCGAACCTCTTGACGACCTCAGGCGAAACGGTATACATGATGTAGCAAACCATTGTGATGCCGGATGTAAGTGTGATTGCCTGATTCATGAACGCAAGATTATATCTATTGACATTCTTACGAACGAGCACGCCGCTCTCTTGATACATCACTACATCATCGCGCCGCTTGGCAAAAGCCAAGAATAGTGCTAACAAAAAAGTCATCAATACGATCCATTCTGAGAGAGCAATGCCTGTAGCAATACTTCCCGCTAATATTCTCAATACGAAGCCTATTGCAATAACGAAGATATCGACGATTGCGATCTGCTTTAGTTTCACGCAGTAAGCGAAGTTCATCACGATATAGAAGCCTATCAAGGCAGCCATAGGCAAAGCTCCGTAGCCTATACTCCAATCAGATACCCCTATTATCACAAAAGAGATGGCAAAACATATTAGCATGAGCAGATAGCCTTGGGCCTTACTGACCGCTCCGCTTGCTATCGGTCGTTTACATTTCTTGGGATGCTTTCTGTCTGCTTCGACATCATAGATATCGTTGAAACAATAGATGCCACTCGCTGCAAAACTGTAGGCGAAGAATGCGCATATAGATGGCAGCAGATATTCCACATCCATAAGATGCTTGTCAAAGAACAATGGCAAGAAGATAAAGAAGTTCTTGAGCCACTGCTGGGGGCGCATGAGAAGAATTATCGATTTCATTTTAGTCTAATCTTTTATAAAGATAAAGAGCGTCTGTAATTCTCTCAATCTTTTTATGAGTTGTCAATTGATTAAAGAAATAGAGGTTACGTGGACTGTTGATAAGAACATACAAATCCTTACGATGCAACTTCTTACACTTTTCATTTAAAAAGTTTTGTATGACAGCTTCACCATGCTCTACATCAGGTTTCTTTAATTCAGTACGGTCCACAAAGAAAGCATGATCTTTATCCCTAAGAGTGAACGCACTTTTCTTTTTATTAAATGTGAGTGTGTAAGAGTCTGACAAACTCATATAAGAGAGAGGAGCCCATGCGCCCCAACCCATACTTGCAATATATGCTTTAGGCAGACCTCTCAAATATTCTAATGATTTTCTTCTAATCGCTAGATCGTAAGTTTTGGATGAATGAATATACCAAGAATAGAACAGGCCTCCGGAAGCAAGCATCTGCTCATCCAATGTATTTACATATTGTCCTGCTCCAATTCCAATAACCATTTTATTAGATTTGTATAATGGCAAAATCATACCTGCTGTATAATTATTACTGCTACCAAACCATGGCCTAGAACCAGGAACAATTCTTACAGATACAATCATAAACAAAATAAGAGCAGATATAATGCAACACTTCAATACTCTATTATTCTCAGTATAAGATCTAATCCATGTCAATGCTCGAACACCGATAATAATTACAAATGGTGCAATATAAAGATAATGCTTAGAAGCACATCCCATTGACCGATAAATAAAGTGAAGAAGAATTATTGGAAGTAGGACAAGAAATAATTCTTTCCAAGCCTTATCATTAATTTGTCGAATTATTCCTATAGGGAGTAAAATAAAGTATAATACCGAATAGAAGCCAATGATAGCCATCATAACCATAGACTTCTCTATTTTTACGTTCCAATTCTCATACCCTCCAAAGGTAGACAACACGTCAGCCTTGCATAGTCTAAATAGAACTAACGAGATAACAACGACAACTAATGCGTAAATGACTGATAAGGAAATACTCTTCTTCCAATTCCGTCCCATAAATAGGAAAAGAGGCAGGATTGAAGGGTAGACGATGACTACATCGACTCTGAAAAGCGGAGCTATACAAAGTAATATCCCTGCTTGCCAGTTTTTCCTTCTAGAAAGAAGATTCATTGCCCATATAAAGCATGCGGCTGCAGGTATAGCTGAATTAGCGTACATTGCAATTGCATACATTTCCGGAAGGAGCATGGCAGCAAATAGAATTACGGCACGGCTTTCCTTCGTAATGTATTTTGCGAACTCTACACAGCCTACCAGAAAGGCTATACTAAAAATAGCACTCATCAGACAGTATATCTGTTCACATGTAAGGAATGAAAATAGATTTTTCAGTGCTACGATCATAATAATGGTCAAGGGCTGCATTCTATACTCATAGGAGTAGATAGGAGGTAGCTGCCAACCTTTGCTATACATAATGTCGCATCCAAGAATAACTTCTTGGCTGTCTGTTTCATAGCAGATCAATGGGAATATACCCACGCACATCCACAGAATGAATAAGATCAGCATGATAGGATAAGCATGCCTAGATGCCTGATTCCATAGTGATGATACTGTCTTCACTTTCACAAATCATTCTTGCAGCATCCCCGAGCAAGGTATCAATATTAGAGTGATTGTTTTGGCATGTACGAAAAAAGCGTGGGTCGCTGTACTGTCACCCGTCCCACAACTCGAGGCCTTCGCATTGCCCATCACTGCCAGAACGAGCAACGCAGAAGCCCACGCCGATATGATATACCTCACCCAAGGCATACCCTATCTTACGACAGGATACACCTCGAGCTAGATGCATATACACATCCACAAGGCATCTACTGTTGCCATGCCCTTTGACAGTGACTGGAAAGTTGCGAAGTTTCGAGTTGTCAAGAACAAAGCGTTAGTAAACGCTTTCCCATAAATGTCACCCACCCTCCGGGCTTCCGCATAGCGTTGGCCCTCAGAGCAGATGTTGCAAAGTTACAATAATTAAATTAATTAATCGGTATTTAGACAAAGAAAAAACTGACTCTATTTCTTTTCGGATTGACAAGGGGCCCACAAGGGGAACCTGCAATATCCACATTCGTAACCAGCACCCTGACAATGTTTGCCCTCTTCGAGGACACACTTCAACGTACACTCTTCGCTCTAAACCCACAGGTTGCGTCGCTGCGCTCCTTACCTGGGGCTAATCGTGTACAACCTCTTCGAGGTTATAGATTCCATGAATCAACTCGAAATCCCGAAGGACTCCAAAACAAAACGTACAGTAATCTTCCAAGCTCTGCATGATTAAAAAACTCACAACTTATTTGCCCTTCTTATTATTATTCCTTATCTTTGCGGTAAAAACAAGGACGACTATGACAGAGCCCAACGAACTCCCAAAATGGGAACGGAAATATAGAAACTACCATAAAGCACTCAGCCGACTGGCAGAGATTGTCAATACCGCCAAGAAGCGAGAACTCAACGACTTCGAAAGAGACGGATTGATACAACGCTTCGAGTTTACACACGAGTGTGCGTGGAAACTCATGAAAAGTTATGCTGAGTATAAGGATATCCAAGGGATAGGCGGCTCAAAAGACGCAACGCGCTACGCTGTGGACTTAGATCTCATTGCTGATGGCAATATTTGGATGCAGATGATAAAAAGCCGGAATGAGACTTCACACAATTACAACGGAGATGTTGCCGACGATGTCATTGAAAACATCCTCAATCTCTTCTTTCCAGAAATGGTGAAGCTTGATGGTAAGTTTGAAACTCTGTCAAAGGTTACTCCTAACTCCTTATTTAATAGCTAATGTACGGTTTATCTGAAGGCAATATCAAAGAACTGAGGGATATCCTTAGTTCTTGTCCCCATATTGAGCAGGCCATCATTTTCGGCTCACGGGTCCGTGGCGACTACCGCCCAGGCTCGGATGTAGACTTGTCGCTGAAAGGCAAAGAGTTGACACTGACGGACGTGGCATGGCTTGATGCAAAGTTGGAAGATTCGTACATTCCTTACTTCTTTGATACGAACATTTATTCCCGTCTTCGGAATAAAGACCTTATTGATGATATAGATCGGGAGGGCGAAGTGATATATCAGAAGTAATAACTACGGCTTTCTCTCATCACGCCTCAACTGTGTCGCATTTCCGACGCATATGCGGCGTGTTACCGCCCCATATGTGACGCGTTACCGACGCATATGAGGCGCGATATGGTTTCACCGTAGGTCTACCCTTTCTGCGCCCGCAGTTTCAGCGGTGACATGCCGAAGTTGCGGCGGACATAACTGCCGAAGAAGGAGAGGTTCGGGAAGCCAAGCTTAAAAGCAATCTCTTTCACCGACATCGTCGTATGGCAGAGCAGATGCCGGATGTCCTCCTTCGTATATTGTGTGATCCACGCTGAAGCCGACTTGCCACTGTATTTCGTGCAGAGCATCGTGAGGTACTTCGGCGTGATATTCAACTGCTCTGCATAATACTCCACAGGCCGGTGCTTGACATCATTGGAGGTGATAAGTCGCAGAAAGTTATGAAACACCACATTGCCATGCGACTCCTCATCCTCCGGATCCATCAGCGTCTGCTCATCTAATAATCCGATGACATCGTAGAGCATCGCTTGGATGACAGCCTGCATCGTCAGTGTGTTGTTGGGCCGGTCCTGATGCTGCATCTTAAACTTAATAAGCTCATAATAATACACAAACTGCTCGCGGTCCTCCTGGGGCAGCGTGATGATGTTCGTCTTCCGCGAATAGATACTGACATTCCAACGGTTCACCATATCACCCAACATCGCGTGAATAATATCGTCCGAGAGGCACAATATCTTACACTCAAAGTCGGGACTGAACATATAGTTGTCGAGGATGACATAAGGTGCACTGAGCAGTATCTCTTCCTTCTCCAACCGTAGTTGCTTGTCATTGATTTCAAACTGTATGCGGCCGTTGGTACAGATGATGATAAAGTTCATCTTAGCATACAGTGGGGCAACATCCTTGAGATCGTGAATGTCATCCACGATCGCCACATCTCCGTCGTAATACTTCACGAGCTGGTTGCCATTGTTCAAATCCTCCATATTCAATTCTTTCAAGACGAGTTGATTGTTCTCCATATCGTATATCGTTCTTTTTTGCTGCAAATATCGGAAAAATTCACCATATTTGATGTCTTATACTTCTTAATTATTTTATAAAAGGGCAACATACTGCCGTTTCTGACAATCATTCAGAAGAATAGAACACCGGATATGCCTATTATTGTTAGAACTTTGCAGTAAAAACAAAGCAATTACCCAACAATAATATACGCAACATATCAAGCAATGAGGTCAAAAAGGATATTTCATATCATCTTTCACAACAAGATTCTGTTGACAGCCATCATCATTCTCTTCATCGTGATCGCTGCCATCATCGTAGGACTGTGCATCCCAAAACATCAGCCAACGATAGAAGGGCAGCTCGAGTCGACCGACTACCGTGTCTCGACAAAGGTTCCGAGCCGTGTCGTGAAGCTTCTTGTCGGTGAAGGCGACTACGTCCACGAAGGCGACACCCTCGCCATCCTCTCGGCGCCCGAGGTGAACGCCCTCGAACAGGTTACGCAAGCCAAGGAGCAAGCAGCAGGAGCCAGTGAAGCGCTGATCAATGAAGGAACGCGAAAGGAAGCCGTGCAGTCGGCTTATTATCGTTGGCAACAGGCCGTGTCAGCCCGCGACATCAGTGAGAAGACTTATGCGCGTATCAGTAAGCTCTATGCCCAAGGCGTCGTGTCGGCGCAGAAAAGGGACGAGGCACAGTCGGCCCGCGATGCCGCTGTCGCTGCGGCACAAGCTATGCGTGAACAATATGAACAGGCTAAGAACGGTTCCCGGCATGAGGAGAAGAGAGCCTCCGGTGCCATGACCAAGGCCGCAGGCGCACGGGTGAAAGAAGTGAGAAGTCTGCTCAACGAGACAGTGCTTACCGCTCCGCAGAGCGGATGGGTCACGGAAGTCTTCGTGGAGATTGGTGAGTTCGTAGGTACGGGAGCCCCAATCATGAACGTGGAGACGGATGACTACTGGTTCTCATTCTTCGTCAATGAGGACAAGTTGAAAGGCATCGACTATCACGACAAGGTACTTATCTATCGACCCGCTACAGGCGACACCGTCCTGACACATGTCACCCGCATCGAGAACGCCGGCGACTTCGCTTCCTGGAAAGCCACACGCGCACTCAACGACATCGACCTCAAACTCTTCGAGGTACGTATGCGCGCCGACAAGCCACTGAAGTCACCCCACGCCGGAGAGTCTGCGGTATGGGTCAGAGGAAAATAATGCTTCTATGAATACTGCATTAGAAAAATACTGATATGAATAAACTCAAAATACTCCGTCGACGATTCATCTACATCAACCGACGAGAGATCAAACAATACTCGCAACGGCCACTGTTCCTGTTCAGCATGATCATCGCCCCGTTGCTGGTCATCTTTTTCTTTACGACGCTCATGATGAAAGGTCTGCCCACGCGACTGCCTGCCGCCATCGTGGACGAGGACCAGACACATGTCACTCGCATTGTACAGCGCTTGCTCAACGGGTTCGAGGAGACGGATGTCAAATATGTATTTCACAATTTCCACGATGCGCGCAAAGCCATGCAGGAAGGAAAGATCTATGCATTCTTCTACATCCCCAAAGGTCTGACGAAAGACTGCGAGTCGAGTCGCCAGCCGACAATCTCTTTCTATACCAACGACTGCTATTATGTACCCGGTAACCTTCTTATGAAGGATATGAAGACCGCTTCTGTACTTGCAGGACTGGCACTGACGCGCAGTAGTCTGTGGGGACACGGCATCGCCAACGACCGCGTGATGGGCATTCTGCAACCCGTCGTCATCGAGACACACCCGTTGAGGAACTCATTCCTCGACTACTCCGTCTTTCTGAGCAATATGCTCGTTCCGGGAATCATCATCTTGCTGATGCTCCTGACGACGACCTACACCATCGGTCTCGAATGGAAACAAGACCAGCAGCAGATGCTCTATATCTACTCCGGTCACAGTCCAGCATTGGCGTTGGCTGCCAAGCTTCTACCACAGACAATTATCTATTCCATCATCCTCATCTTCATGGATGTATGGTTCTATTGTTACCTCGGCTTCCCCTGCAACTGTGGCTTACCGATGATGTTCGGCCTCAGCATCCTCACAGTCTTGGCAAGTCAGGGCTTCGGTGTCTTCCTTTTCGGACTGATGGCGGGTGAGATGCGACTCGCCATGTGTATCTGCTCGTTGTGGGGTATCCTCTCGTTCTCGCTGGCAGGCTTCACGTTTCCCGTCACGGCGATGTCGCCTTTCCTACGATTCCTTGCCGCATGGTTCCCACTGCGCCACTATTATCTCATCTATGTCAACTGTGCACTCGACGGATATTCGATCCATTATATCTGGTCGTCAGTAGTGGCGATGATAGGCTTCGCATTGCTACCCATCGTGGTACTGCCGCGATATCATAAAGCGTTCCTTAAATTCAAATACATACAATAAGATCGAGAAATCATGAAAGACCTTCTCTATATATGGTATGACGAGTGCCGCACGGTGCTGCGCGATAAGGGTATCCTCATCTTCGTCATCTTCGTGCCTCTCGCCTATCCGCTGCTCTATTCCTACGTCTACACAAACGAAGTGTGCCGCGATGTGCCGTGCGCGGTCGTCGATGACTGCGGTACGGCGTTGAGCCGCGAGCTGGTTCATCATATTGACGCCACGCCCGATGCCAAGACAATCGGCTATTTCCCGAACATGAAAGAAGCAGAGCTACAGATCAAGAAGCACAACGCCTACGGCATTCTCCATATCCCCAGTTCGTTTGAGGAGGATATCCGCAATGGCAAGCAGACGAATGTGGGTCTCTACTGCGACATGAGCAGTATGCTCTATTACAAGGCCCTGCTCTTGGCAGCCACCGATGCATCTCTCGACATGAACAACGACATCAAGATTGAAAAGATCGGAGCTACGACGATCCGTGATGAGGAAGTGTCGAAGATGCCAATCCTCTACGACCACATCTCGCTGTTCAATCCGCAGTCGGGCTTTGCCTCTTTCCTCATCCCGCCCATTCTGATGCTTATCATCCAGCAGACGCTCTTGTTGGGTATCGGTATGGAGATGGGTAACACGCGGGAGAAATATATGGGCTCCGTCATTCCTTTTGATCCCCATTACAAACGCATCATGCCGATTGTCTGGGGCAAGGCTCTGTTCTATCTGCCGCTCTATTTCATCATGGCTATCTACATGTTCACGTTTGTCAACCAAGAGTTTGGCCTGCTACAGCTGGGCGATTACTGGACGCTGATTGCGTTCATCATCCCCTATCTCTTAGACTGTATCTTCTTCGCCGTGACGCTCTCCTCCCTCATCTACCGGCGCGAGGACTGTATCATGATCTTCGTCTTCATGTCTGTCATCATGGTGTTTCTCTCCGGTATTTCGTGGCCTGCGTCCAACATTCCCTTGTTCTGGAAAATCGTCTCATGGATATTCCCCTCCACACTCGGCATGAATGCTTACATCCACATCGAGTCGATGGGCTGCAGTTTATCCGACATCCCCAATCTCTACATGGGAATATGGATTCAGGTTGTTGTTTATTTCGGCACCGCCTGCATCGTCTATATCCGCAACATTAACAAGATGCTCATAAAATAGATGCTGATAAATTAATGTGATTATGGAACAGAAAAAAGAACATATAAACGTTGTCATTGCCCTCTTATCCTTCACCCTCATCGTAACCGGTGTGGCCTTGATAGGCTACCTCTGTTTTGGTGACGAGAAAGAACCGATCCAAGGACAGATTGAAGCACGAGAATATCAGGTTTCCTCCAAACTCTCCGCCCGCGTGAAGCGGTTGTGTGTGGAGGAAGGCGACTATGTGCATGTTGGTGACACACTCGCCATCCTTCAGGATCCGGAACTCAATGCTCAGCAACAAGCTGCTGAAGCTACGGAGCAAGCCACGCAGGCGATCAGTGAGATGACTGAAAACGGTACCCGGCAAGAACAGATTCAGACGGCTGCGAACCTCGTGCTCCAGGCAAAGGCAGCTCTGAACATTGCCCTGAAGACTTATCAGCGTGTGCAGAAACTATCCGATGAGGGCGTGGCGAGCACGCAGAAACGCGACGAGGCGAAAGCGGCTTACGATGCTGCCGCAGCTCAAGTAAAAGTAGCTCTGAGTCAATATGAGATGGCAAAGAACGGTGCACGCAAAGAAGAAAAGAAGGCTGCAGCTGAACAGGCGAAAGCTGCGGGAGGAGGCGTCGATGTCGTCCGCTCCCTACTCCACGAGACCGTGCAGCGCGCTACGGTCGAAGGAGAGGTGGAGAAGATCTATGCTCACGATGGAGAACTTGTGGGCAGTGGCTCACCGATCATGACGATCAGTGTCCTGAAAGATCAATGGGCTTCATTCTTCATTCGTGAAGACCTGCTCCATGGCATCGAACCGGGAAAGGAGATCAAGGTCCACTCCGAGGCTTTCAATCAGACCTACCCCATGCGCGTTTATTACATGAAAGTACAAGGCGAATATACTACGTGGAAAGCTACGAAAGCCGGAGAGGGTCATGCTCTCAACACCTTCGAAGTACGTGCTCGTCCTATCGGCAAATGTCCAGATATGCGACCGGGAATGACCTTGACGCTGCGCTAAAGCACCACCATCTTCACACCTATTGACAACCCAATAATATCCCAGAAGGAGATGTCGGTACCTTGGAAGAGGGAGCGGATATAGAGGTCGCAAGAACTAATCTCATAGAAGAGACTGATAGACTTGCAGTGATACTTCTCAGGGTTGAGGTTGAAGGTCAGCCGCTGACCTAAGGCCAAATTGAAACGGAACTTCGTGGAGAGTGCCTGATAATACTTGTCCGGATAACGCCGGGGCTGACTTCTCCAGAACTCATGACCATAGACGGTGTTGAGATAGATGCTTGTCTCTAAAGGCTCCAACGCAAGCCAATCGTTGAAACTGATGCTCCACGGGATATAGTTTTCCTTTACCGTGTTCGTCAAATGCGGATGATCACTGTTGTATTTAGGAATATAGCCCCAGAGAATCTGCGTCTCCCACTGTCCCCGCTTGCCATAAGACCAGCCTATACCCGTAGAAATCAGTCCCATGTTGCCTGCATTCTGCGCAACGAACTGTGTAGGAATAAGGCTCGCCCAATAACGACGCAGATGGTTCACACGGCGGTCGTAACGACTCATTCTTGTTCCTACGCTATCTTCTTGTGCAAAGACGGTCAATGGAAGGAACGCAACCAAGAGGAGGAAAAATCTAAAAATATACCGTCTCATAGCTATATCCTTTCCGTGTGAATGTAAAAATGTAATAGTTGCGGTGAACAGCAGCATCCACGCCATACCACATCACACCATCGCCAAAGAGGTCGAGCGCCGTGCGCTGATGGTCGTGTCCTGAGATGCAACACTGCAAGCCGGGGAAGAGTTTGACGACATAGTCGAACATACCTTTGACATTGTTGTTGAACTGATCACTCCCCGGACAGGCATGCATGACGACGACCGTACGGTCGAAAGATGCCGAGTCTTTATGGAGCTCCTGCTGCATGTAGTCGAAGTTGGGCACCGCCGCCATGTAATCGTACTCCGTGGCGTTGGTATTGAGACAGACAAACTTGATGCCTCCTGCTATGAACGAGAAATCCAGACTATCTCCAAACGCCGTCCTCCATACTTGGTCACCGGTACCAAGGAAATCATGATTGCCAATAAGCACAACATAAGGCTTATTGAGTTTCTTCAGAATATCGTAGCCCCATTCAAACTCACGGGTGGTACCCGTATCCGTGAAGTCACCGCAATGAACGACGAAGTCGATGCTGTCGTTGGCATTGATAGACGCTACCTCATCCTTAAACTCCGCATGCCACAGGTGCGTGTCGCTGATAAACGCCACACGCAGTGTGTCGCGATCCTTGAACCGTTGCTCAATAACCGCGATATTCGTCGGGTTGAGATTCTTCCCGCCTTTATAATTGGTATCGTAAGGGTGCACGTCAAACAGCCCCTTGTCGCAACCGGCAAGGAGCAGCATGACGCATAATATAAGGGTTAGTTTTATTCGAGGCATAACTATGATCTATAAGGTATTGGTTGCAGTGGCCGCCCCCAGTGGCGGCCACCACCCCGGATGGCACATTGTCTTACGCCAGTGCGACCGTGAGTCCCGCCATGACGATGCTCACCATAGACATAAGTTTAATGAGAATATTGAGCGATGGCCCGGATGTATCCTTGAACGGATCACCCACGGTATCGCCGACGACGGTAGCTTTATGGCATTCAGAGCCTTTACCTCCAAACTCACCTTCCTCCACCATCTTCTTGGCATTGTCCCAGGCACCACCACTGTTCGCCATGAACACGGCAAGAGAGAAGCCTGTAGCGAGACCACCGGCAAGGAGTCCAAGTACGCCTGCCACACCTACAACACAACCGACGATGATAGGAATGACAATGGCAAGAAGCGAAGGGATGATCATCTCGTGCTGGGCTGAGCGCGTGGAGATTGCCACACAACGACCATAGTCAGGTGTCGCCTTGCCTTCAAGGATCCCTTTCATGGTTCGGAACTGACGACGAACCTCCTCTACCATCTTCTCTGCGGCACGTCCTACGGCTCCCATCGTCAGACCGCAGAAGAGGAACGCTACCATGCCGCCAATGAACATTCCCACGATAACCTTCGGGTTCATGAGATTGATCTGGAAATACTCCATGAAGTCGGGCATCGTCGCCGACATCGAGCCGAAAGCCAAAGCCGTGGTCGACATCTTCCTCCCCGGTAACTATGGCGGTGACGCCTTAGCGGCTCTACTCGCCGGACACGAGAACTTCAGTGGGAAAATGCCAATCACCTATCCCAAGGAAATCAACTCACTGGCCAACTACGACTTCAAGAAAAGTGAGGAGGTGGGCACTATGCAGGGTGCTTACGACTACAATGCGCGCATCACCCAACAGTGGCCTTTCGGCTACGGACTGAGCTACACATCTTATGCATATAGCAATCTGCGCGTTGACAAGACGCACTTCCTCCCTGGTGACACGCTCACGGTAAGCGTCGATGTCACCAACACCGGCACACGTGAGGGCAAGGAGAGCGTGCTTCTCTACAGTAGCGATGTCATAGCCACGATGACTCCCGACGGCCGTCGCCTGCGTGCCTTTGACAAGGTACTTCTCCAGCCCAAGGAGACTCATACCGTGACCTTACGGCTCCCCGTCGACGATCTGGCCTTTGTGGGCTGGGACGGCAGAAGACACCTGGAAAAGGGCGAGTTCCGACTCACCATTGCCGATAAACAAGTGTCGGTATGGTGCGACAAGACAATAGTAAAATAACACCTGCATCAATATTTGCATTCACGGCTTGCTGCCATGGAGAAATTCATGTCGGCAAGCCATTTTTTCTCCATTAACATGGATGGCACCATTATGACAGCTGGAAATAGAGTTGGGATATTCTCCAATCTTATCCCGTGGTGCCGCCGCGCGTGAAGTAAAATCTTATCGATATTGGCAAGTCGCTCATTCCTGCCCTTGAGCAACTCCTCAGCTGGGCCAAGCCACACTTCGAAGAGGTGGTGAGGCGATAGAAACGACAAGTGCAGCATAGGTGTGATGGCCGACCATTGTCAGAAGAGATCTTCGCAGAAATCCCTAAATAATCGAGCGCCTGCTGGTTCAAGTCAATAAACTTCCGCATCACGGTGTCCATGGAACGGTCTTTCCACTTCCATGTATTTCTCATCCTCTCTATCGTCCACTTTATAGTGCTGAGGGTATCGATACGGCCGAAATCCATCGTTGAACTATTCATACACCATCCTTACCTTCATGGCCATTCTCTATGTCACTCATGTACTGGCGATCGATACCCGCACTCAGTGCCAGCTTCTCTTGCGAGATATTGTCATAAGCCCTTAGTCTCTGAATCGCTTTTCCAAGTTTTTCTTGGGTATTCATTGTATTTCTTATTTTGTTGCAAAGGTAAAGATATGTACTCTATCGTACAACGGTCAGTAGTGCACAATCGATTTAATTGTTTTTTGATATCGGCACCATAAAAATGATATGAAGCGCTAATATTTCCAAGGATTTGCTTGTGTTCTCCAACTTTTTATACTATCTTTGTCCATGAAGAATAATTGTTGGACATAAACCGTGCCGTATTATGATCATTCATGTAGCAAAC
>Ga0256404_1008972_pt1 | contig 14625 bp, 9 predicted proteins | sample RumenRJG_01DNA_FD_185990 | JGI IMG/M metagenome (GOLD analysis project Ga0256404, IMG submission 185990) | Bovine rumen microbial communities from Lethbridge, Alberta, Canada - RJG_01 | ecosystem: Host-associated > Mammals > Digestive system > Stomach > Rumen | place: Canada: Alberta | collected...
AGGTCGGCATTGATACAGCGCGAATGGCAGGTTTCGCGGTCGGACACAGTGGCAGTCTGCGGTATCCTGACAGAACAGAGAGCGCCCCTGTCTATGAACCGCAGTTCTTTGACGCGTTCCGGCCGGCACCGGAAGGCGAAAATATGCTCGAAGAACCCTTTGCGGAAGCGGGGGTGTATGAGCCCGCAGACGTCCGGGATGATATTGCCGACAATGTGAACGAGGGATTCTCCGCAGAGGATGTGAAAGCGGCATCTGAAGAGCTGAATCAGGAGCTGGAGGCTTCCGGCATTCATGACAGCTGGAGCCGCGGAACTCCTTCCGGTATGCCGGGAGACGGCCAGGCACCGGCAGATGATACACCCGGGCCGGCAGAAGAGGCATACGATACCGAGCCGGATATTCCGGAGCCGGAGGACTCCGTCTATGTGGGTCAGCACACGATGCCGGCATCCTTTGAGACCGTACCCGCTTCAGGCGAGGACGATCATGAAGAGGATGAGCTTTCCGACGCGGAAAAGGCATGGCTGGACAGCAACGGGAAGGATATGGAAGCGCCGGATCCTTACGAGGCGGCAAGGATCATGGCTGAAAAAAGAGCCGACCGTGAAAAGGCCGAAGCATCCTCAGGAAATACCGGCGGCACCTATGCCCAAAAGAGAGAGAACCCTGAAAAAAGAGCAGCGCAGGCTCAGGCCGCGCCGGCACCGGGACAGATCGCAAATACGAATGCGCAGGATGCAAAAAGGCAGCCTCAGACTGCAGTTTCGCAGCCTTTGCCAAAGCCAAAGCCCTATGTTTTCCCGCCCAATACACTGCTTGAACGCGGCGTGAATGATAACCGGAACGGCCGCGAGGAGGCCATGCAGAACGCGGGCAAGCTCGAACAGGTCCTGAAGGATTTCGGCGTGGGCGTGACGGTTACGGCTGTGACCAGAGGTCCGAGAGTCTCCCGTTATGAAATGACTCCGGATACCGGCGTCAAGGTCAGCCGCATCACCTCGCTTGAAGGTGATATCAAGCTGGCGCTGGCAGCGCGTGAGATCCGTATTGAAGCTCCGATCCCGGGCAAATCTGCCGTGGGTATCGAGGTCCCCAATGAAAAGAGTCAGACGGTCAAGTTCCGTGACATCCTGGAATCGGAGGAATTCAAGACCGCCAAGTCCAAGCTCAGCTGGGGCATCGGTCTGGATATCCAGGGCAAGCCCGTCATCGGAAACATTGCAAAGATGCCGCACCTGCTGGTTGCCGGAACGACCGGTTCCGGCAAATCTGTCGGTATCAATTCGCTGATCATGTCGATCCTGTACCGTTCCACGCCGGATGAGGTCAGGATGATCCTGATCGATCCGAAGGTCGTAGAGCTTTCGGTCTATAACGGCATTCCCCATCTTCTGACGGATGTCGTGACCAAGCCGGAAAAGGCAGTGAGCGCACTGAACTGGGCGGTATCTGAAATGAATAACCGCTACAAGCTTTTCCAGACCTCGGGAACGAGAAACATCAGCGGCTACAATGACAAGGTCGCAGAGGTCAATGCCGAGCTTGACCGGCGTGAAGCAGCCGGAGAGGAGATCACCGAAAACAGGCCGAAGAAGCTGCCCTTCATTCTCATCGTGATCGATGAGCTTGCAGAGCTGATGATGCATTCCAAGAAGGATATCGAGAGCAGTATCGTCAGCCTGACACAGCTTGCCAGAGCAGCCGGCATCCATCTGGTCGTTGCGACCCAGAGGCCTTCGGTCGATGTTATTACCGGCCTGATCAAGTCCAATATTCCGAGCCGTATTGCCTACCGTCTGCCGAGCCAGATGGACAGCCGTACGATCCTCGATACAGGCGGAGCGGAAACACTGCTCGGAAACGGCGACATGCTGTATAAGCCGGGAGATAAAAACAGTCCTGAACGTATTCAGGGTGCTTTCTTAAGTGATAATGAGGTCGAAGCGGTCGTGGAATTCCTTCGGAAGAATAACCAGTCCGCCAATGATCAGGAGGTGGAGGCAGCGATCGCACAGCAGCTTCCAGGCAGTGAAGGAGACATCTCCGGTCAGAACCAGGAAAGCCAGAAATCCGACCGAGACGAGTATTTTGAAGATGCCGGGCGGCTCATTATTACGAGCGGAAAGGCGTCCATCGGCGCACTTCAGAGAAAGTTCAAGATCGGCTTCAACCGTGCTGCCAGGATCATGGATGAGCTTCATGAGCTTGGCGTCGTCAGCGACAATGACGGCACCAAAGAACGGCAGATCCTGATGACGATGGAGGAATTTGAGAATGCGCTTGGCGGCTGAGACAAAGCATGCACGCCGGCGTAAGACAACATACATAAACAACAGGAGGAATCTATGGGACTATTAAAGGAATGGCTGCAGGGTGTGGATTATACGGTGCTTGAGGGCACGGATGAAACGGAAGTTTCGGATGTGATCTTTGACTCCAGAAAAGCCGCTCCCGGCACGGTGTTTCTGTGCATGAAGGGCAGCCGGACAGACTCCCATGATTATATAGGCGATACATTTGAAAAAGGCTGCAGGACATTTGTCGTGGAAAGAGAGCTCGCTGAGCTCTCTTTAGCTGACTTTGAAGGGCTGAACATTGTGCGGGTCCGGGATGCCCGCAGGGCGCTGAGCGTGATGTCGGCAGCACGGTTCGGACATCCCTCCCGGAAAATGACCATGATCGGACTGACGGGCACCAAGGGGAAGACATCCACCTCCTATATGCTGAAGACGGTCCTGGAGACCGCGGGACATGCAGTAGGCGTGATCGGAACCAACGGCTGCGTGATCCGGGGAACGCATTACGAAACCAAAAATACCACACCGGACAGTTATGAGCTGAATGAACGCTTTGCCCAGATGCTGGAGGCCGGCTGCGATACCGTGGTGATGGAATGCTCTTCCCAGGGCTTCAAGATGGAAAGGACAGCCGGGATCCGATTTGATTACGGTATCTTTCTGAACCTGAGTCCGGATCATATCGGCCCTCTGGAGCATGAGGACTTCGGGGAATATCTCTGGTGCAAATCCAGGCTGCTCACGCAGTCCGACACCGTGATCGTAAATGCTGATGATCCTCATACGGAGGAGGTGCTTGAAAAGGCGATGATCCCGGGCGGCGGCAGCGGGCCGGATGAAAGCTTAAAAGCATCATCAGGCGCTGCGGCACCCTGGAAAAGATTGTACCGGTTTTCTCTGAAGGACCCTGCGGCTGACCTTTTTGCCCATGAGCTTCAGTTTGAAGTAAATGCCGGTTTTGCCGGTACTGCCTTTATGACAAAAGGCATTTTAAAGGACAGCTTCCGGCTCTCGATCCCCGGCGTGTTCAACGTGAGCAACGCCCTGTCTGCCCTTGTGGTCGCTTCGGATATGAAGCTTCCCGAGGATAAAGTCAGGGAGGCTCTTGAAAAGATCCATGTGGATGGACGAATGGAGGCTGTCTATAAATCAGACCGTTTTACGGTCATTGTGGATTATGCCCACAATGAGGTCAGCATGGTCAACCTGCTGGATACACTGAGGGAATACCGCTCCGGCCGTCTCGTGATCGTATTCGGCTGCGGCGGAAACCGTTCAAAGGACCGCCGGACCGGAATGGGTGCGGCTGCCGCGCATGCAGCTGACTTCAGTATTTTTACCGCGGATAACTCCAGATTTGAAAAAACGGAGGATATCATTGCCGATATTGAAGAGGCATATCTTGCCGCGGGCGGAAGGCCGGAAGCATATGTAAAGATCCCCGACCGCCGGGAGGCGATCCGCTACGCAATGGAGCATGCGCTGGACGGAGACATGGTCGCGGTGATCGGCAAGGGCCATGAGGATTATCAGGAGGAAAACGGCGTCAGGAAGCATTTTCTGGATCGGGAGGAGATCCTGAAAATAGCCGAAACCCTGCAGCATCGGTCCTGATACTAAAGTTTTTACGGAGGAGAATATGCGTCTTACAGCAGGTGAGATCGCTGCGGCAGTACATGGAAAGATCATAAGCGGCAGCCCGGAGACCTTAACAGAGAATATATCGACCGCGTCCGGCTCAATGAAGGGCGCGGATCTTTTCGTACCGATCATCGGGGCGCGCGTGGACGCGCATAAGTTTATCGGCGATGCGTTTCTGCACGGCGCGGCAGCATCCTTTACCTCGGAGGGGATCCCCGACGGTTTCGATGCCGACGGTCATACCCTGATCAGCGTGGAAGATACGATGCAGGCCCTGCAGGATCTCGGTGCCTATTACCGCAGCCGCTATGTTCACATTCCCTATATCGGGGTGACCGGTTCCGTCGGAAAGACGACGACACGGGAGATGATCGCCGCGGCTTTGTCCGGAGGACTTCGGACATACAGTACAAAGGGCAATGCCAACTCTCAGAGCGGCGTTCCCATTACAGTCACCGAAACCGATCCGCAGGCGGAGGCGGGCGTGATCGAAATGGGCATCTCCGAGTTTGGAGAGATGCACAGGATCTCCATGGTCGTACAGTGTGATATGGCTGTTGTGACCGTGATCGGGATCAGCCACATCGCGAACCTGGGCAGTCAGGAAAACATCATGAAGGAAAAGCTTCATATCCTTGACGGCATGAGAGACGGCGGCGTGCTGCTCTTAAACGGGGACGATCTCCTTTTAAAGGAGATCACGGAGGAAAGGCTGCATACCTATGGGCTTGCCCGGGATAAAAAGATCAGGATCCTGTTTTACGGAACGGGGGACAATGCGGCCATACGGGCTGAAAATATCCGGGAGGAAAACGGTTATCCCGTATTTGATCTGGTCCTGCATGCGGACATAATGTCCGACAGCGGACGAAGGATCCCGAAGGTCCGCCTTGCCGTTCCCGGACTGCATATGGTCCTTAATGCCCTGGCAGCGGTCGGAACAGCAGTTTTGAACGGCGTTGGTCCGGAGGCTGCGGTAAAGGGCGTACAAAGCTTTGAAAGCCTCGAGGGGCGCGGAAGGATCGTGGAAAAGAACGGGATCAGGGTCATCAATGATGCCTATAACGCGGCGCCGCAGTCTATGATCGCCGGCCTTAAAGTGCTTGAAGCCCTGCCGGCAGAAGGCCGTCACATTGCGGTGCTGGCGGACATGCTCGAGCTTGGCCCGGATGAGGCTGAATATCATCGCAAGGTCGGCGAGACCATCGGGAAGGAAATGCCCGGGCTTGACGAGATCTGGCTCTATGGAAAGCTTTCGCGGTATATCGGTGAAGGACTTGATAATGGCGCCGGGGAAAGAGACAGGGTCCCTGCGGTGCGCTTTTTTGACGACCGTGATGAACTGCTGCGGGAGCTGAAAATGAATCTGCGTTCCGGCGATGCGGTCCTGTTCAAGGGATCAAATTCGATGAAGCTTTCCGCTGTGGCGGAAGCGCTCCTGAGCTGATCATTTATGAAATTCGCAAAGGTCATAATCGATATATCTGCCGAACAGGTAGACAGAGCATTTACCTACAGGATCCCTGAGGAACTTGAAGACAGGATCGCTCCGGGGGTTCGGGTGCGCGTGCCGTTTGGAAATTCTAACAGGACCCGCATCGGATTCGTGATCGATCTTACAGACCGGATAGACTTTCCGGAGGACAGGATAAAACCGATCGATTCTCTTCTCCCGAAGGCTCTGGATACCGCAGGGGATCTGATCGAGCTTGCGGCCTTTATGGCATCGGAGTACGGCTGTACAATGAACCAGGCACTGCAGACGGTACTGCCTGTGAAAAGAAAGGTCGGAAAAAACAGACGCAGGCAGGATCCCGTACGTGAGATCGAGGCTTTCCGGGGAGGGCCAGGCCGATGGAAACGCCGAAGGAACAAAAAGATCCGAGGATGAAACACTCAATCCGGAACAGACGGCCGTATGCGCGGCCATCCTGCGGGAAAATTCCCGGCCGACCCTCCTTTACGGCATTACCGGCAGCGGAAAGACACGCGTTTACATCGAGCTGATCCGGCATATGCAGGCTGCAGGAAAGAAATCGATCGTCCTGATCCCGGAGATTTCCCTGACATACCAGACAGTGAGGGAGCTGACGAAGCATCTCGGCTCAAAAGTCGCGGTCATGCATTCAAAGCTCAGTCTCGGTGAGAAGTATGAGCAGTTCCAGAAGGCTGCGGACGGGGAGATCGATGTCATGGTGGGGCCCCGTTCGGCGCTGTTCACGCCGTTTACGGATCTCGGCCTGATCGTGATCGATGAGGAGCATGAGCGGACCTATCAGTCCGATACCGCACCGCGCTATGACACCAGGATCGTTGCCGCAAAGCGGGCCGCTCTTTCGGGAGCCCGTCTGGTGCTCGGCTCCGCCACGCCCTCGCTTGAAAGCTATACAAAAGCCCTCCGGGGAGAGTATGCGCTGCAGTGTCTTAAAACAAGGGCCCATCCGGGCGCCCTGCTTCCGAAGATCCACATAGCCGATATGCGGGATGAGATGGAGGCAGGCAACCGGAGCATCTTTTCCAGACAGATGCAGGAAATGATCCGGGACCGCCTCGAGCTCGGAGAGCAGACGATGCTCTTTTTAAACCGGCGCGGCTATGCGGGATTCGTATCCTGCCGGAGCTGCGGCACTGTGATCAAATGCCCGCACTGCGATGTCTCCATGACAGCGCATAACGACTGGTACATCAATCCCTATACCAGGGTTCGTGAGGCGGCGCTGCTTTCCTGTCATTACTGCGGATATACGATGCCCATGCCTTCGAGCTGCCCTCAGTGCGGCAGCCGCTTTATTGCCCCCTTCGGAACGGGCACCCAGAAGCTTGAGCAGGCGGCCAAAAAGATGTTCCCTGCAGCCAGGATACTGCGCATGGACGCGGATTCCACGACGGCAAAGGGCTCTTACGAGAAGATCCTGTCCACCTTTCAAAAAGGCGGGGCGGATATCCTGATCGGCACACAGATGATCGTTAAGGGACATGATTTCCCCAATGTAACCCTGGTCGGTATCATTGCGGCGGACATGTCGCTGAATGCTCCGGACTATGACGCCTCGGAGCGGACCTTCCAGCTGATCACACAGGCAGCCGGGCGGAGCGGTAGAGGAGGCCGCGCCGGAGATGTGGTGATCCAGAGCTACGATCCGTCCCACTACGCCGTGGAGCTGGCTGCGCGGCAGGACTATGAAAGCTTTTACAGCCGGGAAATGAGCTATCGGAAGCTTCTGCATTATCCGCCGGATATTTTTATGATGCAGGTCCGCGTCCGTTCCGAGGACGAAGTCCTGGCGGGCGAGGCTGCGGATTATGCAGCGGATCTTTGCAGGGACAGATTCGAACCTGAAGGGGCTGTTCTGATCGGACCGTGCAATGAAGGCGTATATAAAATAAATGATAATTACAGAAAGATTTTATATATTAAACATAGTTCGCATGCTATAATTAAAAAGATACGCGAAGCGCTTGCAGAGGCTCTTTCGGAGCGTTTCGGAAACAGAAAAGTATGGTTTGGCTTTGACATCAGGTAGGAGGATAAATGGCACTCAGAGAAGTCAGAAAAGAAGGCGATCCGGTACTGCGCAAGGAATGCAGGCCGCTGAAGGAAATGAATGACCGGACACGGCAGCTGATCGATGATATGTTCGAGACCATGTATGAAGCAAATGGTGTCGGACTCGCAGCACCGCAGGTCGGGATCCTGAAGCAGATCGTCGTGATCGACGTCGGCATGGATGAGCCGGAGCCGCTGGTGCTCATCAATCCGGAGATCGTGGAAACAAAAGGCGAATCCACCGACTATGAAGGATGTTTAAGCGTTCCCGGATATCAGGGGCAGGTCTCAAGAGCCGCCGAGGTAAAGGTGCATGCTCTCGATGAGAACATGGAAGAATTCGAGCTGGAAGCGGACGGACTGCTCGCCCGCTGCATCCAGCATGAGACGGATCATCTGCACGGAAAGCTGTACGTTGACAAGGTGATCGGAGAACTGGAACATCTTGAGTCTGCGGCGGAAGAAGAGGCAGAGGAAGCATAAGGAACAGCTGTTTTCGGCCTGTATTATGCAGCCTGAGATGCCGGTGCTTAAGAGTATGCCGGATCAAGAACGGAGATGAGATAATTTGAAAATCGTTTTTATGGGAACCCCTGATTTTGCCGTCGGCACGCTTGATGCGCTTTATGAGGCCGGACATGAGATCCTGGCTGCAGTCAGCCAGCCCGACAGGCCGAAGGGAAGACACAGCACGCTGCAGCCCACGCCGGTGAAGCAAAGGGCAGAGGAGCTCGGAATCAAGGTGCTGCAGCCGGAGGATCCGAACGCTCCCGGATTTCTCGAGGAGCTTCGGAAACTGGCCCCTGAGGTGATCGTGGTGACAGCCTACGGGAGACTCCTGAAGAAAGAACTGCTCGGACTGCCGAGATATGGCTGTATCAATGTCCATGCCTCCCTGCTTCCCCGCTGGAGAGGCGCTGCGCCGATCCAGTGGGCTGTGATCGAAGGCGACAGGGAAGCCGGCGTAACGACCATGATGATGGATGAAGGGCTTGATACAGGCGATATCCTTCTTACAGCAAGGGTCACACCTGCAGAAGATGAAACGGGAGGCTCTCTCTTTGAGAAGCTGTCCCTGCTCGGAGGAGAACTGATCGTCAAGACACTCGAGGAACTCGAACGAGGAAGCCTGACCCGTACGCCGCAGGACGCAGAGGGGATGACCTACGCAAAGATGCTCACCAGGGAAATGGGAGAGATCGACTGGACAAAGGATGCCGACTCGATCGAGCGCCTGATCAGGGGACTGTCACCCTGGCCGGGGACTTACACGCATATCGACGGGCGTCTTCTGAAGATCCACAAAGCCAGGCTCGTAAAAGAGACCGAAAGCAGCAGGAACGTAAGCCCCGGAACAGTGACAGGAGAACACGGGCAGCTGTTCGTACAATGCGGCAGCGGCATGCTGGAGCTTCTGGAGGTCCAGCCCGAAGGAAAAAAGCGGATGACAGCCGCAGATTACATGAGGGGCTATCATCCCCTGATATTTATCTAAGATCTGCAGTAACGGTCCGAGGAGGTGACATATGTTTTATTTTTACGACGCAACCTACATCCTGGTACTGATCGGCGCCGCCCTGTCCATGTGGGCATCCGCCAATGTCAACAGCGCCATTCAGAAATACCGCCGGATCGAATCCACCTCCGGCATGACAGCTTCCGGCGTAGCCAGACGCATCCTTCAGCAGCACGGAATATTTGACGTCACCGTAAAGCAGATCGCTCAGGGCGCATCGGATTATTATAATCCGTCAACCAAGGAAGTCTGCCTTCTTACGCAGAACTACAATTCCAGCAGCATTGCGAGCATCGGCATTGCGGCGCATGAGTGCGGACACGCCATCCAGGACGCTACGGAGTACGTACCGCTCGCGCTTCAGCGATACCTTGCTCCGGTGTGTGCCAGAAGCTCGCAGATCGGCATCTACATTGCCCTTGCAGGACTGCTCTTAGGTATGGAGCAGCTGACGACCGTAGGCATCGTTCTTTTCTCGCTCGGCGTGTTTCTGACAGTGCTGCTGCTTCCGATCGAGTATGACGCTTCCAACCGGGCGTTAAAGATCCTCGAAGAGGGAAGTATTCTCAAGGGCGATGAGCTGACCGGAGCCAAAAAGGTCCTCCGTGCAGCCGGCCTTACTTACGTGGCCGCCGCCGCATCCGCTGTCCTTTCCCTCCTGAGACTCCTGCTCCTTTCCCGCAGCCGCAGACGCTGATTATTTATTGTACGATCATGGCGCTGAGGCATAGTGACAAAGCTTATGGCATTCAGAAGCAAACCAACTTCATATTCGATCCACGACTGGAAGAACATGCGTGAGATCGCGCTGTGCATCCTTCTGGAGATCACGGAAAACAGCCGCAAATCCCATACCATCCTGAAAGAGACCTTTGAGGAATCCAAGAGACGCGGCGTTATGCCGGATAACCGCGACCGCGCATTTACAGAAAGACTGGTGGTCGGCACCCTGGACCGGATGATCACGATCGATACTGTCCTAAGCCGCTTTTCCAGACGGCCTTTGAGGCTGCTGAAGCCGGTGATCCGGGGAATCTTAAGGACAGGCGTGTATCAGCTGATGTATATGGACCGTGTTCCGGCCAGCGCCGCATGCAACGAGGCAGTAGAGCTGGCAAAGCTCCACGGTCTGGAGGGACTCGGCGGATTTGTCAACGGAATCATGAGAGCCGTTGCAAGAGAGCTTGAGTCCGGCGGTGAAAAGGTCACCGCATTTGCAGAGGACTGGCAGCGTTATTCCGTGCCCAAGTGGCTCTGCCGGATGATCACCGCCCAATATGGTCCTGACAAGGCTGCCGGTATTTTTGATGCATTTTTGCAGGAACGCCCTGAAACGCTCCGCTTCAATCTGTCGCGTACAGGGGATAAGGATCCTGCGGATGCTGAGAAAAGGATCGCGGAAAGCCTTGAGAAAGACGGCATAAGCTTCCGGAAGATCGACTACCGGAAGATCCTGGAGGAATCGGGACTGGAGCTTCCCGGAGGCATGCTTCCGGTTGTCTGTGAGGTTCCGGACAGCGGGGATATCACACGCACGGAGAGCTTTCAGAAGGGATGGGTCACGATCCAGGATCCCGCTTCTGCGCTTGTGGCTGCCTGCGCTGACCCGAAACCGAATGACCGCGTCATTGATGTCTGCGCCGCTCCCGGCGGCAAGGCCATGGCTATGGCGGACCGCCTGATGCTTATGGGCGGCAGCGGTACAGTTGAGGCAAGAGACGTATCCGCACAGAAGGTAGCCCTGCTTGATGAAAACATCCGGCGCTGCGGATTTGGCAATATCCGTACTGCAGTTTTGGATGCGCTTAAGGAGGATGAGGACAGCTTCTACCGCGCAGACATTCTGATCGCGGATCTTCCCTGCTCCGGAATCGGCGTGATCGCTAAAAAGCCTGACATCAAGCTGAATCTGAAATCCTTCAGCATTGAAGAGCTTCAGCAGCTGCAGAGGGATATTCTGATGAATATCAGCAGGTATGTAAAGCCGCGCGGGAAGCTTATTTATTCCACCTGCACGATCACGCAGGAGGAGAATGAGCAGAACGTCCGCTGGGCAGCAGAACGGCTCGGCTTCCATCTGCTAAACGAGTGGAAGCTGCTCCCGGCAAGAGAATATGACGGCTTTTATATAGCCCTACTGGAGAAACGTTATTAATGGATCAGAAACCTGACATCTGCCAGCTGAACAGAGAGGAGCTGCAGTCCGCCATCAGCCTGATGGGAGAACCGAAGTTCCGTGCAGGGCAGGTGTATGAATGGCTCCATCTAAGAGGCGCCAGGGAGTTTTCACAGATGAGCAATCTTCCGCAGAAGCTCCGTGAACGCCTGGATGATGAATACCGCATCACGTATATGGAGCCGGCGGAAATATATATTTCGAAGATTGACGGAACTCGCAAATACGTGTTTGCCCTCTATGACGGCAACGCCATTGAAGCCGTGCTGATGCGTTACAAGCACGGCAATTCCGTATGCATCAGCTCTCAGGTAGGCTGCCGTATGGGATGCAGATTCTGCGCTTCGACACTCGACGGCTGTGTCCGGAATCTGACCGCTGCGGAAATGCTGGCGGAGGTTTACCGCATCAGCGAAGATACCGGCGAGCGGGTCTCCAACATCGTTATGATGGGAAGCGGGGAGCCGATGGATAATTATGACGAGGTCTGCCGTTTTCTGCATATGATCACGGACGGGAACGGCCTCCATATTTCAGCCAGGAATATCACCGTGAGCACCTGCGGGATCCCTGACAGGATACGGGCGCTTGCCAAAGAGGGACTGCCCGTCACACTGGCGCTCAGCCTGCACGCGGCATCCCAGGAAAAGCGCGAAGAGATCATGCCGGTCGCAAAGACCTGGCATATCAGGGAAGTGCTTGGTGCCTGCCGGTATTACTATGAACGGACAGGACGCCGGCTGAGCTTTGAATATTCCGTTGTAAAGGGTGTAAACGATACAGCGGAAAATGCTCTGCAGCTGGCAGAGCTTCTGAAACGGGAAGGCCTTTCAGGTACAGGAAGGCATAAAGGAGGCCGGGAGGGCGTATGCCATGTGAACCTGATCCCGGTCAACCCGATCGAGGAAAGAGATTATGAAAGCCCGGACCGCCGTACGGTGGAGGACTTTCAGCATATATTGACAGAAAACGGCATTAACGCGACGATACGCCGGGAGATGGGCAGGGACATCAGCTCTGCCTGCGGCCAGCTTCGGCGAAAATATGCCAGTAAATCGTAACGGTTCAGCATCTGTCTGATTGCCTTTCAGAAAACAGGTTTATCTGCTTTTCGACAGGCTGTCAGGAGCTGAACAGTTACAGGAAATGAGGCAAGATTGCAGGCCCAGGCTCTGACGGACATTGGACGTAAGAGAAAAGTAAATCAGGACTACATTTTTGAAAGCACACATCCTGTGGGCTCTTTTCCCAACCTCTTTATTCTTGCGGATGGAATGGGCGGACATAAAGCCGGCGATTTCGCGTCCAAGTATCTGACGGAGACGATGGTCGGCTTTGTTTCGCGTACTCAGAATACCAGTATTGTGCGGGTCTTGAGAAATGCGCTGAATCTGTCCAATACGATGATCCACCAGAAATCCCATTCCGACCCCTCTCTGCAGGGCATGGGATCGACTCTGGTGGCAGCGGTGATCAGAGACGGCGTTCTTACGGTGGCAAATGTGGGAGACTCGAGACTTTATGTGATCCGTGACGGTATCACACAGGTCACCAGGGACCACTCCTATGTCGAGGAGGAGGTTGCCGCCGGACGAATGGTCAGGGATTCTGAGGAGTATCGGAAAAACAAAAACATCATCACCAGAGCCGTAGGCTCGGAGGAAACCGTCAGGGCAGACTACTTCGAGGTCGATCTTATCGAAGGCGACTACATCCTGATGTGCTCTGACGGGCTCAGCAATATGGTGGACGATGACGCGATCCTGGCTATCATATCCGGGCACGGCAGTCTGCAGTATAAGGCAAGAACTCTGGTAACAGCGGCCAACGAGGCCGGCGGCAATGATAATATCGCAGTGATTCTGATCAAATACGAAAAGGAAGGTAACACGCGTGTTTAACCCTGGAGATATTATTGACGGGAGATATGAAATAAAGGCGAAGGTCGGCCAGGGCGGCATGTCCTATGTCTATCGTGCAAGTGATCTCAAAATGGGACGCGAGGTCGCGGTCAAGGTCCTGAAGGAGGAATTCTCCTCTGACGCCGAATTTGTGCAAAAATTCAACAACGAAGCCAGATCGGCAGCCCGTCTCAGCCATCCGAATATCGTGGCTGCCTATGATACCGTGGACAGGGATGATCTTCACTATATCGTGATGGAGTTAGTGGAGGGCATTACCCTGAAGAACTATATCGCTCGGAAGGGAAAACTTTCGAACAAGGAAACGATCGGCATCGCCATCCAGGCTGCCGAAGGCATCGCGGAAGCGCACCGGAAGGGGATCATCCACAGGGACATCAAGCCGCAGAATATCATCATATCCAGAGACGGCAAGGTCAAGGTGGCGGATTTCGGCATCGCCAAAGCAGCAAGCGGAGACTCCGGCAGTCAGGCAGTGATCGGATCCGCGCACTATATCGCCCCCGAACAGGCAAGGACCGGAGAAGCGGATGCGAGTTCCGACCTTTATTCGCTCGGCATCAGCATGTATGAGATGATCACCGGAAAGCTCCCCTACGAGGGCGAGAATACTGTGGATATCGTCATGGCGCATATTCAGAACGTGATGGTCCCGCCGGCAGTGTATAACCATGATATCTATCCGGCACTCAGCGATATTATCACGAGGGCGACCAGAAAGCTTCCCGGAGACCGCTATCAGACTGCCGAAGAAATGATCGAGGATCTGAAGCATGCGGCACAGGAACCCGAGGGCCGGTTTGTAAAGCTGTATGACTCCGTCGGATCCGGGTCTCTTGGTACTGCCGGAGAGACTCCTGCATCTGCGGCTGCAGAAAAAAACGCTGATCCTGAAGAGGTAAAGACCGGACTGTCTGAGACCCGAACCAGGGAACAGGAAACAGGCATGACGGACGCAGCCCCGGAGCAGGCCAAGGCTTCGGACAGGGATCTGACCCGGACAGAAACGGAAGAAAATGAGAGCCGGCAGGAGCCCGGATTCTCGCTGATGCATGTTTTTGAAAACCGGCTGATACTGGCAGGCTTCACTCTGGCAATGATCGCCGTGATCGCACTGGCGGGCGTTATCGCCGGAAAGACGATCGTCGGACGGCAAAAGGCCACGCAGGCAGCATCTGCAGCAGAAACCGCAGACATCAGTGAGACAGGGGCCGCAGAGTCTACTTCCGCAGAGGGTGAAACAGAGACTGCGGATGAGATGGATTATACATTAAGCATTCAGGGAGAGCAGCTGCTGCCGGATCTTGCCGGACTCAGCGTCAATGAAGCAAGGGCACAGCTGGCAGTCCTGCAGATCAGCATGGATTCTTCCAATACGGCATATTCCGATGACTTTCCGGAGGGAACGGTCATCAGCCAGAGCCCCGTGGCGGGCGAGGTAGCCGCCGAGGAAATGACGGTCTTCGTAACCGTTTCCCTCGGCCCTGAGGCAAATCATGTACTGTCTACTTTAAAGAACCTGA
>Ga0256404_1008974_pt1 | contig 14622 bp, 8 predicted proteins | sample RumenRJG_01DNA_FD_185990 | JGI IMG/M metagenome (GOLD analysis project Ga0256404, IMG submission 185990) | Bovine rumen microbial communities from Lethbridge, Alberta, Canada - RJG_01 | ecosystem: Host-associated > Mammals > Digestive system > Stomach > Rumen | place: Canada: Alberta | collected...
TCGGACATTCCATAGATCACCGCGAGGCATTCTGGCTGACATATTACAAGATGGAAGAAGTCTATAAGATTTCTGTCCCATATGTGATCATGGGCTGGGGGGAAGGCTTTACGTTCAGGCCTTAAGCATACCGGGTTCCAGCCATTGCCTTACCTTCACGCTCCCTTTTGCAGCATGTTTGTCCGCAAGAGAAAAAGATGCGAACAGTGGTCTCCAGAGGGTGAGCAAAACGTCTTTGTAAGTAATTGACTATCAATAGGGCTGCTTCTCACCTATATAAAAATCAGGCAGGGTGGGCAGCCGGTATGATTGAATATGTTGATTATCAGCTATATGAGAAGTGCCTCCTGCTCACCCTGTCCATCGACTTTAACAAAGAGGGCGGAATATATCTTGAAGTCCAATTTAGGTAAGAGGTGGGCAGCCGGAGGAGGATGGAACTAACCACGGAACAACAACCTATCATCCCGCTCCTTAACCTCTAAGGGGTGAATCTTTGCTATGGTATGAAAATGTCAGATTGCTTATGACTACCGTCTCCCGATTTGGAACAGATCCGGGGGATTGTCATCTTTGTGATTACCCCTGCTTTTGCATGGCAAATCCCCCATGACAAATTCCATCATACCCCCGGAGAGTATGTCTTGGTGGCTTATATAGTTCTTAGAGTATTCTCTCCCGTTTAGACTGGCCTTTTCAATAAATATGTTGTCACGTCCTGTTTTCTTCGTGATGATCGTGAACTTGTTACCGTTCTCAAGCCTGATCTCTGCTTTGTCAAATCTAGGAGTTCCGAGGGCGTAATACTGGCTTCCTGGGCATACTGGGTAGAAACCTAGGCTGCTGAATACGAACCATGCAGACATCTGTCCGGCATCATCGTTGCCGGCAAGTCCGCCCGGTATGTCGCCATATTCATTAGTGAGTATTTTGTAGACATATTCTTGCGTTTTCCACGGCTCTCCAGCATAGTCATATAGATATGCTACCTGATGACAGGGTTCATTTCCATGCCAGTAGTATTCGCCTTCGAACAAGGTGTCAAGTTTCTCAATGAAACTGCTCCTTCCACCCATGGCTTCCATGAGACCATGCGGATCATGGGGAGCGAACCAGGTGTAATGGCATGGAGCTCCTTCGGTAATGTATGGAGCCAATGCGAAAGGATTGTTGTCCTCGCAGAAGCTTCCGTTCTTGTACCTCCCGTTTGCATATCCGGTCGTGGGATCGATGACGTTACGGTAGTTCTCGCTTCTTTTCTTGAGGATCGCGTAGTCCTCGTCCTTGTTAAGTATAGCTGCAACCTGTGAGAGTACGAAGTCATCGTAGGCATATTCAAGAGTTCTTGAGGTTTGTTCCTTTGTGTGGAATGCTTCCGAGACTGAATCCTCCAAGGGAATGTACCCATACTTCAAATAGCTCTCAAGAGCACGTCTTCCCATTCCGTTGGCATATTCTTCTTGAGTTTCAGGCATCTCGAAGGCGTTTTTGCGCATGGCCTCGTAAGCGGTCCCGACATCGAAGTCCCGTATCCCTTTCACTATAGCATCGCCAATTGCGGCTGTACAGTGATCCCCAATCATTGCTGCTGTGTAACTGTTCCAGCATGGGAATATCGGTAGCCATCCTCCCTGTTTGTACTTTAGGACAAGGGATTGCATCATGTTAGCGCTCTTGGATGGGGAAACAAGCACTAGAAGCGGGTGAAGAGCCCTGAACGTGTCCCACATAGAGTAGTCATCATACACAGGCCTTCCATCTTCTGATTTCAGGATATTTTTCCCCTTTGAGAACATTGGATATCTTCCATCTACATCGCTAATCGTCCTTGGAAGAAATGAGGCTCTGTACAGCGAGCCATAGAACTTTCGGAGCAAGGAGGAGTCGGTGCTTGTCACGGTTATCTGTCCCAAGTGCTTATCCCATATCGAAGAGAGTTCCCTTCTAATGTCATTGAATTCTTGATGTGGGATTTCGGAATAGAGGTTATTGAGGGCACCTTCCATATCCGTGAAGGAACTAGATGCTCGGACTATTACCGGTGAAGAAGGATCTTTTCGATGGAACCGTATCCACAACCCTATGTTTTTCTTGTTCTCAATCATCGTTTCCCCTTCAAAAATAGTATTGTCGCAGTATGTACCGTAATCTTCGATTGCATCTGAGTATTTGACGACGAAATAGCCATTGTATCCAGCTGGCTTGCCCCATCCCTGATATATTCTGTGGATTGGGTTATATCCTCGTATCTCTTTCCTCACCGTGTCGATTTCGATATGACCGACTCCTTCATCGCTGTTCGGGTTGACGATGAGGTAGGCAGGCAATTCCTCGGGGTAGGAGAATCTGAATATCGCACTTCTCGAGCGTCCTGTCATCTCTGCCGTAATCCCGGAGCCTTTCATATACACGGAATAATACGAAGGTGTGGCGATTTCGTCACTATGGCTGAAGAGAACTCCTCGATTGGATGGAGACGTGTAGCTTATGGCTGTTGAGGGAAACAGAGTCATCGATCCGTAGTCCTGAGCGCACCCCCCAACTATCCAGTGAGAGTTCCTGAACCCTTGTATCAATGAGTCCTTGTAGTAATATGGCGAAATGCACTTTCGCTCCGAATCCTTAGTCTGAGGAGTCCAAAAATTCATCCCATTGGGCTCTAGCACCGAAGGAAGGGTCTGTCCGTATTCCTCGCTTCCTTTTCCATACCTTCCATTGGTGGACATTGCGTTGGCAGCTGTCCCAACGCGGGTATCAATATAATAGGTTAGGTTAGAACCAACTTGTTCGTTGCAACAAGAAATGCTTCCAAGGCAGATGAGAAGGAATAATATTATTCGCATATTGGCTCTTAATATGTGTGCGGACATGAATATCAGCTGTGCTTTAATTTAATCTTAATGGTTCTTGATCCACCCTCATCGTAAGGAGTGGAGGCGTTGAGTAAGTAAACCTTTACTCCACAATTCTCTTGTCGAAGCAGAGGCAGGTTTGTTTTCTCCTTCTCGTCAAGCCAGATTTCAGCGGAAATACTGGTAGGCAACGTTAACGTAATTGTCCTATTGCCTTTCTTCCCTTCGCTTGAAAAATGAATATCTCCTCTCTGCGAATGGACGGAAAAGCCCACACTCTCCAAGTCACAAACCTGCGGCTCTATTTTGACAAGGCTTCCATCAGCCCTTAACGGAATGATTCCCGCTATTCCCTGACTCATCGCAATAGCCGGAAGGACGGCACTGTGGCTCCATTGGGAAGTGTTATCAGGCTGGCTATCGAAGAATTCTTCCAGAGTGTTATTCTCCCAGACGGAACGCATTTCCCCCCACCGTGACCTAAGGTCAGAGATTACCTTGTCCATTCTTCTGAACTTCGCGAGCGCCCACATCGGCCATACGAGATTGCATGGGTATGATTTTCCAAGACTCGGCGGCTCATTTACCAAAACGTCAAGACAGTTCTGGTAATATCCATCTGGACATAGGTCGAAGATCAATGCGGTGGAAAGCGATCTGTCACAGTATCTATCCTCGCCATCATTGTCCCGCCATGGAAGGTTGCGGACAAATATTTTTTTCTCTTTGTCCCAGAATTTGTCGATGCATCCTGCGAGAATCATGTCGCCATATTCATTAATGTCGGACTTAAGGTCATTTCTCTGAAAAACCTCGCAAAGAGGAGAGAGGGCGTAACGGCACATTGCGGCTACATACAGGTTAAGCGCAAGCTGTTTGTCTCTGTCATTGTCGTAGGCCTTTTGATCCATGTAAACAGAGCATACTCCAAGGTTATCTGACGGGATAAGATGCTCCTTGGCATCCGTGAGTGTCGTTAGGTAATGGTAGAATTTCTCAAGACGAGGGAACACCTCGGAGAGAGCATCTTTGTTGCCTGTATACATGTAATAGTTAAAGACATCGAAGCAGAAGCCAATACTGTGATCCAGGATCGGACCCCAGGCTGTAAGATGCATCTGCCGCTCGAAAACGCGGACGAGCCTGTCCCAGCCAGGCCAGCTGTCCATGAAGTAACCATCGATGGAAATTCCTTGGCTGAAAGTGTTTATGTATCTGGTGACAAGGTCTTCTGCTCCCAGCATTTGGTATACGGCATGGATTTGATGGCCTCCATCGCCGCTGTACTGCTGTCTTTCTCTTGCCATGCCGTCCACTAGGGTCTCTTGAGCGCAGTTGTTCAGAGTGTTTATGGAAGCGTTTACGACCATGCTAAGAGTGTCATCTTTGATGGCTATGTCAGGTGTGTCAGGCCATGGGAATATTCTTCTGCGCATTGAAATACTGGAAAGCGTGACAGGCCTGTTGAAGTTCCTTATGATGAACTGTACCCACTTGTAGCTTTCGAAATCGAATGTCTCGAATTCATTCAAACCCTCTTTGCATATGAATCTCGTCCAAGAGTGAAAATGGGAATTGATGATAGCCGGTCCACCTGGTTCGTGAGCCTCATGAACCAGCATTTCGACTATTGTCCCCTCTGGAGCCTCAATCCTGAATTTTGGGAATCCAACACCCTGCTCATTGAAAGCGAATATGTATGATGCACTTTTGTCCCCACAAGGGCTAATCAAGTATGAACTCTTTTGCATGGGCTCGGAATACACCTTCCTGTCGCTGACCTCGTAGGCGGAAGAATCCATCGCAAAGTCAAAAAAAGTTTCGACAGGAACCTTCCAGTCGATAACCATGGTTTCGGTAAGCGAGGGGTTTGAAACGATGTTTTCATCCATTAGGGGTATGGTCCTTTCTCGGAGTTCGACATCGCTGCTGTTGTTGCGGCTTTCCCAGATATAGTCTCTGTATCTATTGCATATGGAAGGCTTATTGCCTTGGCCATATTCTCTGGCATTGATCCACTCTCGACCTAACTGGTATCCTGCGGTAGTCCATCCGTATGGATATCTCCTGGCATCAAAGCACTCTTGAAGAGAGCGAAGGAACCAACGTTTGTATTTGCCGGGTTCCCATGACTGAGGAAGCATGCACTTCCAGGAAGTGTCGCTGACTATCTTCATTCCTCCAACGTTAAATGATAAAAGCAAACCTGGTTTTCCGATAGGTGTAGTGCCATCTCCGCTTCCGAAGAAACAAACTTCCACTCCGATGGTGTTGCTCCCCACTTTCAGATATCTCGTTATGTCAACAGGGTCGGCTTCTTGCCATCTTGGGTCAGACGGGGCCGGACCCCACTGTATTCTTTCTCCGTTGACGAATAGCCTGTATCTGCTGTCTGCGACGATCCAGCCTTTTGCTTCGCTCGGAATGGAGTCCAAAACAAAATCCTTTCGCAAAAGGACAAAAGTGTTTTGGGGAGTCCTTGACGATGGATACCAAATCCATTTCGCTGGACGGAGGTCAAGACTTCTGCTGTAAGGCTCGCTAGCCGCAGGAACAAATGTACTGGCACCTGCGTAAATGACGAGCAAAGAAAGAAGGTTGAGGATTCTGCGCATAACAGGATGAAGTAAATAACTTGGGAATAAATGATAGGAATAAAACCTCAGGAGAGGATCCCCTCTGAGATGGATCTCTCTCCTGAAGATTGTGAATGTGTTTTAGTATCCAGGATTCTGCCACATGATTGCTTTGTCATTGTAGTTTGCGATTTCCTGTGCTGGGATTGCATACAGAAGCCTGTCTGCGCTGCCCATTTTGTACAAACCGCTCTCGTTCTCGGCCCTGGCCAAAAATTTGTCCATGACGATTTGTGCATCTCCCCATCTTACGAGGTCGAGCCATCTAAGTCCCTCGAATGCGAACTCTACCCTTCTTTCTTGCTTGATTGCATTACGGAATGCTATCTGTGAAGGTGTCGTCGTGCTTGTAAGGGCAGTAAGGCCTGCGCGTGCGCGGACCTTGTTAATAAGGTCGAATGCTTCGCCAGAGGCTGAATATCCTGCTTCATTGAGGCATTCGGCGTACATAAGCAGAATATCGGTGTACCTGATGACAGGAAGGTTGACTGCGAAGTCGTTGTTGTTCACTGGCACAGCAGTGTAGTGAAGCCACTTGCGAATGTACCATCCAGTCCTGACGCTATTCCCCACGGTGATGCCGGTGACGACAGACTGCTCTTTTCTGAGGTCTCCATTTTCATATGCTTCAATCATGTCTTCGGACACTTCCAGGAATGCAGATGTGCCAGAGAATGGCGTGAGATCGCCTTTATACCCTTCAGGCAAGAATGAATTGCAGAGGATGTTGCCTTCGCCAAGGCCTCCGTTCGTGAACTGGATTTCCCACAGACGTTCCGGTGAGTTGTTGAATGCATCGTTGAAACAGTCTTCGTACTTTGTGGCCATTTTGTACTTTCCTGAGGAGATAATGTCCTTTAGAAGAGGAACGGCCGAGGAAAACTTAGACTGGAACATGTACAGACGTGCAAGCCCGCCTTCCGCAGCATACTTCGTAATTCTGCCGAGATTTTGCCCTTTCCATGATTCTGGGAGCAAGGTGATGGCAGTCGTGTAATCCTTCTCTGCAAAATCGAATGTCTCTTGCTGTGAGGAACGCTTTATATTCTTTGTTTCCTCTGTCGAGTATGGCTTGTCAAGGAGAGGAACGCCTCCGAATGAGGCACCTAACGTGTAGTATGCCCATGCCCGAAGAGCGAAAGCCTCTCCCTTGATGCTGTTTTTTAGGGTTTCGTCTTTGAACTCAACCCCATCTATTTTGTCAAGAATCTCGTTTGCGCGATAAATTACAGTGAAGAGTTTCTGCCATAGATCCAGGATGTACGTTCCAGTGGCGTCGTCAAGGAATTTGTCATTTTGATCCACGTACCCAGCCCCAACCTTAGTGTCATCGCTTCGGGTAATCGACATCCTGAAAGTGCCACCAAGGTTGTTGAACAAATCCTGTTGTTGCGCATATACGCCGGCAATAGCGACGTCAAAATCGGAAGCGGTCTTGTAGAACGTTCCGACCGAATACTGTGATTGCGGATTTTCGGTGAGGAAATCCTCGCATCCGGTAAAGGCAGGCGTTGCGCAAAGTGTGAGAGTAAGCGCTATTTTCACAATATGATTTTTCATGTCTAGATTCAATTAAAATGTTAGATTAACTCCGAAAATGACTTTGCGGCTCAGAGGATACGTGCTATAGTCAACACCGAGCCTTGTCGTGCCGTTGCCATTAGTGTCAGACTCTGGAGTGTAGCCGATATAGTTAGTGAAAATGTAAACATTGTCCATTGAAGCGTAGACCCTCGCATTTTTGATGTTTACTTTCTCGAGAATGCTCTTTGGCAGATTGTAGCTGAGAGTGATGTTCTTGATTCGCAGGTAGGTGGTGCTGTATATTCTCTTATCATCGGTGAGGCCGCCGCCTGATTGCCCGAAGGCGTTAGGAGTCTTCCCGTCCCAGTCCATGTTGATGCCATGCTTCTGGATGTAATCCGTAGGAATAGGATTTTCTCCAGTTCCGTACTTTTCCTCGAAATCGATTTTGTAGCTGGTAAGCCACTTGCGGAAGGTATTGCGAGTGCCGTTGCCCATGTCATTGTGGCGTCCTCCGATGTAGAGGATGTGGCCTCCGATCTGTCCCTGGACCAGGCAGCTTAGGTCGAAATTCTTATAGCTGAATTTGTTCGTGATGCCATATGTGAGATCCGGGAAGTTGTTCCCACAGACGACCATGTCATCGGAAGTGATTTTCCCGTCATCGTTCTGATCCACATAACGGACGTTGCCTTCTTCCTGTCCAGAAAGGATTGGAACGAGGGCTTTTCCGTTCGCATCGAAACAGTCTTTGGTGAGTAGCCCGTCGGTCTTGTATGCGAGATATTGACTAAGAGGCTTCCCAACTTCTGTCCGATAGATCTGTCCCCAGCTCCTGACGTCCAGTACCTGCTGGCCGCCCATGTCCGTTACCTTGTTTTTATTGTGGGACAGGTTGAGGCTGGTCATCCATCTGAAGCCGTTCTTGTTCACGTTGGTTGAGGTAAGGTCCAGTTCTAAACCTTTGTTCTGCACGGATCCTATATTGGTCTGGTATGAGCTGAATCCCGTAGTGTATGGGATAGGCATCGAGAACAGAAGGTTATCCGTATCGTTGATATAGTAGTCGATATTCATCTGCAGCCGGTTGTCAAATACGGAGAAATCGACGCCAAAGTCGAGGGACTTGGTCGCTTCCCATTGGAGATTCTTGTTCGCCATGTTTGAAGGAGCTGCTCCGCTGACTATGTTGCCGTTCCATACGGTCGAGTACGTGCCAAGGGCGGCAATCGAAGGATAATCACTTCCCATGTTGTCGTTTCCGGCCTTGCCCCAAGAAGCGCGAAGTTTCAAAAGAGATATCCATTTTGCGTTCTTGAGGAAATTTTCTTTGTTCATCCTCCATCCGGAGGAAACTGATGGGAAGGTTCCCCATCTGTTGTTCTGACCGAATCTGGATGAACCATCTCGGCGGATGCTGGCGGTGAGCAAGTATTTTTCATCGTAGCTGTAACTGGCTCTGCCGAAGAATGATGCATTGGCGTAGGCGGTTTTTGAAGTGGATGCTTCAGTAGGGGTGGAGGCAAGGTTCAGGGTGGTGAGATTCTCGTAAGTCCATCCGGTAGCGGCTGCGCTTATATCGTAATATCTCTCCTTTTCGGCGCTCTGGCCGGCCAGCAGGCTGATTGAATGCTTGCCAAATGTCTTCTCATATGTAAGTGTATTTTGGATCATCCAGTCGTTGATGGTGTAGGAATCGCTGTTTCCTTCGGATTTGAAGCCATTCCTGTTGATATTGCCAGGAAGGAAGTACTCATGGGTCATTCCATCATAAGTGTCGCTGAACATCGTCTTGAACTTAAGTCCGTCAAGAATCTGGTACTCGCCCCAGAGAGAGGCATAGATGCGAGTGTAACGATATCTGTCAGTCATTTCCTTGAGCCTGAGATAAGGGCTAGGGAACACCTCTCCAACTTCAGCGGAAGATGGCATCCCGTTATCGCGAGTGGATTCTTCCTTACCGACAAGCGGAGACATGATGATTGCATGATGTAGGGCGGATTCCTTTCCACCGCCACCTCCTTGGTCTTGTTTTGAACGCGACACACCTAGGTTGAGCCCTACTTTGAGCCTTTTGTTTATGTTGAGAGAGCCATTGGCCCTGGCATTAATCTTTGCGTAGTCTGTCCCGATGACTATGCCTTGCTGGTCAAGGTAACCAGCTGACAGGAATATAGAGCCGATATCATTCTTGGCCGAGGCCGTGACTTGATAATTCTGGATAGGAGCAGTTCTTAATACAGTTGACTGCCAGTCAGTGAAATCCGTCTTAGTGAGCCACCAGTCAGGTATTCTGTTGGCTGATGTCCTTGCAGACATCGGATCCTTCATGGATCCGCCTTGGCGAAGATGGTTGACGTTCCTGATGTACATTTGTTGTGCTACATACTCTTCTCCGTCGAAGATATCCAATTTCCGTTCTGCATTTTGGAATCCGTAATAGGAGTCGAAAGATACAGAAGGTTTTCCTTGTCCCTGTTTTGTCTCTATCAGAATGACTCCGCTTGCTCCGCGTGATCCATATATGGCAGATGATGAGGCATCTTTGAGAACTTGGACGGAAGCAATGTCTGAAGGGTTGATGTCACTCATATTGCTGCGTGGAACTCCGTCAATGACGTAAAGAGGAGTGCTTGTGCCATTGATGGTGTTGATTCCGCGGATATGGATAGTGAGGTCGCTGCCAGGAAGACCTCCACCACTGGCAGACGCACTCACTCCGGCAAGCTGACCTTGGAATGCCTCTCCCACAGTGGCAATAGGTCGGTCTGACATAGCGTCTTCGGAAATCTTGGAAACCGAACCCGTGAGATTCGCTTTCTTGACGCTTCCATATCCAACGACTATGACGTCATCAAGGATCTGACTGTCCTGTCGGAGAACTATGCTGACGTTGCCTGCCGAATTTACGGTGACGCTCTCCGTAATGAATCCTAGGAATGACACTTCCAGGGTGCTTCCCTTGGAAACTGTCAGGAACCATTTCCCATCGGAATCGGAAATGGTTCCATTTGAAGAGCCTGTCTCAGAGATGCTGGCTCCAGCTACGGGAACGCTGTTCTCGTCAAGTATTTGTCCGGACACCTTGATTTTCTCGGACTGCTGTTGCTTAGAGACAGTCTGGACAGTAGAATTGTCACTGCTTGCAGAAGCAGAGAGTGAGAAAGAGGATATAAGCGCGCAAAGAGCGAGTATCCTCCTTCGCGATAGAATAGTTTTTAGGATAGGGAACTGTCCCATATCCGGCAAATTAGGAGGAAGCATAAATGATATGAATTAAAATGTAATGAAGCATATTAATTATTAGGTGTCATAGAAGAAACGGCACCTTCCGCTACCAGAGGCTTGCTGATCGAGGGAGCAATGTCATCCTTCCCAGAACCCCACTCCTTGTTTGGAGTGCTTCCCATTTTGAACACAAGCGTACCTCCCCTCATGATATCTTCGTGGCTTATCCACGATTTCGTATAAGGCTTGCCGTCAAGAGTGGCGCTCTGTATGTATACGTTCTCCGGAGAGTTGTCTTTTGCTATGACCTTGAATGTCCTGCCATTGGTAAGAAATATCTCTGTTTTGTTAAAGCTAGGGCTTCCTATTTGGTATATTGGTAGCCCTGGACATGTAGGATAGAATCCCATTGCACTGAATATGTACCATGCTGAAAGCTGTCCGCAGTCATCGTTCCCCGGAAGGCCATCCATCCCATTGCTAAACTTGTCTCTTACAAGCCTCCTTACCGTCTTCTGAGTCTTCCAAGCTGCTCCCGCATAGTTGTAAAGGTATGGGGAATGCATAGAAAACTCGTCTCCTACGTAATAAAAATCTCCTTCAAAGAAATGGTCAAGCGTAGCCTCCAGCTCTTTGCTCCCGCCAAAGAAATTGATGAGACCTTGCACATCATGAGGTACGAAGAACGTAATGTTCCTATAATAAGTTTCCCTGTCTCTTTCAGTTCCTTTTGACCATGTGCTTACGTCAGTGTCTTCGGGACTCCTCCATGAGCCGTCGCTGTTCCTGCCGCGAATGAGCTTTGTCTCAGGATCAAGTACATTGATGTAGTTCATTGAACGTCTCATCAGGGTGTTATGTAGGTCTTCCCTGCCCATTCCCTTCGCAACTTGCGCAATGCAGAAGTCATCGTATGCGAATTCCATTGTCCTGATAACGGATTCTTTCTCCTTGTCAGTAGGGACATATCCGAGTCTTATGTAGTCTAGAATCCCTACACGGGCTTTGTATATTCCAGTCCCAGGGGTCGTAGCATCCTTGATCATTGCTTCAAGTGCCTTGTCAAGGTCGTATCCTCGTATGCCTTTGACATAGGCATCTGCAATGACGGCATCGCCATGCGTTCCTGTCATTATATTGGAATACCCTGGACTAGGCCACTTCGGTATCCAGCCTCCTTCGTCGTAACAGTTCAGAAGGCCCGTTATCATCTCGTTGACCCTCTCGGGGTCAAGTATCGTGAGGAGAGGGTGAAGTGCCCTGAAGGTGTCCCATAGGGAGTAGTCGGTGTACATGATGCCGGGCATCACTCTATCATTAAATGCGCTGTAGTGCATGCCATCTTCCGTGATGTTTCTGGGAAGGAGAGATACCCTTTGCATCGCAGTGTAGAAAATCTGCTTGTCGGATTCTTTGGCCTCGATGCGTATTCTGGAGACGGTGCTGTTCCAGATATCCTTAGCCTCGTCTCTAACCTCATCGAAAGTCTTCTTCCCGATCTCCCGTTCGAGGTTTTTCCTGGCTTGGTCGATGCTTATGAACGATGTCCCGATCTTGATGTCCACGACTTCGCCTTCTTCTGTCTTGAAAGACACGCTTGCGGCAGCGGCAGCAGATCCATTCTGCGCCATCTTCATTAGTTCCGGCTCGGAGCGACTTTCCGGTTCAACGCAATGGAGCCTTACTGTAGCGAGCCTCGTATTTTCTACATACTCGACCTTGACGCTAGCTGTGTCTCCCTCGTTCAAGCAGAATGAATACATATCTGTGAATGGACGGTGAGTCTTCTTCGTGTCTATTGCTTTAATTCCGCCTACCGACAATCTCGAGTAATCGTCTGTGGTGAGGTAGAATACATGCTTGCCGGTTTTCCTTGCTTTAAAAACACTTGTGAATCTGGCGGAAAAATGATCTTCCGAAATTCCTTTTGCGGGAGAGCCTTCCCATTGAAAATCGAGATTCTTTGTCGTTATGATTGCAACTGGCTTCCCGTTAAAATTTGGATTATCAAAGAACTCCCCCGAAAATCCACCAGGGAATAATGCGGAATCTTCACCGAATATCGGCTCTGGCAGAATGTCGCATGTCTCGAAGGCTTTGTTGAATTTCGCCACGAAAAAACATGCGAAATCTTTCCCTGCATAACCTTGATTACCGACCCTTCCTGCTGTCGTGACATATCCTTCTACCTCTTGGCTCTGTGGAATCACGTGGAAATAGTTCCCGTACTCGCTTCTGGCGTTATCGAATGTTATATGTGCGCTATCTGATTTCGGAAATGTGAACCGGATGCATCCTGAAGTCGATGCTCCTGTAAGTTCGGCCTTTATTCTGTATCTGTCGAGATTAACGCTATAGTAGTATGGTTTTGCTATCTCATTGTCATGGGAGTAATCTGACTCCCTTTCATGAGCCCTTTCTCCAAGGGCGCCTGTGGAAGGCATTACTGTAAAGGAACAGTATTCCGACATCGCTGCTCCGTTTGGATAATGACTGGCCCTGAACCCCTGAATATATGGTTGGGAAGAAAAGTAACATCTGTCGGTTCTCGCAGTCTGGGGCGATAGCTGAATCATTGCATATGGATGGCCTACGCCAGGATATACGAACCCTGAAGGTTCTTCTGGTCCGCTGAGGGTCGATCCTTTCTTCCATGCTTGGGTACCGATTCTCGTGTCAACATATTTTGTGAGGTCGTTGTCTCCTGAACCTTTGCAGGACAGTATTGCAACTCCAGCGATTATGAATACCATGTATCTTAGAATGATTTTCATGATAATGATGAGATTAATTTTCAACAATTCTGTCTACCAACAATTGGCGGAACTTAGGCGATAACATTCAAAAGAAGGCTGTGACCGTTACTACTAGTTCATGGTATGCCACAGGGTTCTCGTTTGATTCAAGAATAACGTCCATGTAAATTGACATACTGTGTGAAGTAGTAATTATGCCTGTCATATGCGGTTGCGAGTTCCAATTGTAAAGTTATGCGTTTACTGGACGCTTGCGACATCCTAGTATTATTGGCAAAAGGACATTTTTTACTCTATTCCGACATTCGGGAAAAATCGCCACAAATGCCTTCCTCGTTTACCCGTAGAGTTGCCGGCATCTGCCGGATTGTCTTTAGACGATTGTCAAGTTAAGTTTTCGGTACTCCAGGGGTGTCTGTTCATATCGAATACGGAATTGTTTGTAGAAATGAGCAAGAGACTCGAATCCACATGAATATGCTATTTGCTTTATGGGAATACTGGTGAGAATCAACTGGTCTGCTGCATGCTTTATCCTGATGTCGTTCACGAATTCTGTCAATGTCTCATGGAATACCTCTTTTGTTACTCTGTTGACATAATCCGAATTTCTGTCACATAGTTCGACGAAGGCAGAAGTACCGTTCATGAAACAGTCTGTGTTGTTGTAGTTCTTTATTGCGGAGATGAGCCATGAGGGAACGTTCGAATAATCCTGCTGAGATGAAAGGGGCTGTATATTTCTCAGAATGAAGAGCAGAAGGCTATCCAGCTGCATGTACGACCGTTTGAACCTCATTGTTTCTTCGGCCTTTGAGGAGAATCTTTTTATCAGTTTATCAGGAACGGTTATATGGAATGGTAAGATGCTTTTGGTCCAGAAATACTGATTGGATGTAGGGAAGTACCTGTTCCGGTATATCTCCAAAGTGTTTGCCGGAAAAGCTATGTTGACAAGAGTGAGCCCGTTTTTGCTGCTGGAGGAGAAAGTGTGTCGGTCTTCAGGACGGATGAGAACTATGTCGTCGGCTTGTATTCTTACCTTGTTCCCGTTTACATGGTGGGTGCCTATCCCTTTCTCTACCCAAAACAATTCCGCATAGTTATGGGAGTGGTATGAAATGTCATTCCTCGTATTTATGCAGACCCTCGCTATGTGAAACACTTCGTCTTTGGATAGGAAGTGCTTGAGGTCAAATACGTCGCAGCCTGTTTGCTGGATTGGTTTATTAGCTTTTCTCATTATATTCATTCTTTACCGCAATGATAGCAGCGAGAATTCTAGTCGATGCATAAAAAATCCTGAGGCTAATTCTATTCCAGAGGCGCAGGATTCATATATCAAAGTTAAAAATAATAATCCAATTTCGTATACTGAGTTTTTTTGAGCTTTTCTTCCGTCTGATTCCATACGTCGAAGTCTTTCCTTCGTGGCTTTGGTCGGTAGTGGAATGCATAAAAAATTTTCATTTGACGATTATTTGGGTTATATTTGCAACGTTATAACTAACAAACACAACCAGCTATACTAGGGATTGTCGTTTAATGTTTTCAATTTGAGCGAGGCAGCGACTTGTCCCATCCGTTTTCTGCGTTCAGCTCATCAAATTTACGTTTTTATATCTC
>Ga0256404_1008975_pt1 | contig 14619 bp, 9 predicted proteins | sample RumenRJG_01DNA_FD_185990 | JGI IMG/M metagenome (GOLD analysis project Ga0256404, IMG submission 185990) | Bovine rumen microbial communities from Lethbridge, Alberta, Canada - RJG_01 | ecosystem: Host-associated > Mammals > Digestive system > Stomach > Rumen | place: Canada: Alberta | collected...
ACGGCAGCGTTGATGAGGCTTTGCAGCAAATCGACGACAAGGGCTATGCCATTCCCTACGAGGCCGACGGCAGGCGTATAGTCAAGGTCGGCATCAACTTCAGTTCGAAGGAACGTACTATCAAGGAGTGGAAAGTGAGGGCATAAGTGCTAGTGGCCCATAGGTAAGTGGTAGCGCATTTATTTTGGTAGCGCAAATGGTAGCGCAAAATGTCCAATCTATAGCATTCCTGAGTAGGGGCCGAAACCTGTTGAATCTCTTAATAATTTCAATTTGAATGAGTAAAATCGATTGGCTTACAGTGACTTACGATAGCTAAACCTTCTGATTCTAAAAATAAAAAAGGAATTCTCTGTAGCGAGAATTCCTTTAAAGGTGACCCGCATGGGGTAATGTTTAAGTACCTCGAAAAACTCCCAAATACTTCGAAATACATTTATTATCAATAACTTACAAAATCGTTAAATGTTAATAAAACTTTAATGTGACACGATTTATATGCTTTTTGTGACACAATGTGACACGTTTTTTGTACCTTTGTGACATAGAAAATCATATCAGCAAAATCATATAATTATGGCCACAGCAGAATGCAAATTAGCAAAAAAACTCGACCGTGAAGGAAAGGGAGAAGTGATAGTCCGACTAACTATTACCCGCACATCACGTCCGTCCTTCCGCTCTGGAGTATTCGTCAGACCAGATTTCTTCAAGCCTGTTCGTCAGACTGGCAAGGGTGAAGTTTGGGACATTACTATCCCCCATAGGGGTAAGTTCAATCCCATCGATGTGCAAGAGGCTGTTAAGGCAAAGCAGGATCTTGACGAATATGTCAGCCGCCTTATAGCCATTTGCAATAATTTGGAATTGAATGGTCGTCAGGAGTTGCTTACAAGGGATTTCATTATCAAGACCTACGAGAGGACTAAGGGCATCACCATTAAGCAAATGGGGGAAATTCCTCTGGATGAAACCAAGAATGAGCTTCCTTTAGAAGAAAACGAAGCCGAGGATTTCCGCAGCATGTCTTTCTTCAAGCAGGCTGAACACTACCTTGATGAAAGCAAGCTCAGCGAAGGACGCAAACGCGTTTATCGTGTAGTCTTTCGTGCCCTCTCCCGTTTCCAGGGATATGTAAGAGCCACGGATATACATCGCAAGAAGTTCGAACTGAATATAGACACCTTAGACCGTGCTACCCTCGAAGAGTTCTTCCGCTATCTGGAGAAAGAGGCAGACCTACAGAAGAAGCACAAGACTCTTTTCAAGCAACTCATTGCTGCGACTCCTCCAGAGATCGTCACTGGTCACCTCGTACGAGAAATCAATCCACGAGGTTCCAATGTTATCGTAGACAAAAAGAAATGCCTTAAAGCCTATTTCAACTGGCTGCTGGAGAAAGGCTACACCAAGAATAATCCGTTTGTTGGCATCAAGATAGGATCCCAGCGTTTTGGTACGCCTTACTATATCACCATCGACGAGCGCAAGACCATCGCCAATGCCGATCTACAGAAGTTTTGGCCAGACTTCGTCAAGCTGGAGAAAGATGAAGCGCTTCAGAATGGCACCGAGTTCAAACTTCTTCCTCTCTCGACATGTCTGACCCAACGGGACATCTTCGTCTTCCAGTGCCTTATCGGTTGCCGTGTTGGTGACTTGATGAAGTTAAGACCTGAAAATATCGTCTCAGGTGTTTTGAACTATATTCCCCGTAAGACCATAGAAGACAAACCTTTTGTTGTCAAAGTGCCCCTGCTACCCGAGGCGTTGGAACTCATAGATAAGTATAAGGGTAAAGACGCCAAAGGCCGTCTCCTCCCCTTCATTGCCCCTCAGAACTACAATGAGGCTATCAAGCAGATCCTAAAGATGTGTGGCATTACCAGGTTAGTCACGGTCCGAGACTCACTCACTGGTGGTGAGAAGCAAGTAAGGATTTGTGATGTGGCCAGCAGCCACATGGCTCGCCGAACTTTCGTGGGCAATCTCTATAAACAGGTGAAGGATCCAAACCTTATCGCTTCCATGAGTGGCCATGCTGAAGGCAGCCAGGCTTTCAACAGATACCGTGAAGTCGATATGGACATTAAGCAGGAGATCATCAAAGGTTTGGAGTAAACGGTTTGCAAGTAGGTTGGGGGTCTTACCAAACTCCTCAACCTACTTGTCAACCTCAAATCTCTGTGTGAAACGAATGCGTTTGGAAGCAATATAAGCGTATTTCAGAACCGCAGTCATCAGTTCATTAAGAAAGTTTAACTTACGCCTGTTTGTATCTGATTTTGTCAGAACAATTCTTCAAACCTTAAAAAACTTAACATTAAACCTGAATTATGCCCTAAAACACCCTTTGTGATTATGTATTGTTAGTATATCTCTATAGCCTCTATTCTATATCCTATGCTCCTATAGGATAATAGAATATAGCTTATTAAGCTATAGAATTTTGTGTACCTAAATATTTGGAAATCAATAGCTTTGTGACTAATTTTGTTATCGATTTCAAGGTCGTTCGAGAGCATTCGGACGCTTTGGAACTCATACGCTGGAATATTAACGCAAAACAAAGCATAATGAAAGAAGAACAGAAAGAACTACAGGAGGTCGACCTCCTTCAGCAGTTGTTCGACCGCTTCATTGACAAGGTGATCCAAAGACTGCTGCCGCATTTGGTACGCAACAACAGATCCGAGGGTGAAGAACTTGGACTCATTTACAAACAGGATGCCATGGTCAAGTATCATTTCTCTGCCTCCACCGCCCAAAAATGGCAGCGGAAGAAGATCGTCACTCCCCATAAGATAGGTAAGAAGGTGTGGTACTTGGAGCCCGAGATACGCCGTGCTATGGGCATAGACCCACCTGTGCTGTACTGAGCTGTTACCACTGCTGACGCTTATAGAGCTTTCGGATCTCATCCTCAGGCTTCAGAAAGAACCTGAGGGTGCGACCGCCTCCATAGACCACCTCAGAGAATGGGTTCACCCGCCAGTGGGAGATACGGTCATGTACCTCTGCCACCAGCTCGCTGAGCCTTTCCTGGGGCATGTCTGCCAGCAGAACATTGATGGCACCATCCTTATCGATGCCGATGTCCTCCATCATCATCTCACTTGCACCTTCCCCGTTGATAGCCTGTGCTATTCCCTCAACTATCTGCATTGATAAATCTTCCATTCACTTTCGCTTTTGGTTGCAAAGGTACTAACATCCTCCTACCCCTCTCCTTCCGACAGCGAAAAAATTAGCTTTTCGTATCATCATTTCGAATGAAAATTGAGTTGTGAACCACATGCCAGTGTTGTCCCAGAATACGTTGAAAACACAAAAACTGCCTATTTAGTAAATCTTAACAGTCTTAATTTTCCGAGCTTTGGGCTTCAAAATGCCTCTTTTTTATACACTCCTTAACAATTCGAATCTTCGATTTTAACTTTTCGGGATCTTCCGAGCCGCAGAATTATTAGGTCATGTTCATCTCGTGCATAAGGGCCTTTCTTCATCCTATGTTAATGTAAGATGTAATCTCCCAGTCTTAGCTGGTAGCCTACAATGGCTTTGATTTTGTAATTTTGGGTGCTTTTGCCGTGCCCGTAATCCTGTCCCCCCAATGTGGCATTGTCCAGAATGAACATCACCTATAGGGTTTGTGCATGTCATCCTGGAGAATAAAAACTCATCAGCCTGCAGTGCACGCAGGCACAACAGAATACAGGATTATGAAAGTATGCATTACTGAAAAGCCCAGCGTTGCTCAGAGCATCGCTAAGATGTTAGGAGCCACATCGCGCCATGACGGTTACATGGAAGGTAACGGCTACCAGGTTACCTGGGCTTTTGGCCACCTATGTGAACTCAATGCCCCTGAAGATTACAACCCCGAGTGGAAGCACTGGAAGATGGACGCACTGCCCATCGTCCCCGGTTCCTTTGCCATTAAGTTAATCAATGACAAGGGCGTGAAGAAACAGTTTGCTGTCATCAAAAAGCTCTTCGCCAAGGCTACCGAAATCATCAACTGTGGTGATGCCGGTCAGGAAGGAGAGCTCATCCAGCGCTGGATTCAACAGCTATCGGGTAACATCAAATGCCCTATCAAACGTCTTTGGATCTCCTCCCTGACCGATGAGTCCATAAGGGAAGGTTTTCAGCACCTTCGGCCACAGAGCGATTTCGACCACCTCTATGAGGCAGGCCTCGCCCGTGCCAAGGCCGACTGGCTTTTAGGAATGAACGCCACTCGTCTCTATACCATCAAGTATGGTAGCTACGGTCAGGTACTCAGCCTCGGCCGTGTGCAGACTCCAACACTTAGCATGGTCGTTAAGCGCACGCTGGAGATCAAGGACTTCAAGCCGATGCCTTATTGGGTGCTCTCCACCAACTACCGAAATGTCGTGTTCACCGTTTCAAGTGGCAAGTTCACCTCCAAACAAACTGCCGATGACGCACTTGCCAGCATTCTTGGTAAGACATTCCAGATTGTGGAAATCCAGAAGAAGGCAGGCAAAGAGTCTGCACCCCAGCTCTATGACCTCACCGCCCTACAGGTAGACTGTAACCGCCGCTATGGCTTCTCCGCCGAGAAGACCTTGCAGACTTTGCAGTCTCTCTACGAGAAGAAGCTCACTACCTACCCACGTGTCGATACCCGCTACCTCACTGACGACATCTATGCCAAGTGTCCCGGCATCCTGTCGGCACTCACTGGCTATGCCCAAATTATTGCCCTGTTGAAGGGTGTACCCTTGCCCAAAAGCAGCAGAGTATTCAACTCTGCCAAGGTCACTGATCATCATGCCATCATCCCTACCGGGCAGCATCCAGAGGCACTCACCCAGTTTGAGCAGCAGGTCTATGATCTCGTCTGTCGCCGCTTCATTGCCGTCTTTCTTCCCGATTGTCAGTTCAGCACGACAGCTGTCCTGGGCAAGTGTGGTGATGTCGGCTTCAAAGCAACAGGAAAGGAAATCCTATCACAAGGATGGAAAGCAGTCTATGCTTCTCTCAGCCAGCATGATGATAAATCGGAAAAGCATGAACAGATACTACCGTCCTTTGTAAAGGGCGAGTACGGTTCTCACATCCCTTCTGTGCAGGAGAAGCAGACCACTCCTCCCAAGTCTTACTCCGACGCCTCGCTTCTCCAGGCCATGGAGACCGCTGGCCGCGATGCTGAGGATGAGACCCTCCGTGAAGCCATGAAGGAGAACGGTATCGGCCGACCTTCTTCCCGAGCAGCCATCATCGAGAAAATCATTACCAGAGGCTATGCCCAGCGCACAGGCAAGTCGCTTATTGCCACTCCTAAGGGCATTGAACTGATAGGCCTGATTCATGAGCCGTTGCTGAAGAGCTGTGAGACAACAGGCTATTGGGAAAAGCACCTCCGTGAGATAGAGCGAGGCAAATATAGCCCTAACACCTTCCTTGCTGAGTTGATTACGCAATTGCGCAATATCATACTCCGAGTAAAGGATGCACCAGCTGCTACTGTTCATACCTTCATACCCGTTAGGAAGTCGCCTGTAACACGCAACCGTTCTTTTTCGGGTAGGTCTGCAAGCAGACGTGCACGAAGATGAATGGCAATAACCAAACCTTGCTGCATCGAGACTGAGCGTAAGCTGAGTCCCGATGCCGTTTGAAGTTTACCTATGAATTAGAACTCGTCACCTATTTGCTCTATACACTATATAATTCTTGGTTCTATTTATCCCAAATAGCGTAGTAGCTTCCTTGATATTCAAAGACTTCCTTTGCCGTATCAAATCCATAAGCCCACCAGTAGTTTATGTCTTTTATTCGCTTGCACCTTTTATTTCTAATATATTTTTGCAAGTCAAAGCTGCGGTCGTCTTTTCTGTTTATCTCTTTCTTGTAAGGTTCTGAGTGATAAATCTCAGGTAAGTTCTTACTTGGTGAATACACGCAGTTGAGTCTTTCGTATCCAGGAACTGGTCTTCTTAATGCAGGATCATACTTGTCGAAGTCAACATATAAGATGTTGAAATTGTAATCTCGTCCGAATATAGCAGCTGAAGCTACCATAGACTTCTTGCCACCTGATATGTCTATAGCATAGTGTTGAGCAGGATGCAATAACATTTGCTCTTTAAGAGTATCGTAGATACCATCAAATTGTTCTGAAGACAACTCTACGAGGGTGTATTCAACGATTGAAAATCTCTTTATGCATTCAAAGATTTTCTCGTTCGCACCTTTGTCCTTCTCTGTGAAAAATATGATGTGAGTCTTTGGTCGAAGAACTCTTTGTGTTAGCAAAATGGGTTCAGGTGTAAAACCTAATACCGAGAACAACACATCCGTTTTCTCTACAGTACGAGTGAATCTTGCCTCAAAAGTATCAAGCACGGCAGGGAACAATTTATTATAATAAAATTCCTGCGCCTCCTCGAACTTTCCAGAGCTATTCAGTGCATACCATTCTTTCCTATCTTCTTCTTTTATTTCCATGCCTTATTCTTATTTGAGTTTGTAATGAGTGTCCTTACATGTTGCGTAGCTGCCGTGAGTTGGTCGTTTGTTAATACGCAACCAACTTCAAAACCAGTGAACAACCCAGTAGATCCGTCAATGTTCGCCGAGAATACTATCCCTTTTGTTTCGCTGAGCACGCATTTTGAATGGTTGTTGTCATCTCCATAGACTTTACATCCTATTCGTTCAAGTTTTTTCACTTCCGCTCTAGACGCATTAAAAGACGAACTTCCTTGCCCATACAAATTACAATATGCTGTAACTTTAACGCCACGTTTTATGGCGCTCTTTAGTGCTTCCATTATTGCAGGTAATTGATCAAGGTACTTAAAATGCCATGTCACTATATAGAGATATTTCTGAGCATTTACTATGATGTCGATTATTTCATTGAGCAAAGAGTATATATGACAGTTACGCAAATTATTGTCCTCTTTGTTTGAGGCTATAGTAAACCGTGCATTGCTTTTAAAATGATTATTGGTATCCAGCTGCACAAGTCTCGTTTTCTTGGAGAAAATATTCCGATGGTCATTCCGGTCTATATCTGTTATGTCCGAGCTAAGATAAAGTTTCTCAAAGACATATTCCAAATCGTCCAATTCTTTATTGAATACCAGAGCACCTGTTTCCGTATTCTTTGAAATGCTGTTTGATGCAAAGTTTGCACTCATAATAATTCCACTCTGTCCATCTGCAATGACAAACTTGGCGTGCAGTTCCGTAAGGATATGAACATGGCAACCGATCTCTCTTAGCATATTGAGATTTGGCAACGTGGTATTGCTCACCTGCACAGGGTAGTCAGAGTCTTCTTTATACTCTTCCAACCTGATATTAGAAATGATAAAGACCGCTACTCCATGTTTAGCAGCTTCTTGCAATGCAGAAATCACCCTCGCATCCTGAAAGAGGAAGTTCGCAGCCTTGATGTATCGTTTAGCTCCCCTTATCAAGTCTATTATTCCCATTGTGAGATCATACTGGCCATTTCCGTTTTTCAGATAACTTTCCATACGCTAGTCAAAATCTAAAATACATTTTACGGTCTATCTCTTCAAGGTCTTCATATCTGCCGATGAGACAAAGATTGGATCGCCAATCTTTCGAAGCGATATTGGCATTCTTGTTTATTACATCAATACTCATGCTATCATGATTGTCTTTCCATTCTGAAAGGATATAATCAAGTTTTATTAATGACTAAAGTTTCCCACCTATTATTTACTATGATTTAGAGCTTTTCCAGCCACTAATTGCCAAGTATTTCCGGCGTTTTTAACACATGTATAAAATATGTTATGCAGGCAGACGTTGCTCTTGTCGTTGCTTAAGTGCCTCGAACATGACCATGTAGTCTTCTGCGGCATTCTGGTCATAGATCATATCTGCAATGAGCTCCTCGGCAGTCATTCCGATTCTTTGAGCAAGAACCTCGAGCATTCTCTCTATACAACTTAGGATTCTCTGCCACAATGTAAGAGCCATCAAGTCTTCCTGGACAGAGGCGAACAATTCTCCCATTGTCTCATAGTCTGAGAACCGCTTTTCCAGAACCAGCACTGTATATGTAAGAAAACAAAGTGTGGCGTCGGCTATTTGTCCGTTGAAGTCACGTCCCTGGTATTTCCCCAGACCGAGATAGTTCTTGGTCTCTTTGTTGATGACTTCGATATTCCAACGGATTTGGTAAAGTTCAAACGCTCTTATGAAAGACATGCTGTTGTCGGATGTGAGCAGGATGTTCCATCTTTCTTTCTTGCCATAGTGTATGAGGAATATACGTACAGGCTGAGCACCCAGCCTACCTTTCAGAGTAATGTAGCGGCATTTGTATTTTCTGCAGCTGTGGCTCTGCTCACGCTCATAGAGTGTGACCAACTCATCGGCGCAGTGCTTCTTTCCATGCACCTCGTATTTCGTGCTGTTCATCTTCGCAAGCCCTACAAAATGGACTGAGCCATCACCAAGTGTCCTTACAGCCTCAATGAGTTTCTCGCACGTAAACCAACTGTCGCAAAGGACATACCTTGCTTTGAGCCCATATGCAACAGCCCGCTTTATCATCTGTATGGCCACATCCAGCTTGGACATGTCGATTTCTGCCATCCTCACCTTGTCTGGATTCTCTTTGCGACGTTTCTTGGAGAACTGCTTGCGGCGATCCTTCTCGCTCAGGCCGTAGTTCTTCTTCTTGCCTTTCTCCCTGTGGATGGAGAAGTCAAACGGTATGGTGGACTTGCCGTCAAAGAAAGCGCAGAGCAGCAACTTGAAGCCAAGTTTGCAGTGGCAGACTGTATGGTCGAACACTTTGCTTATACCCTCTATATGCTTGCCTGTCTTCTCTAATGTCGTGTCGTCCAAGATTAAACAGCTGTTCTCGGCCGACTCCGAGGCATGATTTTTCCTCAGTATGCACAGAAAGCGAACGGCAAAGGCATTCATTAGACGACGCCAATCCATTTTCGAACTGCTAAGTATCCGGTAATAGCAGTTCTTCCCTGTCTTCACCAAGTCATAGAAATCTTTCTTGTAAATAGAGTAGATACTGTCTCCGTTGACTCTGAAAAGACATAGCGAGATTATCAGTTGGACTGCGCTGACACCACAGTGCTTTTCCATGGACAACCTGCGGAGCAGGTGACCTATGCCGAAAAGACGGAAAAGTGTGAACAGATCACGTGCGACTCTGTTTTTACTACTCAAAATTTTGGCTATTTCCGAAAAATCATTTAATTTTGCATCCATAACAGTTACTCTTTAATTTATTGATAATCAATGTAATTGGACACTACAAAGTTACCAATAATTATTGAGAAACTGTTATTTTATGGCAACTTTTTGGGGTGGGAAACTTTAGTTAATGAGCTTACAAAATAATCACTTTCTACTTTTACTTTCATTGACCCACCTCCATTAGCAAAGAGATCGAAGCCACCCTTCCTGGCATCAGCCAGTAATAGCCTCCTGTCACCTGCACACTTCAAAAGATCTTTGCTGACATGAATAACCATAGGGTATTGTGAGTCTTTACGAATCCTTTCACATATACTTAATGCAATGCGGTCTTTAATTTTATAACGTTTAATTATGATGTCATCTACCACATCAGGTGTCGCTGCAAATATCAGTTTTGTGGCGTTGTCAAGGGACGTCACGCCATGATTTTGACAGAAGTTTCCTTCACCATCAACAAAGAAGTACAACTTTGAAGTGATATCCTTCATTGAGGGGAAATCATAGAACTCGCCTCTGAAGTATAGCCTCTTGTTGATGTTACCAGCACTGTCAGCCATAATGATAGCATCGAGATCTATATACCTATCGTCAATTCCTATCGCCTGCAAATTTCTAGGATTTTCTTCCAGCCCATAAGAGAAATGCGAATTCGCAATTCTTGTTTCTATGTTTCTGACAGCTCTCACCAATGAATGATCGTCAAGGCCCAGTAACGGTTTATGAGGAATTGTCGTTTTCCCTGACTTAAAATATCTAAGAGGATAATTACCATCATAAAAGTTCTTTGGCAACAACTCTAAAGTTGTCCCATCAACCATTATAGACCCTGTAATCTCCACGTCTGGGCGGTCGCCCTTCTCGTTCATGTATTTTTTTTGTCCAGACTCAGTAACTTTTAGCATTCCATTGGAAAAATACTGCAAGAAACCTTCTGGGATAAGATAATACCTCAGACGTGAATCTACAATTTCTTTTTCAAAGCCAAGTAGCCAAGCTATATATGCCCAATTAGCCAGGGGGTTCTTATCCAAGATCTGGACAACAACCCTATCGACTGGGTAAAATGGATCTTTATCTTTGCTCAGATATTGCAGATTAATGACGTATACAGGAACCTGGACTTCCATTACGCCGATAACACTGCTACCCGTTTGAGATTCTATATTAGAAATATCATTATTCGATATCATACTGGCTGAAATATTTTAGAGTCACTTGCTTCTTGTCCTCGTTGAATTGGTTGTAGACAAATGTATGCGTTGTTCCTATTTCAAGGAAGTCTCTACTCACGCAAGCACACGCGAAACCATCTGCCATAACAAAATAAAGCGATAGGCCATTCCGCAAAGGATTTTTCCCTGTAACAACACCATCAAGTTGCTCACCTATTGTATGATTGGTGATAAACCGCTTGTAATTATCCAAGTTTGACGCCATGGAGACAGACCCATTATTACTATTTTGTAAGGTATATGTCATGTCCTGATGGAAAAGTCTCTTGTTCCTTTCGTCGTTATAAATACTGATATAAAGCCTCTGGCCGTTCACTTCTACTAGCAGCCTCGGGAAATTATCGGTATTCAAGCATTTTGCTTCAAATTGATATTTGTATGCATACTTGATGTTGTCCTCAAATGAGCTAAAAGCGAACTGAGGCTTGGAGTCTTTACCGAGCCCAACATATTGAATGTTTATGAGATCACTAGTTTTCTTCTCGATTAAGAAGTTGTTGCTAACGCGCATATGGAAATGATATTTTCTATCTTGATAGGTGAAGTTTATTTTGATAAGACCTTTAAGAGAGCTGTCATTTTCATAATCCCATTGGCAGTTTCCAAGCACAGTACCATCTGTGATACCTGATGACAGAAAGTAATCCATTTCCGATTTTGACAATGTTATCTTTGTTGGCATAGCAGCTAATTTCTTAAACACATCAAGAGGCTTCACACCAACATTATCATTTTCGAAGTGTGCATCAGGATCAGTCAAAGTGCTCATATTTCCTATGACAATCAGTTTCTTTTTGGCTCGGCTGAGAGAAACATTAAGGCGCTTCATGTCATCGACAAAGCCTACTTTTCGATTGTCTTTCTTTGAGAAAGAACGCACAAAACTGAATATGACAATATCATACTCCATTCCTTGAATAGAGTCGATGGTATGTACACAGTTGGCAAGTTCTTTATCACTAATCAATTTCCGAATGTAATCACATTGGGAGGCATACGGAGATATGATTCCCAGCGTCAGATTTGGATTGTCTTTTAGGACTGGTCTGATCTTGGGAAGTATCTCTTCACAAATGTATCTTGCTTCAAAGTCGTTACGGTGACTTGGCTTCAGATATTGCTCATGATTCCCTTTATGTCCAGAAGTATCAATTACGGTCACAGGGTTGGGGTACCCCGGAATAAAAACGTCTTGTTTGCTTGTCCCAGCACCATTTTGAATTTTCCCGTTATAGAACAATCTGGATATGAAATTTCCAATCTCCGGATTCATTCTGTACTGATAGTTCAAAGTAACGAGACACCCTTCAGGGAAAATTGGATGTTTGTGATAGTGAAGATACTCAAACAGAGATTTGTTCTGTGAGTTGATCATCTCTTTCACTGTAACAGGGTTGTCTGCATCCTTATTGTTATTAGATTCAACCAACTTTTCAATTTGGCCTCTTTCCACATAAGGTGGAAGCTGGTTATCGTCACCAACCAGGATATAACGGTCTCCCATCATCATTGGGACAATAGTCTCGGCAAAATTAGCTTTAGCCGCTTCGTCAATGATAACTGTATCAAAGTGCAACGACTGATCCCTTAATATCCAATTCATACCTACACCAATGCAAGTACCCAGAAAACATCTTTACTCTGGTATATTTGAGCCATTAGCATTGAGCCACTTATCTCTTCTGCCTGATCAGCGAGATACTTTAGAAGACTTGTTGTCTCTATGCAATTTATTGCCGAGTTATCCTTATAGTATTGAACTAACAGTTTATGTAACTTCGAGTATTGCTCGTTAATGCTTTCGTTGGAATAACGGAATCCCTGTAACATTGAGTCATCGCTGTCAAGGTCTATTGGACCAGTTACATGGTGGAGACGTTCCAACAGAACCATATTATCGCAAATGAACTGCCGGTAATCTTTTCCATTGAAGCCTTTCGTGTCCATGACATTATCATCCAAACTTAATATGTTACTACATAGTGGGTGCAGTTTCTGATATATATTATCGACAGCAGCATGGCTTTGACTACAAACGAGAACCCTTTTCTTACGTTTAACGAGTTGTTGAATGATTTCCACGATAGTCGTTGTCTTACCAGTACCAGGAGGGCCTTGGATAAGCAAGACACCCTTATGTCCCAAAGCAAGTGCCTTTTTAACTGCAATGGGTTGGCTATTACCTTCCTCAACGGTTTTGAAGAGCGTATTATAGAATTCAATGTTGTCAAATGGATGCTCGTCTGGAACATCGATCTGACCTCCCAGCAAATCGCGGAATAAAGTATCATCATTATGTGTAAAGCCTTTCAGAGCATCCAGTTGAATCATCAAATGCTGGATGTTAGCATCGGCCTGTAAAGTTACACCATTCCTTTGATATTCGGTAATGTCCTTATGCTGCCCAAGAAATTCAATAATATAGTCACCATCTGCTGATAAAGTCAGTTTGCAGTGATCCACAATTTTACCTTCCTTATCAATGGTATTGACCCTAATTTCGTTGTCTATCTCACCGTCACCTTCCTGACCGTTCCAAAGAGAGTTATATTCCTCTTCCTCCAAGTCTACTTTCAAAGAGACGCTCTGATGTTGCCAATCCGCTGAGATAGGGGAAAGACAATCTGGAGCAACAGTTATTTGATTGCTTCTCTTTTTGAGTTCTTTGTCTTTTTGATACTCTAGGTACAACTGCTGGTTTCGGAAATCAGCCGTTCTATCCTTAACTGACAAAATGGCCTGATGCCATGCGTCATATTTGATTTTGAAATAGTCGTTGAGACGGTCGATATAAAGAAAAGTCGTGTCTGCATCGTAGTCGTTAGGAATGACATCGAATGCTCCACATAGCATAATCTTCTGACCACTGATCTTAAGTCTGGTCAGTTTGTTTTTGTCAATCTTCTGATATGTAAATCTATCATTTTCTCCGTGTTCTATGCTACCTTTAAGATAGAAGGTGTGGTTTCTAACCTCAATATCCAAGAGTGCGAGATTTTCATTGAATAAGAACAAATGTTGCGATGAGCCCAATGTCCGGGGTGAGACCCAGAAATTGTTCAACAACAACATCTTCTTTATATTCTGCAAATCAGATTCCCCATTTATACCGGAATCATCAAACCGGCAATAAATAACCTGATCCGCAATAATATCATTTCCTTCCTTCGAACGTCCAAATGAAGGATATTCAGCAAGCATGACATCAATAAGTTGCTTATCTTCTGTTTTGAGTTGTTGCAACTCCAGCGGATCAAAGAGATTGTTATACCTCTCTTCCGTTTCCTTATCAATGCTGCTGTCGTTTACAATTTTATGTGGGAGGACAGAACCAAAGATTAATGGTAATTTTTCGTTATATGATTTAGATGCAACTTGTGCTACGAAAGTAGATGTGTCGCTTTTTACTGAAAGTTTCTTAAAATCGGTTGCACGGATATATCCTGTTAGCTCTGCACCTTCTACCTTCAACTTTTTGAAATGTGGAGTGCTGGCTACAACAGAAAAAGGAACATTGTCACCGATTTTGATATTTTTGAATGTATTCAAATCATTATCGTCGGAGAGTTGGCTCATCTCTTTTGTCAAGATGGCAAATCGCTTTCCTTTAGCAACAATTTCTCCTTCGATACCGAAACTTGAAACTTGCCCTGAGGTAGTTAGAACTCTGATAATATGGCATGCCTCATCCACAGGCAAAGCCATATTCCTATATGTTACTTTGCTTGGATAAAGTATACCTCCATCATAATTTTCAAATGGAGCTGCAAATGCCACCTTGTTATTTCTGAAAGTGAAGAGCGTAGTTATATGTCCATGGAGTGGATATTTGCTGTCATTACTATTTATATCATTTTGGAATCCACTTTGGGTGTCAGATTTCATCTGTCTTGCCTTTCGGTCATTGCGAGAATCGCCGGAAGGCATGAATTCTTCAACAAACTTCTTGTATTCACAATTATACAAATAATCTGCTGCGGGATTAGCTCTATCTTGTACAATATCAATTATTGCATTGTACCTCAAATCCGCAACCCTACTAAAGTCTCAGAGCGTTGCGGCCCAAACCGCCAAGAATGCGATTTTTCTAGTTCGGACTGACTTTTTACCATGTGTTGGCTGATATGCGAGCATAATACCCCCT
>Ga0256404_1008979_pt1 | contig 14612 bp, 13 predicted proteins | sample RumenRJG_01DNA_FD_185990 | JGI IMG/M metagenome (GOLD analysis project Ga0256404, IMG submission 185990) | Bovine rumen microbial communities from Lethbridge, Alberta, Canada - RJG_01 | ecosystem: Host-associated > Mammals > Digestive system > Stomach > Rumen | place: Canada: Alberta | collected...
TCAAGGTTCTGAGTAGCCCTATTTCTCCGTGACGGTGGCTCTATTTCCCCGACAGCGTGGCTCTATTTGAGCGTGACGGTGGCTCTAAAACTCCGTGAAGGGTGGCTTTTTCACCCGAAATTTGTAATTCAATCACGCGAGAACCATCGTTCAGACGCCTTCAAGATCAGAACTCCCACAGCCCCACCAAGCGCATTAGACACAACGTCCTTCCAATCAGCCATACCGAGTCCTGTCCACTCCTGAAGCAGTTCGATGCCGACACTGACCGCCGTGCAGATTCCCACAGAAAGCCAGGGATTCTTTCGAAGACTGCGGAACCATAGCAGAAGCAGATAACCCATCGGCATAAACAACAATGCGTTGAAGGTCATCGCCCTTACCACCCCATCACCTGCAAGGGTACCATCGGGCTGAGGACCGAAAATAGCGATCACTGCTTCTATCAATCTCTCCGCGAAGGACAGTTCTTTGACAGGTGTGGTTGTAATGGTACTATCAGAAGCAACAGGGACGGATGTGAACAACTGCAGGCGGCAGAGTAAGGTGTACCACAAGGGGACAAAGGTGTAGATAACCGTGACGATCTTACGCAGCCGGATGGAGCGAGTCGAGATGTAGAATCCAAGCAGGATCAGGGTGGAGAAGATAATCACGCGTAAAACAAATATCACTCTCCCCTTATTCCCCCTTTTGAAAGATGAAAACTTTAATGCCTAATCTCGACGAATTCCAGAATCAAAAATGCAGGACACTCTGGCCCCTGTAACAAATTCTCTTAAAAAATGTTACCTCATCCCTTAGATTCCCTAGCCTCAAAGCCTTAAGTTAACAGCATTATTAACGTGTGTTAGCTACTTGGTCTCTATCATATCTCCGATTTTTCCATCGCCGACAACCTCTATACCGATTTCAATACTGACATCGACAATTCGTCTCTTATCGTTAAGATACTGCCCGAGTTCCTGCTCAGTAAAATCGACAGGCATATCCACGCTCGGCGCATATCGATACATTCCATTATCTGGATTTGGCTGTACTCCGGTCTCATCGATTCTTTCAGGCCTGACACCTATTTGAGCATTCCTGAAATTTAGTTTCAGACTTCCATTGTCAAGAATCAAAGCATCTCCATATGCGCCGTTGATGTAATGTTCTGTACTGTCCAGCCATTCTTTGACCTTTGATCTGTTTCTATAATCTCTCGGTCGTAATGCATGCGCAGATCCAATAATTACTTTATCTTTTCTCTTTTCAAGATAAGATAGCAATTCTTCATCGGATAGTTTGTCTTTATGTACCTTATCTACTCTCTCACCATTCCACAACCCATTAGCAAGAGTATTTGTGAACCGAATGAAGATTTGATCGTAAGATCCGCTGATCAGTTTCTCCACATCCGTATCAGTAAACACTGCAAATCTTAAGATAGTATATCTATGATAACCGTTTCTTCTAAATACATTTCCGGTTGGACTTGTTTTTATATCCTCACTAATCAGCCCGGAGAAACAGTCTCTTAAATATTTAACAAGCTCCTTCCCTGCTTTTTTCCCCTGTTCGCTGAGTTCTGCATCAGAGAACTTCTTCCTGCTTACCGCATCGTGGAGTGTCCAATCTTTATACTTCTTCTCGATTACATTAACCAGTTCCTCATAAGCAGCAGAGGATCTGATTGTTAAAACATCCTTTTCCTTGGATATCATAACACCATTCTCGGTACTGATTTCAACCGTTCCAGCTGATACACCCATCAATTTAAAGAACTGTTTCAAATCCTCTGAACGATCTGCCTGAATGTATTTTATATAGAAAAGGGATGACCGTTCTTCCGGTATGATTGAATCGAGAACTTCATAAGAATGCATTTCATTTCCTACATAACAGGAAAGGAATGTAACAAAGTCCTGCACCGCATCATCCATTAGGGTTAGTTTTGCGATAAAATCTCCCGGCATAAGCTCATAACGGCGAAGATCTGTTCTCAATCTTTCAACAACGTCAGAATTGAAAATGTTATGCGGGTACTCACTAAAAGCCATACCAGGCATCACATTGTCGTCAGATTCCGCTATTTCCTCGATGAAATGGGTGAAGATATTTCCAATAGGATCTTTCGTTATAAATGATTTTGCCGCATCAAGAATCTCTTGAGAGGCACAAGCTTTGGTTTCGTAATACGCCAGATAATAAATATAGCAGTGAAGTTTTATCGCTGTATAGACAAAATCATCTGAACCTTTGTAGCTTGCCCCAAGGCTAAGTCCCCTATACCAGCCCTCTTCTATCAGATCATAGTAGCCATTAACGGCTTGCCGCAGCATGAAGTTGAAGAAGCATTCCGCTGCAGCTTTATTGGCCTGTGCTTTTAAATCATCGGGATAAGACAATCTCGCATTTAAAAATCTCAATGGTTCCTGCCACTGTTTTTTGTTGATAACGACTTGAACCGACTGATCTGATGAGATAAATCGGCCGAGGAAACTGCAGAAATCCTTCGCAGCTTCCATATCGTGTGCTTTTTCTTGGGATTGTGTCCTCTCTTTCAAAAATAAAGCATTTTGGATAATCGTTTCTGTGAAATACCACCAGTCAAAACTCTTTTCAAGTTTCTTAATGCTGATCTCAGAAAAAGCGGCAATAAAATCTTCAAAAATCTGATCAAAGAGATTGAATTCGGGTCCATCCATCTCTTTGTGATCCTGAATATAAAGCCATTCCTGCGTATAGCAATTGTTTACAAATTCAATTCCTCTTAGAGAAGCCTCCTCACTATGTGCAGTGAACAGTACTCTTGAGAGTTCTACACACCGGTTCAGAAGATCCCTGCGGCTCTCTGCAAAAGTACATGGAAATAGGATATTGAAAACACCGAGATACTCTTCATATAAAGCTTCCGGCTGAGAAGAAATCTCATGTTTCCACTGATAGGTTAGGCTATTCAGCTTTTGGGATTGAACCGAATTATCCTGTGTCCTCTCTCTTGACGTCTCCCCTTTGTTGTGACCGTTTGGTGCGAAGCCATTATCTTTCAGATATGCCTCAATTTCTTCATTAACCTTCTCTGACCCAAGAAATGCCTCGTATATCTCCAAAACTGAGATGATAACAAGAAGCATAGATACGATAAAGACTGCAACAGCGATATTGTACCATCTGATCATGTGGACAAAGACATTTCCAACAATCAAAGCAATTTCCGCAATAATGATTCTCTTCTGTTTAAAAAGCCAAGGCTTTATATTCAACAGAAAGTCATTAATGCTCATCTTGTTAACCATTAAGGACAGGATCGTCAAAACAAGAGTCGCCACCGTTGCCTGGATGGAAAGGACTGTCAAAGATACAGCGTTAAAATTCAGAACATAAAGAAGCGGGTGGAAAAGATGAGCAATAGATTCATTGAGTATGCCAACGACAATTATGATGAGAATCAGCCCCAGCCACCGTTTTTCTCTTTTCTTAATGTTGTTCTCTATCTCTGTCCAGGTCAACATGTATTACATCCTTCATATCTTGGCCTTCATTCTCTCAAAGTCTATTTTGCACAAATCGATATCAGACTGTATTATATCCTTAATACCTTCAAGCTCTTCTTTACTCTTATCCCACCATTTATAATTCAGTAAAAACTCAATAGTATCTGGGTCAGTACGCCATTTTATATGTCTGGCCGGTACCCCCCCCACTATCTCATAGGGCGCTACATCTTTTGTTACAACAGCTCCGGCTCCAATCACTGCTCCATCGCTAATATGAACCCCCTCCATTATAATCGCCCGGAGACCAATCCATACATCATTGCCAATTATTACTCTCTTCCGCTTCCTGTTCTTCCAGTTAGCGGACTCAGCAAAAGGATGCGTGCTTACTGCTTTATAATTATGTTCCCATGTGCTGATGAAGACGCCTTCTGAAATGGAACAGTATTTACCTATCTCGCAGTTTTCAAGGGATGAATTCCGATTCACATAGCTTTCATCTCCAATAGAAGCATCCTCCGTAACAATTGTTCCGGGATCAATACGAACATTAGTCCCATAACGAGCCTTTAGCGAAGCCCTATCGCTTCTGATCAGAGTGTGATTTTCTTTATTAAAATCCTTGCGGAGTTTGTCTTTATAAATGCCTTTTGCCGCTTGTTTAAAACCCATTGTCTCCTCCCATCAAGCCCTTGCAATTCTCTTATGCATAAGACGAAACATTGACTTCAGATTATCTCTATAAAAAATCCAATTAATAGCAATCAATACCACCGCCGCAATCATAGCGGCAATAAGCGCTCTGCTAAACCAAAATAGATATGTATATGTAGTAATATGAATCCAATGGGTACAAATAGTAATAATAATCACACTTAACAAATCTATCAGAAGCTGCCTTATATACTTCCATGGTTTACGATAAAGTATATGCTTTGATAAATAGTGCATCTCATAAATACCGAAAAAACTTGTTGCTATCATTGTTCCAATAGCAACCCCGACCAAACCGAATTTAAAAACAAAAAGAATAGAAATAGACAAGTTAAGGATTGCCTCCGTTAAAGATGCCTTCTGGGTCTGTTTATAATGTCCAGCAGCCTTTATAACCACAAACATACCTTCCCGTACAGTATTGCAGGCATATGCAATGGTTATAATAACAGCAAAGAGGGGAACACAATAATTGGCATCATTGATTCCCCGCGTATACGTAAGTATAAAAGGGACGATAAAAATGCCAGATAAAGTATATACATAAGAGCATACTGTATGTACCATCCAGTCATACATATCATAAGATTTATTCAGTTTCTCTTGTTCCTCCTTTGCAATCATATTACCGAACATTGCCAGGAATCCGGTTGTCAATGCTGTAACGCAGGATTTCAGTCCATTATTTACAAGAACATAAATAGAATAAATTGATACGTTCGACAGGGTAGAAAAAAGAGTTAATACAGCAACATCTGTATTCTGATATACCATATAGGCTATGTGCTGAATAATCCCACTCTTCTTCTGCGGAACAGCATCTGGATCTGCTTTTGCTTTATAATTAATGTGATAATGTTTCCTTACATATCCGTACATAAACACCGGACGTGCCAGGAAAATCAGAGAAGTGGTCAATTTAACCAGCTGCACGCTTCCGCCATGCATCATGATGAATATTGCAGCAATAGCATTCAGAATAATCGTAACTGTATTAATGAAAAGCTGCACATATGATCGTTGGTCAGCATTTAGCAAGAGCTGATATGTAATCCCCATAAAATACTGTCCAAACTGAGATATACACATCGCCCACAGTAAGGTTACTGTAAAGAGTACCGAAAAAGAACCCTTAACAATTATCGGGTACACAAATGTAAGGACTATGATATATGCTATTAGAATGAAACCAACAATCTTAAAAAAATTTCTGGCAAAAGCAACTATACTGCTAACCTTCTTATCATCACCGTCAGCGAGCGGTTTATATAATGCAGAAGAAACAACAGCGCCGATTCCCATATCTGCCAAATTAATAAATGACAGAAACTGTGTAATAGAACTTATAAGGCCGTTAACATTCGAGCCATAATATTTAAGGAAAAATCTTGGAAGAATAAAATTAACCAGAACTAATGAAACCTGGTATATGACTCCCAAAATTGTGTTTAGCTTAAGTTTATTTAATCTATCACTCATAAAACCTGTTTCCTATCCTGCCCTTCTCGATTCTCGTATTCTGTAAGCAATTTTGCACTATTCTCAAGAAAAACACTTTGGAAACATGTCGATTAATATCATCAATACTTACCAACTCTCTTTCTCTTCTTTTTATATGAAATATATCCCGGAATTACAGTAGCCGACAGCAACAGACATTCTGAAAAACTGAATTTTCGGATATCTTTATGATGGCTTATGTCCTTATACATATTGTATCGTATGCATGCTTTCAATTTGTCTCTAAGTTTCTCTGAAAACTGAAGATTCTGTGCCTCATGGTACATTCTGCCAATAGGATTCTGATAGGATATCAAATCCATATTCATGGTGTAACCATCTGGTCGATATTCACAAATGGTAACAACCTGATTGAGCAAAATATATTCATACCCATCATGATCTATCTGATCATAAAGATAAGATTCGGTAATGAATTTCTCACCTTTAATGATGGGGAATTTGTAATGCTTAAGTATTGATGAGTCAAAGCAAATCGTAGTATCTCCGCTGAAAGTCTTCCCCATAAAGGAATTCATCTTACAAATCTTTACATCAGGGAAATCACCCTTTCCCATCGACTTTCCATCTTTTGATCCCCGCTTTGCGATTATTCCAATGGTAGAAACAGAATGGTTTTTATCCCATTCTTCGATCAATAGTCCAATAGCGTTATCGACCAGATAATCGTCAGAATCTACACACACAAACAGTTCCGTCTCTGTTTTTTCAACGCCGAGATTATGTGCTGCCATTTTCCCGAAATTTTTCTGGTAATAATACTTTATTTCAATTTCTTTTTCATTTATCCACCGAGTTACCAGCTCTCTCGTTTTATCTGTCGACCCATCATCTACAATTAGCCAACAGAAATCTTTATTACTTTGACGAATCAGACTTTGATAAAGCTGTCTCAGAATATACGCTCTGTTATATGTTGGTGTAAAAACAGTTATTTTCTTTGCCATAACAATATTTCCTAATAATCAAGATTACTTAGTATGTAGCAGGATCTGTCTGCTCCACTTCATTTGGTTTTACAAAAGCTATTAAAAACAAAGCAAAGAAGAGGTATAAATGCGAATATGTATAGAAGCTCTCAAAAAAGCAACAAATCAAAGAAGAAAGGAACGCGAACTGAACAATTCTGTTTCTTTCACCAAATGAAGCATTATTATTGTTGTTTACCAAAAAGAACGCCGTTGTAAAAGTCGGGATGATTCCAAACATCTTCCACATGCCCAGCAGCATATTATGTGCGGAAGATGTATAGGTTCCTGCAACATTGGTCATCATAATGTCATTACCACTTCCAAATATCGGATATTCCTTAATCGCTTCTAATGCATCCCCCCACACATTCTGTCTCCCGGAAAAGAAAGATTTTCCAAGAAACTGGAAATTAGTAACATGTCCAATCAGGCCAATGTATATCAAAGGGAACAAAAGACTTAACAATAAAAGTATAACGGATATTTTCCTATATGCATTGTTCTTTATTGGCTTATGAACAAAAATGCATAAGATCCAGAAGAAAATTACTGCTACCAAGGCAGTTCGTGAATTACATGTAATAATATAATAACCCGCAAACACTGATAAAACTACAAAAAGAAGTCCCTTCAGCCAGCGCTTTGTTTCCTGCGTGTATAAAAAGGAAACCCAGTGCAAAAGAGCTGCAAGAGCCCAAAGAGCAACCACATTTGTATTAAGACGGTTCCCAAATCGATCCATAACAGTTGTTGAATACGCAGTTTTCATATCTATCGTGAGAAGATAATACGTAAGTAAAACCGCGCACAAAATATGGATAACTCTATACAGTGTTTGCGATATACTGATATTGTTAAAAATAACTGCAAAAATGAGTAAGTTAAAAGCCATCAGTGCACTGCCTAATCCAGAATGAAGTACACATGTGATAATCAGAGATCCCACGCATATCATCAATATTAAGAAATTCCAAGTGCTGCCTATTACTTTATAATTTGCAAACAGCATAATAATCGCACCAATGGAGCTTAATATGATGACTCTTTCTTCCACTGCTGTATTTGAAATATTAAAGATAGAATACGCCTGCAGAAGTACCAGTATTACAAGAACAACTGCATATATCTTCTGATCCGTTAATATTATTTTCTTCCCTCGCACTTGACTTTCCTTCTTTTATCTGTGAACATGTTTCTTTTTCTTACTTCCTCTTAAAAACATGCCATACTTTTTTTACGGTGTCTGCACCCTTTGGACCAATTGTTCGGTATAACGTTTTGTATATCTTTCCCCGCTGCTTGCTTCCGTCATCACACCAACTCGCAGCATAGTGGTGGATAGATCTCGTATTTTTAGTGATATGTTCTTGTTTTGTCACGGGATCTATAGGGCCAAAAAATTCGCTCGGATAAATATATACGCCATCTATTAACTCGATTTTTCCGCTTCCTTGAAAACCATTTTCTTTTAAGAGCTTTGTCACTCTTTGTACAACCGTCTCAAGATTATTCGTGCCATCAGCATTAAGAAAATGTTGTTTATTATAATAATCAAGAATATCTTTATACAGGCCGAGCCCTGGATTGGCCGCTAGGCCGAGTCCTGGATTGGCCGCTAGGCCGAGTCCTGGAGCAACGGTCGAATTATTCTGATGTGCCTCACATCCCATAAACGGACCTTTATTTACTATATCATCAATCGGTTTGATCAGCTCTACATCCGTATCGAAATAAAGGCCTCCATAATGATACAATATATCAAAGCGTGCATAATCCGAAACAAAAGCCCATTTTTTTGCCTGATATGCTTCCTTTACATATTCACATGTTTCCAAATCATAGTTAGATTCATCCCAACGTTTTATCTCGTAATCAGGGCAATATTTCTTCCAACTCGCAATACATTTTCCCCCAATCTTATCTATAGGCTTTCCGCCAAACCAACAATAATGGATTACTTTTGGAATCATCATTTTCTCCGACTTTATTACAACTTATTAATCAACTTCGTCAAATCAACATACCTGTTCCTGCCAAATGGTTCATGTGAGGCAGTTACACAGGGGTCTTTTGTAAGCTGTGTAATCTTGCAGTACCCCCCCCCACTTTTCCACAGGCCAATCTTTTATTGTGAAGAAAAGCTTGTTCTTATAGGGAAGTTTTGCATATGCTTTTACATCATCAAGCGTACATCTGTTCTGATCATTGAATTTCACAATCAGCTTATCCCAATTAACTCGTTCAATCCGTCTGTTCCACTTCTGTTTTGCTTCTGATTCGGAATGATAATGAAGGAACATAATCTCTATATCACCAAGCATACCAATCGGATAAGAGCCAAAGCGTCTATCTTCTTTCAGGAAATCCTTATATTTCGAATCTTCCGGCTTGATGAATGTGAGATCCTTATCTAGATATCCCTTCAAATCTGACAAGAATTTTATGTAATCTGAGGCCATAAAGAAAAGGCCCGTGGTCGGGGATTCCTTCGGAAGATTATAAGACTCATACACCATTCCGCCCCAGCAGTTATTGGAGATGATGGTGAAATCTGTATTCTTGAGATGCTTCCTACGCTGTTTTGCGAAGGCAAGTCGATAATATTTCAATAATTTTAGTCTTAAACCTTCATAAGTCATTTTTGTGATGCTCCTTTATTCTTTGCCAACAAGTCTCGATACAGCTTCTCTAACCGTTCCCCGGCTCCTTCGGCGGAAAACTGACTTTTTCTAAGTTCTTCTGTATATGACCGGCGTTCGGGGATCCGTTTGATTTGCTCTTCCAGAGCAGTCAACCATTCGTCTATCGGATCCTGTAATGAAACATATTTAACAAGATCCGTGTAGACCATCTCATCTGTTACCGTATCCGATATGACAGATGGGAGGCCAAATGCCTGTGCTTCAACGCCCGTAACCGGCAATCCCTCAAACAGAGATGGCAGGAAAAATATATCCATAGCCTGATAGAGATCGGATATGTCGTTTCTACTTCCCCAGAACTGAATTATCTGATCAAGCCCTTTGGCTTTTACATATTCTTTTAACTCTTCATCCATCTCGCCGCTACCGATCCACCAGTATGTCAGGTTTGGGATTTTTCGTGCAAGAGCCTCTACAACTTTTATCGCAAAGTATGGATTTTTCTGCGGAGATGTTCTCCCCACAGTACCAATTACGATCCTATCAGAAACACTCATTTCAAATCTGATACCAGAACGAAGATCAGCATCATACTTATTGACATCCGGAGAAATCACATTAGGAATCACTGTAAATTTCTTTTTTCCAAATAAAAACTTCCCAGCATCTCTTCCGCATGCGCAAAAATCAGTACACTGATTTTTCAGAATCGGTAAAAGTAGTTTCTCTATCTTCTCTTTTTTTGCATAGCTACTTAATTTGGTGTTATGGCTATGCAGAATACGGACGGGAACTTTATAATGCTTAGCCCTCATCATTATCGGGATTGTAAGAATCAAAGAGTTATCTGAAATCACATCGTAATGACCATGGCTCAAAATATCATTAATTTTATTTAAATATGCAGGAAAATTATTGATTGGAGGCAGTATAAATATCTCCCCGCCGGTCTCACGGATTTCTTTATAAAAAGTAGACTCCCAATCAGTTAGAAGTGCAAAATCCGTTTGTACCTTATCGTGATCTAATCGTCTGAAATAGGACATCACAAAGCTGGTGACGCCGTTTGATGCTCTTAAATTAGGAACAAGCATCAAAATATGCAACTTTTTCATTGCTAAGATTCCCCGCTATCTACCTAATATCAAACGTTCCTCTTCCCCCAGACACAGCAACCACATTTCCATTAATCATTCTTCCAGCATCACTAACAAGTACAGCCGCTACTTCCGCAACTTCTAAAGGCATTACGTATCGCTCTTCCTTATTTTCTGACGTCCAGATAGTTTTTCCTTCATCTATTCCAATTAGTGGCGTTGCAGTAGAACCAGGGGCAATTCCGTTTACCGTAATTCCATAACCTGCAAGGAGTTCTGCAAGTCCTTTTACAAAACCGTTCGAACCCCATTTTGACAGACCATATGGTGAATATGCGGGCTCAAGTCCTCTTGTTGACGTGATCAAAAGTATATGCCCTTTGATCTTGTTATCCCGCATATATGAAGCAACAGCCTGACAAATAAAATATTCGCTCTTTAAATTGATATCCATCACGCGGGAATATTCCTGTTGAGTCATATTCCAAAAATCCACATGCTCCGTGTGTACACCGGCGCAGAAAACAAGAATATCAATCTTTCCGAAGATAGAAACAGCCTCCTGTACCTTCTGCTTATACGAGTCGTACTCCTTCAGATTTAATACAAGACCTTTGACGCGATCTTCGTTTTGAATTTCACTTAATGCTTTATCAACAGATTCTTTCCGGGAGCCAGAGACTATAACGGAGCACCCTCCCTCAGCCAATTTTTGACATATAGACGTTCCGATTCCTCCGGTACCGCCAATAACTAATGCGGCTTTTCCGGAAAATTCTGTTCCTTTCTCTCGCGTCTCATAGACTGGAACCACATTTTTGATTTTTATAAAAGACGCTATGTTCCTTGCAAGTTTCCGAAGGTCTGCCATCTTTACTCTCCGCTTTTCTTTTCCTGCCTGACATCTTTCTCAAACAAATACCTTTTCAGGCTGATCGCACATTTCGCCGCTGTCCGTGGCATCATGCTTAAACCTATGATTTCCATCTTACCTTTTGAGGAGACATCAGAATTCTTTAACACGCTTGGCATCATTGCTTTAACGTTATGCAGTGCCTGCCGATATTCTTTTTCATATTCCTTCTCAGCATGAGCGCCAATAATAAAAACAAGCAGATTAAAGTTATTTTTCCAAATATGCCAGTTGGCCGCATGGACAGTTGCAGGCGTTCGTATGATCAGCTTTTTCTTTATATACCTGATATTATGTAAGGAGTTAAGTCCGTGCTGAACATTCCTGACTGTGGTTCCACTATTCGGATTATTTTTCCTGTAAATATAAACTTTTCTATGCCCATAAGCAACAGAGTTTGACATCTGTGCTGCCATAGCTGAAAACCACAGTCCCTCTCCAAACCAAGGAACGGAAAAAGTAAGCTTGTTCCTTTTTATGATTTCTGTTGTATAGAGCTTATTCCAAGGTCCTACCGGCGTTTTCACATAGAGGATCTCACATGTAGCTTCTTCAGGAGTTAGCTTCTTAACCCAATCCTCCTGATTCTGCTGCATATTGCGAGTAGTGAAAACACAATCCGTCATAGACATTTCGGAACCTGTCTGCTTTAGGATTGTTAATAGATATTCCATGCAGTCAGGAGCCAGCCAGTCATCCCCGTCGGCAAACATCAAATATTTGCCTGTAACTCTTTCAAGGCCTGCATTTCTCGCGGCACAGGTTCCGCCGTTTTCCTGATGGATAACTACGACGCGCTTATCTTTCTGGCTATATTCATCAGCAATCGTTCCACTATTATCTGGTGAGCCATCATCAACAAGAATAAGCTCCAAGTTGGTGTGACTTTGATTCAGAATCGAGTCAACACACTTTCGCATAAACTGCTCTGATTTATAAAGCGGTACAATTATCGATATTTTATCTGAGTTGTCTTTACTGATCATTTATAGCTCCAATGCATTTCTAAGGTAATTCAGCGAGTATTTTCGTTTTTCCGAGACGCGCTTATTCATATCTTCAAAGTCAATATCTGTCCCGACAACTTCCTCAATCTCTGAGAAATTATTAATCTTCCGGTTTTCCAGACCATATTCCCGAAGAAGATAGGACAGTTTGTTCTCATTGCTCTCTCTGGTCTTCACAACCATAGGAGAGTTACAGATTATTGAAATCACAGACCCATGGAACGTATCAGTTATTACAAGTTCCGCATTTCTCATCCATCCAAGAAGCTGTATCGGATCTACATTGATATTCCTGTCACACCACTTGTGGTAATAAGCGATGGAATAGATTTTTAAGTCATGCTTCTTTGCATAGGCTCTGATCGCGTCTACTTCATCAGAATCATTCATCCTGTGATCATAGGCATAGATAGCTATGTATTTTGGCACTTTCGGAACATATCTCTGCTGTTCTTTCTTGTATCCGTAAAGCAGAACCGGATCGCAGGTAAGCGGAACATCTTTGCTGCAGAGGTGCTGAATAATATTCTGTGAGTTCTGATCTCTGACACTGATTGCCTTAAATTTGTTAAGACCATCACGGATCAGATCAGTCTTTCCCTTCTCCTCAATCTCCTGTACAGTGGACGGGCCAAAGGAACCGGAATAACTGATAACACTTCTGCTCTTCAGACTATATCCATACATAAACGGGTTGTAGCCTATTTCAAGGCTGAAAACTTCATCACTTCCAACCACAGTAACATCCCCGCTGAATTGATCATACGGAACGAACTGGAACTGAGAAGATCTGAACGTATTTAATGTCCTGTTCTTTAATACGTTATAGGCAATATTACCGATGCCTTTCTCCTGCATAAACTTGAAATAGTAAGGGATACTGCTTAATCCGATTTTGTATTTCTTCGTCTGTTCCGCAGAGATGTACTCATAGCTACGTTCAAAACTAAGAAACAAGACATCATGTCCTAAGTGTTTAAGTACAGATTTCAAAGCATTCGCTTGCAGGACAGCTCCGTGATTATGAACGCCATAATATGTTAAAATTCCAACTTGCATATTTCTCTACTCTATTGATCTTTCGTGCAATTCCCTATACACCAGCTTTCTTACCCCATTCGGCAGTACGCAAACCACAGCATGCGGTACCGCCCCAGTAAGATATTCAGCCTCACTACTCCAACCACTTTTCTTCATCCACCGATGAAACCGCAACATATCCTTTGCATATTTTTTCCCGCCGCGTCTTTGGTACATATCCGCGGGGCTCCGCATATCCAGCAGAACGTTCTCTACATTTCTCGCCTTAAATCCCTTCATCAGCATCCTTACCCATAGGTAATAATCTTCGAAGAGATGGTAGGTTTCCTTGTACCCTCCTGCACTTTCCACCGCGCTTTTCTTAAACATCACACAAGGATGATTCATCGGATTGCGCTTGCGGCTAAAGGAGCGGATCTCCACATCTGTGATCGGAAGAGTTCGCTTTCCTGTCGGGTGATCTGGATCTGTAACGAACTCAGAAACTGTCCCGGAGGAAAGGCATATATCTGGATATTGTTCAAAGAGATCCATCTGTTTCTCACAGCGATATGGTCTGCTGATATCATCACTATCCATCCTTGCCACAAGCTCATTCTTACAAAGCTTTAGCCCTTCATTCAGAGCATTTCCTAAACCACTGTTCTGTGGCAATCGGAGAACTTGTAGAACTTTACCAAGCTTCTCTTGTTCCTCACTGATCACAGCATCAAGCTCGTCGGTCAGTGGTCCATCACACACAAGAACGAAGTCATCTGTAGGAACCGTCTGACACCGCATACTCTCCATCGCCTGACGCAAATTATTCGGTTGTTCTTTGAAATAAACGGACATTAAGACCGAATAGTTCTCCCTGCTCACAGTTGCTTCACTTTCCTCATTCTAGTACTACTATTGCTTTAAAGTATTTCTTCTAAACTCAAAAAAGACTGCCCTCTCAGACAGTCTTGTTCACTACTTCCTGCCCTGCATTCCCCTGTGAATCCTCTTTACTTCCCGCGGCCGCCGTCGTCTGCCCCTCTGCAACACCCTCGGTGCTCTCCTTCATAAACAGGATTTTCACGGTAGCGAATATGATTCTGAGATCCTGTGTCAAACTAGGATTTGCAATATACATCAGGTCCATCTGCAGTTTGTCGTAAGGGGTTGTATTATATTTCCCGAATACCTGAGCATAGCCGGTAAGTCCGCATTTTGCCTGAAGTCTTAGATGAAATTCAGGAA
>Ga0256404_1008981_pt1 | contig 14606 bp, 12 predicted proteins | sample RumenRJG_01DNA_FD_185990 | JGI IMG/M metagenome (GOLD analysis project Ga0256404, IMG submission 185990) | Bovine rumen microbial communities from Lethbridge, Alberta, Canada - RJG_01 | ecosystem: Host-associated > Mammals > Digestive system > Stomach > Rumen | place: Canada: Alberta | collected...
CGATATCGTGGCGGCCTGCGGTCCGATGCCGATGCTCCGCGGTGTCAAGCAGTTTGCGGAGGAGCGGGGGACGGAGGCGTTTCTCTCGCTGGAGGAACGGATGGCGTGCGGCGTGGGCGTGTGCCTGGGCTGTGTCTGCCGGACGGTGAACCGGGACGACCATTCGAAGGTGAACAACGCGCGGGTGTGCACGGAGGGACCGGTTTTCCTGGCCTCCGAGGTGGATATCTGAGTGCAGCAAAACATAAAAGAGAGCCCATTCGGGCGTTTCTCCCACGGGCGCTGCAAAGAACGCGGCACGGGGTATATCAATAAGATGAATTTAGCAGTTAAGATAGCGGGAATTGAACTGAAAAACCCGGTGATGACGGCGTCCGGAACGTTCGGATCAGGTATGGAATATGCGGATTTTGTCGATCTGAGCCGGCTCGGCGCGGTAGTCACCAAGGGCGTGTCCGATGTTCCCTGGGAGGGCAACCCGACGCCGCGTGTGGCGGAGGTGTACGGCGGCATGCTCAATGCCATCGGCCTGCAGAATCCGGGCGTGGAGACCTTTGTCAGGCGCGATCTCCCGTTTCTCGCCGGACAGAATACGCGTGTCATCGTCAATGTCTGCGGGCACACGGAGGAGGAATATCTGCGGGTGGTCGAGCGGCTGGGACAGGAAAAGGCTGTGGATATGCTGGAGATCAATGTCTCCTGCCCCAACGTGACGCGCGGCGCGCTGCAGTTCGGACAGGATCCTGCCTGCCTCGAGGCGCTGACCTCCCGAATCAGGCGCGTCGCCAGGCAGCCCATCATCATGAAGCTCACGCCCAATGTCACCAGCATCGCCGATCTGGCGAGAGCGGCAGAAGCGGGCGGCGCGGACGCCGTTTCGCTGATCAACACCATCACGGGGATGAAGATTGATGTGGAGAGGCAGAGATTTGTCCTCGCGAACCGAACCGGAGGACTCTCCGGCCCCTGCATCAAGCCGGTCGCGGTGCGCATGGTGTATCAGTGCGCCAGAGCCGTTAAAATTCCAATCATCGGCATGGGTGGAATTGCGAGCGGAGAGGATGCGGTGGAGTTTCTGCTCGCAGGGGCGACAGCGGTTGCTGTCGGCATGATGAATTTTCACGATCCGCACACGACGGAGCATGTTGTGGACGGTATCCGGGACTACTGCCGCCGGCATCATGTCAGCGACGTGCGGGACCTGATCGGCGCGGTAAAGGACGCGTAAAACACGTGACGGGCAGGCAGCGGAAGAGCAGGACCGCAGCGCTGCCTGTGCGGTCCGGGCATGAGACGGTTTGCAGACGCCGCGGCGCCAGAAACCGGTGAAAGGGAAAGAAAGCCTGACGGTGCAGAAGCAGGCGGAAGGCGGAAACTGGCCATGGAAATCACACAGAAGGCATATGCCAAATTAAATCTGGGATTGGATGTCACCGGCAGACGCGGTGACGGTTATCATCTGGTGGATATGATCATGCAGACGGTGGGCATTTTCGACACGCTGACGGTCCGTTCTCTTCCGGAGAAAAGCGCGGATGCAGTGACGCTGCAGATCACGACAGAGGACGAGAAGAAAGCCGGACAGCTCAGCGCAGGAGAGGACAATCTCGTCGTGCGGGCGATCCGTGCCATGCAGCAGAGATATCGGCTGGACTGCGGCTTTGAGGCAGAACTGGTCAAGCGCATCCCGGCGGCGGCAGGCATGGCGGGCGGCAGCGCGGATGCGGCGGCTGCACTGCGGTGTGTGCGGGCGCTGTGCGTCCCTGACGCCTCGGACAGAGAGCTGGAGCAGCTCGCGGTGACGCTGGGCGCCGATGTGCCGTACTGCATCACGGGCGGCACGAAACGATGTGAGGGCATTGGAGAGATTCTCACAGATCTTCGCCCGGCACCGCAGTGCGGCGTGGTGATTCTGAAGCCTCCGGCCGGTGTCTCCACACCGTGGATCTACCGCGCCCTGGATGCCTCTTCTATCGAAAGACATCCGGATATCCCTGCGATGATCCGCGCGGATGAGGCGGGAGACCTCCGGCAAATGATGGAAGAGAAGACCGCGTGGAATGTCCTGGAACCAGTCGCGCGCGGGGCTTTTCCCGAGATTTCTGCAGCAGAAAACTATCTCTGCCAGGCGGCGGAATCGTCAGGTGCTGGCGGGGAACTGATCCGTATCATGATGACCGGGAGCGGACCCACTTGTTTTGCCCTGTTTGAAACGATGAAGCAGGCGCAGTCGGTCTTCCTCAGTCTGAGGCAGAATACGGTGCCCCCGGAGTGGGATCTCTTCTGCACCAGCTTTATCGATACCCGGCTGGCCGCACAGATGCAGGATTAGATGGCAGGCTGACAGGAAGCAGCCGGAGAGCCATGGGAGCATGCAGACTGGTACGCTGTATAGCAGGTAAAACGGTGCCGCACAGAAAGCTGCCGGGGAATGACGGGAGCTGCTGCCCTGGCGCAGGTACGGGCGGCGGGCCAATTGGAAAGTGAAATACAGAAAATGAAATCAGATCAGACAGAACAGGAGAATGAGCAGTATCTGCCGCTCCGGGAAACCGTATATAACAAGCTTCGCAGACAGATTCTCACGGGCGAACTGAAACCGGGGGAGCGGCTGATGGAAATTCATCTGGCGAATAAGCTGGATGTGTCGCGCACACCGATCCGGGAAGCAATCAGAAAACTCGAGAACGAGGGACTCGTCCGGATTATTCCCCGGAGCGGGGCGCAGGTGGCGCAGATTTCGGAGAAGGAGCTGAAGGATGTGCTGGAGGTCCGGCGCTCGCTCGATGCCCTCGCCGCCCGCCTCGCCTGCGAGAGAATGACAGACATGGACCGCAGGAAGCTCAGGGAATCCTGCAGCAATTTTGAAGATGCCGCGCTGGAGGGAGAATCTGTCGCCATCGCGGAGGCTGATGTGGCTTTTCATGAGGTGATCATCGGTGCATCCGGAAACCGGCAGCTGGCCGATATTCTGCACCATCTTGCGGATCAGATGTACCGCTACCGCTTTGAGTATATCAAGGACGACAGCAACTATGATCAGCTCATCCGGGAGCACAGGCAGCTGACCGAGGCGATCGTGTCCGGGGATGAGGAGACGGCAGTGGCAGTGTCACACAAGCATATCGACAGGCAGGAGGCCGCCATTCTGGCACAGCTGAGGAAGCGGCAGACGAAACAATAGACGAAGCGTTTCCCGCCTGTCTGCCGGGAAATATGCGGCGCAGAGGGATGCATGACATCGGGCACAGCCCGAAGGACAGTGCGGTAAAAACTGCCGCAGACTATGCGGCGCAGATGAATGCACGGCACCGGTCACAGCCCGCAGGCCGGCGCGGCAAAACTGCCGCAGACTATGCGGCGCAGAGGGAAAAATGAGTGAATATGTATGGCTGACTGTGACGGGAGAGCAGACGCATCCCGACGGCACAGCGGAGAAAAATGCGAGCCGGAGCCGCGCACGGCATGAGATTCTGTCTGACGGATCGCATGTCCTGATTTCTGAGGAATCCCTGGAGGACACAGGGAAGACGGTCACCAGCAGAATCGTGGTCTCCGATCACAGGATTACGGTGGAAAAAACGGGAGATTATGCCTCCCGCATGGTATTTGAGACCGGGCTGTCGCACAGCCTTGAATATCGCACGCCCTACGGCACGCTTCCCATGACCATAGAGACCAGTCATGTGATGGCGCTCGCCGTCAATGAGAACCTCCATGCGCGGGCAAAATACGACCTGATTTATCAGGCGGGGGAGCCTGTGCGCTGCTCCGTGACCATCCGGACAGAAAAAATCCCGCAGGACACACAGGACGGAACGTCCTGATGCGATACCTGCTGGAGAATGGCCTCTATGTCAGACAGAAAACCCCGCAGGACACGCCGGACGAAACGTCCTGATGCCGTGCCTGCGGGGAACAGCCTTCATGAATGCTTCCCTGCATGACGATCTGACAGGGAAGAACCCGGGGATGCGGAACCGGCTTATTTCACAGGTTTTGCACCGGCCTTGACCTGCATCTTCTCTACCCACTGCTTGAAGCGGCTCTTCTTCGGCTTGTCTGCCGGGTTTACCTTCGCGCCGTGCAGACCCTTGACGCCGACCATGTAGATGCCGCTGATCTGTGCCTTCACTTCTTTCCTCACCGGAATGTCGTCGAAAATTTTATCGTCCGCAATCAGCGTGAGAATCTGGGGACCGGCCTTTACCTTGACTACCGGCACCTTGGAGCGGCGCAGCAGCTTCGGCGTCTGATCGATGACGGCCTGCGGCAGTCCGGCGTCCCGCAGCCGCATTTTCTTTTTATCGATGATGAGAAGCGAAACCGTCTGCTTGTGCGCTTCGATCTGCTCCTGCTGCTCTGCCTGACGTTTCTCGGCGCGCTTGCCGAGAAAATAGAGAACTATGGTCGCTGCGACCAGAATTCCCAGAATGACAAAGAAAATAATCCAACCTGTACTCACAACCTTAACCTCCGAAAAATGGAATTCTGGAATCAGCGAACCAGGAATCAGCGCAGCCTGTTCTGCACTGCAGCCGCCCGGGTGGTTCCTGCACCATCTTATCATTGATCGGCCTTTGCGTGAAGTCTCACGCGATGCTCTTCCTTTGCTTTTTTCAATGTGCTAAACTGTGTTAATTGCAGAGTCTGTCAAATGGGCACCGAAGACAGACGCAGAACAGCCTGACCGGCAGGCACAGGCAACCGGTTCGGGAGGACAGAAAGGATCAGAACGATGAAGAAGAGATTTGCTGCGCTTTTGCTCGCAGCGGCGGCTGTGGTCAGCCTGGCTGGCTGCGGACAGACGAAGAGCCTTGCTTATCTTAAAAATATCAAGGCGTCTGACTATGTGGAACTCAGTGACGACTATAGCCATGTCACGGTAGAAGTTCCGGCTGAGACAGAGGTCACCGACGAGATGGTGGAAAACACCATCAATTACAAGCTGAGTTCCAGCGCGGCCTATCAGGAAGTTACCGATCACGACACGGTTAAGAAGGGCGATACCGTCAACATTGACTACACGGGAACGAAGGACGGCAAGGAATTCAGCGGCGGCTCGGCGAAGGATTATGATCTGACCATCGGGTCCGGTTCTTTCATTGACGGCTTTGAAGACGGCCTGATCGGTCACAAAAAGGGAGAGAACGTCACGCTGAACCTGACTTTCCCGAAGGATTACAGCAATACCGACCTCGCCGGACAGGATGTGGTGTTCAAGGTCACCATCAACAAGATTGAAAAGCTGGTGACGCCCGAGCTGACGGACGAGTGGGTTGCAGAGCAGAATATCGACGGCGTGAGCACAGTCGACGAGTTCCGCGACTACACCAAAAAACAGATGCAGAGTTATTATGACGATAGTCATAAGTCAGATATTCAGGAAGCCATTGTCAAGAAGCTTCTGAAGAGCTGCACCTTTGTCAAGGATCCGCCGGCAGAAATGGTGCAGCGGTACTATGACAATATGGTTCAGTCCTATTCCCAGCAGCTCTCTCAGAGCTATGGCATCGATCTTGACACCTATACCAAACTGATGGGACTTGACGACGAGTCCTCCAGCGGTTCTACGGAGGATGCAGCGGCGGCAGGGACAGAGCAGGCAGCTGCCGGCACTACTTCCGCAGCGTCTGAAGCATCGTCGGCCGCCTCCGGAAAAACAGACGCGGAGGCGTCAGATACCGCTGTCACGGAAGCTGCTGCACAGAGCAGCAGTGCGGTGACCAGTGAGGAAGTCTCGAGCAGTCAGTCGACCGCGGCGTCCATCCAGGATATCATCAGCTCGGATTCGTCCAGCTCCGATGCAGCCCAGGGCAGCACGGAGGACGCTGCGGCATCTGCTTCTGCGGCGGCCGCCCAGGACAGCACGGAGAGCGCAGCCACGGCTTCGACCGAGGCAGCTTCGGATTCCACGACGGTGACCAATGCGTCCGAGACGAAGGAATATAAATGGATCCGCGATGACGCTGTCGAGATGGCCAAGCGGTATATCATCCTGCAGGCGATTGCGGACAAGGAAAACCTGAACCTCACGACCAGAGAACTGAAGACCGAACTCTCCACCGAGGCAGCAAAGGAAGGCTACAGTGACCTGGATACGTATCTGAAGGATGAGGAGAACTCCAACAGCTACCGCGAATATCTGATGAGCCAGCGTGTCCTTGACTGGCTTGTGGATCACGCCACAGTCAAGACCCTGAGCGCCGACGAAAGCGCGGACAATGCCTCAGATGAGTCCTCTTCAGCTGCCGCTACAGAGAATACCGCCGCAGACGAAACTGCTGCGGAGGCCTCTACAGCCAGCACAGAGGCTGATACGAAGGAGAGCAGCGAGTCTTCTGAAATCGGTGACAGCGGGGCCGGAATGGGATATTGACGCGTCCGGAATACAGACTGACTCAGAATTTTGCCATGCGGCATCCCGGCCATCAGCCTGGCCAGAGGCTGTCGGAAATGGCTGTCAGATCAGAAGATGTCAGAATAGCAAATGGCTGTCAGATCAGAAGTTGTCAGAATAGCTATAGACAGATGGAGGAATTTCCAATGGATCTGGAACTTACGGAACTGAAGAAAATCGGTGCGGATGTCAGCAGCTATGCCGGAAAGAAAGTAACCGTCGGCGGCTGGGTCCGCAGCAACCGCGACAGCAAGAACATCGGATTTCTGACGATCAGCGACGGTTCCTGCTTCCAGACGCTGCAGATTGTCTACAGCGACAGCCTTGCATCCGGGGCGGAGGCAGCGGAGGAAAAAGCTGCCAGACAGTCCGGGGACAAGGCGCTGGATTTTGCCGGTGTGGCAAAATTAAATGTCGGAGCAGCAGTCATAGCCACCGGCACGATTGTTCTGACGCCGCAGGCGCGTCAGCCGTTTGAGATGCAGGCGGAGGAGATCCTTCTCGAGGGAGAATCCACACCGGATTATCCGATGCAGGCAAAGCGGCACAGCATGGAATTTCTCCGCACCATGCCTCATCTGCGGGTGAGAACCAACACATTCCAGGCAGTGATGCGGGTCCGCTCGGTCGCAGCCTATGCAATCCACCGTTTCTTCCAGGAAAACGGATTTGTCTATGTGCACACGCCGCTGATTACCTCGAGCGACGCGGAGGGTGCCGGCGAGATGTTCCAGGTCACGACGCTGCCGCTTGACAATGTGCCGAAGACACCGGACGGAAAGGTGGACTACAGCCAGGACTTCTTCGGCAAGCCCGTCAATCTGACTGTCTCCGGCCAGCTCAACGTCGAAACCTATGCGATGGCGTTCCGCAATGTCTATACCTTCGGACCGACGTTCCGCGCGGAGAAGTCGAACACCACCCGTCATGCCGCGGAGTTCTGGATGATTGAGCCGGAGCTTGCGTTCGCTGATCTTTCGGATGACATGGACTGCGCTGAGGCCATGCTTAAATACGTCATCCGCTATGTGCTGACGAACTGCCCTGACGAGATGCAGTTCTTCAATCAGTTTGTCGATAAGGGACTGATTGAGAGACTCAACCATGTCGCCGGGTCGGATTTTGGCCGGGTCACTTACACAGATGCAGTCAAAATTCTCGAGCAGCACAACGAGGAGTTCGATTTCAAGGCATACTGGGGCTGTGATCTGCAGACCGAGCACGAGCGGTACCTCACGGAGAAGGTGTTTAAGAAGCCCGTCTTCGTGACCGACTATCCGAAGGAAATCAAGGCATTCTATATGAAGCTCAATCCGGATGGAAAGACGGTGGCCGCGGCGGACTGCCTTGTCCCCGGCATCGGAGAGATCATCGGCGGAAGCCAGCGCGAGGACGATCTGGAGAAGCTGACCCGCCGGATGGAGGAGCTCCACATGAACCTCTCCGAATATCAGTATTATCTGGATCTGCGCAGATATGGTTCTGTGCGCCACTCCGGATTCGGTCTTGGATTTGAACGTGCGGTGATGTATCTGACAGGCATGGGCAACATCCGCGATGTCCTGCCGTTCCCGAGAACAGTCGGCAACTGTGAGCTGTGATTTCAAATTACACGGCATAGGTATAGGCATGCAGTTTTCGTTCCACCATCATAAAAGAATAGCGAGGCGCGCCGCAGCGGTCATTTTGCTGTCCACGGCCCTTGTCTGCAGCGCCGGCGTGCTCACACCGGCGGCAAGAGTCCAGGCAGCGACCAGCGCGGAACTGAAGAAAAAGAGAAATCAGACGCAGAGTCAGCTGAACTCCGCGAGAAATAAGGCCAGTTCTCTGAAGAATGAACAGGATTCCGTCTCGGAGGAGCTTGCACAGAAGACAAAAGAGATCGCCGAGAACATGACTGCGATCAGTATGATGCAGGACCAGATCAGCGATCTGGAGGACCAGATCAAGGTCAAACAGCAGGAATACGAGGCTGCCAGGGCGGATGAGCAGCAGCAGTATGAGTCCATGAAGAAGCGCATCCAGTTCATGTACGAGAAGGGCAATACCAGTTATGTCCAGCTTCTTCTGCAAGCGAGTTCTCTTGGTGATGCGCTCAACAAAGCGGAGTATGTCGAACGCCTTTATGACTATGACCGCAAAATGCTGAAAAAGTACGAGCAGACCGTGCAGCAGGTGGCAGATGCCAAGAAGGCGCTGGAGGATGAAAAATCCGAGCTCGAGACCACCCAGGCGGAGCTCAAGGAAAACGAGACAGAGCTTGAATCGCAGCAGTCTGAATTGCAGTCAAAATATGACAACTATGACGAGCTGATTGCGGAAGCACAGTCTGAGGCTGCGCTGCTGAAGCAGCAGGTGCAGCAGGAAAATGCACAGATTTCCACTGCGGAGGCGCAGGAAGCGGCAGCAGCAGCCGCAAAGCGGCAGGCAGAGGCGGAGGCAGCTCTCAGGGCACAGCAGGAGGCGGCCGCGGCAGCCGCCGCAGCGTCCTCTTCCTCCGCGGAGAGCAGTGCCTCTGCAGGCTCCTCGGATGCTGCCGGCACAGGGACATCGACGAACGGCGGACAGGCGGATGCCGGAACCCAGACGGAAACCGCCTCATCCGGGGCCTCCTCTTCCGACAGCTCCTCCGCATCCTCACAGACGTCCACGAAGAGTTATGCCTCGGCGGGTTCTGCGAGCGGAGCCAACGTGGTTTCCTACGCGGAACAGTTTGTGGGGAATCCGTATGTTTACGGAGGAACGAGCCTGACGAACGGAGCGGACTGCTCGGGCTTTACCCAGAGCGTCTATAAGGCGTTCGGCTATTCTCTGCCAAGAACCTCATACGAGCAGATGAATGCCGGCACAGCTGTCAGTTCCCTCGCGGAGGCGCAGCCGGGCGATCTGATCTGCTACGGCGGACATGTCGCCATCTATATCGGCAACGGACAGATCGTTCATGCCTCCACGCCGGCAACCGGCATCAAGTATGGCTACGCGGCGTACCGCTCCATTCTGACAATCCGGAGAATCATCAATTAGGCAATGAAGTCGGCCGGATGACGGAATCACAGGCTGGATTTTAAAGAGGAGACAACATGGAAAACGAACGCATCATCGTTCTGGATTTTGGCGGACAATATAAGCAGCTCATTGCGCGGCGTGTGCGGGAGTGCAATGTGTACTGTGAGATCCAGCCGCACACGATTCCTCTGGAAAAGCTGCGGGACATGAATCCGAAGGGAATCATCCTGACCGGCGGCCCGAACAGCGTATACGAAGCATCTTCTCCCAGCTGCGATAAGGAGCTGTTTTCGCTCGGCATTCCGATCCTCGGCATCTGCTATGGATCGCATCTCATGGCGTACAAGCTGGGCGGGGAGGTGAAGACCGCTCCTGTCAGCGAATACGGCCATACCCGGACCCTGGTTGATGATCCGGCTTCACTTCTTTTTTGTGATGTCAAAAAGGACTCCACCACGTGGATGAGCCATACGGATTATATCGCCCGTGTGCCGGAAGGTTTTCATGTGACAGCACACACGGCGGAGTGCCCTGTGGCAGCGATGGAGGACCCGGTCCGGAGGCTCTATGCAACCCAGTTCCATCCGGAGGTGGCGCACACGGAAGAGGGTTCCAAGATCCTGCGTCACTTTGTGATGGATGTATGCGGCTGCCATGGAACCTGGCAGATGGCATCCTTTGCGGAGACCACAATTCAGGAACTCCGGGAAAAGATCGGCAGCGACCGCGTTCTGCTGGGACTCTCCGGCGGCGTGGATTCCACCGTCACCGCCGTGCTCCTTTCCAAGGCGATCGGACGGCAGCTGTACTGTGTCTTTGTGGATCACGGACTGCTCCGCAAGAACGAGGGGGATGAGGTAGAGGCTGTATTCGGACCGAATGGCAAGTTCGGAAATCTCAACTTCATCCGCGTGAATGCGGGAGATGAATATTTCGCCATGCTGAAGGGAGTCACAGAACCCGAGAAGAAGCGCAAGCTGATCGGGGAGAAGTTTGTGGAAATCTTCGGCGAAGAGGCAAGGAAGCTGGCCGGCACGGGCGGCTTCCGGTACATGGCGCAAGGCACGATCTACCCGGATGTGGTGGAGAGCGGCGGCTTCGGCAGCGGCAGCGCTGTGATCAAATCGCATCACAATGTGGGCGGACTGCCGCACGATCTGGTTGTAGAGCTCGGTTTCGATGAGAAACCGATCGAGCCGCTCCGCACGCTGTTCAAGGATGAGGTGAGAAAAGTCGGCCTGGAACTCGGCATTCCGCGCGAGCTCGTATATCGTCAGCCGTTCCCCGGCCCCGGCCTCGGCATCCGTGTCGTCGGCGAGGTGACGCCGGAAAAGGTTCATATCGTACAGGAGGCGGACGCGATTTACCGCGAGGAGCTCACGAAGGCCGACATTGATATGGGAAAGGGACAGTTCTTTGCCGCCCTCTCCAACATGCGGTCCGTCGGTGTCATGGGCGATTTCCGCACCTACGACTATGCGGTGGTGCTTCGCGGCGTTCTGACTTCTGATTTTATGACTGCGGAAGCAGCGGAGATTCCGTGGAGCGTTCTTCAGACCTGTATGAACCGGATTATCAATGAGGTGAAGGGAGTCAATCGCGTGATGTACGACCTCACTTCCAAGCCGCCGGGAACAATTGAATTGGAATAAATGTTAATGTTGTTCCGTTACAACATCAATTAGCGTCTGAATGACAAGCTGATTGGAGCGTCGAGCGGACCGAAAAATAACAAAACTAAGAGCCTTGTGCCATTACGGCATGAGGCTTTTTTTATACCCTTTCGTCTTGTAATACACCCAAGAGAAAGATACCGAAACGTCCCAAAAGTCCAGTAATTTCAAGGGCTTGCGGATTGTTTGGTGAAGTCCCGAGGGGTGACGGTTCGTGAGGATGTCACGGTGAAGAAGAGACGGGATTTGACGGATCGGATGGGGACGGAACGAAAGACCGTCTGCGGAAGATGACGTTCAAAGAACTTGTCACTTTTCGACGAAATCACGATCAAAGAGGTTGTCACTCATCATAGTGAAATCAGGAGAACAGATCTTGGGGGATATAAGGAGGATCCAAAAGTGTAGGAAAATCAAGGGTTTTCGAGAATGAAAACCCCCGACTTCTCCCCAACTTCTCCCCGATTACTTCCCACTTGCAGAAAGTGGGGAGAACTTGGGAAGAAAGTGGGAAAACAGAACAAGGCGAAAGGAGATTTCAATGAAGAAAATCAATTACAAAGGTAGATGCGAGAAACGGAAGGTTTCTAAGTGCAAAGACATCTGCAGAACGTACAGCAAAATACAATCAGCGATGGTTGACATGCTTGAAATGGACGAGGAAGTGACTTCTTTTGAATGCAATGTCTGCTTGGAAGGTGTTTCAGAAAACATGTATTCCTCAGACTTTGTGATAAAGACGGTTGATGGTTCAACAAAAGTAAGGGAATGTGTCTGGAGAACTAATCTCAACAAACCATCTTATGCAAAACTGTTAGATATCTCACGTAATTACTGGCTGTCCCATGGCGTTGAAGACTGGGGCATTGTAATCGAGAAGGAGGTCCATGATGAAGGTCAATGATGTCCTCAGAAAAGGAGATGTCTATCTCCGCGTATTGGCAATAAGGGATGAGTCCTGTTTCTGTATCAACTGCAATGCATCCTCTATGCCTGTCTGGATGCCTGCATGCGAACTGGAAGCATATACACAGGAAGATGCTCCGACAGTGAATACGGATCTGACTGTTCGCCAAAAACAAATATCCCGTGAGCGATTTACACTGATTGCTCCTATCCTGGCTTTTCTGACAGATAATACAGAACGGAACAGGATGATCAGGAAGATCGCCGACGAAAACGACGTTTCAAAACAAACTTTACGGCGGTATCTCTATAAATATCTGGTCTATCAGGACATAGCTGTTCTTGCTCCCATTGGACGAGAACAGAAAACCACTCTGACGCAAGACCAGAAAAACATGCGGTGGGCGCTGAACAAGTTCTTTTATACGACAAAGAAAAGCAAGCTCACGGAAGCATATGTCCATCTTCTGAAGGAGAAATACTGTGATGCGGAAGGAAATCTTCTCCCTGATTATCCGTCCATGCGTCGTTTCCGTTACTTTGAGAGCCAATACCGAAAGCAGGAAAACTACTTAATCAGCAGGAATGGCCTCAAGAACTACCAGCGCAATGACCGTCCGTTGCTTGGTGAAGGAGTACAGGAATTTGCTCCAAACATTGGTGTGGGTATGCTTGATGCTACTGTCTGTGATATCTATCTGGTCAATAAAGAAGGGCTGGTCGTAGGCAGACCGATATTTGTAGCTGGGGTTGACGCTAATACTTCCTTGTGTATGGGATACTCTCTTTTATGGGAAGGTGGGGTCTATTCCCTGCAGCAGTTGATGCTCAATATTGTGTCGGATAAGGTCGAACTTTGTCGAAAGATGGGAATTGCTGTCGAAGAAAGGCAATGGCCTGTGTCTGATCTTCCAGGGGTTATGGTTACAGACATGGGATCCGAGTACATCGGAGAGACTTTTGAGCAGATCACGGAACTCGGTGTGACGCTAATCAATCTTCCTTCTTTTAGGCCCGATCTCAAAGGGCCGATAGAAAAACTTTTTGATATGGTCCAGGAGAAATTCAAGGATGCATTGAAAGGAAAAGGTGTTATCATGTCTGACTTTCAGGAGCGCGGCGCTCATGACTATCGGAAGGATGCCTGCCTGACGCTGAAAGAGTTTGAGCGGATTGTTGTCCGCTGTATTGTCTATTACAACTCGGAAAGAGTCATCAGCGATTATCCTTATACGGATGGAATGATTCAGGAACAGGTTCGTCCGTATGCATGCGATATTTGGAACTGGAAGGTTCAGGAACCAGGAACAAATCTGATTGCAGCGACAGAAAAAGAGATCGTCCTCACCCTGCTCCCGCGTACCGAGGGGAAATTTACTCGCTATGGCCTAATGGTCAACAAACTCCGCTATCACAGAGATGGATACAAAGAGGAATACCTCAAGGGCGGCAGCTGCGTTGTTGCTTATAATCCCGATGATGTCAGCCATATATGGCTTAGGACTGATAATGGATACGAAGAGTTTCAGATCATTGAGACGATGTACACAGGGAAATCTCTGGAGCAGGTGGCAGAGATAAAAAAAGGTCAAGAGGCCATTGTGAGAAATGAGGCTGAAGAGGCGCTTCAGGCGAAGATCCGTCTCATGAGTTTTATAGAGACTGCCGTAGAACAGAAGACTTCCCCTGAAAAAGTAAGTATCAAAGGGATCCGTGATAAAAGACAGTCTGAGAAACGGAAAAACCATAAGAATATCGAAGAGGTGATCAAGAATGGATGAAATACTCAGAAGATATATGCCTCCGATGCTTACAGGAAGTAAATTGGATGAGGCACTTAGAATCAAGCCAGAATACAGTGAATCAATCAGGAAGACCACAGAAGCGGAGCGGCTGATTGCACTGCAGGATCTTTACAGCGTATATATCCCCACGGACATGAGTCGTGAGGTTTATTCCAAACTGTATCTGGCGCTGCTCAGATCTATGAGCAAGAAGCAGTCGCTGACGGCAATTAGGCAGTTCAGTGAGAATCAAAAGATTATCAAAGGAAAAGAATATTCCTCCATCATTGGAGGGTCAGACAGCTTCACCATTATTGGAGACAGCGGTGTCGGCAAATCAGCCACGGTCAGCCGCGTCATCGATATGATCTCTGGGCAACGTGTAATTGATCTCCCCAACAGTATGCGTATCATTCCCTGCGTTCAGGTTCAGACGCCTGCAGACTGCTCTGTGAAAGGACTGCTGTTTGAAGTGCTGCGTAAGGTGGATGAGATCCTGGATACCCGTTATCTTCGATGATGATGGTGGAAAGACAAATCTGTTGGATTGGTACGAGGAAACCGAAGGGCACCAAGGAGCGGATGCGACGCAGCCCGAAGCGTATGCGGAGGGTTAAACCGAAAGCGTAGATTTCGGTATTAAGTGCAAGACCGAATTGGCCTTCGGTTTCTCATAACGCTACGAAAGGAGGTCTTGTTTGTTTTATGGCTGGCATTCAGTGGAGTGGCGGGAAGTGTCACGGTTCTGGTGAAGCGAAGGCTCTGCTCCGCCATAATGACAGGGATCAGCGTCTGCAACATGAGCACAGCAATCCTGATATTGACACGACGCTGACT
>Ga0256404_1008982_pt1 | contig 14605 bp, 11 predicted proteins | sample RumenRJG_01DNA_FD_185990 | JGI IMG/M metagenome (GOLD analysis project Ga0256404, IMG submission 185990) | Bovine rumen microbial communities from Lethbridge, Alberta, Canada - RJG_01 | ecosystem: Host-associated > Mammals > Digestive system > Stomach > Rumen | place: Canada: Alberta | collected...
TGAGTATGTGCTCGGCCTGGAGCCGTCCAACACGTTTATGGACGGTCCGGCTCCGGGGGAAGAGGGATGCGGCGCGCCCGTTCTTCAGCCGGGAGAAAGCCGGACTTATACGGTCGGGTTCCGGTATTTCCGGTGAAAGACGCATTCGATTCGAGGACAGCCGCCGTGCGGAAGAGAGGATTTTCCGTGCGGCGGCTTGTGTGCTGCTTGTCTGCGCTGTGCGCACTGATTCCTGCTGAATTTGCTGTTCCGGACAATATTTTCGTGGCTGTGCCACTGAAGAAAATAGCGGGATGTGCTGCGCTTTGTTATAATGAACGCGATTCAGCGGCAAATATGCCGCTTCGGTCTTTTTGACCATTCCGGCAGAATAGAGCTTCAGCCATACTGAAGCCATACTGACAGGAATACTGAGACATTTTGGAAATGGAGAATGATATGGCAGGTATAAAGGATGTGGCCAGATGCGCCGGAGTCGGCGTGGGAACAGTGTCCAGAATGATCAATGAAAGCGGCTACGTTTCTGCGGAAACACGGGAAAAAATCGAAAAAGCCATGAAGGAGCTGGACTATACGCCGAATGAGCTCGCGAGAAATCTCTATCATAAGAAATCGGGCATTATCGCCGTTCTGGTGCCGAATGTATCAAACCCGTTTTTTGCGGCCTTTATCGACAGGGTTGAAGCCGAGCTGTATCAGGAAGGCTTTAAGGTGATGCTCTGCAACACTGCGAAGGATGCCGGAGCAGAAGCCGAATACCTCGATATGCTGAAGCGGCATATCGTGGACGGAGTGATTTCGGGCGTTTCGTCGCTCGATGTCAATGTCTATTCGAAGATCCATAAACCGATTGTGGCTATTGACCGTTACCTCGGGGAAGATATTCCCGTCGTGACGGTCGATCATCGGGAAGGAGGCCGGATGGCGGCCGGGGAGCTGATCCGCAGCGGCTGCAGAAAAGTCCTGCACTTCCGGGGATCCGGCAACATTGATACGCCGTATCTTGAGCGGCATCTGGAGTTTCAGAAACTGATGGATGAGAACGGGATTGAGACCTGCTGCTGTGATCTTGACTGGAAGCGAATGGATACCGAGTATTATGTGCAGGCTGTCAACGACGTTTTTTCAAAGCAGATCGGGTTTGACGGCGTATTCGGCGTGGACCGTCTGGCTATTGAATGCATGAATCAATGCATACAGAATCATTTGAAGGTGCCGGATGATGTTAAATTTGTCTCTTATGACGGGACGTACATTACCCAGCTGACAGAGCCGAAGATGACAACGATCGTGCAGCCGATTGACGGGCTTGCGGTAGAGTCCGCCAGACTGATCAGCCGCATGGTGGCCGGTGAACATTATAAGAACAAACAGGTTGTGCTGAAGACTTATCTGAGAAAAGGAGGCACTACACTGTGAAACTGAGACAATATGGTGCCGGTGGGATCGGATCTGAATAAAGCAAAGATGCACAAAACGGCAATTGTATGTTTGAAGAATCTGCTGAAATTTTGACAGAACAGGATCATAAAATTGACAGATAGAGGTTTGAGGCTATAATGAAGACAAACAGATCGAAATGAGGTTTATTTTTTTGAAAGAACATGGAACGGGTTCCACAAAGCGGTTTATGATTGCAAGCTGCGGAAACGGTTTATTTTCATCAATGTGGAACGGGTTCCACAAAAGGAAAACCGCGCTGCAGAGCCGATACCATGTCTGACAAGAAAGTACATTCCGATCATGTCGAATGAGCAACAGGGACAAGTATCATTCAGGGAGGAAAAAGAGATGAAGAGAAAACGAATCGTCAACTCATTGATTGCGGGAGCGCTGTCGTTGACTATGCTGAGCGGAATGGCGGTCAATGCCTTTGCGGACTCGGAAGAAAGCAAAGACGGCGGAAGCATTACCGTCCTTGTGGAGAGCGGCTCACCGGCGGAAGCGCTGGCAAATGAAACCGCGGATGAATTTGAGAAGGAGACCGGCTGCAAGGTTAACGTGGACGCTGTTGCGTATACCGGTATGTACGATAAGATTTCCACGGAAATCAAAGCCGGTCAGGCGGCGCATGATGTGGCCTGCCTGGACTTTGTGTGGCTTGCTGCTTTTGCGGATGCGATCGAACCGGTCAATGATGCCGATACGAGCGATTTTCTTCCGACGCTGAAGGAATCCGGCACAATCGACGGGAATCTTCTCGGGTATCCGATATGGGTAAACTGCAAAATCCTGATTTATCGGAAGGATCTGATCTCTGAAGACAAGGTTCCGAAGACCTGGGATGAGTATCAGAGCCTGGCTAAAGAACTGGCTGCGGATGATATGTACGGAACGACTGTTTTCGGAAGCGGTTCTGACGCTGTCTGCTCGTTCCTTGACTTTGCCTGCCAGGCAGGAGCCAAAGGGCTTGTCTTTGATTCGGAAGGCAAATGCAATATCACGGATCAGGCGTATGTGGATGCGCTGAACTTTATGGTGGAGAATGCAAATGCCGATTATACGCCGGATGATTCTCTTGCAACAGCGGCTACCGAATCGCAGGAGCTGTTCACAAACGGGAAGGTGGCCATGCAGCTGAACTGGAGCCATCAGTATCCGGCAGCGGTAGCGGCTATGGGCGCGGATAAGGTCGGCTGCGCACCCATGATCGCCGGAAGCGCGGGTGTCGGCGCAACGACGGGTCCCTGGTATGAATGTGTGATGAAGAACTCTCAGAATAAGGATATGGCACTCGCGTATACGAAGTTCATGTATGATCATAATGCGGATTATATGAAGCAGACGCTGAAGATCGCGGCAAGAACCTCGGTTTATAAGGATGCGGCGAAGGAAGCGGGAAACGAGCATACGGAAGCCGTTCTGAAAACGCTTGAATCAGCTCAGTCCCAGCCGAGACCGATGGTGACGACATGGTCGCAGATTGAGGAAGTGCTGACAGGCGCTGTTGAATCCGCGCTGAGCGGGGCGGATGTGAAGCAGACACTGGCTGACGCCAAGACAGAGATCGAGTCGATCGGAACCGGAGCGTAAATTCGGGAAGAGCTGAATTGCCAGATCTGAAGCATTGAACTATGAGGAGCGCACCGGAGGGGGATTTCTCACGAAGGTGCGCTCGCAGTATGAAATTGCAGAATAGCGGGCATATCTGCTTCCGGTGAAAAGGTGGTAGGAGAATGAAACTGATTTCGAAGAAAACACTGCTTCTGTTTTTCTTGCCAGGCGCGATTTTCATGGGCATGTTCCTGATCTATCCCATCATAAAAATGGTCATCGACAGCGGTTACAAAATCGGGATAACCGGGAACCGTACCTTTATCGGGCTGGATAATTACATCAAGGCATTCAGCGGAACCGGTATGCTGAAGCAGTTGAAAAATACGCTGGTTTATATTCTGGTTGCGGTCAGCGTGGAAACGATTCTGGGATTTGTCTTTGCGCTCCTTTTCGAGCTGAACTACAAAGGAAGCAAGATCGTTCGATCCCTTATGATGACCCCCCTTATGATTGCGCCTCTGGTGGCCGGACTGATCTGGAAGCTGATGCTGAGCTCCAGTTTCGGTATCGTCAATGAGATCCTGACCAGAATCGGAATTCTGAAAAGCACAAGCGGGATTTTGTGGCTCGCCGATCCCAAATGGTCTCTCTTTGCCTGCTGTATCGCCGATATCTGGCTGACGACGCCCTTTATGATGCTGATGATTCTGGCGGGGCTGCAGGGCCTTGACGGCTCCGTGACCGAGGCGGCAAGAATCGACGGCGCCAATATGCTGCAGGAGATTTTCTACATCAAAATGCCGGGCATCAAGCCGGTGCTGCTGACCGCGCTTTCCGTTCGGATTATTGACGCGGCGAAGACGTTCGATATTATCTGGGCTATGACGGAAGGCGGACCGAACAGCTCTTCCGAAACGATCAGTATCGTGATCTATAAACAGCTCGTCAAATATAACAATACCGGTTATGCAAGTGCGATGGCTATCATTTTTATTGTTGTTCTCGTTGCATTTACATTGATATTCATGCAGAGCCTTTGGAATCCGAAGAAGAAGATTTGACGCATCGGATGATTGAAAAGGAGAGAAGTTAATGAAAAACAGGGCAATAGGTAAAAATATAGCAATCATTGTATCACTTCTGCTGGTGCTGTTCTGGCTGTTTCCATACCTGTATGTGATTTCCTGTTCCTTTAAACCCGGCTCAGAAGTGATCGCGGTTCCGCCTTCCTTTTTCCCGAAATCATTTTCCGTTGAGAATTTTAAGGATCTGTTTTCCAGAATGGATGCGGCGTCTTATCTGGTCAACAGTCTGACGACGGCCGTGATCAGCACCGTGATCGCGGTGATCCTCGGTTCGCTCGCCGCTTATGCGATTCAGAGATCAGGCGCCAAACTTTCGGTCTTTCTTGTTGTTCTGATCCTGTGCCTGAAGATGATTCCCACCTCGTGCATCGCTGTGCCGATCTATGAGATTATTTGCGGCCTAGGCCTGTATGATACAAGAATTGCGCTGATAATCGTCTACGCAGCGATCAATATGCCTTTCGTCATGTGGACGATGCTGAGTTTTTATGAAGGCATTCCGACGACGCTGGATGAGGCTGCTTTTGTGGACGGGGCTTCCAGTATGCAGACTTTCACGAAGGTGATTCTCCCGATTGCGGCGCCGGGCGTCGCGACCGCCTTTATCTTCACTCTGTTTCTTGCATGGAATGATTTCCTGATCGCGCTGCTGCTGACGAGCACGAATGCCAAGACATTTACGGTCGGCCTTGCCGGTTTCCTCTCGGCGTATAATCTGGATCTCGGACCCATGTGCGCAGGTGCGTTTTTATTCAGTTTTCCTGTGATGATAATTTCGATGGCCGCGCAGAAATATATTGTGAAAGGAATGACGGCCGGAGCTGTGAAAGGCTGACGGCCCTGGAGAACCGAAATGAATGAAGAACGGATGAAATTGAATATCGAGAAAGCGCAGACCGAAATTGACACCCGTAAGGACGACGTCGCACGGGGGCGCATGCGGCAGCACTATCACTTCATGCCGCAGACTGGCTGGATGAATGATCCGAATGGCCTTATTTTCTTCAAAGGAAAATACCACATTTTTTACCAGCATAATCCGTACAGCGCTTTCTGGAGCTGCATGCACTGGGGGCACGCCATCAGTGACGACATGATTCACTGGGAGTTTCTTCCGATCGCGCTTGCGCCGAGCGAAGCGTGCGATGATCACCCTCAGGGAGGCTGTTTTTCCGGCAGTGCTGTCGAATATGACGGAAAGCTGTACCTGCTGTACACTTCGTCGACGAATTTCGGGAACGGAATGGAGCAGATGCAGTGCCTTGCCTACAGCGACGACGGCATTCATTTTGAAAAATATGAGGGCAATCCGGTTCTGACGGCGCCGAAGGATATTACCCGGGGTGAATTCCGAGATCCGAAGGTCTGGAAGCACGGCGAAACGTTCTATATGGTACTGGGAGCCAGCCGGAACGGACGCGGTGAAGCGCTGCTCTACCGTTCGCCGGATCTGGCGCACTGGGATTTTGTCAATGTACTTGCCGAGAGCCGCGGAGAGTGGGGAAGCATGTGGGAATGTCCGGACTTCTTCCGGATCGGGGATCAGTATGTGCTGACCTTTTCGCCGGTCGGATCGGGAGATCACACGTCCGTATTTCTGGTCGGTGATTTTGATTACAGAACCGGGAAATTTGACTATGTATCCGGAAGTGAGATGGACTGGGGCCTCGATTATTATGCCCCGCAGTCTTTTCTGGCTCCGGACGGACGAAGAATTGTGGTCACATGGGCTAACGGATGGCAGTGGATGCCGGGATGGAAGGACTGGGGGCCGACTTATCAGGAAGGCTGGTGCGGCTTCTTTAACCTTCCGAGGGAGGTGCACGCGCTGGACGACGGAACGATTCAGTTTGTTCCGATCCGGGAACTTGCGGCGCTTCGGTCCGGTCACAGACATCAGGAAGAGCTGCCTGTGGAGAATCGGGAGGTTCAGCTTGAGGCGGGCGACGGAGTCTGCTACGAACTGAAGTTTCTCATCGATCTTGAGAGAACGGACGCGGACTGCCTTCAAATTGATTTCCGCGCAGGGAACGGACATAGCGCGGTGTGCCGATTCGATTTTAAGAAGGGCGAAATGACCGTTGACCGGAGCGCCGCGGACGGCTGGGGAAAAGGTGTGTCGAGGAGCGTGCTGCGTCTGCATCATAAAATGAATCTGGATGTGCATGTTTTTTCAGACCAGAGTTCTCTTGAGATCTTTACAGACCATTACAGGAACAATCATTCCAACAATATTTTTGCCGGAGATGAACAGAATGGCATCATTCTCCGTTCCTTCGGCGGGCGGACGGTTCTCAGGCAGATCGATTCATATGGAATGAAGAAAGTTTTTTGATCAGGCGAGGCTTGCGGAAGAGAGGAGACAGAACGGTGTCAGGCGGGAATTATTATGATGTCACGCAGTGGGGAACGGGAAATCCGTATACGGATATCGGAGAAGTGATCAACAGCATCATTGACGATATCAAAATGCGCCAGACGGACACAAATGCAGGGGACGGCGGAAAACCGGGCGCAGTGATTTTTATCCCATCAGGAGATTACCATCTGCGCACGCAGGTTGTGATTGATATCAGCTACCTGAAAATCATGGGAACCGGTCATGGGTTTGAATCTTCGAGTATCCGCTTCAATGTTCCGGAAGACAAGTGGCCAGAACTCCATGAGCTGTGGCCGGGAGGAAGCCGGATTATCAACGATCTGACCGTTTACGAGGATTCGTCGGAGTCAGATGGAGCTGCGTTTTACATCAAGAGGGAAGGCAATCCGAGAATCAGCTCCGTTGAATTCCAGAACTTCTGTATCGATGGACTACATTTCGTCGATAACGGAACAGGTGACGCCGAAAATACTTATCTGAACGGGAAGACGGGTATTTACGCCGCCAGTGCCAACGATTCGTTTCGGATCACCGAGATGGGGATTGTGTACTGTGAACACGGGATCGTTATGTGCCACTCGGACGCACTGTCTGTTCATGACAACTTTATCGCTGAGTGCGGAAACTGCATCGAACTGAGAGAGTATGGACAGGCGTCAAAAATCACGGACAATCTGATCGGAGCCGGATATCGTGGATACTCAATTTTCGCTGAAAATTTCGGGGGACTGCTTGTAACGTCCAACAATGTATTTCCACGCGGCAAAAGCAGCTTGCATTTTTCAAACGTGCAGCGGTCTTCTGTGAGTTCCAACCGTTTTCATTCATTTTATCCGGGGATGCTGATCCTTGCGGAAAACAGTTCGGAGAACCTTATTTCCTCGAATCATTTTCTGAGAGACCATGAGCCGTGGCCTCCGATGAAACGATATGACAACGGGCAAATGGATACGTTTGGGCTCATCGTAGTCAGCGGAAGTCATAACTCGATTCTGGCGAATCATATTTCTGAAACGATTGCCAGAGAGTATTTGAAACCGGATCCGGATACGAAACCGGTTATCATACGTATAGTGAGTGGGTCGGATAATTACATTTCCAATAATCACATCGTGACGACAACGGAAGCGGGGAAGAAAGAGGAGGATGAAAACTCTTGTTTTGAGGCACAGGTTAGTGCGCTTCTGGCTTCAGAGCGGCTGACGGACCTGCCGGCTGTCTATGTGAAAGTAGAGGAAAAGGCAGTCGGCAATGTGGTTCTTGATACAGGGACAGAAGAGCAGGTCATCATGAACCGTAAGGTGAATGTTCTGAGAGCGCTGCCGGCTGTTGGGGCTTGAAAGAAAGGGAAGCGATATTTCTCTGCCGCTTCCCCGATGGGTGCGATAGCTCGGCGGGCGGTGCAGCATTGGAGAAAGGCTCAGGAATGTCCCCGGAGATGTGTTCGAGGAGGAGCGGTTTTTACCGCTCCTCCTCTTGTGTCCGCGTATTCGCCTGAAGTGTAAAGTGATTTTTCCTGTACTCGATGAGGCCGTCCGCCTTCATCCGGCTCAGCTCCTTCGAGAGCGCGGTGCGGTCGAGGTTCAGGTAATCCGCCATCTGCTGGCGGTCGTACGGGATGTCGAAGGACACGGCGTGCTTTTGCAGCGAGACCGCGTACAGGTAGGACATGATCCGGGAGCGTGCGGACTTCGGCGCGGTATGAAGGCTCCGCCTGGAGAGGCGGAGGTTCTTGCGCATTGAAATGCGGAGCAGGTTCTGCGTGATCCGGAGCAGCCACGGTTCCATCCGGCCGGAGAGGCTTCCGAGACGGCTGATCCGGATGAAGAGGATCCGGCAGTCTTCGTTCGCCCGGACGTCGACCAGCAGGACGGCGTCGGGCAGCGTGGCGTAGGTTTCCGCGAAGAACTGGCCTTCGCCCGCGTGACTCAGAATGGTGCGCCGCCCCCAGAGGTCGGTGTGCTCGATGGTGACGCTGCCGGTGAGCACGAGACCCATCACCTGCGTCGTGTCGCCGGCTGAGAGAATCCACTCGTCTTTCCGGTAGGTGCGCTCGAAGGCGCACAGCGCTTCGAGCGCCGAACGGATTTCCGGATCCGTAAGTCCCTGAAAAAAGGCGGTCCGGCTGAGATCTGCAATTTCCATTCCGTTCTTCCTTTCTTTTCCGGCCCTGCGCACAGGCGTGCGGCCGCCGGATGGATTTCATGAAAATGTGGTCACAGCCACCTCTTTGATGACGCAAGTATAGTATAGTCGGATCAGAAAGACAAGAAACGGCGGGAGCGCCGGAGGAGAACGGATGCGGGGACGGCGGCGCCGTCCGGCAAGGAGGTCAGGATGGTTCGGAAGATTATTCACATCGATGAGGAAAAATGCAACGGCTGCGGTGCGTGCGCGAACGCCTGCCATGAAGGCGCGATCGATATAGTCGATGGCAAGGCGAAGCTCGTGCGGGAGCATTTCTGCGACGGATTCGGCGACTGCCTTCCGAACTGCCCCACAGGCGCGATTACGTTCGAGGAGCGGGAGGCGCCGGCTTATGACGCCGAGGCGGTGAAGCAAAGCCGTGCGGCCGCCGGGCTGCGGGCGGAGGAGCCGGCGCGGCACGCGCCGTCAGGCGCGCCTCACGCCGGCGGGTGTCCGGGATCCCGGTTTATGGCGCTGGGTGCTCAGGACGAACCGGAGACGAAGGAGAGCGCCGTGTCTTCAGGCGCGCCGGTTTCCCGCCTGATGCAGTGGCCGGTGCAGATTCAGCTGCTGCCGGAGGAGGCGCCCTTCTACGACGGCGCGAAGCTTCTGATCGCGGCCGACTGCACGGCCTACGCCTACGCGAACATGCATGAGGACTTCATGAAGGGAAGGGTCACGCTGATCGGATGCCCGAAGCTGGATCCGGTGGATTACACGGACAAGCTGACGGAGATCATCACGCGGAACGAGATCCGGAGCGTCACGATCGTCCGGATGGAGGTGCCCTGCTGCGGCGGGCTGGAATACGCGGCCCGGGAAGCGCTTAAGAACAGCGGCAAGTTCCTTCCGTGGAGGGTTGTCACGATTTCCCGGGACGGACAGATTCTGGAGGAAGAGTAAGGGAGCACAGGAATCAGCCGGAAAGACTCTGCCGCGGCAGCCGTCGCGTAAGATTGCCGGAAGTGCACGCCGCGGCAGCTGCCGCGAGGGTGGCTTGCCGGAAGAACAGGCCGCTGAATCTGAAGCGAGAGCGTTTGCCGGGAGACGGAAGAAACGGGGATCAGCCTTGATTGGCTGGTCCCCGTTTGCTGCGGGATGAGGCATGCATTTCCATCAGAGTTTTCAGGCGCTGATCTGCTCGAACTGGCTCCGGTAGAGGTCCGCGTAGAAGCCGTTCTGAGCGAGCAGTTCGCTGTGGGTACCCTGCTCGATGATGTCACCGTCCTTCATGACGAGAATCAGATCCGCGTTCCGGATCGTGGAGAGCCGGTGGGCGATCACAAAGCTGGTACGGCCCTTCATCAGATTGTCCATCGCCTTCTGGATCCGCACCTCTGTTCTCGTATCCACGGAGGAGGTGGCTTCATCCAGGATCAGGATCCGGCTGTCAGCCAGGATCGCCCGGGCGATAGTCAGAAGCTGCTTCTGGCCCTGAGAGATATTGGTGGTTTCCTCGTTCAGCATGGTCTGATAGCCGTCGGGCTGCTGCATGATGAAGTGATGCGCGTGCGCGGCTTTCGCGGCGGCGATCACCTCCTCGTCGGTGGCGTCGGGCCGCCCGTACCGGATGTTTTCCATAATGGTGCCGTTGAACAGCCATGTGTCCTGAAGCACCATCCCCAGCATGCCGCGCAGATCCGGACGGCTGAACTCGCGGACATCATGTCCGTCCACAAGGACCGCCCCGCTGTCCACATCGTAGAACCGCATCAGAAGTTTGACGACCGTTGTCTTGCCGGCTCCGGTAGGACCGACGATCGCGATTTTCTGGCCGTCCCGGATCTTTGCCGAGAAGTGATGGATGACCGGTTGATCCTTATTGTATCCGAAGCAGACGTCACGGAATTCCACGTTGCCGGCAAGCCCGGCCGGATCGACCGGATGGGCCGCGGTCTGCGGCTCCTCTTCCTCGGCGAGAAACTCGAAGACGCGCTCGGACGCGGCAGTGGAGGACTGGAGCTGATTCAGCACCTGGGCGATCTGATTGATCGGCTGCGTAAAGCTCTTGATGTACTGGAAAAATGCCTGTATATCGCCGACGGCAATGGCATTGCGGATCACCAGAAAACCGCCGAGAATCGCCACGGCGACATAGCCGAGATTGCCGATGAACTGCATGACCGGCATCATCAGGCCTGAGAAGAACTGAGACTTCCAGCCGCTTTCGCAGAGCTTGTCGTTGGAGGCTTCAAACGTTCCGAGGACGGCGCTTTCCTGATTGTAGGCCCGGATGACATTCTGGCCGGCGAAGACTTCCTCGACCTGTCCGTTGACATCGCCGAGATACCTCTGCTGATCCCGGAAGTATCGCTGGGACCGTTTCATCACGAACCCGACGATTCCCGCGGAGACGGGGAGGATCACCAGCGCGGCCAGTGTCATCCAGACGTTGATGGAGAGCATCATGATCAGCACTCCGACGATCGTCGTGAGGGAGGTGATCAGCTGGGTGATACTCTGGTTGATGCCCTGCTGCAGCGTATCCACGTCGTTTGTGATCCGGGAGAGCACCTCGCCGTAGGGGCGGCTTTCGAAATACTTCAGCGGGATCCGGTTGATTTTGACAGAGATGTCCTTCCTCAAATTGTAGCCGACATCATTGGAAATTCCGGTCATCACGATCCCCTGCAGAAAGGAGAAGGCCGCGCTGACCGCGTACAGGATCAGTGATGTCAGCAGGATCCGCGAGATTTTTGCGAACGGAATACCGCCGGTGCCCCGGATCCTGGCCATCAGTCCGCTGAACAGCTCGGTCGTCGCCCGACCGAGGATCTTCGGGCCGATGATGGTGAAGACGGTTCCGGCGACCGCGCAGAGCAGCATGACGGCGAGACGGAGCCGGTAACGGCTCATGTACCGCGTCAGCTCGCTGAATGCCTTTTTGAAATCCTTCGGCTTCTCAACCGGTCTCATGCCTCCGTGCGGCCCTCGCCGCGCCGGACGTCTGTCGGATTCACTCATGGTCCGGTCCCTCCTTTCCGTTTCCGTCCGTTTCTACGGACGGTATGCTGCGCTGCCGGATGGCTTCCTGATCGTCAGCGGACAGCTGGGAGCTGGCGATCTGCTGATAAACCTCGCAGTTCGCCATCAGTTCCTTATGAGTTCCGCGGCCGACGACCCGCCCCTCATCGAGCACAAGGATCTCGTCCGCGCCGAGAATCGAGCTGATCCGCTGCGCGACGACGATGGTGGTGACGCCCGCTGTCCTTTTCTTCAGCGCGCGCCGCAGCGCCGCGTCCGTACGGAAGTCCAGAGCGGAGAAACTGTCATCGAAAAGATAAAACTCCGGCCTCTTCGCGACCGCCCGGGCGATCGCAATCCGCTGCTTCTGACCGCCGGAAAGGTTCGAGCCGCCCTGGGCGATCCGGCTGCGGATGCCGCCTTCTTTTCATTGACGAAGTCCGCCTGCGCGATGGAGAGGGCGTCCAGAAGTTCGCCTTCCGCCGCGTCTTTTCTTCCGAACCGGAGATTGGATTCGACGGTGCCGGAGAACAGAACGGATTTCTGCGGCACATAGCCGATTCGTTCTCTCAGATCCGCCAGATCCATTTTCCGGATATCCGTGCCGTCCACGCGGATCGCGCCCTCCGTGACGTCAAAGAAACGAGGGATCAGGTTCACAAGCGTGGATTTTCCGCTTCCCGTGCTTCCGATCAGCGCGACGGTCTGGCCTTTTTTCGTGGTGAAGGAAATATCTTTCAGCACGTCTTCCTCCGCGCCGGGGTAACGGAACGACACATGATCAAATTCGAGAAGCCCCCCGGAGCCGGATGGAACGGACAGCGGATGAACGGGACTCTGAATCATCGGCCTGGTGTCCAGCACCTCGTTGATCCGCCGGGCGGATACGCTCGCGCGGGGCATGAAGACCGCGATGGCGGAGATCATCAGAAAGGCCATGATGATCTGCATCGCGTACTGGATGAAGGCCATCATGTCACCGACCTGAAGCCGTCCATGGTCAATGCCGTGGGCACCGGAGTAGATGATGAGCACGCTGATCGCGTTCATGATCAGCATCATGGCCGGCATCATCAGTGACATCGCCCGGTTGACGAAGAGATTGGTCTTCGTGAGATCCCGGTTTGCGTCGTCAAAGCGGCGTTCTTCTCTTTTTTCCGCGGAGAAGGCGCGGATCACGGGGATTCCGGTGAGAATTTCCCGGGAAATCAGGTTCATCCGGTCGATTTTCGACTGCAGCACACGGAAGCGCGGCATGACGAACGCGAAGAGCACGCCCATCAGCGCGGCCAGAGCGCCGACGCCGACGGCCAGAATCCATGAGAGATACGACCCGGTCTGGGAGACGCGGATCAGGCCGCCGATCGCCAGAATCGGAGCATAGAGTACGATCCGGAACATCAGTGTGATCACCATCTGAACCTGCTGGATGTCATTCGTGCTTCGGGTGATCAGAGAGGCGGTCGAAAAACGGTTCATCTCATGGCTGGAGAACGTCAGTACCTTCCGGTACACATCCTGCCGAAGATCACGTCCGAGGCCGGCGGAGAGCCGGCTGGCAAGGTAGGCCACGAGGATCGAGCAGATCATCGCGATGAGCGCGAAGAGCAGCATGCGGCCCCCGGTACGCAGAAGATAGTCGGTCTGCATTTTCCCGAGATCGATGTTCTGCGCCTGATACTCGGAGGCGACATACTGGACCGCAGCCTGCGTGACGATACTCTGGGGGTATTCCTTCAGCATCTTGTCGAGCTGCGCCGTCATCACGCGGATCATCGGTTCCGGAAGAGAGGTGATGTCGACGCCTTTCTGCCCGGCGAAAACGGCCGCGGCTTCGGCGCGTGAGAGCGTATCGCTGAGTTTCTTCCGCTGCGCGGCGGTGAGTGTCCTCAGGCGGTACAGGCTGTTCGATTTTGTGTAACGTCGAAGCACATCCTTCCGGCTGCTTTCGGGCAGGAGCATGAGGAGCGTCTTCATCGAGCCGTCCCGGATCGTCTCCGGCACCGCGTCCTCAATGCCTTTCTGGGAAATGCCTGTGTCAATGATTTTTGATGTGCAGGACGGCAGCGCCAGATCGCAGTAGGCCTGGGCCAGCAGCAGAACCACAATCAGGAGAATCCAGCCGAGACTCTTCCTCATGCGTCCGAACATTCGTATCATAAGGTCCTCCGGGTGAAGGACGGATCAGCGGAATCGGATGCGGCGGATCCGCTGAGTGCCCGTGTGATGTTGCCGCCGGCCCGATCGAGCAGGCGGGTGAGCTCTTTCAGTTCCTGTTCCGTGAACCCGTCCAGTGCCAGATCAAGCGCGCGGTGCTGGGCTTCCAGAATATCACGGATCACCGGCTTTGATTTTTCTGTCAGGTGGTTGTGCGTGCGCCTCCGGTCTTTCTCGTCCCGCTCGACCGTGATGTACTCTTCGCGGAGGAGACGGCTCAGAGACTGGGAGATATGGGAGCGGGTGCACATCCCCTTTCCGGACAGTTCCTTTTCCATCGAGCGGCCCGTGTTGTCCGGGTCCCGTTCCTCCAGATCCAGGTGGTACAGGACGATGATGTCCATCATCCGGAGATGGTAGGTTTCCGTGATGCTTTCCATCTCCCTCTCGATCAGCTTGCGGAACTGCATGCTGCAGGCCAGCGCCTGCGGAAGATCGTTCATAATGCCTCCCTTCCCACATTACATACATGATAAAATGAAAATATTTAATTATTAAACTATTTACGATCAGATACAGTAGCACGGAGGAACGGAGCTGTCAAGCGCAAAACGGCGCGGGGCGGAAGCGCCGGCTATCTTCGACTGAGCGCTTTCCCAATGCACAATCGGCATCCATAAATGATAAAAAACCGTTGACATTTGTCCGAGTCCCTGTTAAACTAGCTTTTGCTGTGAGACGTTGAACATCACAAGCAATCGATGCGTGGCTCAGTTTGGTAGAGCGCTGCGTTCGGGACGCAGAGGCCGCTGGTTCGAATCCAGTCGCATCGATT
>Ga0256404_1008983_pt1 | contig 14603 bp, 4 predicted proteins | sample RumenRJG_01DNA_FD_185990 | JGI IMG/M metagenome (GOLD analysis project Ga0256404, IMG submission 185990) | Bovine rumen microbial communities from Lethbridge, Alberta, Canada - RJG_01 | ecosystem: Host-associated > Mammals > Digestive system > Stomach > Rumen | place: Canada: Alberta | collected...
ATTTCTCTTGTCTTACTTATACTCTCTTTTACTAGGATCAGCGCCAGTATTATCATGGCGACAGCAAAACCAAGTTGAACTACGTGCCCCCAAAGGGCTCCTGTAAGGGTTCCGGCAACCAGGCCGGTAACCTTTTCTTTTACTGTCATTACCAAACTTGTGAGTGTCGCAATAAGCATAAATACCATCGGCAGGTAGAACATTTTGCTGTTTTTACCAATATCCCTAAGCCATGTAGCCACAGTTAGTAGAGCGATGCCGGCCAAGAGCTGGTTTGCCGCACCGAACATGCTCCAGATCTGTGTAAGCGATAGTCCGCCGAGGGAGCAGCCTGCGACTACCATAAGCAGCGTACCGAACACAGGATGAGCGAGGACTTTTCTGATTCCCATTGCATCCTTATATGTAATCTCGCCTTCATTCAAGAATAGTTCTGCTACGAGAAGTCTTCCGAGACGGGTTCCCGTATCCAGGGATGTGAGAGCGAAGGCAGATACCGTCAAGGTAAGGAGCGCATATATGGTCCTATAGATTCCGGTATTCTCCCCTCCAAACATCAATGCGATTCCGCTAGCAAAGGCAACTGCTGGAGATCCAAACTCACCTGCAACATATTTCTTATATACCATACCAACTGCGATTAGAGAGATAACCGCAAGCCCTGATTCTATCAGCATCGCACCATAAGCGATAGGTCTTGCGTGGGACTCCTTGGCCAGCTGCTTGGATGAAGTTCCCGTTGCAACCAGCGAGTGGAAGCCCGAGCAAGCCCCGCATGCTACAGTTATGAATAGCGCCGGGAACAACGTTCCTATCTTGGTGTTCCATCCGGTAAACGCAGGAATTTCAAATTCCACAGCGCCCATAAATCCGGAGAAAATTATTCCGACTACGGCGGTTCCCATCATGGAATAAAGCAAGAAACTGGATAAATAGTCTCTAGGCTGAAGGAGAATCCACACCGGGACCAATGACGCTACAGCGATGTACAACCCTATAATAAAGATCCACGTCGTTCTGGTTAGCGCGATGCCGATGTTCATTCCTACGGCCAGCGAGATTAGAATTCCGGTTATTCCTATTACAGTTGCCGGGCCAACGTGAAGCCCGACTTTGTTGGTTATGAATCCATATAGGATGGCCAGGAAAATAAAGAGCAAAGATATCATTGCAGTTGCCTGGTTTCCTGAGGGCTCTGTAACAAGCCCCATGCCTCCGGCCTCCGCAGGCGTGTAGAAAGTTCCCGCAACTACGTTAACAAAGGAAGCTACTACCATAATCAGCACTAGAAGAGCAAATATATTGAACAGCCTCTTGGTTGTGGGGCCCATGCCAATTCCTACCACCTGACCGATGGACTTTCCTTCATTTCTTATAGATGCAAAGAGGGAGCCAAAGTCGTGAACTCCGCCGATGAATATTCCGCCGATTACACACCAAAGGAATACCGGAACCCAGCCAAAGAGGGATGCCTGTATCGGACCGTTTACGGGACCGGCTCCTGCTATTGACGAGAAATGGTGTCCCATCAAAACAACAGGCGGAGTTGCAACATAGTCTACTCCGTCTTCAAGTTCCTTGGCCGGTGTGGGTCTGTTGGGATCAACTCCCCACTGCTTGGAAAGCCAGTTTCCGTAGGTTACATAGCCCAAGCTCAATATTGCTGCTGTTGCCAAAACTATTAAGAGAGGGGTCATAGCAAAGGCCCTTTCCTTAAAATAATCGAATGTTATCGCTTGTAAGTATGCTTAATGATCAATGTACATATGCTTGTAAGTATGCTTAATGATTAATACATATATAATTGTAAAAGTTATGCCTTTGTTTGTCAAAAACAACTTGCCGAGAAGGCTTTGTTGACTTTCTTTCATTAAAAAGGCAAAATATTACCATAGCATCAAATAAACGATTAATTATTACACTATGGATATTAAGAAATTCTCACTAAGCAAAAGGCCTGAGAAGTTCCGAGACATTTTGATTGTCTTGGTTGTGTTTTCTGCGGCTCTTCTTGCTTTTCTTTTCTTAATAAGCAATCTCAATCTGGTGGATACCAACCTGGCTTATCGCCAGGACATAGACACGCTTTCGTCGGGGTGGCACGCGAAATCGGACACCTTGGATGAAGATGTGTCTCTGCCGCTATGGGTTGATTTGGAGGAAGAAGAGTCGGTGACTTTGACCATATTCGTTCCTCCTGTAGATACTCCCTATGACACCATCGTAACCAAGAATTATCATCAAAGGCTTTTCGCCTACCTTGATGGCAAGAAGATATATGAATTCCCCAAGGAATCCGAAAGGATGTCGGAATCCATCATCACCAACGACTGGAACATGATTCGCATTCCGAAGGATGCGGAAGGGAAAGAATTGACCATTGAATACCGCGCCGGGATTGCGCCCTATCACGGCTATATAGGTGCGCCCATGTATGGCGAGGACAATGCCATCATCTCATACCTTAAGGGTGCTTACTTTGTTCCTTATGCGTTGTCATTAGGTCTTATCATAATCGGAGTTCTACTTATTGTAATTGCAACCGTATATGCAAGAAACTTCTCGGACAAGCATTCCTTTGTTCTTGGATTTGTATTTATCTCCACGGGAATATGGTTCACGGATAGATCTCAAATGCCCATGTTCATGGTGGGAAGCAACATGAAATTCTTTGTTGCATTCTCTACGCTTACCTTGGTGTCGGTCTTGGTTGCGCTGTACGCCGGAGAGCGTTTCAAGAGGCATAGCCAGCTCTTCCCGAACCTTTTGATTTATGGATTCATAATCCTGGATGCAGTGCTGTTCGGATTGGTTGCAGCCGGAAAGGCTCCTCTTCATGCGCTTGTTCCTTATGTATATCTATCCATACTCGTATCCTGTCTCTATCTTGTCTACCTGCTTTGGTATCACTCATTCGGAAAGGGACGGAGAGTCTTAAACCGCGTTCAACTTAACGCCGTAAGACTTGAGTTCATCGCTGCTCTTATAACCATTGCGGGATCCGCTCTTAGCATTTTGTGGGACGCCATGATTTCAAACAACTGGAATACCACCCATAGAGAATGGTCCGGAGTCGGAAATATACAGATGGGGTCTGTTGTAATATTTGCCTTTGCGCACCTTGTAATTCTTCTCTACAACAGTTACTACGGTGTATTGGAGAACGAGTCTATTCAGAAGCAGCTCCACGACAGTCAGCTCCAGCTGATGATGAGCCAGATTCAGCCGCACTTTATGTTCAACACCCTTTCTTCTATCAGAACGCTCATCAAAGTCGACGCTGATACTGCCTACAATATGATCTTCGATTTCTCCAAGTATTTGAGAGCCAACGTGGACAACCTCACCAACTTGGATGGTATTCAATTTGCAGAGGAAGTAAGCCACATCCAGAGCTATGTTGGAATTGAGAAGGTTAGGTTCGGCGACAGGCTTGCCGTAGAATACGACATCAAAGAAACCGACTTTATAGTTCCGCCTCTTTCGATTCAGCCTTTGGTCGAGAATGCTATCAAGCACGGTGTCTGCAAGAGAGCAGAAGGCGGTACGGTATGGCTTAGGAGCTATAAGGAGGGCGAAAACTATATTGTTGAGGTTCAGGATGACGGTGTGGGAATTCCGGAAGAAAGAATGGCCTTCATTAAGGGCGATGACATGGATATGGATGACACCTTCTCCAACATCCACCTTAGCGGAAACGGATCCGAAGTCCATCAGTCAACGGGAATGAGAAACATTACGCTGAGACTCAAAGAAATCTGTAATGCAAGTCTCGAAATATCAAGTGAGGAAGGAAAGGGAACCCTCATGAGAGTTATCTTTCCCCCAAGTGGACAGGTGAGCAAAGTCGGCTCATCTGAGGCTGAGAGCTAAGCCTTGCTTGATTGGATGGCCGAGCCTTGGATGCCCGGATGGCTAGGCCTTGCCAACCTTGATTTTGTATAATTCTTCTGTCGCCAATCTGGCCTTTGCCACGTTGGCGGTTTTGTTTTTTGGGAAGCAATAGTACTGAATCTTGGGCGTTCCGATTGAAATCATGTCGCCGAGTTCGTACCAAAAATAGTCGGAATAAAGACTATATGAAAGCTCCGGGTCTTGATGGTAGTCAAGCGCCCCGTCGCAGCCCGCAAGGTGGAAGCCGTCTGAATCTTGAATGAGAAGGCCGTCCCCCACTCTATAGACAGCATCTGTATTAACGAGGCAGATGATCTCGACCTCTTCTTCGAGTTTGTAGCGCCCTTCTTGGAGCTCGCGGCGAACTTCTTGGCGTTCCCAGTTATACCAGTCGGGAATATGGGTGAAGACCGCGGGCGCGTCGGCGGGCCTTAGTTCTCCGAATTCCGTGAGTTCGTATTCGGCGCCGCATTCATCGCACCTTAGGGTTATGCCCTTACCGACCATCTTTCCCTCAGTCATGCAGTGCGGACATTTATAGAGCACGCGGTTTAGGTCGTCCGCCCTGAAATCCTCTGCAACAGAAACATGGTTTTCTGTTTGCCATTTGAAATTATCGAAGGTGAACTGCTCCTTAAGAACGGCATTTATTTCTTCTGCCGTCATCCCCTCTATATCTTCCTTGGACAACAGATAGGTCATGTCCGCAGACACCTTGACGTCTCGTAATTGAAGATTGTTGTAGAGCGGGTCTCTCGCAAAGGCGCCATAGGTTCTTATCATAACGATTGGAACTGCGAGTTTCTTGAGGGCTTTTCCGAGGCTATCAGGAAGAGGCGTCGCCGTTCCATCAAAGGTATAGCTTGCCTCGGGATACAGAAGGATGGACTCCTTAAGATTCTCGACAGTATAGATCATATCCCTAACGAGAGCTGTGTCCGCCATGAATTTTCTGGTGGGGATGCAGCCGATTTTTCTCATCAAGGATTCTTTTCCAACAAAGCCATCCAGCGTACACACTACATGGAATGGCCTTGGATATATTAGAGTAGACGCAATCTTGAGATCTATGAAGCTGCTATGGTTCATAAGGTAGAGAGCAGGCTCATTGGCTCCGAGCTTCTCCATGCCAAATCTCCGGGAAGTAAACCCCACCTTCTTGAGCTCTGATGATGAGAGGGTTTTCATCAAGAAACGCCAGAACCTCCCTTGTGGGATGGGCCTTGTATTCTTGAATGGCTTAAGCGCCAATACTTCTTGATATGTCTTATTCTCTACTTTTATTTTCATGGGAGCATCCTTCCGAATTGCATGAATAAATATTGTGTCGCTTCAATCTGCTGTTAGCATAAATAAATTTAGTATTACTTTAATCTGCTATTAGCATGGATAAATTTAGTGTCGCTTTAATCTGCTATTCACATTATAATATCTTTAGCAGTAAAAAACCATTTATACAGAGTACTGCACCAGGCGGATATACTCTTAGCTATCACACATATTAAGGTGCTATGAATATCACGCAAATAATAAAACGAGGTGTGCGCACACATGAACGAACAATTCGAAAAATATTACTATAAAGACATTCGCGAGATGGTCACTCTCAAGGATCTGCTAAAGGGAAGCGCCAAGCTTTATCCCGATAACGCTGCCTTCTGGGTTAAGAAAAAGAGAGGCTCCGAATATCTCCCAATCAATTACACTCTTCTTGATCACGATGTCGATTCCATCGGAACCATGCTGTATGAGCTCGGTCTTAAGGGTAAGCCCGTTGCCATAATGGGCCAGGGCTGCTATGAGTGGATTGTAACCTATCTCGCTGTTATGAATGGCTCCTGCATTTCCGTTCCTATAGATAAGGAACTTTCAGGGCCGGAGATAGATAACCTGCTCAAGGCATCCGGCTGCCATACAATCTTCTGCACCAAAGAAGAATGCTCCAAGCTGGAGGGACTATCTCAGATTGAAACTCTAATCGTGATGGAATTCTATGGTGACAGAATCAATATAGAAGAGAAGCCCGTATCCGGAATAGAGAATATCGATAAATATCAGAAGCTCATTCCGGGAGCCAAGACTCTTATCTGGCGTGACCTTCTGAGTCAGGGCGAGGAACTTCTTTCTCAGGGCAGAGATGCCTTTGTTGTAAATGAGGTGGATCCGGATGCACTTGCTGCCATTCTTTTCACTTCGGGAACCACGGGAAACCCCAAGGGCGTCATGCTTTGTCACAGAAATATTACGGTGAACATCATGGATGTTTGCCGGATTGCGAATGTGCTTGAGACGGATAAGACGTTGTCGCTTCTTCCGATTCACCATACCTACGAATGCACCCTGGGGATGCTTCTGGTTCTCTATCGAGGTGCAAGCACCGCATTCTGCGAAGGCATGAAGTATATTTCTCAGAACATGAAGGAGGCTCAGAACACGGTTCTTATCGTGGTGCCTCGCGTTCTCGATTTGGTGTACAACAAGATTCAGAAGGGCATCAAGAAGGAAGGAAAAGAGAAGCTCTTCAATAATATCATGAAGGTTAATCGTGGGCTTAGGTCAGCAAACATCAATGTGAGCCGCATGATATTCAAATCCATTCTGGATCAGCTGGGGGGAAACCTAAGGTTTATAGTTACAGGAGCTGCCGCCCTCAACCCCACTATTTTCAGGGCTTTCGAGGAATTCGGGGTTATAGTTCTTCAGGGCTACGGCATGACGGAATGCACGCCCCTTCTTACGGGAACTCCCATGAGCGCCATGAGAGAGCGATATAAAAAGGCAGGTTCTGTTGGTATTCCCGTAAGCACAGGAGAGGTCAAGATTCACGAACCGAATGAGGATGGCATCGGCGAGGTTTGGTTCCGGGGACCGAACGTAATGCTGGGTTACTACAATATGCCTGAGGAAACTGCAGAGGTTCTCGAAAGCGACGGATGGCTTCATACCGGTGACATGGGGTTCATCGATCCCGATGGCTGGCTCTACCTCACCGGACGAAAGAAAAATGTAATCGTAACCAACACCGGAGAAAACGTCTATCCGGAGGAGATTGAAGATTACATCAACTTCAGTCCATACATCGAGGAGTCCATGGTCTTCCCTTACAAGCATGACGGCAAGGAGGTCGTGGGTGTTCAGATTCTTCCGGAGATGGAATATATCCGAGAGACCCTGGGACACGAGCCCACCGATGAAGAACTGGAAACCCTAATGAAGGATGTCATCAAAGAATTAAACGAAGGTCTTTCAATCTACAAGAGAATAACCAAGGTCTTTGTAAGAAAGGAAGACTTCATCAGAACCACAACCAGAAAAATCAAGAGACAAGAAAATATGATTTAATTACATCACAGATAAATATGGCTTAGTTACATTAAAGGTGAGATCATCTTGGCTAGTCCCCCGACTACCTTATAGTATGTCTTCTCACCTTTTATCGTTGCGGCGGTAACTTCTTTGGACTTGGAAAGAGTTTCCCGGAAATCCCGTTCAATGTCCGCGATGCAGTCTGCCTTATAAAGGTATGTGGCGCATTCAAAATGATGGTAAAGGCTTCTATAATCCAGGTTGATGGTTCCAACCACAGCCTTTACGTCATCAGACACAAACACCTTGGCATGAACAAAGCCCGGCGTGTATTCATACAGCTTAACTCCGGCTTCCGTTAAAGTCCTATAGTGAGTCTTTGCCAATGCGTAGGCCACCTTCTTGTCCGGAATCCCGGGAAGAATAATCTTAACATCCACCCCTCTTTGGGCTGCAAAGCAAAGAGCTGTCTCCAGCTCTCCATCCAGGATTAGATAAGGCGACATGATGTGAACATAGTCTGTTGCGCGATTTAGTATATCCATATACACCGCTTCTCCCACCTTGTATTCGTCGAGGGGGCTGTCACAATAAGGCATGACGTAGCCGGCTGCACCATCTGACGAAATGTCAGGAAGCGACAGCCACTTCTCGTAATCTGTCGGTTCTACTCCGATATTCCACATCTGTAGGAACATGAGGGTGAAACTCTTAACTGCGGGGCCTTTGATCATGACTGCAGCATCCTTCCAATGACCGAATCTTACGACGCGATTCATGTACTCGTCTGCCAGATTGACTCCGCCATTAAATGCAACCTTTCCGTCTATCACCAGAATCTTTCGGTGGTCCCGGTAATTGTAATGAGAGGAGACAACAGGCTTCAGGGGAGAGAAGGACTTGGCTTTGATGCCCATGGCTTCAAGGCGCTTGTAATAGTTAATTGGAAGCGTGGACATCTCGCACATGCCATCGTAAAGAACCCTGACCTCCACTCCTGCCTTGGCCTTGCGAAGAAGAGTGTCCAGGATGCGGTTCCACATATATCCTTCTTCTATAATGAAATATTCCAAGAAGATGTACTTCTCAGCTTTTTCCAGTTCCGCCATCAGGGCCTCGAATTTTCTTTCTCCCGACGGGAAATACTCCACCTTGGTTTTATCGTATATGGGAAAACATCCGGATTTATTGAGGTACGAACAGATGTCGTCTGTTCCTGAGCCATCGTGCTGGATTTCTTTGATGACGTTGTCGGGTTGATTGAGAAGCCTCCTGGTATTGTCGATCTGCTTCTTCACCATCCGAGTCTCCACTCTGTGCCCGAGGTTTGATTGCGTGAACAAAAGCAGCGCAGCCCCGGGAAGGGGAAGAAGCGAAATAACAAGCATCCATGTAAGCTTGGCTGATGAGTCCATGGTGTTGTTAAAGAGATATGTGACCATGGCAAAGGTAAAGATCCACTGAACATAAAGCAGAATCTGAATCTTCTCTCGGAATTGCAAATATACCATTGCAGCGAGGGCAACCTGGAGCACCAAAAGAACAGCAATCAGGAAGAACCTGCTGAATATTAGTCTTAGTATTCCTTTTTTCCTGTGCTTATTTGGCTTCATATATCAATTATATTGACTTATTTGTAGATTCGCAAATAGGTCTTTGTTAAATGGATGAAATATGTGGCGTGTCGCAATAAAAAGGCCTGCAATCAGAATGCTTGCAGGCCTTGGTGAGTTATAAAAGTGAGTTATACTAACGATCTTCTCTCCTCTTACGGGTGGTTGCTGTCGCTAGTGCAGCCGAACCCATAAGCAGCGCAGTCCAGAGCCATATGTTGGCACTATCGCCTGTCTTGGGACCCTTGACTGATTTGGTTATCTTGGTGGTAGCAGGTGTGGTGGTCTTGGTCGGTGTAATCGCAGGAGGTTCCTGTGGCGACTTGCCGATCTTTACCTTCGCTTCGTCCTTTGCTGTATGAGAGCCGTCGTCTCCGGAGGTGGATGGTACTCCCGGTGATCCAGGAATCTTTGCATAAGCAATGTTCAGGATACTGTCTTTATCTGTGCATTCCTTTACCAGGACAACTAATTTGAACGTCCTGCTCTCACCCGGCTCAAGTTTATCGACTGTCCACTGTATGCGCTCAAGTCCATCCTCTACGCCGTATACGCCATTGCTGTCGTCCGATTCATATGCGAGCTGCTCCGGAAGCTTGTCCCAAACCACAGCATTTTCGATGACTACATCAGATATGTTGGTAACGATGATGCTGTAGTTCAGTAGATCTCCACTGTTTACAATATTTTTGTCGACCTGCTTGGATAGTGACAGGTTGCCCTTCAGCTTCTCGTTCTTTACAGATAGAGTCAGCGTTTCTGCATCCCAGTCTCCATCAAAGGTCACACTGAAGATTTGACGATAAGTCTTCTTGTTCGCTTCTTCATCTTCGGATACAAGAACTCTTCCGCCATCTGCTACTGTAATCGTGAATTCCTCGGTTGTCTTCTTGTATCCCGTTGGAGCTTGTTTTTCTTTGACGGTATAACGTCCTGCCTCGGTCACTGTGAAGCTCGCGATTCCGTCTTCTTCTCCGGTCTCCCCAACGATTACCTCGTTGGTCCCTTCTTTATATACCTCGAATACCGCAGGATTTCCGGTGATTGCCTCTCCGTTTTCGTCAACCTTCTTGACGTAGAATGTTGCGTCCCCGATTACTTCTTCGGTAGGCTCTTCCTCTTCTACAGAAGTAAAGGTATTAAGGATCGTCACGGACTTATTCTCGTCTATTATTCCTTCTAGCTCATCGCTTCCTTCTGCAAGGCTCTTGGTATATTCAAATCCCGCGCCCTTGCAATCATATTCTTCAACGGTGTATCTAGCGTTGTACGGAAGGGCCACAAACTTAATGGACTCTCCGTGCTTGAGGGTAAACTCGTAACCTGCCTTGAGGTCTTTGCCTGTTACGGTTCCAAGGGATCCCCCCTCACCGTCCTTAATTTCGAACGTCTCTGAATCCCTTGGGCTATCGGCCACGGTCAGCTTGAATGTGAACTCTCTTTGGAGTTCAGCTTCTTCATCCTCTGCAGAAGAGGCATCAACTGTCTTGCTTACCGTAAGGTCAGGTCTCCAAAGTCCCAGGTCCTGATGCTCTACAAAGTATGGTGTTGTTCTAATGTCCTTGGACTCCGGAAGAACAATGTTGTCTATTTCCGCGAAGACCTCGTCTCCGTAAATTGGCTGTCCGTCGGAATTCACATAAGAATGAACTCCTTCCTTAAGCGCATCTGTCGCTCTGTAGGTACTAAGGTCCGTAGCTCCTGAATTAACAAACTCTACCTTGAATGTTCCTGCCGGAAGCTCAAGGAATTCATAGCGACCATTCTTATCCGTCGTTGTGGTCGCATACTCTTTATATGTGTCGCCATCCTTAATCTTGAGAACGACCTTGACACCTGCGACCTTCTTTTCCCTGGCCTGCCTTTCTCCGTCGATAGAATCGGAGTTCTCATTCCATATGGTTCCACGGATTCCTCTCTGGATAATGTGGATGGTGCTTCCCTGGAGCATCTTCCCTGCTACTATGGCGTTGGAGAAAACATCTCCCGGTTTGCAGTCCTTAGGCTGGATTTTGATTACAGCATTTACCTCTGCCTTGGATGGAACATTGCAGAGAATAGCAAAGGCAACAACGTCCTCTTTCCCTACAAGCTCGCCTACCGAGCCGTCTGCACCAAGGTCAGCCGTTTGCCAGACCATGCCGTTTACTGTCGGACTGTCTCCAACGAAGGCACTGTACGGAAGTTCCTCGTCAAAGGTTCTTGCCGTCCTGCCATTTTCATCTGTAGTGTAATAGAAACGGTAGTCAGATGCTGTTGTTCCTTTTGCAAATGTGTACTTAAGGTCCGTTATCTCATAGGTTCCTGAAATCTTGGAGCCTCTCGGATCTCCATCGTAGGGCATAACGTCAGTAAGGACCATCTTCGGATACGCCTGAAGCGTTGTATTCTTCCAGCGAAGCGTCCATGTAAGTTCTTCATCGTAATCGTGGAAGATGCGGTCCGGCGTCTTCTTGGTGATGAAGTTTCCGGAAGGCGCTGCATTTATCTTGGCCGAGTTAACATTGCCAACGCTGGAGGTTGCAGAATAAGGTCTATTGTCTTCAATACTTCTTACTCGAGCATTGTTGATCCACTCTGTATGGTCTTCTATATCCTGATCGATTTCTGTGCTTAAGTGTATGCAGGGGATTGCATCGTTATCTCCGATCACAACCTCCTCAAGCTCCCATGTGAGCAGAGTACGTCCGTCACTCATCTCTTCGATGATCGGTTCTACCTGCTCGCCACCTTCAATATATCCATGGCCGCCTTTTTTTACCGTATCATTGTGATATGTTCCGCCTATGTATGCACTTCCCGGGATATATGTTAACCCTTCGGGAAGTACATCCGAAACGGTAACCGTGGTGGTTGCATTCGATTCCAAGAGTTCGGGGATCGTCTCGGGCATACTGAAATATGGCTCTATGCAAAAGTCCGCAATATGCTCACGATTCTCAAAGGAGTATCCTACGGAATCATCACTGTTGGGGCCGTCTTTTTGCTCAACATATTTTCTTACCTTCATCATATAAGGAACGATATAAAGGCTGTCGCCCCAGGTGGCCTCTCCTCCGTTTCCGGCATGGAAGCCGTCCTCATCGTAACTGGATTTTCTGTAAGCAAGGTTACCTTTAGCCTTTAAGTCATCGCGAACAGGGAGAATCACATCTAGGTCTTCTTCGTCGATATCATACTTACCTGTCAGATAACCTTCTATTGTATTTCCCTGGACTTCCGTATCAGCATAGGACGGGAAGCTTCCGTTAATCGCTACAATCTTGTCATAAGCCTCTTTCTGCCATGCTCTAAAGCACATGGAAGTCATACTGACCGTATTGTATTTTTCCTTGTCGCTAGTCACAAGGAGATCGTAGCAGCGTGACCCAAAGCTCTGATTCTTCCGCTCGGTCGGTGCTTCTTCTTCCCATTCCCTAAGCACTCCAACGCAGACCTTACCGCTGGCCTTAAGGTCTGCCAAACTCTTGTAGTAGACCAGGTCTTCGATTCCGGTCTGCTTCATTTCCTCATCGCTTTCCCAGCCTGTCCCATCCGGCTTGACGGCATAGAGCTGACGTTCACGGAGCTCTCCGGTTGGCGTCAGGTGCTCATCGTCAAATTTAACTAAGGATTGCGCGGCATAGATCCAACTTTCCTCATACGTGTCACGATGTGTATAACCGGCGGAACCGTATATGCTGATTATTCTTCCGGGCATTACGGCATCTCTGCCATTCATGTTTGCGAATTCGGCGCCATTAACATCATAATTGGTACTTCCCGAATTTCTTGTAAATCTTATGTAACGGGAGAATTCTGCCCCTCGTATAAGTCTAACCGTTGCTGTGCGCACATCATCTGCATTGATATAAAGTGTCTGTCCGTTCTTATCACCCGGGTATAAGACTAAGGTATTCTGATTGCTCTGCGATGTGGCATCCAACAGGGAATCCTTAATTTGTATACTGATGTTTCCGTCACGATTATAGAGATTAGGATAGTAGTTTGGATCATCTATGCCGGAAGCATATTCCGGTTTTGTTCCTTCCGGTCTTGGATTGCCGTTTTCATCACGAATATTGCTCCCGAAGGGAACTACGACATCAATATTCCTACCTGCAAATACGCCGTATTTCAATGGCCCGCCTTTGCCTTCAGCAAAGAAATAATAGGCGTTGTTATTGGAGGCATTGTATCCTGTGGGAAACCACATGGGATTGACTATGTAATTGCTAATTGTAACCTTGATTTTTCCGTTATCCAATCTTTCAAAATCCCAGTCGCCGCCGTTCCAAAGATCGACACTGGGACCGGTACGCTCCTTAAAATCAGTGCCTGCTTTTTTATCTGCAGGAACGCGTGTTACCTTATTGCTCCAGGACCCGCTGGATCCCCTTTCAAATAGATAACCGGGCCTCGACACATCCCAGACAAGGGGAGCATCCGCAGCTTGTCCTTCAAATTTAGCTGAGAAGTCAAGTTCAAACGAAATGGGGTTTCCGTCCGGTAGCTCAAGACCCTTAAGGCCTTTGCTCACGTCCTCATTTCTCATTGAAACATTAATGCCAAATTTGACGGCACGGCCAAATACCCTTCCCGCATCTTTATCCAAAGCTTTATCGTTTCCTGTTGAAAAATCATAAACCTTTGATGTGGCTTGTTGGAACATGCTTGTTGGATTTATATCTACATTAAATCCGGGCTTGGCGGATACCTGAACATCCGGTCCCTCCGCATATTTGGGAATGTCATAAGCGCCCACGAAATCGCTGTAATCGCGGGCAACTACATAATATCCTTTTTTATCCTTCTTGGGATTTCCGTTTGCATCAACTGCAAGCTGTGCAACAGCCATGCCTACAACGGGTTTGATATGTGTTCCGTTCTTGGCTCCGTACACCTTCATGCTAAATGGAAAATGACCTAGCTGAGGGATGGCATGATTGACTGTTCCATCGTCCTCTGTGGTCGTTCTTTTTTCATAATAGAATGTATAGATCGTATGGGTTGTTCCGTCTTTTTCGACTTCATAAGGGGCCTTGGCCTCCCTTATATCCGTCGAAAATACGGTTGTATCTATGGACGCGATATCCCTGGTGCATGGCAGATCTATTTCCACCCAGAGATATGCATGATTATATGTATTAAATTCATTAACGGTCCTTGTATTGAATGCCACATCATACTTAACGGTATCGAAACTTCTTACGATATCGTTAGTAGCGCTTGAGTCATTACCCGGAAGGTCATTGTCATCAAAGTCTGCCGTTCCGGAGGTCACCATATTCAGGTGGATATTCTCTACATAAGCTTCGTCTCCGGTGATCCAATCTTTCTCTGCATCGCCTGCAACTAATACAGTGGTTTTCCACTCAACATCTTCTACATACTTCCACTTACCGTCTTCGGGATCCTTGTATTGGGCTTTATAGAGAATCTCATATTTCTTGTGGTCATCTTGGCTTGTAATGTGGAAGGAGGCGTCGTCATCCTCGGTATATTTGGTTCCGTCCCAAGTATAGGATCCACCCTCAGGGCTCTTTACATCATCCACAATGACGCGATATTCAAACCCATCATCCGGCGCTGTCAATTTAATATGGTCGGTAACAAAAAATCTAAAGGTTGTATTCTGAAGGGTAAGATAGGTGGTGGAGGATCCGCTTAGGCCAATTTTGCCGGTAGGTGCGGACTTTGTTCCTTTGGTATTTTTCTTGGGGGCATCTTCATCTGAAGGCTTCTCGGTCGGAGCTTTCTCATCTTCAGCTTCTTCCAATTCTTTATTCTCTTCTTGTTGTTCTTCTTCGG
>Ga0256404_1008984_pt1 | contig 14602 bp, 15 predicted proteins | sample RumenRJG_01DNA_FD_185990 | JGI IMG/M metagenome (GOLD analysis project Ga0256404, IMG submission 185990) | Bovine rumen microbial communities from Lethbridge, Alberta, Canada - RJG_01 | ecosystem: Host-associated > Mammals > Digestive system > Stomach > Rumen | place: Canada: Alberta | collected...
CGAAGCCCTGCCCGCCGAAAATGCCGATGAAAAGGGTGAAGCTGATGAGCACAGAGAAGCAGATCTCGCCGTGGATGATCTCCAGCGCCCACAGCGCCAGGCCGCCGATCATCAGCGCCAGCACCGAGGAGCCGATGACGCCGGGCGCGGTGCCCAGAAACATCGAGGAGATGTTCACGGCCTTGCCCTGCATCAGCTCCGCCACGGGGGTCGCGCCGGAGACGCCGTCCATCGCGTAGGAGGTCATGCTGGAGCCGAAGGAGATCAGCAGGAAGCACCGCGCCGCCAGGGCGGGGTTCAGGAAGTTCTTGCCCAGGCCGCCGAAGCAGCACTTCACCACCAGTATCGCGAACAGCGCGCCGATGACCGGCAGGTGCAGCGGGGCGCTGGGGGACAGGCACAGCGCCAGCATCAGGCCCGTGACCACCGCGGAGAAGTCCTTCCAGGTGTCGGGCTTGTGGCACAGCTTGTCAAACGCGAATTCCGCGGCCACCGAGGTGCCCACCGACAGCAGGACCACCAGCAGCGCGTGGACCCCGTGCACGCACACGCCCACGATGGCGGCGGGCAGCAGCGACAGGGTCACCAGCTTCATGATGAACGCCGTGGTCCATTTATCCCTGACGTGCGGGCCGGAGGACAGATTCAACGCCGTATTCATTTTTTACCTCCCGCTTCCGCGCGCTTGCGCTGTAATATCTCCACCTTCGCCTGCTTGAACTGCTGCATCAGCGGGCGCTTGGCGGGGCAGTAGTAGGTGCAGCTGCCGCACTGCATGCACTCCAGGCCGTAGAGCTTCTTTTCAAAGCGCTCGTAGTCCCCGGCGATGAAGGCGTCGGCCATCAGCTGGGGCATCAGACCCAGGGGACAGACGGTGGTGCAGCGCCCGCAGTGGAGGCAGGCGGTCATCTGGGCTTCCGCCGCCTCCGCCTCGTCCTCCGCCAGCAGGGTCAGGCCGTTGTTCTGCTTCTGGATGGGCACGTCCAGCGACGGCATGGCGATGCCCATCATCGGGCCGCCGCACAGCGCCTTTTTCAGCGTGACGCCGTCCTTCAGGCCGCCCGCGTATTCCAGCAGCTCCGCAAAGGACGCGCCGTCGGGCACGATGTAGTTGCCGGGGTTCTTCACCGCGTCGCCGGTGAGGGTGAACACATGGGTGAACAGCGGCTCGCGGTAGCACACCGCCCGCTGGATGGCGTAGATCGTGCCCACGTTCTCCACGATGCAGCCCACGTCCGCGGGCAGCATGGAGGCGGGATAGTCGATGCCGGCGATGACCTTGATGAGGCTCTTCTCACCGCCCTGGGGGTATTTGGCCTTCAGGGCGCGCACGCTGAACCGCTGCCTGCCCGCCGACGCCTTGCGAAGCGCCTCGATGGCCTCGGGCTTGTTGTCCTCGACGGCGATGACCGCCTCGGCCCGGGGGAACAGCCGGAGCATCAGCTCCAGCCCCTCCACGATCTCGTCGGCCTTTGAGCGCATCAGCTGGTCGTTGCAGGTCAGGTAGGGCTCGCACTCCGCGCCGTTGGCGATGACGTAGCGTATGCCCATGGGGTTTTTGGGCGCCAGCTTCACGTGGGTGGGGAAGCCCGCGCCGCCCAGGCCCACGATGCCCGCCGCGGCCACCCGGTCCAGGATGGTCTGGGGCGTGATGCCGTAGACGTCCTCCCGCTGGCCGAAGCCCTCCATCGTAGTGAACTGACCGTCGTTGTCCACCACCACGCAGTCCGACCACGCGCCGGTGAGCGTGCACCGCTTCTCCACGGCCTTTACCGTGCCCGAGCAGGACGCATACACGTGGGCCGACACGAAGCCGTCCGCCTCCGCCAGACGCTGTCCCACCAGCACCGCGTCGCCCTTTTTGACGACGGCCTTCGCCGGCTTGCCGATGTGCTGGGAGAGCGGATACACCATCTCCCCCTTCGGCTGGAATGCGCGCAGCGCCGCCTCCCGGCTCAGCTCCTTGTGGCCCGCCGGATGAACGCCGCCGCGAAAGGTTTTTCTCACCGCGTTCCCCTCCTTCTCACCTGCGCTGTCTGCCTTACTTAATATAAGAAGACAAACAAACATAAGTATTATTGATATTTTATCACATGTGACTGTGTTTGTAAACAGATGGATGTGGGCTTTTTGGGGAATTAGGGGGAAGGGAATGCTGGGGCTGGATTGAATGGAGAATGGAAAATGGAGAATGGAGAATGATGGTGCAAATCCTGCGGATTCTGTAACTGTTCAGTCGTTGACTCCTTCCGACCCGCTTCGCGGGCCACCTCCCTCAAAGAGGGAGGCTTTTGGGCTCCCGTTCAGGCTCCCGTCCAGGCTCCCTCTCCGAGGGAGCTGGCAGCCGCAGGCTGACTGAGGGAGTTGAGGGAGCTGGCAGCCGCAGGCTGACTGAGGGAGTCGTCCCTGGGTAACTGAATCGTTACTGGATTTGTTTGAATAAACGCAGACGGCCAGTCTGGCCAATAAGCAGGAATTCAGGGCATAGGGGAGAACACCGCTTTAACGAAATAAAAAAATGCCGTTCATCTCCGGAATACTCCTGGAGAACACGGCGTTTTCAGTAGAAGTCAAAGGCTGTGCCGTAGCTCCCCCTACTCCCTACTGCCTACTCCCTACTCCCTACTCCACCGCGTCCTCGTCCTCCAGGCCGCCGCGCATGGGGATGTCGAGGGGGACGTCGTTGCCGCGGCGGGCGTGGGCGCGCTGGACCTGTTCGGCGTGGCGGAGGGTGAGCTCGTGGGAGGCGCGGATGCGGCGCATCAGGAGGGTGACCACCTGCTCGATCTCGGAGTTTTCGGTGTAGTCGGCCTCCACGGAGAAATCGGCGCGGCCCTGGAGCAGCATATCGTCGGCCAGCTCGGTGCGGCCGGGGGCGTGGACGGCGATGGAGTAGCCGCCCTTCTGCTTAGTCATCTTCATGCAGGGCACGTCGGTGAGCCCGTCGCCCACATAGATCATGTTGGAGAAGGGCACGCGGCGCTTGTAGGCGGGGGTGAAGGCGTTGAGGTCGCGGTCGTTGGTCACGTCCAGTATGCCCTTGTTGATGCGGAACAGGTACTGGGTCTTGCTGGTGTAATTGACGGCGCTGGAGGCCCACACCGGGTGGTCGGATTCGTCGTAGCAGAAGGAGGCCGCGAAGATGGCCTTGAAGTGGCGTCCGATGGCGGAGCCGCGGATGATCTCCGTCAGCCCCGAGGAGATGATGTAGTGCTCCACCTGCACGCCGCACGCCTGCCCGATGCTATTGACCCGGTCAAACCAGCCCTCCACGCCGGGGAAGAATTCCACCGCCTCGCCCAGCTTCTGCATGGCCTCCCGGGTCAGCTCCAGCCGCCCCTTGGCCAGCTTCTGCATCAGGTACATGTAGGTCAGTATGCCGTCCATCTGGTGCTGGCGGGAGAACTCCGCGCACAGTCCCCAGAAGTCGTCCGGCTCCACGCCGATGCCCGGCATGAAGGAGTATTCCTCCATGTCCCGCGGGGAAAGCGTCTTGTCAAAGTCGTAAATCAGCGCGACGATCGGCAGTTTCATGTCGGGACCTCCTGCTTGAACGGGGGATGGTTTGGAATGCTTTATAATTGGGAATTGGGAATTTGGAATTGGGAATTAAAAACGGCTTGGATACGCAGGAGCGGCGATGCGCCGCCCGCCAGGAACTACGGATTGTTTCAGTATTGGCCGCCCCTGCAGAGCGCGCGGCAGCCGCTAACTTTAATTCCCAATTCCCAATTCAATAACTCCCTATCTGACCTTGTCCTGAGCCTTGCCATAAGAAGAGTGGAGAGCAAATAGCCGCAGCTGTTTGGCTCTCCACTTTCCACGCTCTGTATTACGCCAGATCCACCTCGTCGGAGCCGAGCTCGATGGCGGAGTCGGCGGTCTCCTCCGGGGCGAGGAGGTCGGCGGCGGTATCGCTGGCGGCGGTGCTGTCGGCGGCGGGCTGCGCCTGGGCCGCGGCGGCGGCGCCGGTGGCGGGCGCGTCGTCGGCGAACAGGCGGGTCTGGGTCTCGTTGTCGGCGATGCCGGTGGCCTCCAGGCCTACGGCGGCCTGGAACAGCTTGACGGCGGTCTGGGTCTTGGAGCCGAAGTTGCCGTCGCGGTCGTCGTTCAGGTAGCCCAGCTCATACAGCCGGTTTTGCAGATCCATGACCGCGTCGTTCTTGTCGCCCTTGGACAGGGTCTGGTAGGTCACCGCCGCGGGGGTGGGGGAGGGCGTGGGCTCCACGGCCACGGTGACCTGCTCGCCGTTGAGTATGGCGGTGAGGTCGGTGGCGGTGGTGGCGCTCTCCAGCTCGGCGATGGCGTTGTTGACGATGCTCCAGCGGGCCTGGGACGCCTCGGCGCTGTCGTTGCCGGAGGCGGCCTGTGTGGCGTCCGCCAGCACGGCGTTGCCGATGTTGTTCTGAATGGCCTGCAGCGCGGAGACGAACATCGGGTCGTTCTTGGCCGGCTCCGCGGGCAGCAGCGCGTCGATGGCCGCCTTGTCGTTGGTGACGCGATTGGCCAGGCTCAGCGAGCCGTCGGTGGCGTAGATGTTGGCCAGCTCGGCGATGTAGTCCTGCTGGGTGTGGGACTTGATCAGCTCAAGCCCGTCGAAGTACAGCGACTCGGAGACGCCCTCGATGGGCGCGCGGGAGGTGTTGGCCCGGATGCTGCGGAACCACAGCACGCCGCCCACGATCAGTGCCGCGGCCAGCACCATGATCAGGGCCACCTTCAGGATGTCCTTCAGGCCCAGGGTGCGCCCGTAGCGCATGTCGTCGAACTCCTCCTCGCCGATGCCGTCAAAGACCTCGCTCTGGTCCTCGTCCATGCCGGGGTTGTCCTGATAGAGGTCGTAGGCGGGCTGGTCCTCCGGGGTGGTGTAGACGTCCTCCTCCACCGGCAGCTCCGCGCCGCGGCGGCGTCTCGACGCCCGGCGGCTCTGGTTGGCCTCCAGCTTCTGGATGTAGTCCTCCACCCCCGCGCTGATGCCCGCGCGGCCGGTGGATTCGATGGGCCGGGTGTGGAGCTGGGAGGTGTCCATGTCCTCCATCTTGAGCTCCTCCTCCACGGCGTTGAGGGTGTCCTTGGCCTCCTCGGAGAGGTTCTCCACCAGGTTCTCGGCCTTCCCGGGCTTTTCCTCCTCCGCGCCGCTGACCGCGGCACGCATGTCGCGGCGCACGTCCTCCGGGGCGGAAGCGCCCTCGTAGACCGGGCGGTAGGTGGTGCGGGAATCCACCGCGCCGGCCTGCTGCTGGTTTTCGGACATGGTGGTGTAGGTGGTGCGGGTATAGGCCGCCGTCGCCTGCTTTATGGGCGCGTTGGGCAATATGTGCGGCTGCGCCGAGGTATAGGGCGTTCCCTCAAACCGGCTTTCCCCCACCGGATTGCCGCAATGCGGGCATTGCGCGTCTTCCATCGTCAGGGTCTTGCCGCATTTGGAACAAAACATAGCCTGGCCTCCGTTCCTGAATAGCATTATCAGACCATAGCCCGGCCTTCACCGGACTATCACAGTTTCCCATATTAATAGAACCATCCTATCATAATGATAGAATGGTTACTATCGTAAAGCAAGGTTAAAATTATGACATTACTTGGAAGATTTGGGGGGAGGGAGTAGGGAGTAGGGAGTAGGCAGTAGGGAGTAGGGGGAGTTACGGCACGGGCTAAGCCTTCTGATGAAAACGCCGCGTTTGCCGGGGGTTCTGAAGGATGCTCGACGCGCTTCATTCCATCAGAATGCCGTGCGTTTGCAGGGGGTTCTGAAGGATGCTTGCTTGACGTTCATCATTTCATCAGAATGCCGTGCGTTTGTCTGGGGTTCTGAAGGATGCTCGACGCGCTTCAATCCATCAGAACGCCGTGCGTCTGCCGTTCTCCCCCTACTCCCTACTCCCTACTCCCTACTCCCTTATTCCGTCCACACCGGCGGGTTACAGTCGGGGCAGGGGCTGAGGGCCTCGAGCATGGCCTCGCGGACGGTGAGGGCGCGGCCGTTGGACTGGGTGCCGCAGACCATCTGGGCGTGGTAGCGCTGGGCGTTGCGGAACACGGCGTAGACGGTGGTGTTGAGCACCTGCTCGCGCTCGGCCTCACGGGCGGCGTCCTTCTGGGCGTCGGACATGATGTCGGTCTCGTCGCCGCCGGCGGCCACCACCTGGGCCAGCTGCTCCTGATACAGCAGCTCCTCGATGTTGTACAGGGCGCTCAGGTTCTCCTCCGCCGGGGCCTGGGTGACCGCCACGGGGGCCGCGGGCTGGGGCATCTGGGCCGTCAGCTCCTGCCGGGGGGTCAGCAGCACGCCGAGCAGCATCATCTCGAGGGTGGCCAGCGCCGTGATGACCATGCGGCCCCGGGCCCGGAACGCGCCCTGCCGCCACAGCAGCAGCAGCCCCACCGGCGGGATGAGCGCCGTCAGCACGATGATCAGTATGCCCCGGCCCGACATGGGCCGCTGGCCCGAAGGTCTGCGCAGGTACTGTGTGGACGTCTTGTTCCGACCGTTCATGACTCTGTCCTCCGCCGTAAATGTTTCAACAGTATTTCAAATGTATTATAGTACGCGGAAGGGGTGGGTGTCAAGGGGATGCGCGTTTTCTTGACAGGGCGGCGGGGGGAGGGTATAGTAACGGAAAGAGGAGATGGGTGAATAATTGAGAATGGAAAATGGAGAATTGGTCGGCTGGCGGCTGACGGCGCGGCCGTTCCCCATTGCACAATGCCAAAGCAGTTACCGTTCAGCCGATGCGATAAATTGGGATTTGACGGGGAGAATTAGGAATGAGGAATTAGGAATTAGGAATGAGGAATGAATAGCGGCTGCCGCGCGCATTGCAGGGACGACCACCCGCTAAAATATCGTAACAATACGTACAGCCTGGCGGGCGGCGCATTGCCGCCACTACACAGCCAAGCTATTCCAATTCCTAATTCCTAATTCCCAATTCCTAATTCTCCCCGTCCAATCCCAATCTGAAGGATAAAAGGCAACGCCAAAATACGTCAGCATCATGACATTTCACACAACCCATCTTGACAGCCTCTGGGAAATATCTTATACTTATAAGGCTGTAATTTGGCATTGTTCGCCGTGAAGCGGCGAATGCGACATAATTTTTTGTAAGGAGTGTTCCAACATGTCTGTCCGTACCTATCAGCCCAAGAAGCGTCAGCGTTCCAAGGTCCACGGCTTCCGCGCCCGCATGAAGACCCGCGCCGGCCGCAACGTCCTGAAGGCCCGCCGTGCCCGCGGCCGCAAGGTCCTGTCCGCATAAGCCCGCCATGGAGGGGATGCGCGAAGGCGAAAGGCGCGACGAGCGCTTTCCGCGCCGGTACAGGCTGGGCAGCAACCGGAATTACCGGTATGTGTATCGCCGGGGGAAGTCCCACCCCTCCCGCAACCTGGTGTTGATCCATCTGAAGGGCCGCGACCTGAAGCTGGGCTTCTCGGTCTCGGGGAAGGTGGGCAACGCCGTCACGCGCAATCGCGTTCGCCGCTGGCTGCGCGAGGATGCGCGCCGCATGCGGCAGCGCCTCAAGTGCGGCAAGTACGTGCTCATCGCGAGGCCCGGCATCGCGGGCGTCAGTCACGAGGCGCTGACCCGGGAGCTGACCAGGCTCCTGTCCAAGGCCCGGCTGCTCCGGGAAGAGACCCAGGCCGAGGGGTGATCGCCATGCGCGATGTGCGCACCTGGCCCAAGCGCGCGCTACTGTGGGCCATCCGTTTCTACCGCGCCGCCATATCCCCCCATCACGCGCCCTGCTGCAGGTTCATACCCACCTGCTCGCAGTACGCGCTGGAGGCGGTGGAGAAATACGGCGCCGTGAAGGGCGGCTTTCTGGCCCTGAAACGGATATTGCGCTGCAATCCGCTCTGCAAGGGCGGCTACGATCCCGTACCCTGATGCGAAATCATGCTCCGCAGTTTATACGAATCCCAAGCTGAAAATCAACCATCCTGCGGCGTCCCTTTCGCCATGGCTGCTTTGTCAGCCCTTGACGTGCCGTGACGAAAAAACCGCTCGCAGGCTGGTTCACTTTTAGATAGGAATTTGTATCACCTGGCAGTAAGGTGCGGCGGGGCTTATTTTCGTATGCGCGGGGTCATTCGCGGGGAGAAGACCATCGACGACGGAGGTTAATCTGATGACCGGTTATTTCATGATGTTCCTGAACTGGATAAACGGCTGGGTGGGCAATTACGGCTGGTCCATCGTGGTGTTTACCCTGATCATTCGCCTGATCCTTCTGCCCCTGGACATCAAAAGCAAGAAGAGCATGCGGGCCATGCAGGCCATACAGCCCCAGATGGCGGCGCTGCAGGCCAAGTACGCCAACGACCGCGACAAGCTCAACCAGAAGATGAGCGAGCTGTACCGCAAGGAGCACGTCAGCCCCATGTCGGGCTGCCTGCCGATGCTGATACAGATGCCCATACTCTTCATCATGTTCGCCGCCATGCGCACGGTGGGCAACGAGCGCACCATCTCCATGATCCTGGGCATGAAGGAGACCGGCACGCTGGAGCCCGGGGTATTGCAGGGCTGGCTGTGGATCAAGAACGTGTTCCAGCCGGATTCCTTCTCCGCCACCATCCTGCCGCCCGTGGGCGATACGCTCAGGCTGATCCAGCCCTCCAACAGCTCAGCCATACTGACGGCTGAGAACATCGAAGCCGCCAAGGCCTTCCTGGCCTCCGACGCCTACAACGCCATCGCGGTGAACTACGCGCCGGCCAGCGCCTTCGTCATCACCCGGCTGAACCTGCTGTTCTTCCAGCCGGTCATCACCATGCCCACCTCCTTTGCCAACCTGATGCAGTATTCCAACGGCCTGTTCATCCTGCCGCTGCTGGCGGGCGCGAGCCAGTTCCTCATGACCCAGATCATGAACAACCAGCAGAAGAAGGAAAAGAAGGACGCCAACGCGGTCCAGACCGTGCAGCAGAAGCAGCAGGAGGACGCCGCCGCGGCCGCCAACGCCATGAACAGCCCCATGATGAAGTGGTTCTTCCCCCTGTTCTCCGTGTGGATCTGCGCCACCTCCAACGCGGCCTTCTCCATCTACTGGATGGCCGCCAACGTGATCCAGATCGTCCAGCAGCTGGCGGTGAACGCCTGGTTCGCCCAGCAGGACGCCAAGGCCGCGCGGCAGAAGGCGGAGAATGAATAAAAAGCATGAACACAGCGGATTTAGAGTCCGTGACGATAGTACAGTTCCGACCATTCTATAAGGAGGCCATTCGCCTTGAAATCTATTGAAGCCACCGGTAAAACGGTGAACGACGCGATCAAGAGCGGCCTGGAATCGCTGGGCGTGGATCGCGCCGACGTTGAGATCCAGGTGCTCGAAATGGGCAGCCTCGGCATCTTCGGCATGTTCGGCAAGCGGGCCAAGGTGCGCCTGACCGTGAAGGCCGACGATCCCTCCCTGGACATCGAGATGCCCGTGCTGTCGCTGGACGGCGGCGGCAAGCCCAGGGCCGAGAAGAAGAAGGCCGAGAAGCCCGCGCCCAGGCCCGCCGCGAAGGCCGAGCCTGCCCAGGAGCAGGAGACCCCCGCCGAGGCCGTCGAGGACGCCGCAGAGGGCGACGGCGAGGAAGCCCGTCCCCGCAAGCGCCGCAGCCGCAGCCGCCGCCGCAAGGGCGCCGGCGAGCGCGTCGAGACCGAGGAGACGCCCGTGGAGTCCGCCGAGGCCCCCGCGCCCATCGTCATCGAGCGCACGCCGTTCGAGGCCACCGCGGAGGAGCAGCTCACCGACACCGCCAAGGCCGCCCGATCCTTCCTGGCCGGACTCACCGACCGCATGGGCGTGCCCGTGACCATCGAGACCATGGAGACCGAGGAGCAGCTGCGCATGCAGATGTCCGGCGAGAACATGAGCCTGCTGATCGGCCGCCGGGGCGAGACCCTGGACGCCCTCCAGTACCTCACCAGCCTCACCGTCAACCGGGGCCGCGAGGATTACCTGCGCATCTCCATCGACACCGAGAACTACCGCGCCAAGCGCGAGGAGGCCCTCCGCAAGCTGGCCGTCCGCATGGCGGGGCGTGCCAAGAAGAGCGGCAAGCGCGTGTCTCTGGAGCCCATGAACCCCTACGAGCGCCGCATCCTCCACTCCGCCCTCCAGAATGACCCCGACGTCACCACCCACTCCGAGGGCGAGGAGCCCTATCGCCGGGTCATCATTACCCTGAATCACTGATACCGGTTAATACGCCCGTCAGCCGCCCCTGCGCGTCAGGGACGGCTGTTGTAGTCAGGCATTGGGCGTTGGCGAGGGTGCGACGCCCTGCCGAAAGCCCGATTTTCCGAAGGAGGCAGCATGAACACCATCCCCCTTCCCGATCCCGGCATACCCCATCCCGTGGCCCACGCGCCCTACATGACCCAGCTGAAGAGCGTCGTCACCCGGCCCAACATCATCGTCGGCGACTTCACCTACTACAGCGGCACGGACTTTGAGGCGCACGTCACCCACCACTATGACTTCCTGGGCGACAGGCTCATCATCGGCAAATTCTGCCAGATCGCCGCGGGCGTGGAATTCGTGATGAACGGGGCAAACCACCTGATGGACGCCGCCACCACCTACCCCTTCTACGTGATGGGCTGGGACATGGCTCCGCCGCCCCTGCAGCGCCTGCCGCTGAAGGGCGACACTGTGGTGGGCAGCGACGTGTGGATCGGCCAGAACGCCACCATCCTCCCCGGCGTGCATATCGGCGACGGAGCCATCATCGGCTTAAACAGCACGGTCGCCTCGGATATCCCCGCCTATGCCGTGGCCGTCGGGAATCCCGCCCGGGTGATCCGCATGCGCTTTGACGACGAACTGATCGCCCTGCTGGAGCGCCTGCGCTGGTGGGACAGGCCCATCGGGGAAATCAGCGCCCTGATCCCCATGCTGACCGATCCCGACCCGGATCATCTGCGGCGCGAAATCATCAAGCTATTGGAGAATTGACATGAGGTCATTTATGTATACCCTGAAGATCCCCACGGGCATGCACGCGCGGCACGCGGGCCTGTTCGTGAAGGCGGTCAACCAGTATGCGTCCCGGGTGAGCGTCACCTATGGCGACAAGACCGTGGACGGCCGCCGCCTGCTGGCCCTGATGAGCCTGGGCATCAAGCAGGAGGGCCTCATCCGCGTGGACGTGGAGGGCCCCGACGAGGACGTGGCCGCGGTGAAGCTCAAAGCCTATGTATGGGAGAATCTGTGATATGGAAGCGAACCATTTTGATCGCCCGCTGATCGTCTCGGCGGGCGTTGTATTGCGGGACGGGCGCGTGATGATCTGCCGCCGCAGTCCCGAGGTCCACAACGGCCTCAAATGGGAATTCCCCGGCGGCAAGCTGGAGCCCGGAGAGTCCCCCGAGGACGCCCTCAAAAGGGAGCTCAGGGAGGAGCTGGACATCGACGTCCGCGTGGACCGCATCTGCGACGCCGTGCTCTATCGCTATCCCGGCAAGGCCGTGCTGGTGCTGTTCTACCTCTGCGCCCTCGAGGACGGCGAGCCCCGTCCCGTGGAGTGCGACGCCGTCGCCTGGACCCTCCCCGAGGACCTGCCCGACTACGACTTCTCCGGCGCCGACGCCGAGTTCGTCAAACGCCTCCGCGAACGGCAGCAGCGGTTTGAATGCTGAAATGAAGTTTTACAGCCAAGAAGAAATCGGGGAGCAGGGGAGAACGTCGAGCATCCCCGGGGCACTCCCGGAAAACTCGACGTTTCCAATAGAAGCTGGCGGTTTCGCCGTAGCTCCCCCTGCTCCCTACTGCCTACTCCCTGAGCACAGCGTTATAGCAGCGCCTTCACGCAGGCCTCCACGTCCGCCATGTCGGCGGTGGGCTCAAAGCGGGCCACGACGTTGCCCTCGCGGTCGACGACGAACTTGGTGAAGTTCCACTTGATATCCGGCTTGCTGGCCCAGTCGGGGTCGGCCTCAGAGAACATCTTCTCCAGCAGCGCCTTGTACTGGTGCTCCTGGAAGCCCTCGAAGCCCTTCTGGGACTTGAGATAGGTGTAGAGCGGCAGCTCGTTCGCGCCGTTGACGTCGGCCTTCTTCATCTGGGGGAAGGTGGTGTTGTAGTGGACGGTGCAGAATTCGTGGATCTCGTCGTCCGTGCCGGGGGCCTGGCCGCCGAACTGGTTGCAGGGGATGTCCACGATCTCCAGCCCCTGGTCGTGATAGTCCTTATACAGCTGCTCGATGGGTGCGTACTGCGGGGTGAAGCCGCAGCCGGTGGCGGTGTTCACCACCAGAATGACCTTGCCCATGTAGTCCTTGAGGTTCAGTTCTCCGCCCTTGCCCGTCTTCAAAGTGTAATCGTAGATCATGTTCTCGTCCTCCCAATCTCGGTCGATGACTTGTCCAACAGGTATATCAACTGCATCCGCGCAAAGGGCGCCATCTTCTCCGCCACCATGACCATGCTCTCCTCCATGGGCATGGACCCCTCTGTGCTGGACCACGTCTACGTCGCGGGTGGCATCGGCTCCGGCATCAATATGCGCAACGCCGTCACCATCGGCATGCTGCCCGATATCGACCTGGACCACTTCTCCTATATCGGCAATTCCTCCCTCTCCGGGGCCTACGCCATGCTCACCTCTGACCAGGCCCGCCAGAAGGTGGACGAGCTCGCCACCACCATGACCTACCTCGAGCTCTCCACCGAGCCCGGCTACATGGACTCCTTCGTGGGCGCGTGCTTCCTGCCCCACACCGACGCGAACCTGTTCCCGAGCGTGGAGGTGTAAAGGCGATCATAGCGGAGAGACTTCCAGCTTATAATAGTGGAGAATTGTGACCATTCAGCAAATGCGACAAATCCAGGGAGTAGGGAGTAGGCAGTAGGGAGTAGGGGGAGTTACGGCACAGTCTTTGACTTCTATAGAAACCTCGCGTTTTCGGTGGGCTCCGGGGATGCTTGACGTTCTTCATTCCTTTAGAACGCCGTTCATCTGCCGTTCTCCCCTACTCCCTACTCCCTACTGCCTACTCCCTAAATCCCAATTTACGGATAGAGCAAAGAGTGAATGGTACCCTACAGGGTGCATGGCAATATTAAGAATTCCTGACCTGCATTGACAAATCCCACCCTGTGGCTTATAATTTACCCAACTAAAGTATCAAATCCCGGAGGGACGATCCCGTGAACATCGCAGTGGGTACGGCATACAGCTTTTACTTTTATTACTTTATCGGCTTTTGCGGATAAAGAGCTTTGCTGTACCACGGATTTCAAGTCGGGGACTTGTAAAACGGCCTTGCAGTAAAACTCGCTGCGGGGCCGTTGATTTTTTCCGGGAGGGAAAGGGGCAGGGGCATGATCATATTGCTCAAGGACAACGTAAACGAAAAGCAGGTGGCGAATCTGACCAACTGGCTGGAGCGCTCGGGCTTTCAGCTGCACTTCTCCAAGGGCGCGCACCAGACCATCATCGGCCTGATCGGCGATACCAGCCGGGTGGACATCGATCTGATCAGCTCGCTGGACATCGTGGACCGGGTGCAGCGCATCCAGGAGCCCTTTAAGTCCGCCAACCGCAAGTTCCACGCCGACGATTCCGTCGTCGACGTGGGCGGCGTGAAGATCGGCGGCGGGCACTTCCAGCTGATCGCGGGGCCGTGCTCGGTGGAGACCCGGGAGCAGATCATCGAGGTGGCGAAGGACGTGAAGGCCAGCGGCGCGGGGATGCTGCGCGGCGGCGCGTTCAAGCCCCGCACCTCGCCCTACGCCTTCCAGGGCCTCCACGAGAAGGGGCTGGAGCTGCTGAAGGAGGCCAAGGCCGTCACCGGGCTGCCCATCGTGACGGAGATCATGGAGGCGGCGCACCTGCCGCTGTTCGAGGACGTGGACGTGATCCAGGTGGGCGCGCGGAACATGCAGAACTTTGAGCTGCTCAAGGAGCTGGGACAGACCCGCAAGCCCATCCTCATCAAGCGCGGCCTGGCCAACACCTTAGAGGAGCTGCTGATGAGCGCGGAGTACGTCATGGCGGGGGGCAACGAGAACGTCATTCTCTGCGAGCGCGGCATCCGCACCTTCGAGACCTACACCCGCAACACACTGGACCTGTCGGCGGTGCCGGTGCTTCGCAAGCTCACCCACCTGCCCATCGTGGTGGACCCCAGCCACGGTACCGGCCACGCGGACCTGGTGCCCGCCATGGCCCTGGCCGCCACCGTGGCCGGGGCGGACGGCCTCATCATCGAGGTCCACAACGACCCGCCCCACGCCCTCTGCGACGGCAAGCAGTCCCTCACCCCCGAACAGTTTGACGACCTGGCAAAGAAGATCCGGGCAGTCAGACCCTATGCGGCCCGGTAGGCAGGGAGTAGGGAGTAGGGAGTAGGCAGTAGGGAGTAGGCAGTAGGGAGTAGGGAGGCTGCGGCAAGCCTTTGCCCTCTGTTGAAAGCGTGGCATCTTCCAATGGTTCCAGGGGATATTTGAAGTTGTTCATTTCTTTGGAACGCCGTTCGTTTGCCGTTCTCATCTAATCCCTAATCCCTATAGCAATCTTCAAAAATCTCACCAACACGAGCAAGAGTGAAACCAATGCAGACAATCAGAAGGAGTGACCATCCCAAGGGCCTTGGAAACGGAA
>Ga0256404_1008985_pt1 | contig 14600 bp, 13 predicted proteins | sample RumenRJG_01DNA_FD_185990 | JGI IMG/M metagenome (GOLD analysis project Ga0256404, IMG submission 185990) | Bovine rumen microbial communities from Lethbridge, Alberta, Canada - RJG_01 | ecosystem: Host-associated > Mammals > Digestive system > Stomach > Rumen | place: Canada: Alberta | collected...
TCCACCTAATAACGCATATCAAAAGCTTTAGAGTCCCTAAAGTAGCATTCTTATGCCTAAATTTACCAATTTCAGCTCAAAATGAGCTGATAATGAGTCTTTGCTGTCTCAAAATCATCAATTTTTTTAAGATCGACTCAATTACGCTTGGTAACGAGGTTTTTGAAGTTTAATTTATAGAACTCCCCTTAAATAATTAAGTAGCTCACTTAAATTTACCACTAATTTAAGAGCGATTGCCTCTCTTGCCTGGGTAATAGGACCACCTATTTCCTTCTTTTTAGCAATGTCGGTTTCTTATCAAGCATTATTTATCATCGATGGCTCTTTGTATTTGATAATTGCGGTTTTAGGTCAGTTACTACCAAAGCTTGAGCATGAAACTAAGCAAGATACTGAAGAGAAAGGTTACATTTTTAAAAATAAGAGCGTGATCTTCTTGTTTATTTGTATCATGCTCACAGGTATTTCCTTTACTGGTTACAACACTACCATGCCTTTATATGTGATTAACCAGATGGGATTATCTGAAAAGCTTCCAGGCTACCTCTTTGCAATAGCTGCTTTTCTTGAGATGCCATTGATGATGTGCACAGCTTATTTTGCCAAGAAAATTAACCTTAAGTTAATCATCTCGGTTGGTATTGTAGGTCTAATTGTCTTCCACATTATTTACGGGCACATAACTACGCCATATCAGTTTATGGTACTGCAATTTCTGCCAGCCTTATATATTGCATCAGTGCATGCCATGGGTATGGTGTATTTCCAAGAGTTACTACCTAAAATTCCAGGTCAAGCTACTTCTTTGTTCTTAAATGCTTTTATGATGGGACAAATCTTAGGTGGGCTTTTATTATCCATTGCTAGAGATGGAGACTTTAGTCCGGTGTTTACAGCAAGTGCCGTGATAGCTTTAATTGGTTTAGTATTCTTAATCGCGGTTAAAAAAACAGAACAAATAAGATAGCAAATCAAAGCCTTTAAGTAAAAGCTCTGAAGTTAGTGCAATTTCAGAGCTTTTTTTTGCAATTATTTGTATTATCCTTTTTGAAATACACCTAAAAAGCGTAAAATGCACCATATCAGACAATGTAAAAAATAATAATCAAACCGACTATGAAAGATTATCGTTATATCTACATAATTATGGCGCTTTTGATCCCAACTGCCGCCTCTGTAGTAACCCCAATTATGGCTTTGTACTTAACGGATAAGATCCATTTAAGTACCTCTCTTATCTCGCTTTACTATGTTCTCTTGCCTATTTTTATGGTGATAACAACCCAAATTGCCGGCAAGATCTCTGACATGGGATTTAATCGCGCTCGAATTATTGCAATCTCTGCAACTTTTGGTGTGATAGCTAATTCATTCTTCTACTTTATACCTAGTGTGCTTTTGTTATTCTTTGTAGTTGTGCCATGCTTTTCTTTAGCTCAAGTAGGTTATTCACAAATCTTTGCCTCAGCTCGTGAATACGGCATAAAAAACTTAAAAAGCTCAATTAACTTTACTACTACTTTAAGAGCCTTAGCCTCATTATCTTGGGTTATGGGACCACCACTTGCCTACTTTCTTGTGGTTAATATTTCCTTTGAGTCATTATTTTTCTGCTGTGGCGTGCTGTATTTATTAGCTGCTTTGATGAGCTATTTAATGCCTAATGTCGAAAAGGAAGTTAAAAATACTGAAAGTCAAAAAGGCGAGATCTTACATAACAAGAGCGTGATCTTTTTATTTATATCGGTAATGGTAATGTTCATTGCCTTTACAGGTTACGCTGCAACCATTCCTTTATACATTACTCATGAGTTAAATCTTCCAGAGCAATTGCCAGGATACATATACTCAATTGCTGCTTTTCTTGAAATTCCTATCATGTTTTTAGCAGCTAGAATGTCTAAAAGAATTGGCCTTAAAAAGATCATGGTAGCAGGCGGCATCACTTTACTTATCTTTATGATTATTCTGCCACTTACTACAAAACCAATCGTCTTTATGTTTATTGCCTTCTTACCAGCATTTTTTATCGCAACCGTAAATGCCATGGGTATGGTCTATTTCCAAGAATTACTACCTAATATTCCAGGACAGGCAACATCTCTATTTTTAAATGCTTGTGTATGTGGACAGGTAGTAGGCGGTGCGTTAATTGGCATTGCAGATAACAACCATTACTCACCTATTTATATGGTAGATGCAGTGCTTGCTGCAATTGGATTGTTATTCTTGATAGTGGTTAAGAAACCAAAAGAGATAAGGTAAGATCAATAATGGGCCACAAGGCCCATTGAAAATTGTAAGTTATTTATGCAAAGCCCACCAATAGAAATATATTATTCCGCCTAAAAAGAATAACATTGCACAAATAATTGCGAAAAATAATCCCCAAGGCATACTTCTACTTCTCAGTTAAAGCTTGTGTATAGCGTACCAACAAAAAAAAGTAACTATCGCTGTAAAAACAACAATTGAGCTAATTAAAATAAAGGCCAATGTACCAAACATATTACTTATGAATTACCCACCAAAAAAAGAAACAGCCACCAAAAGTAACAAATAACATAGCAGAAACTAACAAGATACATATAGATAGAGGCATGTTATTCTTTCTCCATTAATAATTCAAACTTTGCAAAAGCCCAAAAGTCAGTGTAGATCAAACAAAAAAATCCTAAGCAATTACAAACAACACTTGTCCATATTACTATTTGAATATTTCCGACAAAACTTCATCCATTTATAAGAAAGAATGTTGACCAAAAAGCAATTTGTGCTCCTAAAAATGTCACCATTAAAATTAGCAATTTTTCAGCTAGATCAGAAAGTTTTTTATAAAAACCAGGGCTTCTCAACTTGTATTCCTTAATCAAATTATAGTTAATTTTTTCAAATTTATGGCTATCACATCATGCGAAATTCTTTCAAAAAATGCTCTTATGATACTGTTTTATTATATATACTAACGTTTTTACATATTTTAATAATTATTAAAAGTACAATTTTTGAAATTTTGATCGTTTAATACTTCAAAATTAACTTCTCTTTTACAAAACTCTTCTCTTATCTTCACACACCAACTTCACAATGAACTTGAAAACAAGATTTATTATGGAGTTTAAAGATGGAAACTCAGATCAATACAAGTAGAAGAAACTTTTTAAAATTTACAGCAACTGCTCTTACTGCTTTGTCTGTAACTAACTTTGCATCAACAGCTATTGCTAAAGAATTCAATAACCACAAGATAGATTTAAGAAATCTTCCAAGCGATCCTTATAAAACGGTCAAAGACAGTAAGCTAGTACAAGGAGCTTGGGACTACCTATTACACGAGATCAACGCTTTAGAGAATTCAACTTTAAGAACCAAGATCTTAAATATCTATCAAGAAACCTATCCAACTTTTATGAACAACTACCAGTCTAAAGATGAAGTAGCTAAGGTTTATCAAGAGCTTTTAGATAATGGTCTAGTTGATCCAAAGGTTACAACTGCAAAGACTTTATTTCCTCCTATCAAAGGTGTGGGTGTTGAGCCTCAGCTATTTATGACAGCACCAGGTTCAGGTTATAAATCACACCATGCTTACCCTGGTGGTTTAGTCACACATACAGCTGTAAACGTACAAATTACCAAAGCAATCTTACGTTCTTATCAAGAAGTAATGGGTTATAAAAAGGATTGGGATATTGCAATTGCAGCTCAACTCCTACACGATTTAGCTAAGCCTTATGTATTCCAATGGAATGAAGATGGTTCATGCTTGCAAGAGTATCAAATTGCAGGTACTGGCGCTCACCACATCTTCTCAATTGCTGAGTCTGTTACTCGAGGCATTCCTGCTAACGTCGTAGTTGCTCAAGCCTGCGCACACAACCATCCAGGAAGTGAGGCTGATGAAATTCAAGTTGTAAATTGGATTAAGGCTGCCTGCATCATTGCTAAGCGTGATCCTATTGCTTTAGGCTTACTTGAAAAAGATGGAAAACACATTCCAACACCTCACAAGCAGGCAGGATATATCGTACATCTAGGTGATCATGACTTCGTTCTAAGCTCACCTGCTTGCCAAAACTCTGTTGTTGTTTTAAAGAATGTTGCAAAGAACAAACTCAAGTTTAGCGATGCTGATTTAAATGGTGCTAAGTTTAATTACTTACGTAATTACGTAGGCGCTCATTACAGCTACATGCATATGCATGATGAGCTATCTAATGGCAATCCAGAAGAGATTGTTTATCAAATCTTAAAAGAACTATTTAACATCTAAGAGGAAATCATGGGTACTTTATCTTTATGGCATTGGTTAATTGTTTTAGTAGTCATTGCTTTAGTTTTTGGTACAGGCAAAATCAAAAATCTTGGTAAAGATTTAGGTCTTGCTATCAAAGGCTTTAAAGATGGTATGACAGGTGATGAGAACATTGATGACTCAGAGCTTGCACTTGGCAAAAACCAAAAGCACGCAGTCAAGTAGTAAGGCCATGTTTGGTTTTTCCATTCCTGAGCTCCTGGTGATTGTAACTGTAGGACTAGTAGTACTTGGACCTAAACAGAGCCTGGAGCTTAGTTTAAATATTGCAAAAGCTTTTAACAAAATTAAAAGTGAAATTAAATCTGTACAAGATAATATCAAAGCACAGATTAACGAATGCGATTTAAAAGACAGTGTGCAACAAGTGAGTCAGGATGTACGTCAAAAATTAAATAACGTCATTCTTGATAATCAAAGTAAGCAAATAACCTTAAATATTACTCAAGATATTGACAGTAAACCGCACACTGAATCTAGCATGAATTGCAATATAGAAGAGCTTGAAGCAAAGCTTAATGCTATTGAAAAACAAATAGAAACACTTAAAGCCCATGGCACTTGTCGATAATCTTTATGCCTTAAGAAAATTCATTTTAAGAAGTTTTTTAGGCATTGTCATAGCAACGGTTGCACTCATGCCTTTGATGCAACCTATTTTCAATTACGCACTTTTTCCTTTAACTAGCGTACTTAATGATCACGAGCTTATCGCAGTATCGGTGATCTCTCCTGTACTCACCCCGCTTAAAGTGGTACTATTTTGCGCCTTTGTAGTTAGTATGCCTCATACCTTATTGCAGTTTTGGAATTTTATAGCCCCCGCTTTATACAAAAGAGAAAAACGTAAGGCTTTAGGATTTATCTTAAGCTCTATGTTGATGTTTGTTCTTGGCGTTGCCTATTGCTACGAAGTTGTGTTTAACTTCTTATTTAACTTTATTATCAAGTTTGCCCCAGAGAGCATCAGCGTAAGTCCTGATATAGACGAGTATTTAAGCTTTGTTCTACATATGTTTACTGCTTTTGGACTTGCCTTTGAAACACCAATTTTAGTTTTGATGTTGAATCTTACAGGTATGGTAAGCCTTAACAAGCTAAAGCATTTAAGACGTTACATTGTAGTAATTGCCTTTGTGATTGCAGCAATTTTAACTCCTCCAGATATCACCTCACAGCTGCTTTTAGCTCTACCTTTAATTGCTTTATATGAACTAGGCCTCCTGCTTTGTTCAATTGTAAGCAAAATTAACAGCAAAGAAGTTGCTACCATAAGTTAACCAAGTCTAATTATTCTTTTCTTTTAGATCTTGCTTAATGATTTAGCTCTGAAGTTGTGACATAATCAAGTCATATTTAAAACTGTAGGTGTCATGATGTATCTAAATCCAGACAATCAGCTTTTTCTTGAAGAAATTGAAAGCCATATTGGTTTTGTTGATAAAAGTGGAATTATTGCAACCTTTAACCAATATCTAAACACAAGAGAAAGATACGTTTGTGTCTCAAGACCAAGGCGTTTTGGTAAAACCATCATGACCAAAATGTTAGTGGCATACTACTCTTGTGGTTGCAACTCTTATGATTTGTTTAAAGATCTAGATATTGCAAAAGCTCCTAGTTTTAAAGAACACTTAAATCAGTACAATGTCATCAGTATTGATACCCAATCTTTAATTTCCAAAAATTCAAAAGGAATAAAAGATCTTGCAAATTACATTCAAAAATCAATTATCAATGAATTTGTTGAACAATTTCCAAATGTAGTTAGTGCTAAATGCAGTTTGCTAGAGGCGATGGAGGAAGTGGTAAAGCATACTAATCGTCGCTTTATAATTATTGTCGATGAATATGATTGTGTCTTTAGAGATTATGATGAGACAGAAAAACAAAGCAAACTTGATTATGTAGCTCTTTTAAAAGCAATTTTTAAAGGTCAAAGTTCAGACAATTTAATTGCATTAGGTTATATAACTGGCATTTTACCAATCGTTAAGCAAGACTCACAATCGGCTTTAAACAATTTCACAGAATACACCATCGTAAGTCCTAAAGGTCTGTCTAAGTACTTTGGATTTACAGCAGATGAAGTGCAAAGGCTTTGTCAAAAATTTAATGTAGATTTTGAAAAAGCAAAACTCTACTACGATGGTTACAAACTTGAGGGCACTGAACTTTATAATCCATTTTCAATAGACAAACTGCTCCTCTCACAAGGAGATTTTCAAGATTATTGGTGCTCTACAAGCAGTTTCCAAATGGTTAAACCTTACATTTGCATGAACTTTAAAGGGCTTAAAGAAGACATTTTAAAACTTGCAAACGGAGAGACTATTATCGGCATTGATACAACTTCATTTGCTAATGATTTTGATGGAAACTCTTTTAATTCAAAAGACGCTGTCATTACCTATTTAATTCATTTAGGTTTCTTAGCTTACGATACTAAAACTAAGAAGACTTATGTTCCAAATGAAGAGACGCGACGCTATCTTTTAAATGCCATTTCTCAAAGTGATTTTAAAGAGTACGCTTACGAACTAGAGTTTTCAAAAGATGTTTTAAGTGCGGTCATCAATGATCAAGACTGCCAAAAAGTTGCTTTAGCTATCGAAAAAGAACATGACAAACTTACATCAATTTTAAACTACAATCGTGAAGACTCATTGTCATATGTGGTGTACGCAGCTTTTAGTGCTGCAAGTCAGTATTACTACAAGCCAATTCGAGAGCTACCTACATGTCGAGGCTTTGCAGATTTAGTATATCTTCCTAAAACTGAATTTATCGACTCATATCCAGCCTTAGTCATTGAGCTTAAGTGGAATAAAACAGCAAAAAGTGCAATTGAACAGATCAAAGAAAAGCAATACTTCAAGACTGTTGAGAACTACACAGGAGATATTTTGCTAGTTGGAATCAACTATGACAAGGACACCAAAAAGCATAGCTGTGAGATTGAGAGCTTTTGCAATGACAAATAAGCCATCTCTTAATTTTGAAATGGCTTATATGAAGATCTACTAATTAAGCTTTGTTTTAAACTCATCACTTACTTCAATTGAGTCAATCTCAACTACATACATGGTATGATAATCTTTAGCTTCATACCATCTTGTATCTGACTCTTTATCAATAAAGCACTCTTCTTTCATCTCTTGAGCGTAAAGCTTTTTGCACTTTAACACTACATCAGATTCTTCAAAATAAGCATACTTATCATCAGATACGACAGTAACTCCTGATGTTTTGATCTTATCTTCATTAAAGCCAGAGGCTGTACCAAAGTAGTTAGAAGTCTTGCGCATAGCATTTGAAAGAACTTGCAAGGTTAGATAATCAGTTTTATCTACTAAGGTTTTAGTAAAGCGTTTTGGTCTAATAAAGATGTAAGCAACAGTCTTGCCCCACATAATACCGATACCACCCCAGCTTGCAGTCATAGTGTTGACCTTATCACCTAATTTACAGGTGATCTGCATCCAGTCTTTGCCAATTAACTTAAATGCGCTGTAGTTAAAATCATCAGCCTTAATTTTTGTAAAGTTTTTGCTCATTTGCTACCTCAAAAATTTTCAAATTAGCACTTACAAAAAGATAATCTTTTGTAAAAAGCTTTTCTTTGCATTTTATACTATTTTTGCAAAACTGTCTTTTGCAAAATACATAGTTTTTGTAAAAGTTTCTAGATACAATTTTATTGCATTTTTAAATATTTTTGAAATTTAATTTCCTTATATTTTAATAAGTTAATCAATTTTATCACTAAACATTGTAAATACTAATTGAATTACATTTTGCAAGTGTTAAGATAGACAGCACTTAACAAAGTTGCAAAAATAATTCTTTTGCAATTTTAGTTAAAAACAATTTTTTGAATTTGGTTTTAACTACTCTTAAATATAAGGTTAAAAAAGGCAAAAATATGGCAGATAATAACAAGGTCATTATTTTTGATACAACATTGCGCGATGGCGAACAAGCCTTGCAGCAATCACTATCAGCAAAGCAAAAGATCCAAATCGCTCTATGCTTAGAGCAGTTAGGTGTAGATGTAATCGAAGCAGGTTTCCCTATTTCATCTCCAGGTGACTTACAGTCAGTTCGTGAGATTGCCCTTGCTTTAAAGACTGCAACAGCTTGCGGTCTATCTCGCGCTCTAGAAAAAGATATTGATGCTTGTTATGAAGCTTTCAAAGGTGTTGATCACTATCGTATTCATACCTTTATTGCAACCTCTGACATTCACGTCCACGATAAGCTAAAAAAGAGCTTTGACGATATCGTAGCCATGGCAGAGCACGCTGTAAAACACGCACGTAACTATACAGACGATGTTGAGTTCTCATGTGAGGACGCAGGTCGTACCCCAATTGATCATCTATGTCGTATGGTTGAAGCTGCAATTAAAGCAGGTGCTACTACTGTTAACATTCCTGATACTGTAGGCTATACCCTACCTTATGAGTTTGGTGGCATCATCAAGACTTTATTTAACCGTGTACCTAACATTGATAAGGCTGTAATTTCAGTGCACTGCCACAATGACTTAGGCATGGCTACAGCAAACTCACTATCTGCAGTTATGGAAGGTGCTCGCCAAATTGAGTGTACTGTAAATGGCTTAGGTGAAAGAGCTGGTAATACTTCACTTGAAGAAGTTGTTATGGCTATGAAGCTACGTAAAGAGTACATGAAGGGTGTTTATACTGGCATTGTTTCAGAGAACATCGCTCGTGCATCTCAAGTTGTATCTGGTATTACTAATGAGCCAGTACCTAGCCACAAGGCAATTGTAGGTTCTAACGCTTTTGCTCACAGCTCAGGTATTCACCAAGATGGTGTGCTAAAGAATAAGAGCACTTACGAAATTCTAACTCCTCAAAGCGTTGGCTTTAAGGAAAACAATATGCATATGACCGCTCGTTCTGGCCGTCATATGATTAAAGCTGTTTTAGAGAAATTAGGCTATCGCGAAGGTTCATACGATCTAGACGATGTTTACGCCCGTTTCTTAAAGCTAGCTGATAGAAAGGGCCAAGTATTTGACTACGATCTAGAGGCTTTACTATTCTTATCTCATGAGCAAGAAGTTGACACTCAATTTGAGTTAGATAGCTTAAATGTAATGTCAGGTGGTAAGAACATTATTCCAACTGCTTCAGTTCGCCTAAAGATTGGTAAGAGAACTCGTACTGAGTCAGGTACTGGTAATGGCCCTGTTGATGCAGTATTTAACTGTATCGTTCGTCTAACTGGTATTAAGCTAAAGCTAGATAGCTTTGTAATTTCAGCAAAGGGCTCTGGCATGAACGCACAAGGCCAAGTTGATGTTGATGTTGTATCAGAAGATCGCCACTTCCACGGAAAAGGCTTATCAACTGATGTTATCGAAGCTTCTGCACTTGCCCTAATTTCAGCATGCAACAGTATTTACAGAGCACAGATTATTAAAGAAGAAAAGGAGAATAAATAAGATGGCTAACAACTACAAGATTGCAGTTCTTGCAGGTGACGGTATTGGTCCTGAGGTTATGGAGCAGGCTCTAAAGGTATTAGACGCTGTTCAAAAGAAGTTTGGTTTTACTTTAGAGTACAAAAAAGAGCTTGTAGGCGGTTGCGCTATTGATGCTTGCGGTACTCCACTACCTGAGCAGACCATGAATTCATGCAAGTGGGCAGATGCTATTTTATTTGGCTCTGTAGGTGGTCCTAAGTGGAATCACTTACCTACTAAGAATCGTCCTGAGGCAGGTGCTTTATTACCACTACGTAAAGAGTTTAAGTTATTCTGTAACTTCCGCCCAGCTAAGATTTATCAAGGTCTAGGTGCTTTATCTCCATTACGTGCTGATATTGCTATGCGTGGCTTTGACATGTTATGTGTACGTGAGCTAACTGGTGGTATCTACTTTGGTCAACCAAAAGGCCGTGAAGGTACAGGTCCTGAAGAGAAGGCATATGATACTGAGATTTATCACCGTTTTGAAATCGAGCGTATTGCAAAGATAGCTTTTGAAGCAGCAATGCTACGTAACAAGAAAGTTACCTCTGTTGATAAGTCAAACGTTCTACAGTCATCAGTACTATGGCGTGAGGTTGTAACTGAGGTTGCAAAACAGTACCCTGAAGTTGAACTTGAGCACATCTATGTTGATAACGCTACTATGCAGTTAGTTAAGAACCCTGCTCAATTTGACGTAATGCTATGCTCAAATATGTTTGGTGACATTCTATCTGATGAGTGCGCAATGATCACAGGCTCTATGGGTATGTTACCTTCTGCATCATTAGGCGAAGGTGGCTTTGGTCTATATGAGCCAGCAGGTGGTTCAGCACCTGATATTGCAGGTAAGAACATTGCAAACCCAATTGCTCAAATTCTATCAGCAGCTTTAATGCTACGTTACTCTCTAAAAGAGCACGCTGCAGCTAAGGCAATTGAAGATGCAGTAGCAACTGCTCTAAAAGATGGTTTCTTAACCTCAGATCTAATGGAAAGCGGTGCTTCACCTCGTCCTGCTCTATCAACATCAGAGATGGGCGATAAGATTGCATCTTTAATCTAAGGTATACAACAAAGAACACATAGGTTTAAAAATGGGTAAGACTCTTTATCAAAAAGTTTACGACAGCCACATTGTTTTCCAGCAAGAAGGCGAGTTGCCAACTTTATTCATCGACCGTCAATTAGTGCATGAGGTAACCTCACCTCAAGCTTTTGCTGGTATTGAACTTGCAGGTCGTAAGCTACACCGTCCTGATTTGCACTTAGCAACCATGGATCATGATATTTCAACTAAGTCTCAGACTATTGAAGCATGCTCTCCTATGGCTCAAGAGCAGATCAAGGCTTTAATGTCTAACACCAAGAAATTTGGCGTTAAGTTCTTTGGCTTTGGTGAGGAAAACCAAGGTGTAGTACACATCATCGGACCACAAACAGGCTTTACCTTACCAGGTACTACCTTAGTATGTGGCGACTCACATACAGCAACTCATGGTGCTTTTGGTGCGCTTGCTTTTGGTATCGGTACCTCAGAAGTTGAGCACGTTATGGCAACTCAGACTCTAAAGCAGGGCCGTTTAAAGACCATGAAGATTGAGTGCACTGGTTTACTTCCAAAAGGCTGCTACGCTAAAGACTTAATTCTAGCTATCATTGCTAAGCTTACTACCGCAGGTGGTACCGGTTACGCTGTTGAGTTCTGTGGTGAGGCTGTACGCGCTTTATCTATGGAAGGCCGTATGACCTTATCTAACATGGCTATCGAGTTTGGCGCAAAGGCTGGTATGATTGCTCCAGATGAGACAACCTTTGAGTACTTAAAAGGACGTCTATACACTCCTAAGGGTAAAGACTTTGATGATGCTGTTGAGTATTGGAAGACTCTCAAGTCAGATGACGATGCAGTATTTGATAAGGTTGTAACCTTAGATGCTTCAAAACTTGAGCCATTTGTAACTTGGGGTACTAACCCAGGTCAAGGTGCACCTGTTACTGCTACTGTCCCATCTCCTGCTGATTACTCTGATCCAATCGTATCAAAGTCATGCAAAGATGCTTTAGAGTACATTGGTCTTAACAGTGGTGATAAGTTAATTGGAACTCCTGTTGACTACGTATTCATCGGTTCTTGCACTAATGGTCGTATTGAAGACTTTAGAGCAGCAGCCGCTGTACTAAAGGGCCACAAGATTGCTTCTAACATTCAACTTGCTATTGCAGTACCTGGTTCTGGCTGGGTTAAGAAGCAAGCTGAGGCTGAAGGCTTAGATAAGATCTTTATTGAGGCAGGTTTTGAATGGCGTCAGCCAGGTTGCTCAATGTGTCTTGCTATGAATGATGATAAGGCACCTGAGGGTATCCGTGTAGCATCAACTTCAAACCGTAACTTCGTAGGTCGTCAAGGTAAAGGCTCACGTACTCACTTAATGAGCCCTGCAACCGCTGCAGCATGTGCAATTAAAGGCGCAATTGCTGATGTAAGAGAGTTTTTATAGGAGTCTATGATGCAGAAATTTACCGTTCACACTGGTGTTGCTGTACCACTAGATTCAGCTAACATCGATACTGATCAGATCATCCCAAAGCAGTTCTTATTAGCTGTTGATAGAAATGGTTTCGGTGCTCACCTATTCCATGATTGGAGATATTTAGATGATGCTGAGACTAAGCCAAATCCTGACTTTAATTTAAATAAGCCAGAGTACAAAGGTGCAACTATTCTAGTTGCTCGTGATAACTTTGGTAACGGCTCATCACGTGAGCACGCACCATGGGCTTTAATGGGCTTTGGTTTTAGAGCTGTAATTGCTCCATCTTTTGCAGATATCTTCTACAACAACTCATTAGGTAATGGTTTATTACCTATTAAGCTAAGTGCTGAAGATGTTGATAAGATCTTTAAAGTACTAGAGAGCAAGCCAGGCACTCAAATCACTATTGATTTAGAGAAGAAGACTGTGGATTGTGCTGATCTTCACTTTGAGTTTGACCTAGATCCATTCCGTCGTCACTGCTTGTTAGAGGGCTTAGATGCTATTTCTCTAACCATGCAGCATCAAGATGAGATTGCAAAGTACGAACAGACTATGCCATCTTGGAGAGCACACGGTACTAACTAATTTTTAAATGCAAAATTAGTCAATTACAAAAGGCGCTATATCGTAAGGTATAGCGTTTTTTTTGTCTCATTGGTGTCAAATTTTAAATCAAAAGTTTGTTCTTTATTATGGCAAGTCTTACGATGTGCGCGTTGAAATTTTTAAGGACAAAAAAATGAAAAAAACAGGCTCTTCGTGGATAACAATGGGTAAAAATACAAAGTAAAACCAAGTTAGAGCCTTGATCTATGCTACTTTGATACCCACTCCACCTCTGTTGGGAAGTGGAATAAAAATATTTGAGCATCCAAGCATGATTAAATCAATCATACTTTCGATGTTTCTAAAGCCATAGGCTTTACGTATAAACAACTTAATTTTGTTGTTATAAGACTCGACTCTAGCATTCTTAAAGTAAGTCCTTATTTCAACCTTTCTACAAGCCTTTATGTAACTTCTTAATTTAAAGGAATTTTCTATACATCAAGGCTTTTTTCATACTTCAATCTATATGCACCTTAATTAGGCAATACAGCTATCTTGGCTTATATTCGTGCTTTATCAATGAATTGTCTGTATAATCGCCCCATTATTTTTATAATAAACAACATTGGATTAAAAATGTCAGACTCTATTGACCCTCAAAAAGAAAATCGTTTGATGGCTCTTATCAATAAGGTGCCATTCATTCTTCAAGTCGTAAGTGGTATGGTGTTAGGTGTAATTTTCGCCATAATTTTACCTAATGGCCAACCTGTAATTACCATGCTAGGCGATCTATTCGTTGATGCATTAAAGGCAATTGCACCTTTCTTAGTTTTAGCCTTAGTAATGTCATCAATTGCCTTGCAGAAAAAAGGCATTGATGCAAAAGTAAAACCAATTATTTTACTTTTCGTTGTCTCAATGCTTGGTGCGACCTTTGTTTCTTTGATCTTAACCGACATCTTCCCAAGTACTTTTGCAGTGCTTGCTGTTGACATCCTCCCCTTGCTAAAGCAAGGGGATTCCTACCGCCCCATATAGTTTCCTATATGGGGATTCGACGGGTTCGCGTTGCCGACTACTTCGAAGCTTTCGCTTCTTGTTTGTTCGCTAGGCGCGCTATCCAGGCATGCCCTGCCTGTGCAATATTAACACTTGCGTTTTCGTCTGCATTATCTTCGTAGCCACACTTAACGCATTTAAAGTTAGCTTGAGTCTTACGGTTATCCTTACTGATATGACCACAGCAAGAACACTTTTGACTAGTATGTTTTGGTGATACCTTTTTAAAGACACCACCTTTGTTTTCAAGCTTGTACTCTAAGCATTTAAAGAATAAGGCCCAGCCTTCACTTAAGATAGCTCTGTTTAGACCTGATTTTTGTTTTACATTCTTACCAGGCTCTTCAACAGTTCCTTTAGCTGATTTAGTCATATTTGTGATCTTCAAGTCCTCAACTATCACTATATCGTGGTTATTGACTATTTGTGTTGAGAGCTTTTGGATGAAGTCACGTCTGATGTCAGCTTTCTTCTTTTGAAGTTTAGCTAGTGTCTTATATACTTTTTTAAGGCGCTTAGAGCCTTTAACTTTGTGTTTAATTCTTTTCTGTAACTTGATTATCTTCTCATCAATTGGTTTTAATAGTACTTGTAAGTCTTCAAAGAACTCGCCGGTACTTAAGGTAGC
>Ga0256404_1008987_pt1 | contig 14597 bp, 9 predicted proteins | sample RumenRJG_01DNA_FD_185990 | JGI IMG/M metagenome (GOLD analysis project Ga0256404, IMG submission 185990) | Bovine rumen microbial communities from Lethbridge, Alberta, Canada - RJG_01 | ecosystem: Host-associated > Mammals > Digestive system > Stomach > Rumen | place: Canada: Alberta | collected...
GATGATTTTGCTTGTCTTGAATTGCAGCACTAAGGTAAGTGAAAAATCTGACATGGCAAAATCCTGAGCAACTTTTTGTTGCTCAGGAACTTAAAAAATGTTTAACTAAAGTGCTGCGGAATTTAGAATAATATACGAACTAGCGAAGCTTGAATCAATCAGCGTTTTCCCAGCATGATGTTGATGATGGCGTTGACGTCGCTGACATCAATCGTACCGTCGGCTACGATATCGGCTCGCCCGGCATAATTCTGTGCGCTGTCTTTGCCCAGCATGATGTTGATGACGATGTTGACATCGGCTACATCGACCGAGCCATCAAGATTGACATCGCCGGGCAGACCATCGAATTCGACAGTGAGCGGGATGGTGCGACTGTGCTTGCCCAAGCTTACGGTGACCGCATGGACACCATGCGTGCCGGGCTGGATGTTGACATGCTGCCCACTGATATTGAACACCGGGTCGGCAGTCCACGTCATGCCCGTGGCAGTGCTCAGCTCAAACGGTCGGGTCACCAGCCATCTAGCATCGCCCTGCGCCAGCAACACCGGCATTGTTGCCACCACCAGTGCGCTGTCGGCCAGAGTCTCTGGAGCGGGATAGCGTCCATTGTCAGCAATGAGCTGATTGGTCGGGTATCCGATTGCTCCATCGACATCTGTTTTTCCCACAGCAGCGATGTCACTCATCTGACAATCATAAGCCGCGCCGCTATAGATTGATGCAGTCGACTTGTATCCTGCTATAGCTCCAATGTTGGCACTGCTGGTGGCATAGCCTGTGAGCCAACCGACGTTGAGCGAGTTGATGATGTCGACTTTGGCGTCATTGTTGACCGGGCGACCCAAAAGCCCTCCGATGCAATTGACTCCGCTCACCACACCGGCATTGTAACATTGTTGGATGACCGGCGATCCGCCTCCGACGATTCCACCGGCTGCGGGTGTGCCCACGGTGATGGTGGTAGCTGTGTTGGTCACGTTGCCCACATTGGCGCATGCCACGATCTGGATGCGTGTGGTGTCGCTCATGCCCACAATGCCTCCGACGTTGCTCACACTGCCAGTGATGTCGCCGGCATTGAGGCAGTTGCTCACTTGAAGTTGGCAATGCAGTTGTCCTGGGCCTGTGATATAGCGCGATATCACACCTCCCACGCCGGTGCTGCCACTGACCGGTGCATAGTTGCGTGCGTTGCTGATGCGTTGTGTGCTCACCATGTCGCCAAAACATCCGCCGTTGAGGTTGCTTGTGGTGGCTGTGCCGGCGACCTCGCCATAGTTGACCACGTCGTCATAGCTCACCAGACGGCTGTAGGCCACCACGCCGGCGATGCCCATCGGGCCGCTCACCTTGCCGTGATTGATCAGTCGGTCGAACGTGCGCTGTCCATTGCCCACAACGACTCCCAGCACGCCCCCAGTGTAACAGATGCCACTGGCTTGGGTGTTGGTCACACGGCCATAGTTGGTAAGGTTGCTCACCGCACCGGTGCTGCCCACATAGCCGACCACGCCTCCCGAGCCCACATTGGCACTGCCTGTGCTGGCTGTGACATGGGCGTGATTCTCGACATTGGTCACGACTCCGGCACACTTGCCCACGGTGCTGCCCACATACTTGGTTCCCTGTATGTTTCCGCTGGCGATGGTCAGATTGTTGACGCTTCCGCCGGGGCCGAGGTATCCGACAAGCCCCACAAGGCCGTAAGTGTTGGTTGAATTGATGTTCAGATTGCTGATGGTGTGTCCGGCGCCATCGATGTTGCCACGGAACCAGCGGGGATTGTTGGCGGCATTGTTGCCGTTGAGCGCGGCGGTGATTCCGGCAAAGTCAGCGCTGAGGGTGATGTCATCTGCCAGGCGGAACCACTTGTCGACAAAGTGCTTGCTCGTCGGTCCCATGTTGCTTTCGGTGGCCAGTTTCACCAGGTCGGCCTCACTGCTGATGATCCAAGGGTTGGCCTCGGTGCCATCGCCAGTGGGGAGCATTTGGCCATAAGAGCCGATGGCTAAACGTCGTGTGAAACCGTTGTAGGTCTGTAGAATGACATCATCGCCGTAAGCTGATCCTGCATGTGCTGTGAGCTTGCCCGACTGCAACGCAAATGCCTCGCCATCGTCCAGGGTGGTGTTCATCCCCTGGATGTTGTAGATCGATGCGCTGGTGATGATGTCGCCACGGTTTTCGCCGTCGGCAAAGGTGATGGGGCAACTATATAGCACTGCCAGGGGCTGTTCGGCAAACTTGGCAAGCTTTGGATAGGTTATGCCGTCGGATACCCACTTGCTGCCTGCGCTCCATTCAGCAACAATCTGTCGCGTGAGCTTGGGCTCGACCCCCTCCGGGTCACCATTGTCAAACAAACCAATCTGTCGGTCATACCACACATGATCAAAGTTTCCAGTGAACTGCCCTGTCACCGCACCGGCATAGTCAACCTGGGTGTTGTAGGTCACCTGTCCGGTCGCCAGTGTGTTGGTGATTTGGGGTTGTGTCATGCCTTGATTGAGGCATCGTGCGGTCACGCCGCCGACATAGGCGTTGCCAGTGACATAGCCCGAAGCCAAGCAGTCGGTGATGGTGCCATAGTGCTCGGCCACAAGGCCGCCGATGTAGCTGGCTGCCGAGCCGCCCAGGTCGCCCGCAAACTGGCATCCGTCGATGGTGCCGTAGTTAAAGCGTGCGATGCCAGCCACATAGTTGGCTGCTCCGGTCAGAGGTATGTCGGTTCCCACAAAGCAGTCAATGACCTGGCCTGTGTTTTCGACCTTGCCAACAATGCCTCCGAAGTTGCCCGCAGCAGTGGCGCTGTGGATGGTGCGCGGCATCACCATCACCTGCTCGATTGTGCCTTGAAGCACCGCTGCTATTGTGCCCCCGCCGTGATACAGGCCCAGTTCGCCGTCGTCAGGAATGATCAGGTTTTTGACAACCCCCGTCTTGCCCACATAGCCAAAAAGTCCGGCATTCTGTGTCTGTGTCAAGTCGTTGCGCATATAGAAACGCTTGAGTGAATGGCCGTTGCCATCCAGTGTACCCAAGAATGGGGTAGCCTCGTTCAAGCTCAACAGCCCAAAGTCGGTGTGTAGTTGCATGTCGATGTCGCCGGCTAGCTTCAAGTGGTCGCCATCAAAGGTGATGCCGCCCTCATTGGTGGCCTGGCTCAATCGCACCATGTCGGCATAGTCCTCAATCAGGTAGGGGTCATCGGCAGTTCCGCTGCCTGCGAAAAGGTCGGGATAGATGGTGATTTGGCTTTGATGTTGCATGCCGTCCAGTGTTGATGTCAGCGTCACCACCTGGCTCTGTTCGCCGCTGGTGACATGCACAGTCGTGCCGTCCAGTGTGGCCTGTGCTGTTGTGCTCAATGTCCAACCCACATTGTTGGCATTACTCACTGTGAAATCGTTTCTGACCTTGTTGTGAATGTCGTTCGCAGCCAGGTAGTAGGGGGTGGCGCACAGCACTGATGCCTGCACATCGCTGTGGCAACGCAGTCGCGGATAAAATCCTTGCTCAAACAGCCACACATCGGGGTCCAGGCCGTCAAGTGCCTCGCCGCTGGTGAGCCTGTCGGTGCTCAATCCGCCTTGCGCCGAAGTGTTGCCAGCCACCTGGTTGTCATAGTAGTTGCCAACGAGGAAAAATTCGGCTGGAGACATGTCATAACCCAAATACTCGCAGTCGTTGCCGCGAGCCGCCACAGCATTGGCAATTGTGCCCACACTCAGACAGTGCTTGATGGTGATGTCATAGACGTTGGCAAACTCAGCTACCAGTCCGCCGGCCTTTTGGATGGTGGTGTTCCCGGTCTTCCATACGTTGGGCGCGTCGATCAGCCCGGCATTGTAGCAGTCGGTGACAGTGCATGTTGTCCCTCCACCCGAGGTCACGGTACCGATGATGCCTGCCGCGCCTCGCACTGAGTGAAGTGTGCCGCCGTTGAAGCAGCGTTCAAATGTGCCGCCACTAACTTGTCCGGCGATTCCGGCGACAAAATCGGTCATGCCGTAGGTAGCATCGCGCTGTCCCTGTGCCATGAAGTAGTCCTGCACGGTGCCCATGTTGTAGCACTCGCTCACGCGTGCCGCTCCGCTCATGATGCCGCATATTCCACCGGTCACTCCCGTTGATGTGAGTGTCCCATGATTGACACATCGAGTGATGTTGGCCGTGGTGCCGTCGCCGCAGATGCCGCCCACCTTGTTTCCGTCGTAGGGTTGCCTTTGCCTGATTTGTCCCGTGAAGACACAGTCTTTGTAGTTCGGTGTCGCAGCATTGTTAAAGCTCTGGGTCAGTCCGCCGATGCCGCCAACAGCAATCGAGCCCCTCGCCAGGATTATCTCCATGTCGCTGTGGCAGTCGGCGACCATGCCGCTATAGTTCTTTGCCACAATGCCACCGTAGCCGCATGCCACCGTTGCCACGCCCGATGTTGAGCAGCGGCTGATGACACCGGTCTGTGTCAGGTATCCGACCAAGCCGCTGGCATAGTTTGTCTGGTTGGAACTGGTGTAGTCCTGATTGATGCCCGTCACGTGGCAGTCCTCAATGAGGCCTGCCACATGGTCGGCCAGCGGGGCTGTGTCGTAGATGAGCATTGTGCCCCCCTTGGCCGTGACACCCTCGATGGTGAGGTTTTTGACCACTCCATGCTGCCCGACATAGAAAAATATGGGTGAAGTGGTTGTCATGCCGATAAGTTTGTGTCCCTGCCCGTCAAAAGTGCCGTTGAATGGTCGGTTGCTGAACCCGATGCCCCATGCCATATTATAGGCATCGAAGTCGCTGAACGGGATGTCGGCTGTCATTACAAAGTAGGTGTCGGCAAAGTCGGTCGACTGTTGTGACAAGATTGCGAGGTTTGACAGTTGCAGCATGGTTGCGACCTGGTAGGGGTCGTCGCTTGTGCCGTTTCCACCAGCAAAACCGTGTGCATATTCGCCCGCTGCCCATGCGCTGGCACTCAAAGCCAGCAGCGTCATTAGTGTGATGAATTTGTTCATTGTTCAGTGTCTAAATATCTTGAAAAACATTGGTACAAAATTAGATAACAATATAAATAGTGGCAACCTGGCGGGCATAAATTCAATAAACCCAATGTGGCGGCGTGTATAGTTATAAACTGTAATATGCACATTTTTGTTTAGCTTATAGATTTTGGCAAATCGTTGAAAATGCTATGAATCTGCAAATGTTTTGACTATTTTTGTAACACAATTGCATTCGGCAGGACACGAGCGCGCCTGCCCATCACGAGACAGACAACAACAATTCGTTCACTGCCAGTTGCCAGTAGCGCTCGGGGCAGCTGATTGTGAAATAAGCCAAACTCTAGATTATGAAGAAACTTTTATCTCTAGCACTTGTTGCCCTGTTGGCCACATCGGCATGGGCGACCGACGTGACATTTGATTTCACCACGAGCGCAGGCGTGCAGGCCATGGGGCTTACCGCCCCGCGCAGCGACTCGTATGTGCAATTTTCCACACCAGTGACCATCGATCGAGTCACAGTCACTCCACTCACGCAAGCCATCCGCATCACCAATGATGACGAGGGAGACCAGTATCTGCATCTGATGTCGACGGCTGCCAATGGCATTCAGTCGTTTGCAATTGGCGTTGAGCAGGGTTACACCATCACTAGCATCAGATTGAAGTACACCACTCCGCAGCAGGTCGACAAGATTGCCTTTGACAGCGGAACGTTTGTAGACGAATATTGGCAGGAGGGAAATCGCTATGCCGAGTACTGCAACTGGACAGGCAACACGCCGGAGCTCACCGTCTCGACCATCGGCGCAGGAATGATTACCGGCACACAGAAGAGCTATGTGCTGCTCATTGACAACTTTGTCGTGACCTACGAGGAGGATACCGCTACTGGTGTCGAGGGCATCGCTGCCGGCCAGGAAGTGAAGGGAGTGAGCTACTACAACCTCTCGGGGCAGCAAAGTTCAACACCTTTTGATGGTGTCAACATCATGGTGACTGAGCTGGTCGACGGCACACGCGCGGTCACTAAGGTCATCAAGTGACATAATCCTGGACTGGACTGAGTCTGGCACATTCTCGCACCGCAGTAGATGGCGGTGCGGGGATGTGTCGCTTTTGGGCCGGTCTCATTGTGGCGGTGCACGTTTGGTTGCGCGCTGCTGTTCGGTCATGGGCCTGGTGTATCTAAACCGTAACCCTTGCCCTTTGTGAATGAAGGGGGAGGGGTGGGGGTGAACGGCGGCAGAATGTCTACGTTGCTGGCTTTATCCTCGTTCGGCCGGATTTGTAATCCGGCCGCATCCGGGTATTAGGATTTGTAATCCGTAAAAAATGTCGTTTACCTACTTGGTGGGGGATTGAAGGCGTGCAATTTTGGATTGCAAATCCTTATACTCATTAGCGGCGGGATTGCTGCGCTTCGCTTGCCCTTCGGGCTCCCGTTCGGTCGCGAGCACTTCGTGGTTGCTGCGCTTCGCAATGTTGGGTCGAGTGATGATGCCTATGGCACCGCGAGCTGCACTTCGTGCAACACTCGCTTCATCATCTCCCCGAGCCCTTCGGGGTTGCCCTTCGGGCTCCCGTTCGGTCGCGAGCACTTCGTGGTTGCAAATCCCGCCGAATCGAGATGGCAGCGTCGCGGACACCCTCCTCAATCTCTCAAGGGGAGGGGGCTTGGAACGTTGTAAGAAATGTGTGGAGGCACCACAAAAAGCAGGAGGCTGGATTCACATCCGGCCTCCTGGTGTCAGATAAAACCCATTCCATGGTATTAATGAAACAAGCCTAAAACAATCTTACTTTTCAATGATGTATTTGCGACTGCAAAGGTACTTATTTTTTTTGATGCTGCCAAGTGATGGCCATGAAATTGGGTTGTTTTTGGTGTTTTTTAATACTTTTTCAGTAATTTCGGCCAAACAATCGCATAAAATTGGTTTTCCCGACCAATGAGGCCATGATGCCCATCTTGTTTTTTAGGCGCATCTGGCTGTCGCAAAACCTGGACCAGCGCAGCCGTCCGATTCCCTGCCAGCACCGATCGACGAGTTGCTGATATTGCTCATCATCGGGGCAGAGCAGCATGATGTTGAAATAGGCGCTGAGCAGCCGCGACTGCACAGCGGGCAGGAGCTGTGGCTCATCGGCCGCGACACGTCGCTCGAGCCGTTCAAGGATGTCGAGTACGTCGGCACGCTTTGCGCTGAAGCTGCCCAGGATGCTGGTGGGGCGCTGCAGGTAGTTGTAGAACTGGCTGTCGCTATAGACCACCTTGCTGCAATGGCGATACAGGTCGTAGGCTATGGCCAGGTCTTCATAGAGCATCCCCACCGGGTAGCGTATGCCGTCGAACAGCCGGCTGCGGTAGAGCCGTCCCCAAGCCGAGTGTGTCAGCCCGTGCTGATAGAGCATTGTCCGCAAGGCTTGCTCGCCATCATATTGTTGTGGTGTGGCTAGTGGTGTGGGCAATGTGATGTCGTGCACCTTGTCGGCAACGACCTCGCGATAGCCCCCGACAGCCACATCGGCATCGCTCTCGCTCATCAGTCGGCAGAGCAGCTCGATGGCGTCGAGCTGCAGATAGTCGTCGCTGTCGACCATCGTCACAAGCTGGCCAGTCATCACATCGAGGGCGGCATTGCGTGCGTCACTCAGGCCTCCGTTAGGCTTGTGGATGACACGGATGCGCCGGTCGCTGTCGGCCCACTGGTCACAAATGTCGCCCGAATTGTCGGTGCTGCCGTCATCCACCAGCAGGATTTCGAGCTGGCGATAGGTCTGGCGCACAATGCTGTCGAGGCATTGCGGCAGATATTGGGCCACGTTGTAGACGGGCACGATGACAGAGACGGTGGGGGACACGGTGTTTTTGCTTTAATTTGAATCGAACACTCGAGCACTCGATTGCTCGATTATTCGAATGCTCGAATGCTTGTATCTTGCTTGTCACTCAGCGCACCTTCCACTCAAAGCCGTCCTTGGTGTCCTTGACATCAAATCCGGCCTCGTTCAGGCGGTCGCGTATCAGATCGCTCGTGGCCCAGTCCTTGTTGGCCTTGGCCTGTCGGCGCACCTCCAGCAGCAAGTCGACGGCTTTGTGATAAGGCTCGAGGTTGACCCCCTGAGCACCTCCAGCCGCGTCGTCGCGCATGCCCAGCACGTCGAACAGATAGGTCTGGAACGTGGCCTTGAGTCGGTCGATGTCGTCCTGTGCGAGCCCGATGGCTCCGTCGTTGGCCTGGTTGATGACCTTGCAAGCGTCAAACAGTGTTGCAATGACGATGGGTGTATTCAGGTCGTCGTTCATTGCCTCGGCGCAGCGTGCGGCATAGTCGTCGACGGTGACTGTCGACTGTGCTGCCGGCTTGAGTGCCAGCAGGCGGTGCCAGCCGTCCATCACGCGCTCGTATGCCTTTTCGGCGGCCTGCAGTGCGTCGTTGGAGAAGTCGACTGTGCCGCGGTAGTGTGCTTGCAGGATGAAGAAGCGGATGGTCATGGCCGAGTATGACTGAGTGAGCAGCGGGTGTTCGCCTGTGAAGAACTGCTCCAGTGTGATGAAGTTGCCCAGCGACTTGCCCATCTTCTGTCCGTTGATGGTGATCATGTTGTTGTGCATCCAGTAGTGCACCATGTCGTCGCCCTGGCTGGCTACAGCCTGTGCAATCTCGCACTCGTGGTGCGGGAACACCAGGTCCATGCCGCCGCCGTGGATGTCGAAGTGCTCGCCCAGATATTTTCGTCCCATGGCTGTGCACTCGCAGTGCCAGCCCGGGAAACCGTCGCTCCAGGGCGATGGCCATCGCATGATGTGCTCGGGCTGCGCCTTCTTCCACAGGGCAAAGTCGGCCTGGTTGCGTTTCTCGCCCACGCCGTCTAGCTGCCTGCTGGCGTCCTTGACCTCGTCGAGGTTGCGTCCGCTGAGCTTGCCATAGTGGTGGTCGTGGTTATACTTCTCGACATCAAAGTAGACGCTGCCGTTGCTGACGTAGGCATAGCCGTTGTCCAGGATCTGCTTGACCAGCTCTTCCTGCTCGATGATGTGGCCGGTGGCGTGGGGCTCGATGCTGGGCGGGAGCACATTGAGCTGTCGCATGGCGTCGTGATAGCGGTTGACATAGTACTGTGCCACTTCCATGGGCTCAAGTTGCTCGAGTCGCGCCTTCTTGGCAATCTTGTCCTCGCCCTCGTCGGCATCGTGCTCGAGATGGCCCACGTCGGTGATGTTGCGCACATAGCGCACCTTGTAGCCTAGGTGCTGCAAGTAGCGGAACAGCACATCAAACGTGATGGCCGGCCGTGTGTGTCCCAGGTGGGGGTCGCCATAGACCGTCGGTCCGCAGACGTACATGCCCACTCTGTCGGGGTTGATGGGCGTGAAGACCTCTTTTCGGCGCGTGAGTGTGTTGTAGAGATATAATGCTTCCATTCTGTCAGTGCACAATTAAGAATTCATAATTCATAATGCACTGATTCGCGATTCTTAAAGACATAAGAGCAAAAGATTTATGCATTATGAATTATGAATCATGCATTATCGATTAAGGATCAGGCTTGTCCCTTGGGCAGCGGGAAGTCCATGATGCCGTCGTTAACATTGCCCTTGGGCTGGCGTGGCTTGATCTCGCCGAACGTTGCCTCATACTTGCGTATGTTCTCGTTCAGGGCCACCAGCAGCTGCTTGGCGTTCTCAGGGGTCATGATGATGCGGCTCTGCACGCGTGCCTTGGGGGTGTTGGGTGCCATCAGGATCATGTCGAGGAAAAAGTCGTTGGGTCCGTGTGTGATCACAGCCAGGTTGGAGTAGCGTCCCTGCATCTCGTCGGCGGGAACTTCGATTTGGATTTGGTTTTGTTTGTTTTCGTTAGCCATAATGTTGTTTTTGGAATATTGTTTATTTATGGTTCATTTGTTAAAGTCGTGTTGTGTCATGCCGCCGTGTGCCTCATCATTGACATGGATGCGCATCGTGCGGCAGGTGGGGCGGCCCCAGGCGTTGCCCACATGGAACGACGCGTAGGACTCGCGCCAGTGATAGGTGGTGTCGCCGTGGGTGTTGTTGACCAGATAGCAATGAATGGTGTCCTGTGCCACGGTGGCGCTGTCGAGTAGCAGATAGAAGTGCCGTGACTTGCCTGTGTGCTCGGCCTGGAATCTCATGTTGACATACGGGCCTGTGCGCCAGATGCTCATCAGCTTGATCGGCTCCATTTGGGCCAGGTATTGGTCCAGCGGGTGCACCGTGTAACGCAGTGAGTCGCTCACAATGGTGCCCACGCCGTATGCCAGGATTCGCCGCGTGTCGCCCGTGGCATCGTCGGCCCAGTCATAGCGCAGCAGCACACGTTGGCCGGCCTTGACCTTGTCGCCCAGGCTGATGCCAGCCAGCAGTGTCAGTGCCGTCGAGTCGCCGCGGCGCAACAGCTCAAACCGTGTCGCGCTGTCGTCGCCGCCCAGATAGGTGACGATGTCGGTGCGGTAGTCGGTGTAGCGGCGGTCGATGTCGTCGTCGCCACAAGCAAGCAGCGAACAGCAAGCGGCGAGCAGCAAACAGCGGACAGCGAACAGCGAACAGCGAACAGCGAGAGGCATAGATCTGGAATTATGAATTATAAATTATGAATTATGAATTAATTAGCAGTCCGTCGCGCATGCGCAGCACGCGGTCGGCCTCGCCAGCCAGTGTCTCGTCGTGTGTGACGATGACAAACGTCTGACGCATCGCGTCTCGCAGTTCAAAGAACAGCCTGTGCAGGGCCTGCTTGTTGGCAGTGTCGAGGCTGCCGCTGGGCTCGTCGGCCAGGATGACCTTGGGCCGGTTGACCAGCGCCCTGGCCACGGCCACGCGCTGTCGTTCGCCACCCGACAGTTGCGAGGGCTTGTGGTCCAGTCGGTCGCCCAGCTTCAGGTGCTCGAGCAGCTGGCGTGCGCGGTCGAATGCCGCATCGCGCTTCTCGCCACCGATGAGAGCCGGAATGGCCACATTCTCGAGGGTGGTGAACTCGGGCAGCAGCTGGTGGAACTGAAACACAAATCCGATGTTGCGGTTGCGGAATCGTGCCAGTTCCTTGCCCTTCAGCCCCAGCACATCCACGCCGTCGTATGTCACCTCACCACCGTCGGGGCGGTCGAGCGTGCCGATGATTTGCAGCAGTGTGGTCTTTCCGGCGCCGCTGGGTCCGACGATGGTGACCACCTCGGCCTCGCCGATGGTCACGTCCACGCCCCGCAGCACCTGCAGGTCGCCATAGCGTTTGATGATATGTCTGGCTTCAATCATTTGTCACAGTGTTTGTCGGGCCGCAGAAGGGCCAAAACAACCCGCAAAATTACAAAAAAAATGTGCAAGCCAAACGCAAAAGGCTTGCTTTTTTGCTGAGGTGCTGCCAAATTTATCCAAAGATTCCCATTCCCACAACTAGTTTTTAGACTTTAGACGTTGGACCTTATGGTTTAGACTTTTGTTCTTATGGTGTCGGCACTGCAAAAAGATATAACATCCTTCGATCGTTTCACTTGCCTGTGTGCGAGGCGATCCAGTCGATGCCGCTGTCCTTAATATGTGTCCTATCGTTTCATTGTCGGTTAGTCTTCTTGTTCGTAGTAATAAGAGTAGTCAATGCCTTTCATGAAGGTTTCGCGGTCATCAATCTTGTCGGTGAGGGCTCCACTGAGCAGTCGGTGTAGCATGGTCGGGTCGGTGGCGCTCAGTATCATGGCATTAAGGTAGTCGCGCTTGGCGATACGGCTCCAGTCCACGCATCGGCCCAGGCGGTTCTTCATCAGCAGGTCGAGCCACACGCGCGTGCTGCGGCCATTGCCCTCCATGAATGGATGAACCACATTCATCTCGACATATTTGGCGACAATCTCGTCGAAGGTGTCGTCGGGCATGCGGTCGATATCTTTCAGAACGCCATGCAGATATTCGGTCAAGCAGAAGATGGTGTTGCCTTTTGATATGGTGACGTTGCGGATTTGTCCGGCAAAGTCGTATAGTCCGCCGAACAGATAGGCGTGAATCTGTTGCAGGCCCCGCGTGGTGCCTATCTCCACACTGTCCAGCAGTCCGCTCTTCCACAGAGTGTAGGCTTTGTCTCGGCTCTTGCCGTCGATGCTCTCGCTGTCGCTGGCCAGCCAATGCACAAAGCGCGTTGCATTGGTGTTGGGGATGTTTTGTGCCAGCAGCATTACCCCATTATAGTCGAGCACGACGGTCATGCGGTGCTTGCCGTCAGGAGCCAGAAGTTTCAACTGGTTAGTGGCACTAACCACTTCGCTGCCTTGCTTGTGTAGTTTGGTTTTGAGATACTTCCAGTAGTTGCGTGTGCGAGCGTAATCGTCCTGGTCGTTGATGGCACCCACCACGTCAAGCACCGAGAACCACCATTTGCTCTGCTCATCGTCCCACACGGCACGCACCTCGTGGTCGTGATAAAACCGGATGGATATTATCTGTTGTTCTGCCATGTGATGGTGTGTTTTTATAGTGGCACGGAAGATTGCGCTCGTCACGATTCAATTTGGCTCATTGCTATAATCTCATCGGGAATGTGCAGAAAACGCTATATTAGAACAAATTCGGCAAAAACTATGCCCGAATGGTGTTTTGCTGAATGTGAGGCAAAGGTAGTGAATTTTGATGGGATTTCCAAGCGGACGGATGGGAAATTGATGTAACTATGTGCTTTTTTCAGTGGGATTGCAGGGTGGGGTTTCGAGACAGCTTTAATTATAAAAAATGTGGCAAAATTTGCTCGTTACACCCCCCACCCTCAGCCCCTTACCTTTGAGAAAGGGGAGGGGGAGGCTCGCTGGACCAATCTTTGAACAGATTAACTTTTGGCGAAAAAGAACCGTCCCCAATTCGCCGTTAGAGCGCAAAATATCGGAAAAATTAGGAATTTTAGATAAATTTGGCGGCACCTCAGCAAAAAAGCGAGATTTTTTGCGTTCGGTTTGCACAAATTTTCAAAAAAGTTTCGTAACTTTGCGGTCACGCGATATTACACAGGGGCACATGCCCTTGACACAATATTAACCTGGGTGCCGCGTGCGGTGCCATTAATACTGAAAAGATATGAGAGGACAAATGAAGTTTGGCCTGAACATCCCCACCCGACTGCAGTTCGGTGCTGGGGAACTGAAGAACCTGGCCACTATGCCACTGCCAGGCAAGAAAGCGTTAATTGTTATCTCGGCAGGCAGCTCGATGAAACGTTTCGGCTACCTGTCGACCCTCGAGGAGCAGCTTGACAAGGCTGGCATCGGCCATGTCACGTTTGACAAGATATTACCCAACCCCATCAAGTCGCATGTGATGGAAGGCGCCGAGTTGTGCCGGACCCACGCGTGCGACTTTGTCATTGGCCTGGGTGGGGGCAGCTCGATCGACACGGCCAAGGCTATCGCGGTGACGGTGGCCATGGGTGGCGACTTCTGGCAGTATGTGGCCGGAGGCACTGGTGGCGGCCAGCCCATCGAGCGTGCGCTGCCCATTGTTGCCATTCCCACGACAGCCGGCACGGGCACCGAGGTGGACTTGTGGAGTGTGATCACCAACGAGCAGACGCAGGAGAAGATTGGCTGGGGCTCGCCGCTGGTGTTCCCCACGCTGGCTGTGGTCGACCCCGAACTGATGATGAGTGTGCCGCCGCGTCTGACGGCCTATCAGGGCTTTGACGCGTTTTTCCATGCCGCCGAGGGCTATATCAGCAAGGCGCACACGCCCATCAGCGACTTGTATGCCCTTGAAGCCATTCGTCTGCTATATAAATACCTGCCTGTGGCTGTGGCCGACCCCAAGAATCGCTGGGCACGCATCAAGGTGGCCTGGGCCAGCACGCTTGCCGGCATGGTCGAGAGCACCAGCTGTTGCACAGGCGAGCATGCCTTGGAGCACGCCATGAGTGCGTTTTTCCCAAAACTGCCGCACGGGGCGGGACTGATAGCCATCAGCCAGGCCTACTTCAAGACGTTCAAGAACGACATGATGAAGCGCTACATGAAGATGGCCGAGAAGATGACGCAGCAGAAGGCTGCCCGGCCCAGCGACTTCCTGGACGCGCTGGCAATCATGCAGCGCGAGTGTGGCGTGGACGACATACGGCTGAGCGAGTATGGCATCACGCCTGCCGACTTTGAGCGTATGGCCGACAATGCTTGTGCCACGGGCCAGGCGATGCTCGACCTGGATCCTCGTTTCCTCAATCGCGAGGAACTCATCGACATCTACATGCAGAGCTACAAGTAGTTTTTATAGTTAAGAGCTAAAAGGTTCAGAGCTGCCCTTCGATTGCCGGGGGCAGCTCTTAATTTGGGAACTATATACCTGTTGTCCCTCCAAACTATCTATTCACCGATTCCTCTTTCCCCCTCCCCTGGGAGGGAGGGGTGAGGGGAGGGGTTGAGTGTCAGAGCAGGTAATCAGCTCCCCTCCTAAGATAGGACCAATGGTGCAAGCCGAACGCACCCGTTCGGTCGGATTTGTAATCCGACCGCATTTGAGTATAAGGATTTGCAATCCGAAATAAGCGCATTATAAAATTTGCGCAAGCCGAATGCAATATCAAGCTTGCTTGAACATTGCTGAGGCGC
>Ga0256404_1008988_pt1 | contig 14594 bp, 14 predicted proteins | sample RumenRJG_01DNA_FD_185990 | JGI IMG/M metagenome (GOLD analysis project Ga0256404, IMG submission 185990) | Bovine rumen microbial communities from Lethbridge, Alberta, Canada - RJG_01 | ecosystem: Host-associated > Mammals > Digestive system > Stomach > Rumen | place: Canada: Alberta | collected...
TGTCGCGGAGGACATCGTCGGGAATCGTGACTTGTTTCCCATATGGCACAGTCCCGGGACGGGAGCAGGCGGCAAGGACAAGGAGGCCAAAAATGAAGAATAAGCGTTTCATCTGCTCTATTTCAGCCGTTATCAATTATTTCCAGCAGCCACGATACAGGCAAGGCCGGCGATGAAAAGACAGAACATCAGGGCAAGGAGGACATAAACCTTCTTCGGAGCCCCCCTGAACTCCTTCCATACGAAGACACCCCAGATGGCGGCCACCATCGGTGCTCCCTGGCCGAGGGCATAGGACACGGCGGCTCCCGCCTTTTCGGCGGTAATGTAACTCAGGGCCGTTCCAAGGCACCATATCGCTCCTCCGAGCATTCCAACCAGATGTGTCTTGAAATCACCCTTGAAATACTGCGAATACGCCACCGGCTCTCCGACGAAGGGCTTCTTCATCACGAGGGTGTTGAATATCAGGTTGCTCGCAAGGACTGCAAGCGAGAATACAACGATGGCGGTGTATGGAGTGACCTTTCCCGCTGCAGGGGATGCGAAATCGGTCAGGTCCATCGCCCTCATCACGAAAGAGGAGAAGAAGGACATGATAATGCCTGCGAGCAGGGCAAGCACTATTCCCTTCCGCTGGTCGGCCTTCGACACGGAAGACTCACCTTTCTGTCCGGAAGCTACGCCGTTGCAGATGATGGCGGCCACCACGAGGGCCACTCCCGTCACAAGGAGGGCGACGTTGCCCGTGCTCGCTCCCTGCTGGAGGGCTACCCTGTAGTTGTTGAACACTCCCAGCACCAGGGCCAGGCCAACCCCAAGCGGGAATGCTACAGACATGCCGGCGATGGAGGTTGATGCACTCAGAAGGATATTGGAGGCGTTGAAGATTATACCTCCGATGACGATGCTCCAGATCGCCTGGCTTGAAGCCTGTCCCAGATCCTGCAGGAAGTGCCGTCCGCCGGAGCCGAAACTGCCGAGGGTAAAGGCCAGCAGGAGGGAGAACGCGACCATGCCGATGACATAGTCCCAGTAGAAAAGTTCATATCTCCAACTTTTGGCTGCAAGTTTCTGGGTGTTTCCCCAGGAACCCCAGCAGAGCATGATGACGAAGCAGAGGATCACCGCGAGGGTGTAACTGTTAACAATGAACATATCGCTTTGGTATTATTGGTTGTCAAGGAATGATTCCACCTCTTCCCTGGAGGGAATGGAATTCTGCGCCCCTACCTTCTTGACGGCAAGGGCTGAAGCGGCTGAGGCGAAACGGGCGGCTTCCACTACCCCCTTCCCTTCGGACAGGGCCACGCAGAGGGCTCCGCAGAACGTGTCACCTGCCGCCGTAGTATCCACCGCATCCACCGTGAAGGCAGGTATGCCGATGCAACCGTCAGCATCCACGATGAGAGCCCCTTTGCTTCCCATCGTCACGATAAGCCTCTCCACCCCTTTTTCCATCATGGTCCTGGCTGCGACGGCAGCGCTCCGCTCATCGGTGACGGGCATCCCGGAATACATCGACAGCTCGGTCTCGTTAGGAATGAAAAGGGATATGCATCGGAATATCTCCGCCGGAAGTTCCAATGCCGGAGCGGGATTCAGTACTGTCATCACACCTGCCTCATGGGCCGTCTCCGCAGCCCTCAGCACGGATGGAACCGGGATTTCCAGCTGCATGAGCAAGATGCCGGCCCCGTGTATCGCGTCTGAACAGTTGTCGATATCAGCGGCCGACAGGTCGGCATTGGCCCCGGAAGCGACGACGATGCAGTTCTCTGCATCCTTGTCAACGGAAATAAGGGCCACGCCGGAAGGCTTCTCCGAACGAAGCACCAGGGACGTGTCCAGCCCCTCGGCATCATACTGGCGTATGGAGTTGTCCCCGAAAATATCACGGCCAACCTTACAGATGAATGCCGCGTCCCCGCCGAGGCGTTTCGCCGCAACTGCCTGGTTGGCCCCTTTCCCGCCGGCGCCCATGGTGAACACGCCCCCGAGGACGGTTTCTCCCGGCCTGGGAAGCCTCGATGCCTGCACCGTCATGTCGGTGTTGCTGCTGCCTATTACAAGTATTTTCCTATTCATGGCTTTCATTGTTTGATTCTTCATCGAAAATCCTGTCGAAAATGGCTCTCAGGGACTTCTCGTCAGCTATAATCTTCCTCAGTTCTTCCAGGGCGGCGGTGTTGGGACTCTCCGGGATCCACAGCTTCAGGTAGCCGCCATAATGGTATTTCTCGTGCAGGTGCTCCAGGGTCCTTTGCCAATGTCCTTCACGGGGGAGCTCCGGATAATGTGAAAAGCCAAACTGGATAGTGCGCCTGATAATCTGCATCGGGATTATGAGCCGGTCCGCCTCGGCTATTATCCTTCCGCAGAGGCCCCGCGGCTCATGGTCCGAAGATGCCCTGTGGTCCTCGGCAGCCATGGCAATCTCTTCAATCTCTGAGGAACAGAACCATTCCCTCAGTTCAGGCATCTCCCTTATGATACGGCCGCTTTCAAGATGGTGGGTTTCGCGGCCTGCGACCAGGCCAAGGTCATGGCAGGCCGCGGCAGCATATACCACATCCCTGGATATGGGATAGTGGGCCGCAAGTTCCAGGGCCCTGGTGACGACAGCCCTGGCGTGGTCTTCCCTATGGGCCTTATCGAATGAAGCGTAGCGGGGAATCACTGATGTCTCGACGAATCCTGCAAGGCCGGCATCCACTCCGAGAAGTTCGGCCGACAGAAGCGGCAGGAGCCCTTCGTCGGCAGGGAGCCAGCGTACGTCGTGAAGGGAAGCATAGTCAAGCCAGCGGGCTGATTCATGCTCGTTCAGATGCATGTACTCCCCTTCCAGGGTACAGAGGTAACAATGCATGGTCAGATGGAACTTCGGATAATCCCAATCGACCGTCGAAAGAAGCCTCCCCACTGCTATTCCAGCGGACAGTTCCTCCCTGATCTCTCTCTTCAGGGCTTCCTCCGGTTTCTCTCCGGACTCCATCTTCCCGCCCGGGAACTCCCACCAGTCCTTGTAATCCCCATATCCCCTCTGTGTTGCGAAGATACGGTCACCCCGGCGGATGACCGCCGCAACAACCTCTATTCTCCTGGAATCTACCATCTTATAATCAGATCAGTTGGGATGCTTGCCGTGGCAGTTCCGGTATTTGAGACCGGAACCGCAGGGACAGGGGTCGTCAAGCCCGATGTGGGGAATGTAAATCTTGCCGGGGAGGGCAAGCTGCTGCATGGAGCCTTGAGGCATCCGGAAGCTTTCACGGGCATATGCGGTAGCCTCCGGGTCAGGATCGAACCCCTCGTTCCATTCAGCCTTCTCCTCGTCAGAAGATATATCGATCCACAGAAGGTTCTTCTGCGCTGCAGAATAACCCTTCAGGAACCACTTCGGGGTGTGATTGGCATAATCGGAAATGACCTGCATGCAGTCGCGGTATTCCTCGAAAGACCCTATTTCATTCATCTTCTGGGTAACGCTGAAGTAGAGGTCCTCCATGGAATCCCCGCTCCCTTCACCTTGGGAATTGATCCATATTTCATGCAGTTCAGTCTCGAGTCCTTCTCCCGAATAGCCCAGCGAGCGGAGCATCCTGACAAGCCTCGAGCCGTATTTGCTCCGCATCCCGAACGTGTTGTAGGGATAACCTTCTCCGGCCTCCATGGCATCCTTGACGGTAAAATGCCTGTATCCTTTCACCTGGGGATACCTCTCCCTCGCACGGATGACGTTGAATGGATCCGTCACGCAAGGAGAGCAAAGGTAGGACTGGCCGGTCTGTTCATCATCCTCCCGACACAGGCTGACGACGGGGTTGTCGTAGAGCATCATGATGAAATCGGTGAAATCCCCTCCTCCTTTGTAGGTATAGTAATCATACATGACCTCCCCGAGGAACCTGTCCAGAGGGATCAGGCCGTAGAGGTGCAGATACCCCATCATCACCTGCTCCAGTTCATATTTTCCGCTGGAGCGGGCCTCTTCGATGACCGAATCGATCCTGGGCGCGACAAGGGAATACAGGTCCTTGCCCATCCAGATCCTCCTGGAACCGTCGTCAGAGACCTCGCTGTCCAGAAGTGTCGTGAGTTCAAGGACGGAGGTCTGTTCGTTGTACCCAAAGCCGACCGCCTTTCCCGGGCCGGCGTCGGACAGGGTTTTCAATAAGTTCAAGTCAGTACATAACATTCTGGGAAGCCACTTCTGAGGGCAATCCGATATGAAGGAGCAAAGCACCCCTACCATATCTTCCTTTCCCATCCGCGGGTCCACGGGAGCCCCGAAATAACGGGCGATGTCCTCGATCTCCCAGATGGAGAACGAGGACATTGCCTCAATTATTTTCTTTTCCCTCACAGGGTATCTCCCCATTTAAGGACGGGCTGGCGGGCAGCGCGCGTCTCATCGGGACGACGTACGGGAGCCGTATGCGGGGCTTCCTGAAGGATGGCCGGATCTTCCTCGGCTTCAGCGGCTATCTTCCGCATTACTTCGATGAACGCATCCATCGTTTCCTTCGACTCCGTTTCAGTCGGTTCTATCATGAGGGCCTGGTGGAACAGGAGCGGGAAATAGATGGTGGGGGCATGGAAACCGAAGTCCAGCAGTCGCTTGGCCACATCAAGAGTGGTGGCCTTCCCGCTGGCAAGTCCGTCAAACACGAACTCATGCTTGCACACTGACGGTATAGGCAGTTTGTAGCAGTCTTTCAGGCTTTCCTTGATGTAGTTGGCCCCGAGGCTGGCATACTTCCCGGCAAGCGCCAGGTTTTCCTTGCCAAGCATGAGGATATATGCATAAGCCCTGAGCAGGACGCCGAAGTTGCCGAGGAAACCGGACACCTCGCCGGCGCTCTCCTCGCAGCCTTTCGAGCCCTTGGGGTTACCGCATTTCGGACAAGGAGCCGTTCCGGGGCGTCCAAGCACCCTGAATCCCTTGTCGGTCTTCACGACCTTCGGGACGGGAATGTACGGCTCGAGTTTCTCGGCCACGCCGACGGGACCGGATCCGGGACCGCCTCCGCCATGAGGGGTGGAGAAGGTCTTGTGGAGGTTCAGGTGCATGATGTCGAAACCCATGTCGCCGGGACGCACGGTGCCGAGGAGGGGGTTCATGTTGGCCCCGTCGTAATAGAGCAGGCCTCCGCACCCGTGAACCAGGGCGGCTATCTCCCCTATCTCCTTCTCGAACAGTCCCAAAGTGTTGGGGTTAGTCATCATTATACCGGCGATAGTATTGTCCAACAATGGTTTGAGGTCATTCACATCAATCAGTCCTTCAGGTGTAGATTTCACCACAACTACCTCCAGTCCGCAGACTGCGGCGCTGGCGGGATTCGTGCCGTGGGCGCTGTCCGGGACAATCACGCGGGTACGTCCGAGGTCTCCCCTGGAAATGTGATATTTCCTCATGATCATCAGGCCGGTGAGCTCGCCGTGCGCTCCCGCGCAGGGGTTGAAGGTGAACCTGTGCATTCCGGTTATGGCGCAAAGGGCCTTTTCGAGGTCATGGCAGAGTTCAAGAGCGCCCTGCACCGAGCAGGAAGGCTGGAGCGGATGGAGAGCCTGGAAGCCCTTCATTCCGGCGATTTCCTCGTTGATCTTGGGGTTGTACTTCATAGTGCAGCTTCCAAGCGGATAGAAACCGGTGTCCACGCCGAAATTCATCTGGGAAAGGTTCGTGTAATGACGGACCACGTCAACCTCGCTGACCTGGGGAAGGATGGCGTCCGAAGAACGCCTGAGGCCGGAGGGGATATCGTCAGTGGAGGTCTCCCAGCTGCAGGAAGGAAGGGAATAACCAGTCCTCCCTTCATGGGAAAGTTCGAATATGAGTTTGTCGTAGTATTTCATGATCCTGTCCTCCTAAATCAACGATACGAGTTCATCAATCTCCTGCTTCGACCTCTTCTCGGTCACGCAGAAACTCACATATCCTTCCTCCGTCTCGAGGGCGGCGAAGAAGCCTCCGTCCAAGAACTTCTGCTGGAGTTCGGAGATCGGCACAAGCGGTTTCAGCACGAATTCCTTGAGGAAAGGCTGATGGAATACCTCTTCGAACTTCCCTGTTGCCAGGAGTTTGTCGTAGAGATAATGGGCTCCGCCATAAGAGAGGTCGTTCACCTTCTTCAGGCCCTCGGGGCCCATCAGGGAGAGATAGACCGTCACGAACAGGGCCATCAGGCTTTCGTTGGAGCAGATGTTGCTGGTGGCTTTCTCGCGCCTGATGTGCTGCTCGCGGGCCTGCAGGGTAAGGACGTAAGCTCTCTTTCCGTCGCGGTCCACGGTCTCACCGACAATACGTCCGGGGAGTTTTCTGAGATAGTCCTTCCGGCAGGCCATGAAACCGACGTAAGGGCCTCCGAAATTCAGGGGAATGCCGAGAGGCTGACCGTCGCCGACAGCGATGTCCGCCCCCCATTCACCAGGAGTACGGATAACCGCGAGTGCGGAAGGGTCGCAGTATTCGACGAATACCCCGCCTTCTGCATGTACGGCATCGGCGAAGCCGGTGAAATCTTCGATGATTCCGTAGCGGTTAGTGCCAGGGGCTATGACACCTGCGACGTCACCGGTGGAGAGCTCGGCCTTAAGGGCCTCGAACGAGGTCCTTCCGTCTTCTGCGGGGAGGTAGCCGAGAGTCACCCCGTGATAGTATGCGTAGGTCTCGACCGTACGGATCACATTCGGAAGGAGGGTCCTTGAAAGGAGGACGCGGCTTTTCTTCTTCGTGCAGGCGACGGACATCATCATGGCCTCGGCAGCCGCCGTGGGCCCGTCATACATCGAGGCGTTGCTGACATCCATCCCGGTAAGGTTGCATATCATGCTCTGGTACTCGAAGATATACCTTAGGGTGCCCTGGGATATCTCGCACTGGTACGGAGTGTATGCTGTGAGGAATTCGGAACGGGATGTAATGTAGGGAACCACGGAAGGGGTGTAGTGGTCATAGGCTCCTGCTCCTACGAATACCTTCAGGGGAACGTCCTTGCGATCGAGTTCCTCGAAGAAATCCCTCACCTGCTGCTCGCTCATGGCCTCAGGAAGGTCGTATTCCCCTTTGTAGAGGAAATCACGGGGGACGTCGGCGTACAGGTCATCCAGGGATTTGACCCCTATCCTGTCAAGCATCTGTCCCACGTCGGCCGGTGTGTGTGGGAAATAAGCGAATGTGCCCATCTTATCCAAGGAATTGCTCGTATGCCTCTGGTCCCATGAGGATGTCTACCTCGGAAGGGTCGCTCATCTTGACCTTGATGATCCAGCTGCCGTAAGGGTCTTCGTTGATGAGTTCGGGTTGGTCTTCGAGGGCGGAATTGACCTCGCACACCTCTCCCGTCACAGGGGAGATGAGGTCGCTGGAAGACTTCACGCTCTCTACGGCTCCGAAATCCTCTTCGGCATTCACCTCGTCACCGACCTCGGGGAGATCGACATAGGTGATATCACCAAGTTCGCTCTGGGCGAAATCAGAAATTCCGATGACGGCTACGCCGTCCTCAACCTTTACCCATTCGTGGGATTCACTGTAATGGAGACCTTCAATTACTTTGCTCATTTCTAAATGTTTATTAAGCGTTATTTAAATTATTTCTTATAGTTCGTCTGATAGAATCTCTTCTTTATTACCTTGCCCGGGAACACCTTCTTGCGGATGCGTATCCACAGAGGTGTGTCGAGCTTCGAATACTCCGCGTCGACAAGGGCGAAGCACAGGCTGCGGTCAAGGGAGATCGAATGATAGCCTGTAGTCACGACTCCTACCTGGGTGCCGTCCTCGAGTTCGACAGGATACGTGGCGCGGGGAATCGCCTTGTCGAATATCTCGATTCCGACAAGCTTCTTCTTGCAGGTCTTGTTCAGTTTCTGGTCCTCGACCACCGCCTTTCCAATGAACTCCTCTTTCTCGACCTTAACGAACATGCCCAGTCCTGCCTCGATGGGGGTAATATCGGCGCTGAGTTCGTCTCCGTAAAGGGGCAGGCCGGCTTCGAATCGCAGGGTGTCACGGCATCCGAGGCCGCATGGAGGGACACCGGCCTTGAGCAGCCTGTCCCAAATGTCTTTCGTGGCATCTATGCTTGCATACAGTTCAAAACCGTCCTCACCGGTGTATCCGGTGCGGCTGAGAAGCATCCTCTCCCCTTTCCATTCCGACTCGGCATAGGCGTAGAATTCAACCGAAGGGGCCATGGACAGACCAAGGACCTCAACGAGGGTTTTCTCCGCGGCTGGGCCCTGGACTGCTATCTGCCCCCATCTGTCGCTCTGGTTGTCCACATTGACATCGAACCCATCCTTATGGGAGATGATCCATCCGTAATCCTTGTCGATATTCGACGCATTCACCACAAGCAGGAAATGATCCGGCTCAAACTCCCTGTAAACGATGAGGTCGTCCACGACGCCACCGTTGTCATATAGCATCATGCCGTAGATGGCGTGTCCGCTAGCAAGGCCGGTGACGTCGTTCGTGAAGATATGGTTCACGAATTTCTCCGCGTCAGGACCGCTGACAAAAATCTCTCCCATATGGGACACGTCGAACATGCCCACGGCGTTCCTCACGGCATTGTGCTCTTCCGTGATGGACGAGTACTGGATCGGCATCATGAAGCCTGCGAACGGGCTCATTTTGGCCCCGAGGGCCACGTGGCTGTCATACAGGCAGGTTTTCTTGAGTTGGTTGTCTTCCATATCGTATAATCGTATTTATTTGTCGTATAATCGTGTTTATTTGATTCTCCATTCCCAGGGATCCATCCTCGACTCCACCTCTTCCTGCACACTATGGTCCAGGTTGTAGAAGAGGTCCATCCCTATCTTCCCTTCGAGTTCATTCACCGTCATGGCGTAGGACGACAGGGCTTTCTTGCCGGCCTGGTTGGGGAAAATGAAGCCTATCGAAATGTATTTCCCTTCCTTTGTCCTGGCCAGAAGGGCCTTGAAGAAGGCGTCAGGCACCTTCACATGGTTCCGCCCTATCACTCCGTTCCTGTTTCCCTCCATGACGGGACCGCAGACTACCCATATCCTCTTGTAATACCTGGCTTCGTAACGCACCTGTTTCTCAAGGTCGTTCCAAAGCCCCATGTTGAGATTGTGGTTCTGTGGGCAGACGTTGGTAAGGTAGAAACACTCCTTCATGGCCTGGGAGCTCCATTTCATGTCTCCGGAGGGAGCCATGTGGCCCCTGTCCCAGCCCGAACCGACATAATCCCTGTCATAGGCCTGACGGCCCTTGACCAAGGGATCGGGAGAGAACTTCTCCTCCCTTTCAAAATCCCCGTAAAGCTCGGAGTCAAGCAGTTCGTATGCCACCCAGTTCGGAATCCTGTATCTGGAGTTGTAGGACAGGGTATACCCCATATGCTCCACAATCAGATTATTGTCGGTGTCGAGAAGATATGGCAGTTCGAGCCTGGCCGCGGCCGGCCGGCCGGCCGGATCCTGCAGCATCTGGTCCGGGGGAAGGGTGTCGGCGGCGTAATTATCCCGAAGAATGGAGAAACCGTCCTTCCCGCCAGTAATGAGCAAGGCTATGACAGCCAGCGCGATAAGCGCGACGCCTGAGAGAACTGAATTCTTTTTGCCTGATGCCATGCCTTAAAGCGCCAATCGGAAACCGAAAGAGGATTTAACAAAAAACGGAGGGATGAACGTCCTGTTGGAGACACGGCAGGCCTCCCAGCGGCTGGAACTGCTTCCACCTCTCATAACCTTATCGACGCCACTTTCCGGACCGGAAGGATCCATCTGACTCTCTGCTGAATAAGGTCCATACCAGTCCTGGCACCACTCCCATGCGTTCCCGCTCATGTCATAGATTCCGAGTTCATTGGGACGCTTGCCGCCCACCTTCTGCACCTTGCCGCCGGCCGAGTTGTCATAATAGACCGAAACGTCAGAGGACCTGTCGGCTCCGCTGAATGCAAAGCCCGCAGAACGTCTGCCTCCCCTGGCTGCATATTCCCATTCCGCCTCGGTAGGAAGACGGAATGACCTTCCTGTCAACCCATTCAGCCTGTGGATAAATTGCTGGCAATCGTACCAGGAGATATTTACGACAGGTTTGGAACCCTCCTCATTGTGATAAGGCAGGCTGCCCATGACGGCTTTCCACAGGTCGGCAGTCACCTCGTATTTCCCGATTTCAAAATCAGAGACCGTCACCTCATGCTCGGGCTTTTCATCCTTACCGGCATTTTTGACGTTCTGGGGAGTCTTGCCCATGCGGAAACTGCCTCCTTTGACTTGAACCATCTCGAATCCGACACCTCCGACCTCGAACCGTTCCTTTCCCGGAGCATCGAAAGAATGACTCTCCCGCCCATGGTCACCGAGGACAAGCGCCTGCAGGTCCTTTTCCGGCAGGGCTCCCCCAATCTCCTGGACGACATGGAATTCCACTCCGGATTTACCGACGGACTCCTGCACTCCTGACCTCTCCCTCCTTGTTCTCAGCAGCCTGGGCCCTTTCCGGGAGGGGCCGGTAGGGTTTGTCATTACGGTATCGGCGTATTTCTCGACATAATAGTCGCGGCACAACTCCAGATTGTCTCCGGAAATTATTCCAAGGCCGTTCGCGTACTCCCACTGGGCCTCGGTCGGAAGACGGAAAGTCTTGCCTGCGAGTTTGGAAAGCCTGACCACGAAATCACTGGCAGCCTTGTATGAGACACGGCCGCCCATGGGCTTCTTCATCACGGCGGTCCACAATTCTTCACCGACGGGCAGAGAACTGATTGCGAATGTGTCCAGGACAACGAGATGGGGGACGGCGTCCTTAACCACCGCCCTCCTGTCCGCACTCAGCCCCATCGTAAATGCTCCGGCAGGGGCCACGTCCATTTCGAAGCTCACTCCGCCGACCGAGACGGTTGGTTCAAAAGAACCGACCTCCGTGTCCTGACGTCCGCACGAAACAAGAGCCGCCGCTGATGAAATCGCGGCGACAACGAGGATATGGATATAATTTTTCACCTGAAACCGAGACCAATCATTAAACCGAACAAAGATACTGTTTCTTTAGAAGATTATCAATAATCTCCCAAAGCTTGACATCGGTTTTCAGGTTTATTTCCGGGTCAACTCCCCCCTTGGATGCAGGCAGTCCTCCGCAGACGTCCACACCCGAAACCCGGCGCATCGAAAAGACGGTCTCCAGGACAGTCTCCAACTGATGGAGTGCCATCGTACCCTGGCTCCAGTCTGTTTTGTAAATTTCACAATCAAGAACATCCTTATCTATGGAAAGATAAATATCATTATCTAAAGTATCGAAAGAAATGATTTCCCGAACAATTCCTTCGAGTTTCTCCCCCGTAGAATCCCCGATTTCTTCCCTCGTAACAACCCGTACCCTACGGCCATATCCCGAGGTACATTCCTTCAACGAGCCGTCGATTCCGATTATGCCGACATTGCCGAGCATGTGATTACGGTCGAGCATGGTCTTGACCCAGTCCCCGCAACTGAGGATATCTCCCAACGCCGGTTCCTGCATGTCGGGATGGTTGTCCAGGAGAAGGAGGTCGAACGGGCGCCGGCTTTCTCCGGCTATTATGCAGGAAAGATAGTGGTAGTCTCCCGTGTCGATCCACCTCACCGGGTACGCAGTCTCCCCCATACCGGAAGGGAAGGCCACCTTCCGCAAAAGTCCCCTGATCCTCTCCTCGGAATCCGGATCGCAATAGCAGTTCGTACCCTCCAAAGAGGACAGGTCCAGCACTTCGGCACCGGTTTCCAAGGCAAAACGGGTCCCTGCACCCGAAAAATTCAGCAAAAGGGGTCTTGTAGGCATAATTATTTTATTTTCAACAAAAGAAACTATTTTGTTATAATAGATAACATTTTTGTTAACGAGATATTTACCCCTAAAACCCACTTGAAAGGGAAAAATTGAGGGCGGTAGGATGACCCTCCGCCCTCTGGTTTTCCGAACCGGAACAGACTAGTAGGTAACTACTCCGGGAAGGGTCTTCGCGATCTCGATCATCTTGGCAACTTCCTTCTCTACGGGCACCCTGCGGACAAGGTGTTTCGCCTCGTTGACCTCGAGAAGCTTTGCGGCGAGATTGTCGGCACGGCGGGTTGCGAGTTCCTTGACGGTGTCGACACCGGCAGCCTCGAGAAGTTCTGAGAACTGAGGGCCGATGCCGTTCACACGGAAGAGATCGGCATGGTTGACCCACGTAAGGATGAGTTTGCCGGAAATGCCGGTGGACTCTTCAAGAGCCTTGCGGCCTGCGGGGGTCTTTCCTTTTTCAAGAAGCTGATCGACGGTAACGATGCCGGCGGCAACGAGTTTTTCTCCATAGACAGAGCCTACGCCTTCTATGTCGATAATTTTGTAAGACATGGTTGAATTGATTATTTGTGGTTAATAAAAGTTTCTTTCTTCCCAAAGATAGGGAAAAAGTTGAAAAACGCAAAATAATCAGAAAATTATCGACACTGTCCCACGATTGGCGGGAATCCTACCTAGAAGGGCGGAGACGCCTGTGGAGCGGACCGGGAAGCATCGAACGGAACCTGTCCATCTCTGCAGCGGGGACTATTATCTTCCTGAGCGAGGTGCAGTAGCCGAAGGCCTCCTCGCCTATGAATTCCAGACCGGCCGGAAGCGTAATCTCCGCCAGGGACCCGCAACTGAAAAAAGCCCCGGCCCCAAGGGCCTTGAGACCCTTGTTCAAGCGGACTTTCGAAAGCGAGGCGCAGTTGGAAAATGCGTCATCCCCTATTGCCACCAGGGAGGACGGACATGCGACGGACCCCAGCTCCCAGCACTCGGCAAAGGCGGATTCTCCTATATAGAGCAGTCCGGCTGGCAGCCTTATGCTCCTCATCCATCCGCATTCCCTGAAAGACTCCTTCCCTATATGGGTAAGGCCTTCAGGAAGGAATATCTTTTCCAGATAGGACACCCTTTCATCCTCCGGGACCTCCTCCCCGATCCTGCGGTCGGACATATAGTCCTGGAAGGCGAACGCCCCGTCGCATATGACCTTAGTCCCCTGACGCACGGAAACCCTATCTGGAAAATTCTCTGCATCAAGGAGTTTGGTACCATCACTTGAATAGCTGCATGAATATTCCCCGTCCCAGACGTCGGACATGAGGTCGGCCTTGGAAGCCCTGGTGTCGAGAGCGCAGACTTTCTTCCAGTCCATCTCAGAAATTCTTTACGTAGTCCAGGTCTTTCTTCAGGATGATCTTGGGATCCATGAGGGCGACTTTCTGGAAGAGCTTGAACTGGTTTATCTTTGAAAGATAGACTTTTCCCTCATGTTTGCCTTTACGCCACCATTTATAGAAACCGATGGGGTCGTTTTCAAAAGGGATACGGGCCACGATGTCGGAGGAAAAACCCGGGAAATCAATCAGGAGGTTAAGCCCCATGTACCTTTTGTAATAATCGGGATCGGCGTAGCGAAGCTTGCTTTGGAGAGGGGTGACGACTTCGTATTGGTCAGCATGTAAAGTCTTCTCCCTCACTATCATACGATGGATTCTGACAGGGTCCTGATTGAGCCAGGCACCGACACGCAAAGTGACAGGACCGTCATCCGTGTCCAGCGTCAGGTAATCGGTGGAGAGATACGTCTTCTCCGAGTCCAATGGATATTGCTCCAGGATTTCCTCAGCCATAAACCAACATCAATTCGTGCAAATTTAAAGAAAAAACTTCATTAAACCTAATTGCAATGGCATTTTTTAAGGATTTTATTTAAAAAATCCCCAAGAAAAGGGGGCGCAGCCAAATTTTCGGAGCGTAGCGACCAGCCGTCTTCTGACGGCCGGCCGAAAGGCCGCAGTATCCCCCTGAAAGGGGGCGCAGCCAAATTTTCGGAGCGCAGCGACCAGCCGTCTTCTGACGGCCGGCCGAAAGGCCGCAGTATCCCCCTGAAAGGGGGTGCAGGGGGGTTAAGAAAAAGTCCAGGCCGGGTGTATTCCGGCCTGGACTGGTGGTGCTGGCAGGAGTTGAACCGGCGACACATGGATTTTCAGTCCATTGCTCTACCACCTGAGCTACAGCACCATTTCGGGAGTGCAAATATAGATATTTTTTCTGACCCGACAAACTTTTCCTCGATTTTTTTCCCAAATTGACTAAATTCGCATCGTGGACATCGGTAAAACCTACATATTCGTAATCCTTCCCCTGCGGCTTTCGTGGGAGCCCTGCTATATCGCTCCACAAGGAACAGCCACAGGCGACCGTGTAAAGGTGGTTTTCGCCGGAAAGGAATATATCGGAGTTGTCAGCGGGACAGGGGTGGAACCGCCGGCGCAGGCGAAAAAGATATCGGAGATCCTGTCGGTTGAGAAAGACATGGACCGGATCGGAGAGAATGAAATCGCCTTCTGGAGGCAGATGGCGTCTTATTATCTATGCAGCGTCGGAGAGGTGTACAAGGCAGCATACCCTTCGGTCAAGATGGAAGCCTCCGCGCAGGAATCGGCACGGAGGAAGATTGAAAGGCTGAAAGCCGGGCTGGCAAAGCTGGAAGGCCTTATTCCCAGGGCCAGGTCCGCCAAGGGACGCTATGAACAGGAGGCCGCCGCCCTGAGGAAAGAAA
>Ga0256404_1008991_pt1 | contig 14592 bp, 8 predicted proteins | sample RumenRJG_01DNA_FD_185990 | JGI IMG/M metagenome (GOLD analysis project Ga0256404, IMG submission 185990) | Bovine rumen microbial communities from Lethbridge, Alberta, Canada - RJG_01 | ecosystem: Host-associated > Mammals > Digestive system > Stomach > Rumen | place: Canada: Alberta | collected...
CAGCACATCCCGTATAAAAAACATGCATCGGATCACATTGGGATTGTTGATCACATCCTCTTCCCGGGCCGGCGCGTTCGTCACCGGGTTCTTCCCGTCTGCGATCCTTTCCGCATAGGTGATTGCAGTCTTCAGTCTGTTCAGGTCAATGTTTTCCATGATGATCTCCTGCTAAATTTAAATATGTCCTGATATGCTCCGCCAGGGCCTTGTCCTCGCAGTACACGAAGCACCCCTTCTGCCCGCGGGTAAGCAGGGTCTTGTAGGTATTCTTTATGAGGCGCTCCGCCACATCATCCGGCGCCGTGCGAATGCCGGAGGATTTGTCATCCTTCGAGATCTTCGTGCGGTCTGTGATGATCCGCCCGGTCCCGGGATCGAACCTAAGATCCTGACCGATGAAGACGCCGACATAATCAAACTCCAGGCCCTGCGCCGTGTGAATGCAGCCGACCTGCTCAAAGGAATTCGGATTGATCGCCCATATCTTGTCGGCGGCCAGATTCCACTGCGCGGCGAAGCCATTTTCCAGAAAGATATCCCAGTCCCCTCTCTTGAACTTCACGTTCCAGTCATAGCAGTAGCCCGCGACCATGCGTGCCTTGTTCTTCTCACGGTTCAGCTCCCTGAGCTCGTCCCGGAGGCGATTCGGGTCATCATAGACCCTGAAATCAAAGTTCAGATCGCCAAACGAAACATCCACAGGCTCTCCGATCTGCAGGATGTTATCAAGAAGCTGGATATACCCGTCGGACCCGTTGCAGCGAAACTGCGAATGCAGCACCGTGTCATCATTCATCGTGACACGGACGCCTTCCAGGCCGGCCCATTTTTTGATCTCATCGACAGACCCGATATCCTTCGTAGTGATCTGCTGGTCCTCGTCAAGCATGAATATGGTAAATAATGCCGCATCCAGGCACTCCTTCACCTGGTTCTTCCCGTTCCAGTCCCCGTACATGCTTTTCACCAGCCGGTGCGTCTCATCCACAATCAGGCAGTCATAGAAATTCGGCGCCATGTTGCAGAGACCGAAGGGAGAACGGAACAGCTGCTTTATGTTTACCTGCGCTTTCAGATCCGACTTCGCCAGCAGCCGCTGATAAGCCTCTCTCGGGGCCATGTTCTTGGTGCAGTAGCTTGCATTGAGACCCTTCACGATAAACTCCTTCAGAAGGTTGATGGCAAGGACTGATTTTCCGGTCCCCGGGCCTCCCCGGATGATAATACAGCGTTTCTTAAGGTCCTTCAGGCACTGGTCCATGATTTTTTTGCACATGTCAAATACGACCGCCTGATCATCGAGCAGAATAAACTCCTCATTGCCCTTCATCAGTGAAACAAGGCAGTCCTGCAGCGCCTTGGACGGGCGAATGCGCCCGTTATCGATCTTGTAAAGAAGGTCCCCGTTGACGGACTTCTTTGTTATAAACTTCTGAATATAGCCGCGAAGCCTCAGCGTTTCAGACTTATCAAAAAGCGGGGCTTCATCGTACCAGACTCTGTAGATCTCATCATCAAGCGGCGTCCGGTTTGCCGGTGTACAGTTATGTAAGTATGCGCAGGGCCGGATCCCGATCTCCTCATCCTGCACCTGCTCGGAGGAGTTCCGGATAAAAGTCGCATAAGCAAAAGCCTGATACGAAGGGTGATTGACGATCCGATAGCCGCCTCCGGTAAATGCGCGGACGCTGTGCTGCATGATGTCGTCAACCTTCTCCGCCTTGTCCCACTGCTTCAGCTCTACGATCACCACATTGCTGCGGTCATCCTGATCCGCACCGGCGATCATAAAATCCACACGCTTCGAAGTCCTCGGGATCTGGTACTCGATCGCCACATCCACATCCCCTGGGATAGACGGATCATCGATCACAGCCCGCATAAAGTGCAGAGAGTTCTGCCAGGAATGGTACTCCGCCAGTTGTCCCCCGCCCAGATGCCTGGTCCGAAGATTATCCAGGATAATATCCGAGATCCGGTTCAGATTCACGTCATCATTAAACTGTTGTTTGGTAGCACTGTATACGATCATATTTTTGAATTCAGTACGCTGTCATTCTTCCTGATCACACGATTCATATAAGTCTCGGCGGTATCAATGAATTCTACCATCTATATTACTTTATTCATTTATTTTTGCGTTCTATCCACCACTCAGGTATCAGGTCTCCAAGCTTCATACTTCTCCGCCCGGCTCCTCACGCCAGATCGCTCCACGAGCAGGCGTAGTCATACGCCGCAAACCAGTCAAACTCTTCCGCGCCCTTCAGATACAGCGGGTGGCGCGGATTCCCGTTGGCTGTGCGGGTACCGCAGCAGTAAAACTCAAAGTCCGCCTCCGCCAGCTGATGATACTCCCACAGGGCCTCACCGAGATACGGCCTTAAATCGATTGCATCACCCCAGGCCGCCCATGCCATGGCGATCGGATACGCCTCCTGTATAGCGCCGATCACACGTAGGTTCTGCCGGAACAATGTCCGGTCGCAGCTTTCCGGAAGCTCCTTTGGCTTTGAAGCGATGAGCGGATAGAGATTGACCATGATCCATCCGTCATACCCCTGATCGAGCACGCGCTTACGTACCCTGCGAATCGTGGGGTCATCGCGGCCCGGTACTGCGGTACTCGGATTCACGCCGAACGTAAGCACGTTCTGCCTTCCCGGCTGCCCGAGAACATAACGCTCTTCATCATCCCCGAGATAGATCCACCCATCCGGAAGATCCCTGCAGGTCTTGAAATACTCTTTTGGATCATTGAAAAACTTAGTACTGATCTTCATATGCTAAATCAAAGGAAGCCTCTGTCCACAAGGAATGTGTCACCAATCCTCGTCCTCCATTGCATCGTCGACGCCCTGGGCGTAGTCATCGTCATTTTCATAACGGTCCCAGTCAAAGTCGTCATCCATCCACACGTCCTCATAGCCTTCATCGTAGGCATCATAGGAAGTGCTTTTCCCACCGGACTTTGATGAGGAATTGCTCTTTGCTCCTCCGGAGTACCCTGAGGACTTTTTGTCCGGATAACCATCCTTATCGTAGTTATCCCCATACTGATAGTAGTAATATGCGCCGCTCACTCTGCTGTCTTTGCATTCGGCGATCACCAGAATGCGGCCTCTGCTGTCCTTCCATACATATGTGGTCTTGATCGGATTGCTTTTAAAATCGACATCTCTCTCTGTATGTTTTCCGAGCAGGGTCTTGTCAATGTCATATTCCCGCATACCGACAAAGGGAAGCCGGCCGCTTTCGGCGGGCCTGCCGGCGGATTTCATATAGTCATCCCAGGCCAAGCGGTTCATACTCTCCTGATCCCGGTATCTTTCAGTTTTTTTATCATATTCATACTTGATCCCGGTCGTCTCATCCGTGATATAGTCGAGCCTTTCAAATACCTCATACACGGTGAATCTGTCCCGGCTGTTCAGGACCTGAAACGGAAGCTCCGTCATATCAGAGCCGTAGACCTTATTTGAATATGAAAATCCACGCTTCTTTTCCTTGTAAAAAGGAGTATATTCCGCACAAATCCTCTCGATCTCATCCCGGGCGTAATTATAGATATCACCCGTGACAGCACATTTCTGTGTTATCGGCAGTGCGCTGAAGCTTTCATCCATGTGGACATTTACAGTGAAAATGTTTCTGAAATAATAGCTATGCTTCGTTCCCTTCGCATAAACAGAATTATACAGATTCTGCAGCCGCTGAATGTCTACGGATTCAACATCAGGAAAAGCCGATTTGATCCGATCCGGCAGATATGCCTCTACATTGTATCCAAACTGGCCCCACTCTTTATTAAACCTCTTTCTGTCACGCACGGTATTGATCTGCATGACCAGTGCACCAAGAGCGAAAAGGCCAAGAATAAAAAATGATATCTTTCCAAAAAAGTCCAATACTTCTTCTTGTTCATGTCGGGTTAACATTTGCTATCTCCGGGATTTTCGAAATGGTCATATTTTGACCATCATCCCACCAGCAGCTTGCTGGTCTTCTTCAGGTACTTAGCCGGGATCGGATATTCCAGATTCCAGGTAATGTTCATTGGTTTTTCGCCTTCGTGCTTTACATAAGTTGCCGGGCCAAGATAGGTATAGGCCTCTGCACCGCCATACATCTGGTTGGATTTAAACTCACGTACAAACAGCAGCACCTTGCTGCCCTGCTGCCTGTGATGGATGTAACGCTGTCCTGTCGGTGAGTTCTCAGCGGTCGTACTCTGGCTCTGCCAGTGGAACAGATGCTCATTGATCGAATAGTCGTTGTACATCGTGGTCGGCGAGTAGTCCTTGTCAGCCTTGTTGAGCGTGATAAAGAAAACATCCAGTTTCTTCTCCGGAAGCCATTTAACGCCCTCACGCACAGTATTCGGCTTCATGAAGTCCATGGCCACCAGCAACTGATCACGAGTATACGTACAGTGCAGATCCAATGGACAGTCAAAGCCTAGGTCTACCGGTGTATCGATAAAGTCGATCTGCTCATACTGATACTGCAATAAATCGATTATCTCCTGAAGCAGCACTGGGCTATCTGCCAATGCATAGAGGTGATCGAGCATCTCATCACCGTTCCACTCCTCAATCGCATACCCCCAAAGGGTAACATAAAACATCTGGAGCATCCTGCGCTCTAACATCGAGAAGGACGCAAAGTCGGTGTTGTCTATCTTTGGAAGCAGATTTAAGAGGAACAGGATCCATCTTCTTGAATCGATCACCGCAAGACGGGGCAATGCCTTCGTAATCGTATCCTCCAGCGGTTCTACAAAGTCATCGAGTACGTCCGCTCTCGCGCAGAGTCGCGAAAAGCTCGTGAACTTATAAAGTGCCCGAGGGCTTAAATGGTTATACTGCAGGAAGTTTGCCAGGGTCAGCTTGAGACCGGTATCCTCCTCGAAGCTTGCCAGCTTATTCACCAGGCCGGCACTGTTGCCATAGGCCGCCCGGATGTTATCGAGAATATAGCGTGCTGCAATCTTCTCTAACTGGATATAGCAGCCCTTTGGGACAGAAACAAATCCATCCTTGATCTCACGGGAAACGCCCCGGGTCGTATTGGAGAGGAGCGCTGCGAACTTATCCTCAAAGTTATATTTCTTATTGGCCTGTCCGATAAAGTCGAGCACAGTCAGGCATTCCTTACCCTCTGCAAGACGTAAACCACGTCCTAACTGCTGCAGGAAGATCGTGAGAGACTCCGTCGGTCGTAGGAAAAGAACCGTGTTTACCTCCGGGATATCGACACCCTCGTTATAAATGTCGACAACAAAGATGAAACGCACCTCACCTGATACCAGGCGCTCCTTAGCAGCACGCCGCTCCTCGTCCGGTGAAAAGCCAGTTAGGAACATCGAAGGAATCCCGCGCTCGTTAAAGAAGCGGCACATGAACTCTGCATGCTCTACGCTGACACAAAAGCCCAGACCCTTGACTGCATCGATGTCTGTCACATACTTCAAAAGGGAATTTACGATCATGTTGGCGCGGCGCTCTGCTGCCACCCCACTCAGGGTGTAGATCTTCGTGAGCTCCCCCTTGTCATAGCCTCCCACCGACCACTTCAGCTTATCCAGGTCCACAGTGTCCGTAACACCAAAGTACTGGAACGGACATAAAAGCTTGCGGTCGATAGCCTCCGGCAGACGGATCTCTGCAGCAATTCGATTGTTGAAATACGTCAGGATGTTCTTTCCATCCATACGTTCAGGCGTGGCAGTAAGCCCCAGAAGGATCTGTGGCTGATAGTATCCTAATAGCTTTTGATAGGAAGGGGCCGCCGCATGATGGAACTCATCGACGATAATGAAATCGTAGAATGTCGGTGAAGTAAATGAAGTAAGGTCCTTCGAGTTAAAGGTCTGAATGGAGATAAAGAGAGCGTCGATGCTCTCTGCCCGTTCTTTGCCCACAAACAGCTCGCCAAAGTTGGCATCCTTTAAGACAGCACGGAAGGTAAATAAGCTCTGCCGGAGGATCTCCTCTCGATGTGCAACAAACAAAAGCCGGCAGGGCTTTCCCGGATTCTTTTGCCTGAAGCGCCGATAGTCCAAGGCGGAGATCACCGTCTTTCCGGTGCCGGTGGCTGCAACTACAAGGTTTCGATAATATCCTCGTACCAGACGCTCAGCTTCGAGCTTATCGAGGATCTCCTTCTGGTAGGAATAAGGTTCAATATCAAGGACATACTGGTCCGGGCGGTTGGTATCAAAGTATTTCTCTGCCTGCAGTGCACGGGCTAGATATTCCTTCTTTCCTTCGGTGTAAAGCTCAAACTCATTAGAATTCCAATAACTATCGAATGTAGCCGCAATTTTATCGATTGTTTCCGGCAGGTCCTTGCGTGTTACCTTGATGTTCCATTCGAGGCCGCTGGAGATCGCAGCATTGGAAAGATTGGAGGATCCCACATACGCCGTCGTAAATCCAGTGTCTCTATAGAAGACATAAGTCTTGGCATGAAGCCTGGTGCGATTGGTATCGTAGCTGACCTTGATCTCTGTCCCCGGAAGCTGTCGGAGCTCCTCAACTGCCTTTACATCCGTAGCGCCCATGTAGGAGGTCGTGATCACCCGGAGCTTTCCGCCTCTCGCAGTAAATGTCCGCAGTTCATCAATGATGAGTCGCAGACCACTCCACTTGATAAAGGAAACCAGCATATCGATCCGGTCGCAGGAAATGATCTCCTTCTTGAGCTCGGTATACATCTGCGGTTCATGCACCGCACCGGTAAAAAGACTCGACTGAGCGATCGAGGTCTCCGGTCTTGTGACCGATTTCTTCGCTCCGTCGTCTATGGCCCAGATCGAATTATGCTTATCAAAAAGTGCCAGAAGCTGCTTGGCATCATCCACGACAGAGAGCTCATCCGCATCTTCATCCATCTCATCAAAGGCTGCCGCATCAATGATACGATTGACCAATTCCACCTGATCGCTGATATTTCCGCCGGAATCTCGTACTGCTTCGAGCTTTTTTTCTAATACGTCCGCAATATAATCTGCCAAAACCCGAGGTGCTTCCGCCTCATCGATCGGCGCAGTCTGACTGAGCTTGTCCTCCTCATGAATGGCAAGTTCTTCACTCAACTTATGATTGATGATCTGTTCATAGAGACCATCGTGAAGCATGGTGATTTCCTCCCAAGTACTGATTATGCTCGTAATGGATATTCCCAGCTCTTAAACCCACATGTCTTTGCTGACTGGTATACCGGGTAAACAATATCCTTTAACCTGCCTTTAAAGTCTTCTTCTGAAAGCTCATCTCTGTAAAGCTTTTGTTCTATTTCGGGATTGTTCAGGTGTTCCTGGGCACATTTCTCAAATATCGCCTTGACCTGATCGTTACTTCTGTAAATGAGATATGACTGATATTCAATATCCGCGAATTTTGGGAAGTAATGCTTCCACTCAGGTAAATTGTTGCTTTTCTGACTATTGATAGATCTCGTTGTCGGGTGCAGATTCCAAAACTCATCATGAGCAACGTAGGACCAGGGAACAAAATGGTCTATAGATATAACATCCGGCGTTAATAACGTGTCATTATAGATTTCATGAATCTCTGTAATACTCGTTATCAGTTTCCAGTACTTTTTCACTTTCTCAAGCTTCCGTTCCTGCGGCGGATATAGCTTGTCGGAAATGCCGGGCACGCTCGGATTTCTCCTCTGCAGGTACACAATCATGTTGTACTGAATCCATCCTCGCAGTATTTCCTGGTTTTCCTGAAGATACTCTTCCCATTCAGGTGTGATGCGAATTTTCGTCTGCAATCCAGAAAAGGAAACAAAATAATAAATCAGACGATCCTGCTGGTTGATTCTGTCTATCAATTCCTTTGAGCCGCAATTCCATGTGCTGCTGTGAAATCCATCGAAGAAAGGCGCCTGTAGGCGAAATGGCACATTCAGCGTAAGGTCTCTCTTAAACTTAATTACTGATGGATCGCTGCAATTCGTGAGCCAGTCAAGAATGTCCTGCTTTTTTACCGAAGGAATCATCCCGGGATTGTTACTATAGATGTAATTGACCGCCTTTTCCAGCGTATCCCTGGGGCCAAGATTCAGATGATACTCTGTGACCATATACCAGGCATCCGCGATCATCTCATCGATCAGTTCCTCAAAACTGATCTCATTCTGCCCTTTGCAAGCATAGGAAAGAATTGCCTGAAACCAGAAGAGCTTATAGCATTCAGACTTGTTATCAAAGAGGCGAGACAGCCCTGCAATATTCAGTTGATCAGAATGTGGAAGCTGCATTCAATATCACCCTATGCCATCAATAACTCATATATGAATTATAGCAAATAGTTTATAGCCCGTAGCTTTTCTTTAGCCGTCCGTTTCTACGAGCATTTTCTTTAACTCCAGCAGCTGCTTTCGGGTCATAGTCTGCGGATAGTGCGTCCCATTATATGTTGGGTGGAGGACCGGATACTGGCCCTTGGTCTGCAGTATGAATCCTTTCTTTATCAGCCAGTTGACGATGTATGTCAGGTCCTCGCGTGATATATATTTTAGTTTACCATATCCATGAGCCTGATTCAGCCTCGCATGGAAGATCTTTTGGGATTCAGAACCGCGTAAAACATCCACCAGTGTAGTCAGTCCATAGAAATGTTTTTCACTTATCTCTGTTAAACAGAGTAAAATTATGGAAACCACTTTGTCCAGGTCCATATTGGCATAGAACACAGTTTTGTTTTCCTGCGATGCGGCTGCAATTGCTTCTGTAGCTCCGCTGATTCTTCCAGTATCTATCTCGTTATTCGCTTTTACACTTGTATCTCCAGCTCCAGCCGATATGCTTTTATCGTCAGGAATTGTGGTCTGCGACGAAACTATAGCCTCATTCTTTTTGGCAGCGGTCGCAGCCTGCTCTTCCTCATCTTGTCTGGTGATGGCTGCGTTTTTCGGCCGGATCTTGGCGCCATTTGGGATTTCAATCGGCCTCGCTGGCTCCGGATCCTTGATCCCCATGAAATCATAAAAATACTTTGGCGACATAACTCTGCTGCACCCGGTCCCATCCTTCTTGTAGTTCGTACAGCCAAGCATGTAGGATGTCCGCTCCTTACCGGGTTTCACAATCAGATAACCATCCCGACACTGATCACATTTGATGATGGAAAGCTTTCCGGCCTTATACTCATTGGTCATAAAGCCGCAAATCTCAGGCTCATTCGTACAAATATATAACCGCAGTCCGTAGGCTGCCTTATATCGAAACTGCATCGGATATCCACACATCGGACAGGTCTTTTTATAGTATGGCGCCGTTGTCGGGTCTTCGTTCCATTGCCCCTTCAGCGAGACATTTTTATAATCGTGCTTGATCTCCAGAAGAAACTCTGACGGATTTTCTTCAGGTGCAATGAAGAAGACACGGTTCTTTGTACGCGTCATAGCCACATAGAATAGACGCCGTTCCTCTGCATATTCTATCGATAAATCTTCGTTTATAACAAAAGAAAGTACAGGATCGTTCTCAATTTTCGATGGAAATCCATATGTTTCGTTTCTTCCATTGACAACGATGACGTTATCATACCCGAGGCCTTTTGAGGCGTGTGCCGTCATGAAGGTGATATTCAGCCAGGGATATTTCACAGATCGCATCTTATTGCCGCGGCGGATATACTCAAATAAACCACTTTTTTCAAGGTGGTCTCCGTCAAAGCCAAATCGCCCTAATAGTAATACAGATGAATTCTCCGGCTTGTTTTCTTTATGGTTGAATTCGATGATCTGGCCCAGAGCCACCTCAACTGCATGCGCGATCGCATAGTTCACACCACTCCGCCTATCTTCGCCTGCCTTCTTTCGCCTGCTGTCATAGGTATAGATAATCACCGGATCCTCCAGGTGTTTCGGCGAGATCAGATCCTTTTCGATCTGCTCCTGATTCTTCTGGATAAAATTACCGGCAATATCAATTACTTCCTGCGAGTTACGGTAAGTCTTGACAATCTTCAAGAGCTTAGCATACCCCATTATCTCCTTGAATTTCGTGAACAGGGTAATGTCTGATCCGCTGAATGCATAGATCGACTGCCAGTCGTCTCCCACGGCGATGATCTTGGCATCCGTAACCTCATGTAAGGCAGAAACCAGGTCAAAACGCTGTCTGGAGATATCCTGGTATTCATCTACGATAATGTACTTAAAGTGCAGGCGCTGCTTCATCTCCTTAACTTCTTTCAGGAGACGGGCCGACTCATTGATCATATCCTGGAAATCAACAGCCTGGTTTTCCTTCAGAAACCGCTGATACTCCAGATAGCAATCATTACAAATATCCAGGAAGAGCCTGGTGCGCACATTCTGGGTCGAATGATACATACGGTTGAAATCATCCGCCGTGTATCCATTTGTCTTGAAGTTAGAGATAAATCTGCAAATCAGCGTGACCAGTCGGCGGATATACCGGTTTTCCTCCGAGGTCACCAGCTTCTCCATTACCTCTTTGTTGGATCGGGGTTTCAGCACAAAGCCTGCTGCCTCCAACTGCTCCTGTAAGTGCTCCAGGATCGACCGCCGGTCTTTATAAGAAGAAAACGTATAAAGCAGCGTCGTGCCGTGTTGACGATGCAGCCGTACCTTGTCATTCACAGCTTTCTTATAAGTTTCCAGCTGATCACGGGAATAACGATCATTCCGGCCATCCTCTGTGATTCCAAAATGCTCGATATAAGCTACGTTCTCGCCCTGCCGGATCTTAAAATCCGGTGTATATGGCTTACGGGCAAATAGAATATCATACTGGTACAGCGGCTCATACTCATAGTCGATACCGTTTAAGTACAGGAAGTTGGCGATCTCCACCTCCTGGTTGGATCGCATGATCTCGCTCTGGATCGTCACGGCCTTCTTGGTTCTGGTATCGATCACCTGCTGCTTGAACTCTTCGAGCTCACTGCGGATGGACGTAAAATTTGATTTTGCTAAATGATTGAAGAACGCGTTGAGATCCTTGCCTTCATAAGGGGCATCAAAATATGTCGCAAAGAACAAGATCAGGTTGTTGACCGCGCTTTCATTCTTTAAAACAGAGTTGCGGAAATAATCCTGCACCACATAGTAGAGCTTCGAGTCATCTACAATATTGAGCTTCTCCGGGTTATGGATATGCAGGATCGCATTTCCGGTCGAATGGAAGGTTGCAATCGGACACTCAATATGCAGCTGTCCGATGATACGCTCCTTCAGCTCATTGACCGCCTTGTTGGTAAAGGAAATGACCAGGATATCCTTGGGGTCGATTCCCTGCTTTTCCACCAGGTATTTCACCTTGGCGGCAACCGTCGTAGTCTTTCCGGCACCGGCGCCGGCGACAACCAGGCAATAATCCTCATCGGTGAGGACAACACGCCGCTGATCATCATCCAGTTTGATCTTGGGATCACATTCCTTCAGGATGCTATCGAGGTAGTCCCTTTCAACCTCCATCTGATGCCGAATGTACTGATCATTCTGTGCATCTATCAGGGATACAAATCCTGCAAAACGGGAAAGCGTCTGGATTACCTCACTTTCTGACGCTCCCGTCCTTTTGCAGAACGCATCCAGGGTCCCGCTTCCCTTCAGCACCTCAAACCAATGGATAATATCCTCAGAGTCATTCAGATGATCCAGGTACTCGCTCTTTGCGACATAATGATCGCCCTTTAAAAGAGAGCGCATGAAAGCATCAAGCTCCCGTAACTTCGACAGCTCTTCAGAACGTTCAATCTGTGGTTGTGGTGCAGGCTCTTTGGATCTACCAAAGAGGCGTTGGAGGAAACCCATGAGAATGTCTTTCTTCTGTCCCCTATAATTAAGATCATTATATTTACATGCCATTCATCCGGAAACATAATATCGCCGGACTTGGACCCATCCAGATAATATTATAGCAAATTACTACTCCTGTTCCAATTCACGCAGCCGATCCTTTAATTCAAATGTCACAACCAGATCCTTCCCTTTGCGGGTACATGATGATGCCTTTAAGGCATTTACCGGAACTCCATAATGCTGAAAGTCTTTATTGACAGAAAGTATGTGCAAAAGAGTTCGGAGGATCTGTGTAAGATTATCGCGAATATAATTGTCTGTAACTCCGAGAATCGGGCAGATCATACGTATAATATCAAATGTGTCCGGGTCGTCATTTTCCGGGACGCGAATAAAGTACGGTCCTTCGAGCTTTCCGAAATGCTTCACGACGGGGTATTGTTTTTCAAAAACAAGCTTCTTCTTCATTGCCTTTGCCCGCGTCTCAGCAGATGAAGAATAATAAACATACCGGATGAGTGGGAAGAAGTTTTCAATCATCCAGGATAAGGTATCGCCCGGTAGCATAAGTCCGCCTAGGAACAGCCGGATCTCAACCGGTATGGGGCTGCTTGCATCGGTCCCCTCTTTGTGGCCGACAGCCACACTGTCCTGCTGGGTTACAATGCGAATATACTCCATGCCTTTGGGATTGCAGAATGCAGCTCTGTTTGCATAAAGCTTTCGATATGCACTGGTAATGTCACTTTTTGATGCTTCTTCGGCGAATGCTTCATCTTTTGCTAAAAGCTCGTTGCTTTTAGTCCGGTCAGCAAATTCTTCATCGCTCAGGGCATCAATCTGCCATACATAATCATCCAAATCCCTATCATATGCAAAGTAGCAGATGAGAATTTTCCCCTCTGCGCAGATGGTCCTGTTTCTTCCCCAGACACGATGGTTATTGCGCACAAGCTTCAGTATTTCGCCGTCTTTGACAGCCGTCCTCATATGAAAGGAAAGATCTTGTGTGAATTGTTGGAGATCAAGGTGAGCTCTCATATATTTCCAGTGTTTTTTATCCTCTAATTCTTCTATATTCAGATATCTGAAAATGATAGTTTATATGAATTCCGACTATCAGATATTCTGGAATTGCTTAATCATCATACTTTTTGCCTTCACACTGTGATGGCGTTAGTGCTTATTCCTGAGTAATATGATTGAGGATTCGCTTCCCCATCTCCAGTTTCTCATCCGTCCTTACAGCGAAGATGATGTCCATCTGGTAGTCCGTATGAGCGCCAAGAAAGGCCCTGCAGGCGTTTATTGCAATCTCCCAGGCTTCTTCCTCCGGGTATCCGAAGATGCCCGCAGAGATCAATGGAAAGGCGATAGAAGTACAGTTATGTTCCATCGCAAGTGTGAGTGAGCTTAAGTATGCCGAGCGGAGCTCATCTGCCTCTCCGTATCGTCCGCCGGACCATCTCGGTCCTACCGCATGGATGATGCATTTTGATCCCAGTTTAAAGGAGGGCGTTGCAACAGCGGATCCGGTGTCACAGTGTCCGATCTTGCTGCAGGCACGTTCCAGTTCTTCGTGACCTGCTGCCTCAAAGATCGCCCCGCACACGCCGCCGCCTGCTGCCAGATATTCATTGGCAGCATTGACCACAGCATCGGCTTTCACTTTCGTTATGTCACTCTTGATGATCCTGATCGTACTCATTTCTTTCTCCTCCTGATGTGAAGGATATCATTTTCCTGCCCGCCCGTGGTCGCCTGAGGGGCGACACTCTGCAAGGGCACATACCGGTCAGGAATTGACCTTGTATTTATTATACTATGACACAGAATAATGGCAAGGAAGGCGGTTACGAAACAAAACTGATGTGCTTAAGTCCTGATCCGCGCTTGTAAAAACGGGGTCTCTTTGTCGAGGCCCCGTGGTTCATAATGCTATATAAAAATCTTCCGATTACCCCTACTCTACATCGACGGTAAACGTCTGCCCTTGTCTTTCGCCATTACCGTCATAAGCTGACTTGGTGATCCTGAACGAACCGGCATGGTCAACGCCAATACAAACCTGAGCCTCACAGGTAGCCCCGACAGGAGTCTCCTGAGGATTCTTTGAGACAGAAACAGGATACGAATATCCCATCCAGCCGGCAGCATCTACAATTGTATCGTCGATGGACATGAACAGGCCGTCCATCGTGTCAGACTCATATCCGATATTAGTATAAGTATAATCGACAATGTACGCGGCCTCTGGCTTCTTTTCGGAGTATTCGTTACGGTCTTCAGTCTCTGCAACCCCGGTTATAGTAAGCTCCCACTGACCGTCAACAGTCCACGTTTCGCCAATCTTCAGCGAGTCTGCATTTGCCTCTGCTTTCGGAGGGGTATACTCAACCGCATCCGCATCAACATCAAGGGAGAATGTCGCCTTCTGCTTCTTGCCGCTACCATCATAAGTGGACTTTGTGATTTTAAAGGGGCCTGGATTATCCACTCCGATGCACGCCTGCGCCTTGCATGTTGCGCCGACCGGCGTTTCCTGCGGGCTGTATACAGTAGATCCTGGATAGGAGTAACCCATCTTCCCGCTGGCATCTACAATTGTGTCATCGAGTGAAAGGAACAGACCATCCCAGTAATCTGCCTCATACCCCAGATTTGTATAGCAGTAATCCACAATATAAACAGCTCCGGGGTCTTTATCAGAATACTCATTTCTGTCTTCTGTTTCAGTTACGCCGGTGATCATCAGCTCCCACTGCCCGTCGACAATCCGGGCTCCCCAATAGACAA
>Ga0256404_1008993_pt1 | contig 14588 bp, 14 predicted proteins | sample RumenRJG_01DNA_FD_185990 | JGI IMG/M metagenome (GOLD analysis project Ga0256404, IMG submission 185990) | Bovine rumen microbial communities from Lethbridge, Alberta, Canada - RJG_01 | ecosystem: Host-associated > Mammals > Digestive system > Stomach > Rumen | place: Canada: Alberta | collected...
ATTAAGAATTTATATTTTAATCATGGACTGACTGTTAATGACAAAACTTTTTTAAAGAATCTTGGATTTTATACTGCAGATGGAAAATATAATGTACTTGCACAACTTATGTCTGACCATAATGAAACTTCAATAAAAGTAACAACATTTGCAGGAACTGACAAGTCTGTAATTTTAAAAATGAATGAGTATGGTGGCAAATGTTTAATAATTTCTACATTAAATGTACTAGATTATGTAGAAAGCATTAAAGAGACAAAGGTAAAAATAACTGGAAAAGAAAGAATTGAAGAGGATACATTTGATTTTGAATGTTTTAGAGAAGCATGGCTTAATGCAGTAGTACACAATAGATGGGTTAACAGTGCACCACCTGCCGTATACATCTATAGTGATAAGATAGAAATTGTATCAGATGGAGGGCTTCCAACCTCACTTTCAATAAAAGATTATTTTGAAGGTATATCAAAACCAGTAAATGAAAAAATGCTAAGAATATTTAAAGATTTAGATTTAATTGAAAGAACAGGACATGGAGTTCCTAAAATAGTTGAAAAATATGGAAAAGACATCTTTAAAATATCTAAGAACACAGTTAGAATTTTTATACCATTAGATAAAAAATTACTTGAAAATTTAGATGATAGTATTATTGATTTAAATGAAAATGAAATAAAAGTTTTAAGATTGTTAGAAGAAAATCCTAAATATAATGTAAAAGAAATAATTGAGATAACAAAGCTAAGTAAACCTTATATACGAAAAATTTATAAAAATTTAAAAGAAAAGGGATATATTGAAAGGATTGGATCAAATAAGACTGGGTATTGGAAAGTAAAATAGTGTAAATTTGATAATAATTTACACTTTTTATTTACTTTGATTTTTTAAAATGTTATACTTTTAATGTAAGATAGGGTACGGAGAAAGTATCCTACAAGATGGAGGAGGGAAATATTTATGAACGGTACATTTAGTATGGACACTGCTCAAGTAAGTCAAATCGGAGCTAAATTCCAAGAACTATCTCGTGAATATGCTAACGATATGACACAACTTAGATCAACAATCGAAGATTTAGGATCAAGCTGGAAGAGTGAAGTTTACAACAAATTCGTATCAGTATATGAAAAAAATGCTGAAACAATTGATCAAATGAGCAAAGCATTCGCATCATTTGGTGATATGCTTACATCAACAAGTAATGAAGTAAATAGAATTACTCAAGATTTAAGCGATGATATTAGATAATAAATAGGAGGAAATAAGTTATGAATCAGACATTTAATGAAGCTAAAGCAGTACAAGATGCTGAACAAATATTAAATATTGCTAATAGAGTTGATGCTTTATTTGCTGAAGCTGAAGCTGAAAAAGGAAAACTTCAAGGAGCTTGGCAATCACAAAATTCTGCAGAAGCTGCTTTTAGAACATTTGATACTTATAAAGCAAGTTTTGAAAATTTCTTAGGAGAAATTAAGAGTTTAGCTAATCAAATCTATATGGCTAAAGATGCTTATAGAGCTGCTGATAACAGTGCTACTAAGATTACTGAAGAAACATACAGAATTAACCCAGAAGGTTAATAAAAATATATTGCTATATGCAATATATTGTAAGTAAAAGATAAGAAAAAGTTATCTTTTATTTACAATGTATAACATAAGAAAGAAGGGTATTATTTTATGGCTACTAAAAAGGCAACTACAAATGCAAAAAAAAAGACAACAACTGCTACTAAAAGTTCATCATCTAAAGTATCTAATCCATTTGGAATAGATTATAAAAATGTTAATGCTCATGGACTTTTAAAAAAAGTAGAGGATAAATATAATGAAATTTTTGATGCTACAAGTCATATAAATGGAAATAGTCAGTTTGGCGAACTTAGTGAGACAATAACAAACGTTGAAAGCAAAATAAAAGTATTAAAAGAAATGCAAGATACAAATGATGAAACTATTTATACATTATATGATCAGCAACAGGTTCCAAAAAGAGTATCAGAAATACTTGAAGTATTGGAACCTACTGGAAAAGATAGTGCAGTATATAACTTAAAAACTGGCGTTAAAAAAATAGCAGCTTCCTATTATCAAAAAGAACAAGATGATACTAAGAAATTTATTGATTATGCCAAATCAGTATACAATTTAGTTGATACTAAAAAGACTAAAAACAATACTGCAGCTATTGCAGAAATTAAAACAAAAATAAAAAATTATTATGCTAAGAAAGCACCTTCAAGACTTGCACAAGCAGAAAATTTAGAGTCACTTTGCAGATCATCTTATGATAAAGTAATATCAATATATAATGGTGCTAGTGCAACTAAATTAAATAGTGAATATAATGCTGGCAAGAAATCATATTTAACAGCACTTACAAATGCAATTATTAATTCTCCAAGTTCTAGTTCTAAAAAAGGAGGTTCAAAGTAATGGCAAATAAAGATTTTACAGTAACGAGTGAAAAACTTGATCCTATAATTGATGACTTAAGTAGTGTTGAAACAACACTTAAAACTGCTGAAGTATCTAAAAAATCTATTGCATCTCCTGAAAATCCCGCAAAAAAAACAGTAATGGGCAATGGACTTAAGGATACAAAGTCAACTGAATGGGAAAAAATTTACGCATCAGGAGGTACATATTTAGATAATGCAAATTCTCAGCTAAATTCAGCTGCAAAAATGATAAATGCAGTAAATATTAACTTTACAAATGCTATAGAAAGAAAAAACAAAGAAGAAGGAAAGGCAACTGAGAAGTCTGAAAGTATAAGAGATTTAATAAAATCAGGAAATTATACTTTTTCACTTAAAAATACTAAAACAGTAGTTGCAAATGGAATTACTTCTCTTTCAGGACTAATAGTTGCAAGAAACAAAAAAACTGGAGAGGAAAAAGAATTTCCATTTAATACTAAACTTCCAACAAAGAAAGAAGAGGAAAAAGAAAATACTACTCCTTCTAATAATGAAACTAAAAAAGAAAATATTTCACAAGAAAAAAATGAAAATACAAGTGCTAATGCAAACACAAATGTAAATACAAATAATTCTAGAGCAAACAATAATCAGGTTCTAACACAAGAAAGCAAAGGAACAAGTTCAAGAGGAAGAGTTACATATACACCTAAGAAAAACACAAATGGAGGAGCATCTAGTACAACACAAACACAAACACAAACAAGTGCAGTAGAAACACCAACGACTCCAACTGATACAAAGATAGATAGCAAAACACCTATTACAAATGAAAAAGTAAAAACAGATACAACTGATTTATTTGATGATGGAGCAGCAACACTTATAGATGATACTCCAGCAAATACATCAGGTGGTAATGGATCTATCCTAGGTACAGTTGCAGCAGCAGCAGGAATTGCAGGAGCAGCAGGAATTGGTGTTAAACTTTATAAAGATAGAAAAGAAAATAGTGATTTAGATTTAGATGAAGATAGACCTTCAAATGGCAATAAATTTTGGACAGATGAAGAAAGCAATGTAATAAATAGTGAGAAAGATTCTTATAGTGATGATGATAGAATAGAAACACTAAGTGAAGCAAAGCAAGAAAAATATAAGGCAGCAGATAATGGACTTGATAATAATGATGATGAGGAAGAAAAGAGAAATCTATCAGATGACTCATGGGCAGTACCACCTACAAAAAGTGTAGATTTATTTGAAAGCTAGAGGTGATATAAATTGAATATAGATTTTTTACCAATAGGATCAATTATTCTTCTAAAAGGTGGAACAAAAAAAATAATGATTACAGGTTTTTGCTCTGTAGCTCAGAATAATAAACACAAACTTTATGATTATATTGGATGCTACTATCCAGAAGGTGTAATTAATTCAGATGAGGTTTGTATGTTTAACAATGATCAAATATCAAATATATTATTTAAGGGATTTGATAATCAAGAAGAAGTAATGTTAAAAGATAAATTAAAAGATAAACTTAAAAACATTACTTTAGATTCAGATCATAATATAGTTGATAAAGTAATAGATGCAAATAGTGAACCAGAGTTCTTTGTAGACTCAGGATTAATATAGGAAGAGGGTAGAAAAATATGTCAAATAAATTACCTAGTGGAATTACAACATTTCATAATGCAATAGAGGAAAAAACATATTACGTTTATAAAGGAAATTATTATAAGACATTGCATGATGCTAAGTACGCAAGAAATAGTGTGCTTGTTTCACAAAAAAAATTTAAAGGTAAGCACGGAAATGCATGGTTTTATAATGACAACAAGCCATTAACGAAAGCACAATATGATGCAAAAAATAGTATGCCAAAAGTTAAAAATTATTTTGGTGATTCTTTAAAGAAGGCTAATGAGTCCTCATCTAAATCAAAAACGACTAAAACAAAAAGTGCAACGAAAAAGAAAACGGTTAAAACTAATACAACAACATACTCTGGTGTAGCAGAAACTGAAAGACAAAAAGGAATCAGCAGCATGAAAGAGGGTTTGGTTAAAGGAAAATATATAAAAAATGGTAAAGCAGGAACTGGAGTATATAAAAAAATTTATTATAAAAATGGAAAACCATTAAATGGTACTATTAATGGTAAAATTTATAAAGATGGTAGGTTTATTCGTAATGCTGGTGGTTCAACATCAGGAGGAAATGGTGGCACAGGATCACCTGGAGGTGGAAACCATTCATCAAGTTCTGCCTCAAAAGCTGCTGCAGCAGCAGGTAGTACACTTTCTGCAAGTCAGTATAAGAACTATAATGCACATGGACTTTTAAAACTTGTAGAAGATAAATTTAATCAGTGCTTTAATGCAACAGAATTCTTAAAAAAACAGAATGCTGTTTCTGAAATTACAAGTGCTCTTTCAAAGATTAATTCTGCAATTAATGAATTGGATTCAATATCTGTTTCAGGAAATAATGATGAAACATATTCAACAAGTGAAGGAAGAATGGTTCCAATTGCAATTTCAAGAATAAATGCTATTATTGATGGATCAAGTACAAAAGTTAACGACTATGAAGGGCATACATATAGTATTTCAGTTACAACAAATCTTAAAGGACTTGAAAAGAATTTAAAACAAGGACTAAAAAAAATAGCAGCAGCATATTATAGAAAAGAAGAAGAAGACATGGTAAGATTTATATCTTATGCAAAGCAAATATATAATATGGTTGATTCTAAAAAAACATCTAATAATGGAGCAGCTATAGCAGAGATAAAAAGAAAAATAAAAGATTATTATTTGAATAAAGCTCCAGATAGAAAGAAAAAAGCAGAAACACATGAAAGTGCATGCAGAGCAAGTTATGAATCAGTAATTTCTTATTATAATGGAAGTACTAATTAAGGAGGCAAAGAGAAATGACAGTTGGAATAGATTATACAAAGGTTAAAACAATTGCTAGTGATTTAAGAACAGTCTCAACAAACATTCTGCCTACTAGTTTAAATAATTTTAAGTTTTCAATGCCTCTTTGTACATCCAAGTATAATGAAGGATTAAAAAGTAGTACTCAAAATTGGAAATCAATATTTACATCTGCTGATAAATATTTTGAGAGTGCTCAAAATATTTTAAAAGGTGTTAATGATCAAATTAATTTTGAGGCAGATGAACTTGAAAAAGCAAATCAAGAGTATGGAGAAGAAGACAGTAATACCGCAGAAGATGCTGAAACTCAAAAAGATGAATATGAAGAAGAAACATCTGATGAAGATGATATGTCAAAGCAAGGAGAGGATAATGAGTTTAAAGAAGCTGCATCCGAAAGTGTAGTATTTACATCAGAAGATGGAAGATATTCGCTTACTCTAGCAGATATCACAAATGCTGGAACAAGTTCAGTAATAGCAGGAACATTACTTGATACTAAAACAGGTGAAAAAACTGATGTTAAAGTTAATGTTGGTGATGACAAAGATGCAACAGATACTACAGATTCATCAGATACATCAACAGACTCAAGTGTATCAAGAGATGATATAAAAACTCAGGTAGATTCAATTATAGATAATAGTACAACTCTTTCAGATACTGATAAGGAAACATTAAAGACTTGGGTTGATGATGTAAGTAAGAATGGTTATAATAGTGATACTTTAGAAAAAGCATTAAATTCAATGCAGCAGAATGGTTCTATTACTGAAAAACAAAAAGAAGCAATTCTTTCAGGAACAAATGATTATGTTAAGAAAATAACCGGTGCTGGAACTACTACTGCAACAGGAACAGCAAGTGCTACGACTGCAGGAACATCTGTTCCAACAAGTGGTACAGGAGATATCACAATAACAATTGGTGATCAAACATTTAAGTTAAGTGGAGCAGGTACGACTGCTACACAAGCAGCAAGTACTGCAGGAACTGGAGTTGATACAGTAAGTGCAACAACAGGAATTGCAAGTAATGCTGGAGCATCCGTTGCAGGAGTAACAACAGAAACAGCAGGAACTGCAGCAGCAGATGCAGTAACTTCAGTTGCAGCAGCATCAAATGTATCACAGCCAGACCTTGTAACAGCAGTTTCAGAAGTTGGACAAAATGCAGTTGCAAATGCTAAAAAGCTTGGTGCATCAGATGCTGAAGTAAATGGAATTTATGATTTCTTTAAGAATATGGTTGAAGGAATAAGTAAAAATAAAACATTAAAATCTATGACTGCAAATCTTGGAAATGTAGCAGTTAAGAATGCAGGAGTTGGAGCAGCATTTGCAATACCACTTGCAGGTATGAGTATAAATTCTATATATAGAAAAAAGAAAGAAAAGAAATTCGAAGAAGAACAAGGAAAAATAGATTTAAATGATGTTAATAATGATAAACTAGCTAGCAGTATTACATTTGATCCTAATAGTTCTTCAACAAATAATAGTGATGAATATTTTCACATTTAAATAGGAAGGAGCGCTAGTATGGACGGAGATAGTTTATTTTTACCAATAGGATCTGTAGTTTTACTTAAAGGAGCTACTAAAAAGGTAATGGTTACAGGATTTTGTTCTATTCCTAACAATAATAAAAATAAAATATATGATTATTCTGGATGTGCTTATCCAGAAGGATTTATTAATACAAACGAAGTATGCTTATTCAATACTGATCAAATAGATAAGATATTATTTAAAGGTTATGTAGATGAAGAAGAAAAAGACTTTCAAAAGAAATTAATAAATCTAATAAGTAAAATAAAGATTGATTCAAATCATAATTTAGTAAAAGATGATGAATCAAATGGTGCAGAGTTTTCTGTAAATAATGGAGCATTTTAGTGAAAATACTAAAATGTTTTTCTATTCTTAAAAACTACACAATGAAGACCTTAAAAATTGCACAATGATTTTCTTAAAAACTGCTGAAGCAAAGTGTTAAAAAATCATGAGGTATATTCTATTTAGTATTGTAATTAAAGGATAAAATGCAAAATTTATTTAATAAGAGTTAACTCTTTTTTTGCACAACAAAATACTCTTTTTTTGCACAACACTTTTAAAAAAATTATGAGTTATATTTTAAAAGTTGCTTTTTTTTAATCTTCATTTTATGTTATACTATATAAGTCGGAGGTGCATCATGGATAAAAAAAATATAAGAAATTTTTCAATAATAGCACATATAGATCACGGTAAATCAACTCTTGCAGATAGAATAATGGAAAAGTGTGGAGAGTTTGATAGTAGATCAAATAATCAGCTACTTGACTCTATGGATATTGAAAGAGAGCGTGGTATTACAATAAAGTTAAATACTGCATCTATGAAGTACAATTATAATGGAGAAGAGTATTTGCTTAACCTAATTGATACCCCAGGACATGTTGATTTTTCTTATGAAGTATCAAGAAGTCTTGCTGCATCAGAAGGAGCTATACTACTTGTTGATGGTACGCAGGGCGTGCAAGCACAAACTCTTGCAAATCTTTTTCTAGCACTTGATAACGATTTAGAAATAATACCAGTTATAAATAAGATAGATCTTCCAAGTAGTGATGTAGAAGGAACAACAGAAGAACTTCTTGATTTGGGATTATTTAATAAAGAAGATATTATTTTAACAAGTGCTAAGACAGGTGAAGGAGTAGATAAGCTGCTAGAAGCTATTATAAAGAAAATACCAGCACCATCTGGTGATTCTAAAGCTCCTTTAAAATCATTAATATTTGATAGTAAGTTTGATAATTATAGAGGTGTTGTAATATCAGCACGTATATTTAGTGGAACATTAAATGTAGGGGATACTATAATTCTTGACAATTCAAAGAAAGAGTTTATTGTAACAGAACTTTTAGTTACAACTCCTAATGAAGAAAATGTGAAAACATTGTCTGCAGGAGAAGTTGGTCATATAGTTGCAAGTATTAAAGACATAAGTGCAGTAGAAGTAGGAGATACAATAACCTCCAAAGAGCATTATACAGATGAGCGCCTTCCAGGCTATAAACCAATGAAACCAATGGTATATTCTGGACTTTATCCAATTGATAATACTAAGTTTGATGCACTTCGTGATTTTCTTATGAAATTAAAACTAAATGATGCATCATTAACGTTTACACCAGAAACATCAAAGGCATTAGGATATGGATTTAGATGTGGCTTCTTAGGACTTCTTCATATGGATATAGTAAAAGAACGTATTAAAAGAGAAGTAGGAATAGATATTATTACAACAGCACCTTCCGTTATATATAAAGTTAATTTAACAAGTGGAGATGTGCTTAACATAAGCTCTCCATCTGATTTGCCAGATCCTGGTAAAATAAAAAGTATTGAAGAACCATTTATAATTACAAATATATTTGTACCATCAGAGTATATTGGACCTATAATGGAACTTTGTCAAGGAAGAAGAGGAGAGTTTAAAACAATAGAATATATAAGTAAAACACGTGTTAATATTCACTATATTATGCCTCTTTCAGAAATTGTATATGACTTCTTTGATAAACTAAAAAGTGTAACTAAAGGATATGCATCATTTGACTATGAAGTAATAGGATATAGAGAGTCTAAACTTGTTAAACTTGATGTAATGTTAAATGGAGAAGTAGTTGATGCACTAAGTATCATAGTTCATAAAGATTTTGCATATGAAAGAGGTAAAAAAGTATGCGAAAACTTAAAAGAACATATTCCAAGACAACTATTTGAAATACCAATACAAGCATCTATTGGATCTAAAGTAATTGCAAGGTCAACTGTTAAAGCACTAAGAAAAGATGTACTTGCAAAGTGTTATGGAGGAGATATTACTCGTAAGAAGAAACTCCTAGAGAAACAGAAAGCTGGAAAAAAGAAGATGAAAAAAATAGGATCAGTTGAACTTCCACCTGATGCATTTATGAGTGTTTTGGAGGATAAAGGTGAGTAAGCAGGACTCTAAAATTCTTCTTGTTGTAAACAAGTTCTTAGACTATAATGGCTTGCTTTCTGATAATGAACTGTCAAGTCTTCTTTCTATTCCATCAACAAGTGTTGGAAGATACTTAACATCAAAAAGAACAAGAGAGTTAATAGGAGACGATAATTTTGCATTCATTAAAAAATGTAGAATAGATAATAAAAGAAAAGGAAATAGTAAAGGTGGAAAGCATGTCAAGAATTAAACACTTATATATTCATATTCCTTTCTGCTCTTCAATTTGTGCGTACTGTGCTTTTACAAAAGTTTATTATAATGAAGAATTAGCTTTAAAATATTTAGATTCATTAGAAGAAGAAATAAATAAAAAGTATAAAGGAGATACTCTTGATACTATATATATAGGAGGAGGTACTCCTTCATCTCTTTCTATTAATGCATTAAAGAAATTAAAAAATATAACTGATAAACTAAATAAAAGTAAAAATATAGAGTTTACATTTGAAGTAAATCCTGATGTAACAATTGATAAATTAAACATAATAAAAGATATGGGTGTAAATAGATTAAGTATTGGACTTGAAACTATTAATAATAAATTTTATAAAAGTATTAATAGATATAATGATGAGAATAAGTTTAAAGAACTAATAAAATATTCTAAAACATTATTTAATAATATTAATGTAGACTTAATGTATGGATTTAATAATGAAACATTATCTGATTTAAAAAAAGATTTAGACTATGTTATATCACTAAAAGTTAATCATATATCAATATATGCTTTAATGATAGAAGAACATACTAAACTTTATATAGAAAAATATAAAGAAGAATCTGATGATAAGCTAAATAAGATGTATTATTTTATAGATAATTATTTAAATAAAAATAATTACATTCATTATGAAACAAGTAATTTTGCTTTAAAAGGTTATGAGTCTATTCACAATAACTCATATTGGAAAAATGAAGAGTATTATGGATTTGGACTTTCAGCATCAGCCTATATTAATGACACAAGATATACAAATACAAGAAGTTTAGATAATTATTTTAATAAAAAATATATAACTCAGTATGAAAAATTATCAAAATATGATAAAATGGTTTACGAAATGATACTTGGATTAAGACTAAAAAATGGAGTTTCATTAAAAGAATTTAAAGATAAGTATCATAAAGATTTATTAGATGTATTTAAAATAGATGATTTAATAAATAACGGCTATTTACAAATAGAAAATGATAGGATATTTATCCCTATAAAATACTGGTTTGTAGAAAATAGTATATTAGAAAGGTTTGTTTAATATGGAAAAGTATGAATATTTTGAAAATGAAATTAACTATTTAAAAAATAATGATATAAAGAATGCTATGAAGTATATGCTGAACCAGCTTCCAGATTATTTCTTTCATGTTCCAGCATCATCAACAGGTAAATATCATCCTAAATATGCACTTGGTGATGGAGGACTTTTAAGACACACAAAAGCTGCATGCAGAATTGCATATGAGTTACTTTCAGATCCATCAATAGAAGATCATTATAGTGAAAGAGAAAAAGATTTAATGATTATGGCACTTTCTTTACATGATGGATTAAAGCTTGGAAATCCAGAAGAAAAATATACAAGATTTGATCACCCAATTCTTATGGCAAATTTTGTAATGGAAAATAAAGATAAATTGGGTCTAAAAGAAGGGGAGGCAGAATTCTTAAGAGATGTCATTAAAACACATATGGGACCTTGGACTAAAGATTATAATGGTAATGAAGTACTTGAAAAACCTAAAACAAAATTTCAAAACTTTGTACATATGTGTGATTACTTAGCAAGTAGAAAAAGCATACTACTTGAGTTTGATAGTAATAATAATGTTATATATTAGAGAGTGATTAAAATTAATCACTCTTTACTTTATTCATAAAAATGGTATAATATACATTACGTTAATTAAAGAGGGGTTATTATGAATAATGAACTTAAAAAAATAAAGAAATTATATGGTGAAGATATGATGCATTTTGTAAGAGAAAGATGCTCAACACTTTTAGAAACAGATGGACTTCTTTTAGAAACTCTTACCAAATTTTTTTATCCAAATAAATTTCTTTATAAAGATTTAAAATCAAATTATTTATTAAATAAATTTGTAGATTACATATATGAAAGTATTGAAGAAAAAGAAAGAATAAAGCAAGTTTCAAATGAGTCTCCATATAAACTTATGGAAGATGCTGGATATACTCTTTATAAATGTGAAAGTGAAGAAGACATTCAAAAATTTAAAAAATATTATAGTAAAGGTGAAGAACTTTGTACATTTAATGGTGGAAGACTTAATAGATGCATTGTCTATTTTGCAGTTAAAAAAGATGTTAAAAATATAAAAAGAGAAGATTTTACTGATCCTAAAAGAGAAGACCTTTATGGAACATCTGTAATTAGTATTCAAATAAATAGAAAAAATCACGTAGTATCAATAAAGAATAGATACAATCATACAGTTTATAATCCAGATGCTACTTTTTCTAATAATTTAGATAAAATAGTGCCAGGACTTACTGATTCATTTGAAAAAGAACTAGGATTTGAAATTAATAAAGATAATCAAAACGAAGATTTTGATATTCCATATTATGTTAAAGCATCAGATAACAGATTTTATAAATTTAATTATGAAATAAATGATATTTATTATTGTCCTGGAAATGTCATCATAAAAAATTTTAAACCAGTATTTTACGATAAATCAAGATATATAGTACTAGATTATATGATTCTTGATATGCAAAAAAAAGAGCTCATTAATACTGAGAAAGATGGATTACTTTCTAATATTGATATAAATAAAATTGAATTAAAAAAACATGATGTAAATAGAATTATATGTATAAATGATAATATTTTTATAGAAATAAATCCGTTAAATAAGATTATTAAGTATATAGACTATTATTCTGAAGAAATAGATAATGATTTTCTTTCACATAATGAAACACTTGAATGTGTATCAATTCCAAATGCAAAGAAAATAAAAAATAATTTTTTAAATGATAGTTGGACTTTAAAAATAATTGATTTGCCTAAAATAGAAAGTGTTGGTAACAATTTTATTTATGCAAACTATTATATAGAAAGTATTAATATGCCAAAATTAAAAGAAGTAGGTAATGATTTTCTTGATTCTTGGTATAAACTTAAAAAAATAGATTTTCCAAATTTAAGAACTGTTGGTAATGGTTTTTTATCACATAGTTCTAATATTGAAATTGTCGATTTACCTGAATTAGAAATTGCTGGTGATTCATTTTTATCAGGTGCTTCTAAAATTAAACAAATTACTTTGCCAAACTTAAGTGTAGCAGGTAATAATTTTCTTTATAATGACAAACCATTATTATCTCTTTCTCTGCCAAAGCTAAAAGAAATAGGTTATTCATTCCTTCATGAAAATGAAAATTTAAAAAAAATAAGTTTACCAAGCATAAAAAAAGTAGAATCTAGTTTTCTAGAATCTAATAGATCATTAAAAAAGATAAGCCTACCTAAAATAGAAGAAATTGGTAGTGACTTTTTAGATCATAATACAATACTTGAAAGTATCAATATGCCTAATGTGAGAAAAATAGGAAATGATTTTCTTTATTGGAATGATACTTTAAAGAATATTTCTTTGCCAAATCTTGAAGAAGTAGGCAATAATTTCCTTAATTCTGATATTTCTTTAAAAAGCATTAATTTACCTAAATTAAGAAAAGCAGAACAGAGCTTTTTAGAATACAATAGAGAATTAAGATTTGTTGACCTTCCTAATTTAGAAGTAGTTGGAATTAATTTTATAAGTCGTAATTATAAATTAAAAAAAGCATCCTTTCCTAGCTTAATAGAGATAGATGATAGTTTTTTAACATCCGCATTAGATAGTTGTGATATAGATGCTCCTAATCTTAAATATAGGTCAAAAGTATTGATAAAAAGATAGACATACTAGACAAAATAAGCAAAAAAACATGGTATATTTCATTCCACTTTTTGTATATTTATTTATTGAAATTAACACTCTAGTTTCATATTTCTTATTACTCTTTAGTTTCTATTTCAAAATAGAATGTTGATCCTTTATTTGTTGAATATACTCCATATTTAAATTTATGAAGTACTAATATACTTTTAACTATTGAAAGACCAAGACCTGTACCACTTTTAGATCTATTATGCTTCTTACTATCTTTAAAATATCTATCCCAAATATACTTCATGTCTTCTTTCTTTATGCCTTTGCCACTATCTTTTACTTCATAAATTATTTTATCTTTTTCTTTTAATATATTAATGGTTACTTCTTTATTATCTCCTGTATAATTAATTGCATTATTAATTAGATTATTAATAACTTCTTCTATTCTTTCCTTATCAGCATTAATTAATACTTTATCTTTATAAGTATTAAATATAAATTTATATCCATCTTTTTCTTCATATATTTTATATTTTTTTAGTATATCATTTGTAAGACTAACTAAATCAAAATCTTCTTTATTAAGTGTATATATGTTAGACTCTAGTTTTGAAAGTTTTAATGTGTCTTTAACAAGAAGTGATAATCTATCAGCTTCATCTATAATTACATTCATATTTTCTTTTAATTTATTAGGCTTATTATAATTTAAGTCTCTTGCCATTTCAGCATATGCTCTAATCATTGTAAGAGGGGTTTTAAGATCATGTGATACATTTGCTATTAAGTCGCGTCTTAATGTATCAGTTTTCTTAAGCTCAAGCTCTGCATTATTAAGTGTTTTGGAAAGTTCATTTAATTCTTCTATTTCTCCATCTTCTTTAAATTTAACATTAAATGTTCCAAACTCTTTAACTTGACTACTTATCTCTTCAATTGGTTCAGATATTTGCTTTGATATTATATATCCAATAATAAGTGAAAGTAATAATACAACTATTGTTACAATTATAAGCTCTCTTTTTAGTATACCTGTTGTTGAATCCATTGGATCTATTGATGTACTTATAAATGCATAATTATTATTAGAAAGTTTTTTCATATAAATTAATGTATCATTTTTAAATATAGGATTTGTAAATTCTACTGTATCTTCATTTTTATTGCTACTTATAAATAGATACTTATAATTATAATCATTATTAGCATCCATAAAGCATCCTCTTGTCATAAAAGAAGATGCATTG
>Ga0256404_1008994_pt1 | contig 14586 bp, 11 predicted proteins | sample RumenRJG_01DNA_FD_185990 | JGI IMG/M metagenome (GOLD analysis project Ga0256404, IMG submission 185990) | Bovine rumen microbial communities from Lethbridge, Alberta, Canada - RJG_01 | ecosystem: Host-associated > Mammals > Digestive system > Stomach > Rumen | place: Canada: Alberta | collected...
GCCGTTCCTTGAGAGGCTGACAGGGAATCCCTCTATGCTCTTCTCAAGGCTGGCAAAGAACTTCCCCGCCTTCTCCTCAAGCGCCTTATAGACGCGGCCGGAGAGGAGCTCGTCCAGAGTCGCGATGCCCGCCCTCATGGCAACCGGGTTGCCGGAGAGCGTGCCGGCCTGGTAGACCGGCCCGACGGGCGCGAGGAGATTCATGATCTCGGAGGGGCCGCAGAATGCCGCCGCCGGGAAGCCGCCGCCCACTATTTTCCCGAGCGTGGTGAGGTCCGGCCTCAGGCCGTAATGGCCCTGCGCCGAGTACTCGCTGAACCTGAAGCCGGTGATGACCTCATCGAAGATGACAAGCCCGCCTGCCTTATGGGTAAGCTCAATGACGTCTTTGAGGAACTCCGGATCAGGCCTGATGACGCCCATGTTCGCGGGCACCGGCTCCAGAACCACCGCCGCGAGCTTCCCGCTGTACTTTTCCACTGTCTCCCGGAAAATCTTCCTGTCATTGAACGGGATGGAGAGCGTATAGCCGGTGAAGGCCTTCGGGATCCCAGCTGAGGAGGTGAGGTTCAGCGTCGAGACGCCTGATCCAGCGTTCACGAGAAGGCTGTCGGAGTGCCCGTGGTAGCAGCCGTCGAACTTGATGACGTAGTCCTTCCCGGTGTAGCCGCGCGCGAGCCGGAGCGCTGACATCACGGCCTCGGTGCCCGAGTTCACGAACCTGACCTTCTCCGCGCCTGGTACCGCCCTCGTAATCCTAGAGGCAAGCTCAGCCTCGAAGCGCGAGGTGAGGCCGAAGCTCGATCCGTCAGAGAGCGCGTCTGACGCTGCCTTTACAACCGTGGGGAAGCGGTGCCCCAGGATGAAGACGCCCCAGGAGAGGCAGAAGTCGAGGTAGCTGTTGCCGTCCTCGTCCGTTATGTATCCGCCGTTTCCGGACTTCGCGATGATTGGATCTGATCCTACCGACTTAAAGGCCCTCACCGGGCTGTCAACGCCCCCTACAAGGTACTTTCCGGCCTCGACCGCAAGCTCGTGCGATCTCTTATGATTAAGCGACATTTTCACATCTCCAGACAAATGATTTTCCGAACCTCATTATGCATCAGAGGCGCGGCGGGAGGATATCAGGCTGCCTGGGGAGAGTGCTCTTCCCATTTCCTGAGCTTCAGGAGCTCGTCCTCGATAATGGACTCAGCCTTAACCGCGGCCTGCTCGCGGCTTTTCTCGTTCTCCGCGGCCGCCTTCTCGATGTCCTCAAGATCAAGGAGCCTCACGCCTTTGACGCTGCCGACAGCAGGATCGACATTGCGGGGGACCGAGAGGTCGAAGATCAGGATCCGGTGCCCGTCTGGCGGGAGGTCGCCCGGCCCAACGAGGTAGTGTGGAGCCCTCGCGGCCACGATGCAGGCGTCAGCCTTAGGGAGGATCTCCTTCCTCCCCGCGAAGTCAACCGCCGTGCCGCCGAACTCGCGGGCTGCCGACTCAGCCTTGTCATAGTGCCTGTTCGAGAGGTAGAACCTCTCAGCGCCCTCGTCGCGGAGGAAGCGGAGGATGCTCGAGGTGAGCGCGTTCACGCCGATAACGGCGACAGTGCTCCTGCGGAAGGGAAAGCCTGACCTCTTCATGAGCTCAACGGTGAGCTCGCCGCAGGACATCGCCCCGCTTGAGATGCCGGTCTCGCTCCTGACCCTCTTTCCGGTGTGTATCGCCCCCTGGAAAAGGCGGTTGAGGGAGCTCCCGAGCGGGAACCTCGCGGCTGCCTCAAGGTAGCTTTTCCTGACCTGCCCGAGGATGGCGTTCTCCCCGAGGAGCTCGGACTCGAGGCCCGCTGCCACCCGGTAGAGGTGCCTCGCAACATCATCAGGTATGCGCCCTGTCCCGCTGTAGACCTCATAACGGCAGCAGGTGTCGATGAGGACGTGCGGCAGGGAGGAGTCAAAATGGCAGTTACTCCTCTGCTCGTTCCTCTGCTCGATCGAATGATGACGCCCGCTTACGAAGTACCCGCTGATCATTTGCCTCACGCCTCTGTTTCCGTTCCGAGATCCGCGCCGAAGAGCCCTTCCCCGGCAAGCACCCGCACTCTGTCCCTCACCCTGATGGAGCGCCTCACGTCCCTGGAGTCCGAGCCGACTGCGACGGTCATGCACCCGTCGCGGAAGACCGCGGGGGAGATGAAGTCGCAGTCCGCGGGCGAGTCGCAGACCGAGACCAGGATGCCCTTCTCATGCGCCATGTCCTTTATCGCACGGTTCACCGCGCTGTCGCCGGTGCAGGCGTAGAGGAGCCAGGCGCCCTCGAGGTGCTCAGGCCCGAACTCGCTTCTCACAAGCGTGAAGCCGAGCTCCTCAAAGCCCTTCCTGAACTCCGGTGAGACGACCGTTACATTATCCGTGTAGTGGGAAAGGATCGACGCCTTGTGGAAGGCGACATTGCCGCCTCCCGCGATGACGATTTTCCTCCCCTCAATGCGGATGCCGATGGGAAGGAATGAGTACCTGTATTTCCCCATCTCTCAGTCCCTGTGCAGGCCGCACTCACGGTGGAGGGGGCTCTCCCACCACCAGCGCCCGGATCTGATGTCCTCGCCGGGCTGCACCGCCCTGGTGCAGGGACGGCAGCCAATCGAGGGATAGCCCTTCCGGTGCAGGACATTGACGGGAACGCTGTGCTCCTTCACATAGGCGTCGACGTCAGACTCCTCCCAGTCAATCAGGGGGTTGAGCTTGATGAGGCCGTGCCTTGCGTCCCACTCGACAGCCTTATCCTCAGATCTGGTGACCGACTGGCTGCGCCTCAGGCCGCAGATCCAGACGTCAAGACCGGAGAGCGCGCGTCTCAGGGGCTCAAGCTTCCTTGCCTCGCAACAGGCCTTCCTGGCCTCGTGTCCCGCGTAGAAGCCGTTGATGCCGTAGGTCCTCACGTACTCCTCGACCTTCGCGCGGTCAGGGAAGAACACCTCGAGCTTTATCTTGTAATAGTCCTCATCGGTCGCGATGAGGTTGTAGGTCTCGGGGCAGAGCCTTCCCGTGTCAATGGTGAAGACCCTCGCCTCACGGTCAATTTTCATGATCATGTCAAGGAGAACCTGATCCTCCTTGCCGAGGCTCGAGGAAAGCGCTATCTGCTTCCCGAAACGGCCGATGAAGTACCGGAGGAGGTCCTCCGGCGTGCTGTCCTTAAAGCGCTCCTGAAGCTCAGGGACCTCCTTCTCGAGCGCCTCCTTATCCGCAGTCTCTGCCATCGCCTACTCCTCTATAAGGCCTACTGCAGCCGTCTCGTTGGTGTTCTCGTCAATCAGGATGAAGGAGCCGGTGCCCTTGCATTCCGTGAAGAGATCGCAGAAGAGCTCATCGGAGAGCACGATGTCAGCTCCGACAATGTCGTTCATCTTCAGCTCGCCAGAGGGATCGCCCTTCTCCAGGGTGTTGATGTCGAGGCGGTAATTGACAGCGTTCACCATGCCCTGCACCTCGGTGCTCCCGTGGCGGACAAAGTAGGGAACGCCTTCCTTAAGGCCGTTTGAGCTCAGCACGCAGAGCACTGCGCTGATGCTCCTTGTCCCTTTGGGCGCGCTGCCTGCCGAGACAATGAGCGATCCGCGGGAGACGTCAACGTCATCCTCGAGCTGTATGGAGGCGGAGAGCGGGAACTCGATGCCCTGCAGCTCCTCCTCGCCCAGGTTGATGGACTTAATGCGGGACTTCGTGCGCGAGGGGAGGATCTCGACCTCATCGCCGACCCTGGCCGATCCGCCGAGGACGCGCCCGGCGTAGCCGCGGTAGTCGTGGAACTCGTCGGTCTGCGGGCGGATGACATACTGCACGTCATAGCGGAACAGGCTCTCAGCCGAGCTGTCGCGGATCTGGACATTCTCCAGAGTGCCGAGGAGCGTGTCGCCCTTGTACCAGGGCATAGCGTCAGACTTCTTCACGACGTTGTCGCCGTTCTTGGCGGAGATCGGAATGAAGCTCACGTGGGCAATCTGCGGGGTCTTCGCGAGGATTTTCTGGTACTCCTCCTTGATGTCATTGAAGACCTTCTCGGAGAAGTCAACGAGATCCATCTTGTTGACCGCGACCAGAACCTCGCTGAGCCCCAGGAGGCCAGCCAGGTAGGTGTGACGCCTGGTCTGCTCGACAACGCCGTTCCTCGCGTCAATGAGGATGACCGCTGCGTCTGAGGTGGAGGCGCCCGTAATCATGTTCCTCGTATACTCGATATGGCCCGGCGCGTCGGCGATGATGAATTTTCTCTTCGGAGTCGAGAAGTAGCGATAGGCGACATCGATGGTGATGCCCTGCTCGCGCTCTGCCCTGAGGCCGTCTGTCAGGAGGGCGAGATTCACCTCGTCGCTTCCGCTCCGGCTGCTCGCCTCCTCGATTGCCTGCAGCTGGTCATCGAATATCGACTTGGTATCGTACAGGAGCCTTCCTATCAGTGTACTCTTTCCGTCATCGACGCTTCCGGCGGTAATAAAACGCAAAAGTTCCATGTGCTCCCTCCTTAAAAGTATCCTGCCTTCTTTCTGTCTTCCATTGCCGTCTCGGAGCGCCTGTCATCGGCCCTTCCGCCTCTTTCGGTAACGTGGGTCGAGGCAACCTCCCTGATGATGTCGTCAAGCGTTGACGCGTCTGAGACCGTGAGTCCCGTGCAGGTGATGTCCCCGACGGTGCGGCATCTCACGCGCATCTTCTTCACCGTCTCTCCCGGGGCAAGCTGCACGAGGGGGCTGTAGGCGAGGACCGTGCCGTCGCGCTCGTACACCTCGCGCTCGTGCGAGAAATAGAGGGACGGAACGTCGATGTTCTTCTCCTTGATGTACTGCCAGACATCGAGCTCAGTCCAGTTGCTGAGCGGGAATACCCTGAAGTGCTCGCCGCGGTCCTTGTGGCCGTTGTAGAGCCCGAAGAGCTCCGGGCGCTGGTTCTTGGGATCCCACTCGGAGAATACGTTCCTGAGTGAGAAGAACCTCTCCTTGGCCCTCGCCTTCTCCTCGTCGCGGCGGCCGCCTCCGAGGAGCGCGTCAAACTTGTTCTTCCTGATGGTGTCGATGAGCGTAACAGTCTGCAGGCGGTTGCGCGATGCGCCTATTCCCTTCTCCTCGCGGACCCTGCCGGTGTCGATGCTCTCCTGCACGCTGCCGACGATGAGCTTCACGCCGATCCTCTTGACCAGGCTGTCGCGGAACTCGATGGTCTCCGGGAAGTTGTGCCCGGTGTCGATATGGAGGAACGGAAACGGGATCGCCTGCGGATAGAAGGCGGTGCGCGCAAGGTTCGCCATGACGATGGAGTCCTTGCCGCCCGAGAAGAGGAGCCCCGGGCGCTCGAACTGCGCCGCAAGCTCCCTTATTACATAGATGGCCTCAGCCTCAAGTTCCTGAAGATGTGTAAGCATTATTTCTGTTTCTCCTGCCTTTCAAGATATTCCCTGGCATAGTAGGAAATGATGTACCTCGCGCCCGCGCGCCTTATCGCGGTGAGGCTCTCGTCAAAGATGGTCTTCTCGTCAAAGCAGCCTGACGCCGCGGCGACCTTGAGCATCGCGTACTCCCCGGAGACCTGGTAGGCAACGAGCCTCGCGGAGCCGAACTTCGAGGAGGCGCGCTCTATCATGTCGAGGTAGGCGAGCGCCGGCTTCACCATGACCAGATCTGCTCCCTCCTCGATGTCCGCCTCAATCTCCTCTATTCCCTGCCTTACGGTCCGGTAGTCCATCTGGTAGGTCCTCCGGTCGCCGAAGGCGGGAGAGGAGTGGACGGCGCTTCTGAAGGGGCCGTAATAGGCGGAGGCGTACTTCGCTGAGTAGCCGATGATCCCGGCTGCGAGCCCCTCCCGGTCAAGCTCTGCCCTGATGGCCGCAACCTGACCGTCCATCATGGCGGAGGGCGCGACGAAGTCCGCGCCGGCCGCAGCGTACGCCGCAGCGGTCCTGGCAAGGAGCGGGAGCGTGCTGTCGTTGTCGATGACCTTTTTTCCGTTCACCTCGCGGATGAGGCCGCAGTGGCCGTGAGAGGTGTAGCCGCAGAGGCAGACGTCAGCGATCACGGTTATTTCAGGGTATTTCTCCTTCACCGCCCTGATGGCCGAGGGGACGGGCCCCTCCGGATCCCAGGCCGCCGAGCCGGTCTCGTTTTTCGCCTCCTCCGGGACAACGCCGAAGAGGAGGATCTTGTTGAGCCCCAGGGCCCTTATCTCTCCGACATCCTTCACCAGGGTGTCAGGCGAGAGCTCATATACTCCTGGGAGCGAGACGATCTCATCGCGCACGCCGTTCCCGTTATTCACGAAATACGGGTATATGAGATCATCCGCCAGAATGGGCGGGACCTCGCTGTAGATATCCCTGAGCTCACTTGTTGCCCTGAACTGTCTGAATCTTTTCATTGCCTTTCCTTAAAATCCTCAAAGCGCAGCGCTTCCCGCGAGCTCGCGCACTCTCCGGAGCGTCGTCTCGCCGCGGCAGAGGTACTGCTTCCCCTCCGGGAGCCCGCCGAACTTCGCGGCGAATGCCTCCGCCCCCGAGGGGCTCGCGAAATAAACCTGATCGAACACGCTGAGGTCGATGTCCGGGATGTCCTTTCTCTGAACAGTCCGGTATACTGCAGCGCTTTTCACATTGAATCCTGCCTTTTCGAGCGCGGGCGAGAGAGACGCGGGCGAGATGTCGGAGTGCGGATAGACCGCGGTTCCGTAAGTCCGGAGCAGCCCGTCTGACCTTATGAGATCCGCTATTCCCTCAGCGCTCTCCTCGGCGGGAACAGCGTCAGCGAACACCCCGTACGAGGCGAGCGCGCCCGCGGTCGATCTCCCGACCGCGACAACAAACCTCCTCTCCGGGAGCTCAACGCCCCACTTCCTGATGAGAGCCATGAAGAACCTGACGTCCTGCGGGCTCGTTAGGATGAAGATCCCTCCGTTCCTCACGTCGTCAGTCGTGAGCTCCGGCTCATCAATCCCCTCAAATTCAATGAAGGGCACATGGGTAACGAAATCACCGTTCGACGGAGACGGCGAGGTGCCGGTGTCAAGCCTGACATGGCGGAAGGCGGAGAGTCCCGCGGTGCCGCCGACGGTGAGGAGCACCGGATCGCGGAGCGTGAGAACCGAGAGCCTCAGATCCGAGAGCGTCGTAATGATGGTCCTCTCGCCAGGAAGGCTCGCGCGGCTCGTGATGGCCGCAGGCGTGCTGCCGCTCCTTCCGTTCGCGATGAGCGCGGATGCGACGCGGCGCGCCTGCTTCCCCGCCATGTAGAAGACCATGGTGTCAGCGCGCACCTCCTGAAGGCGGCGCTCCAGCGAGTCATTTCCGGCAGGATGCCCCGAGAGGAGCACGCAGGACGAGGAGAGGCCGCGGTGGGTGAGCGGAATGCCGGCTGAGGCAGCCGCCGCGGATGCCGCGGTTATGCCTGGCGTTACGTCAGCCTCGATGAGGTTCGAGCGGAGGAAGTCCAGCTCCTCGCGCCCGTGGGCGAAGATCATCGGATCGCCGCCCTTGAGGCGAGCCACCGTCTTTCCCTCGCGGGCAAGGCGGAGAAGGAGAGCGTTGATCTCAGCCTGATCCGCGGAGTGCGAGCCGCTGAGCTTCCCGACATAGAGCTTCTCCTGCGGGAAGGATTTGACAAAGTCCGCGTCGGTAAGCGCGTCGTAGACGATGGCATCGCTCTCCCGGAGGAGGCGCTGCCCCCTTACGGTCATGAGATCCGGATCTCCCGGGCCGAACCCGATAAGGTGGACGCGTCCGAAGCTCTTCCTGGTGTCAATCCTCTCAAAAAGCGGCGCGAGCTCCTCAGCCCGGCCTGCGGACGCCGTTACGGCGAGGCATCCCTGGAGCGGATGTGTCGCGAAGGGGAGGCGCTCGGTGATCCTGTCCCCGAGCCCCAGCCTTATGAGGGCGCAGGAGGCGACGACAAGCGCGTCAAAGTCGCCGCGGTCAAGCTGCGCGAGGCGGGAGATGATGTCGCCCCTCACGTTTACCGGAACGACGCCCGGGTTCGCGGTGAGGACATTCTGCCGCCTGAGGGCCGAGCTTGAGGCGACCCTGGATCCGGGAGGGAGCTCCGCGAGCCTCTTCCCGGACCTTGTCACTATCGCGTCAGTCTGGTCAAAGGCCTTCGTGAGCGCGATGAGCCTTACGCCTGGATGCAGCGGATAGGGGAGATCCTTCGCGCTGTGCACCGCGATGTCTGCCCTGCCCTCGATGACTGCCGCGTCCAGGGAGTCGGTGAAGAAGTCTGACGGCGCCTCGGTGAGGGGAATATCAAGACGCAGGTCTCCGGCGGTGTCCATGGCGGAGACGTCAAATGACAGCTCCGGCACGAGCCCCTGAAGCTCCTTCACCTGAAGGAGCGAGAGCCGGCTTTTCCTCGCGGCAGTCCTCAGCGTGAGCACCATCAGAACCTCCTCTCTCAGGCCTTCTCAACAATGACCGTGAACCCGCCCTCGGGCTGCGCGGTCTTCGAGAGGATTTTGTGCCCCTCGCCCTCAACGGCGTTCAGCGTGTCGCGGGCCGGCTGCGAGTCGTCGAGCAGAAGCTCCAGGTGATCGCCCTTCTTAAGCTTCGCGAGAGCGAGCTTGGTCCTCACGAAGTTCACAGGAGTCGGAACGCCGCGGAGGTCCAGCGTCCTCTGCTGCTCTTCCTTCTTCTCCTCCGCCTCTGCCGCAGCGGACACCTCGCAGGTGCCTGCCTTGAACTGCAGGCTGTCATCGAGGTTCTTGTAGAGGTGCACTACCGAATCCGCAAGCTCGCGGATCTCCTCCTCATGCGCGAGCGGATCGAAGTCCTTCGCGTCACGGGCGTCCTCGACAAGCTTCCTGAACTTCCCGTCAACGATGCCGGAGTCGATGAAGCCGCTGATGAAGAAGGTGTAGGCGTCGTCATGGGTTCTCGGATCAAGGCCTCTCGTTACAAGAAGGAGCCTTGAGGAGCTGAAGAGCGCTTCGCCGAGGGCCTTTGACTTCTCTGCGGACGGGGCGGAGGAGCCTGCCTCCTTCAGCGCGTCGCGGATATGGTCGTAGTCGAGCTTCAGCATGTCGAAGAGACCGGAGGAGCACTCGGCCTTGCCGAGGTTCTCCCTTACGTAGATCTGATCCGCGCCCCAGTCGAAATAGTAGTTCTTGTCAACCTCGAACGAGGGAACCTCGGAGTACCTGCCGGCAAGCGCCTCCGCCTCGCCGGAGAGCCTTACCCTCTTGAGGAACTCACTGAAGGTCTCGCTGCCTGAGCCGCGGAGGTAGAGCCTCACGAGCTCCTCGACAAAGGCGGGAACATCGCGCGCGGCAAGGATGCCGGCCTCGCGCCCGAACTCCGGGGTGCCGTCCTTCTCGGCTCCTATATAGATGCGGTAGCCGGGGTACGGGCGGTCATTGCGGAGAACCCTGCCCTGGAAGCCCAGATCCGCGTAGAGGTGCTGTCCGCAGCAGTTCGGGCATCCCGAGATGCGGAGCTCAGCGCCAGCGAGGCGGTCAAGATCAAGCCCTGACTCCAGGAGGCGCTTCCTGATGGCTGTAGCAAGCCCCTTCGAGAAGCAGAATCCCAGCCGGCAGGTGTCGGCGCCCGTGCAGGACGCGATTGAGGTGATGAACACCGGCTCGTTCACCGCGGGAAGGAAGGAGTCAAGGAGCAGGTAGAGCTCCGGGAGAGCGCGCTCAGGAAGGTTTCTGAGCCTTATTGCCTGAGGCGCGAACCTCAGGGTGTCGGCGCCGAACTTCTCGGTGAAGTCAATGAGCGAGCGGAAACCCTGGAGGATCTCCGTGTCCTTCAGGAAGATGTTGCCGTGCTCCACAGGCACATAGACGGTGAAATACCCGTCCTGCTTCTGGGGGAGCACATAGCGGGAGCGCCATTTCGAGAAAGCCTCTGCCTTCTCAGCGGGAACCTCTATGCCGGCGTATGAGGGAAGATCCGGCCTCAGGTTCTGATCGATGAAGCTCTCCGCCTTCGGGAAGTCCTTCCCAAGCTCGCGGCTTACGTACTCCCTGATGAGGCGCTGAGTCTCATCCTCCCCGAGCTTATAGTAGACGTAGCGGAGGCGCGCCTCGCCCCTGTTGCGGCGGTTGCCGTAGTCATTGAAGAAGTTCCTGACGCCGACGGCGATGGCGGGAACCTGCTCCTCCGGCACGAAATCGTAAAGCACCGAGGCGACGCGGGATCTGGAGCCCATGCCGCCGCCCGCGTAGACCTTGAAGCCCTTCTTCCCGTCCCTGATCTCGGCGACGAAGCCCAGGTCGTCAATGCCCGCGAAGCCGGTCTTCCCGTCTGAGGAGAAGGCAAGCTTCAGCTTCCTCGGCATCTCGTAGGAGCGGGGGTCGTTGATGAGCGCTGCGCCTGCGGCGAACGCGTCAGGCGTGGCGTCGAACACCTCGCCCCTGCCGATGCCGGAGAACTCCGACACCAGGATGTTCCTCACGGTGTTTCCGCCGCCGCCCTTTGTGGAGAGCCCGGCGCTCTTCAAATCCTCGAGGAGCGGGATGAACTGGTCAACGTTCAGGTTGTGGATCTGGATCTCCTGGCGGATTGTGATGTGCACCATGTTAGAGCCGTGCTTCTCAGCGAGCTCCAGGACCTTCCTGAAGCTCTCTGCCGAGACAACGCCGCCCGTGGTGCGGATGCGTGCCATGTAAACGCCGTCCTTTCTCTGCTCATAGACACCCATCGGGACGCGTCTGGCCTTGAACTCGGTCTGGGAAATTTTCCCGGCCTTGAAATCAGATGTAACGCCGGTCAGGAACTCAATGTCACCGGCCAGGCTGTCCTGCAGCGGAAGAACGAGCATGGCTTCTCCTCCTGAATTAGATATTCAGATATACATAAATCAACACATAAATATGACATGGCCGGGATTCAGGAAAAATCCCGGTTCTGGCTTTCGGAAAACTCATTTCCGAACCTTCTGGAAAACTCCCGGAACATTCAAAAAGACGTTTTCATATCGGATTGGTAGAATAATATTCCAAAGCGGTTCAGGTTTCAACCGAACTTTTTATATAATTTCGATTGATTTAGTATGAATTAATGCAATGCCTTGATTTCATTGGATTTTACCCGTAAAAAATAATTAATTTTTCAGACTGCCGGCAGCTGGCAGAAGCCACCAGTCCGGGGCCTTCCGGATCGGCCTCCCGGATCAGCCGCGAAAAAATTTTGAAAAAAGTGCTTGCATTTTTCGTTTATTTCTGAAATTATTCCCGCAAGAACGTTTCCTGAGAACGAGGCCATAGAAAATTATGACGATGTGAATTTAAGGAGTTGGTTATGTCTATCTGTACACGTTGCACTTTGTTTTCGTATGAAAACTGATATGTCACGGATGACTGCCGGGAAGCAGAGAACCTGAATATTCCTCAGCTTCCGGAACAGCACAGCGGCAGTCATCCGAACACGGATTAATGAATTTATGGAGCGTACTGCCGCCCCCGTAGTCTGCCTGTTTCCGGAATACGGCCAAACTGAGGAATTATCATGAAGAAATTTTCATCAATAGCTGCGGCCGTCCTGCCGCTTGTGTTCGCCTTCGGCGCATCTGCAGCCGAGTATGAGCTGCTCAATGTCTCCTACGACCCCACCAGGGAGCTTTACCAGGATCTCAACAAGTCCTTCACCGCCTGGTACGAAAAGAAGACCGGCGACGTCGTAACCATCAGCCAGTCGCACGGCGGCTCCGGCGCCCAGGCCCGCTCAGTCATCGACGGATCTCCCGCTGACGTGGTAACTCTTGCCCTGCCCTGGGATATCGAGAACATCCAGAAGCAGGCAAAGCTCCTTCCCGAGAACTGGCAGACCCTTAAGCCCAACGAGAGCTCTCCCTTCAACTCCACCATCGTCTTCCTCGTGAGGAAAGGCAATCCCCAGAACATAAAGGACTGGGATGATCTCGCGAAGCCCGGCATCAAGGTAATCACCCCGAACCCCAAGACCTCAGGCGGCGCCCGCTACAACTACGCCGGCATACTTGCCTACGCGAAGGAGAAGTTCGGCGGCGACGCGGCCAAGACCCGCGACTTCGTGAAGGCCATCTACGCCAATGTGCCCGTGCTTGACACCGGCGCCCGCGGCGCGACCAACACCTTCGTGAAGCGCCGCATCGGCGACGTTATCATCGCCTGGGAGAACGAGGCCTACCTCGCGGTGAAACGCTTCGGAGCTGACACCTTCGAGATAGTAACCCCCTCGGTCTCCGTCCTCGCGAAGCCCCCTGTAGCGGTTGTCGAGAAGAACGCAAAGGAGCACGGCACCGAGAAGGTAGCCAATGACTACATAGACTGGCTCTACACCGATGACGCGCAGAAGATAGCCGCGGAGAACTTCTACCGCCCTACGAGCGACGCGGTGAAGAAGGAGTACGAGGGGAAGTTCGGCAATATCAAGCTCGTTGACATCAATGACCTCGGCGGCTTCGACAAGCTGCAGAAGGAGGTCTGGGCCGACGGCGGCGAGTTCGACAAGATCCTGAAGGAAATCAATTCCGCAAGGGACAACTGACATTAAGCCCTCTGTGCGGGGAGGCGCCGCGGCCCCAGGCTCCGGCGCCTTTTTCCTGTGTGAGTGAAAGGAGACCCCCGGCCTCTAGCCGCGGGGAGACGCGGAAATGAAATTCAAAAGCTTTTCTGTCATACCGGGCTTCGGCTGGACGTTCGGCCTCGGGGCCGGATACTTCTCGGTGCTGGTGCTCCTCCCGTTCGCCGCGCTCATCGCCTACGGCTGCGGGATAAGGCCCAGCGCCTTCGCGAAGGCCCTCGGGGACGGCGAGATCCTGAGCGCGCTCGGGCTCTCGCTCCGGGCTGCGCTCGTCGCGGGGCTCATAAACCTCGTGTTCGGCTTTATCCTCGCCTGGAGCATCGAGAGGTACCGCTTCCCGGGAAGAAGCCTTCTGGACTCGCTCGTCGACATACCGTTCGCCCTGCCGACGGCCGTCGCCGGCGTCTCCATATCCTTCCTTCTGAGCGACGACGGCTACATCGGGAAGCTTGTGAACCGGTTCGGGTTCTCCCTGAGCGGAAACGACTTCACCGGGATCACGTTCGCCCTGGTGTTCGTCGGCATTCCGTTTGTCGTCAGGACGCTGCAGCCTGTCATCAAGCGTCTTGACGCCAGCACAGAGGAGGCCGCGGAAATCCTCGGGGCGACCCCCCTCCAGACCTTTCTCCGCGTGACATTGCCGCCGCTCATTCCCCCTGCGCTCACCGGCTTCTCGCTGGCGTTCGCGCGCGCGGTCGGCGAGTACGGCTCGGTCATCTTCGTCTCGAGCAACCTGCCGTTCAAGAGCCAGATCCTGCCTGTCGTCATTGTCGGCAAGATCGAGTCGCACAACTATGACGCGGCAGTCGTTACTGCGCTCATCATGCTCGCCATCTCGGCAGCCATCCTGGGCGTAATCAGCCTTATCAGAAAATGGAGCAGCAGAAATGAAAAAACGGTCTAGCGCGGTCGGATATCTGCTTATCCTCCTCGCGTTCCTGTTCGTGGCGGTGTTCATCCTGCTTCCTGTCGCGACAGTCGTAAAGGAAAGCCTTGCAGACGGCTTCGGGAACTACCTGAGCTACCTTAAGGCGCCCGGCGCCAAGAGCGCGCTCATACTCACGGTAATCACCGCAGTCATAGCAGTTCCTTTAAACACCATATTCGGCATCATGCTCGCCTGGGCCATTGCGAAGTACCGTTTCCGCGGGAGAAGGCTCCTGTCGATGGCCATCGAGATCCCCTACGCGGTCTCGCCTGTTGTCGCCGGACTCATGATCGTGATGGTGTTCGGCTCCACGGGGCTGCTCCGCCCGCTGCTTGACGCCCTGGGGCTCAAGGTGCTCTTTGCCGCCCCGGGAATAATCTTCGCGAGCGCGTTCGTTACCTTTCCCTACGTCGCGAAGGAGCTGATTCCTCTGATGGCAGAGATCGGGAACTCGGAGGAGGAGGCTGCGGTCTCCCTGGGCGCCGGGTTCTTCAGGACCTTCTTCTCGGTAACGCTCCCGAACATCAAGTGGGGACTCTTCTACGGAATAATCCTGACGAACGCGAGAGTCATCGGCGAGTTCGGCGCCGTCTCAATCGTGAGCGGAAAGATGCTGGGGAAGACCGCCACGCTGCCCGTCTACATCGAGCTCCTGTACAGCAACTACGAGTATGTGGCGGCATTCACCATAGCGTCAGTTCTCATGCTGCTTGCCCTGGTAACACTGGTGCTGAAGTTCTACATAGAGCTGAAGGAAAGGAAACATCCGAAATCAAGAGGAGCGAGCTAAATGACTATTGCAGTTGAGGACATCAGGAAAAGCTACGGGAATACCGTCGTTCTCGGCGGCATAAACGCCGAGATAGAGGAAGGGAAAATCACCACGCTGCTGGGGCCCTCCGGATCCGGAAAGACCACGCTTCTCCGCGTAATCGCGGGCCTGGAGACGGCGGACAGCGGGAAAATCCTCTTTGACGGCAATGACATGACCAAAGTCCCGGTGCAGAAAAGAGGCATCGGCTTCATGTTCCAGAACTACGCTCTCTTCCAGAACATGACCGTAAGCGAGAACATCGCCTTCGGGCTCACCGTGAAGAAGGGAGCCGACCGCCCGTCAAAGGAGCAGATCAGCAAAA
>Ga0256404_1008997_pt1 | contig 14583 bp, 14 predicted proteins | sample RumenRJG_01DNA_FD_185990 | JGI IMG/M metagenome (GOLD analysis project Ga0256404, IMG submission 185990) | Bovine rumen microbial communities from Lethbridge, Alberta, Canada - RJG_01 | ecosystem: Host-associated > Mammals > Digestive system > Stomach > Rumen | place: Canada: Alberta | collected...
GAGGTCATCTCGTTTCTCCTTTATCACGTTGTTTGGTCGCAATAATGGTAACCGAAATGAGGTGACCTTTCAACATCTATTTGTTTAATGTACTCGGGATCTTACCCACAATCTATCCCGAAGCCTCTGAAAAAAGTATGAATCGACTCATATTCAATTTTAGGTTCTGAAATGATATAATAGTTCTGTTACTTTGTGTGAAGAAAATATAAAAAGAGGACATTATGGTTAGGGATTATTCTTTACCGGATTATGATAAATACCGCCAGTGGATTATGCAGGCGAGAAACAAACAGGGGAAGTCATGGGAAGAAATAGAATACGGCCTGCGTGGCGATGACAAAGGACTGGATGAGTTTCTTCAGATACAGGCTGGTATCAATTTCTGGGATATTGATGCAGCAGACTGGAAAGAGCTTGTAAGCAGACAGAAGAAAGCGGAGGAACAGTCGAAGCAGATCAGTCTTGCAAGTCAGGAAGCAATGATTGTTGATGATGGAGAAGATGGGGATTTCTATGTCCCTGATCATCCGGAGTCAGCCTGGCAGCTTTACAGGAAGAAACTTATTGAAGAGAAACATTTCAAGAAATCAGCAGTAGATGAAATTGAAAACTCAACGATCAGAATTCTGAAAAGACTCCATAAGAAAACAGAGCCGGGAGAGGCTGTAAAGGGCCTTGTAATCGGTAACGTGCAGTCAGGAAAGACAGCAAGTATGGCAGCACTGATTGCAATGTCAGCAGACTGGGGATGGAATATGTTCATTGTACTTTCAGGTACAATCGAGAACCTCAGAAAACAGACACAGTCAAGGCTGTTTAATGATCTGCATGAGAAAGGTAATCTGAGATGGTCTTCTCTTGAACATCTTTCCAGACAGTCACCGGAAGGTCAGAGGGCACAGGATCTTCATTTTGAAGAAGGCTCTGATGAGAGATATTTTACCGTATGCCTTAAAAACTCTGCAAGACTCAGAAAACTTATTCAGTGGCTGCAGTCAGATCCGAACAAGCAGAAACAGATGCGCATTCTTGTAATAGATGATGAGGCAGATCAGGCCGGAATTAACACCGCAAAGATTTCTGATGATGAAGATCAGATGGAGAGAAAGAAGATCAACCAGCTTCTTGTCAATCTGGTAAATGGGAAGAACGAAAAAGGGAAAGACACGCCTGTTACATATCAGGCTGTGAATTACATCGGATATACCGCAACTCCATATGCAAATATTCTTAATGAAGCAGGAAAGGAGTCCCTTTATCCGAGAAGCTTTATCACTACGCTTGGGGTATCAGATGAATACTTCGGGCCGCAGCAGATTTTTGGTAAGTCAGATGGTGACTTTGACGGTCTTGATATCATACGTGAGATAAACAGTGTTGATCTTGAAGTGATCAGAGGGATTCATGATGGTGATACGGCAGCACTTCCGGATTCACTAAAGGAAGCAATCTGCTGGTTTATAGATGGTGTGGCATGCAGAAGACTGTGGCAGGCACATAAACCGGTAAGTATGCTTATACATACCAGTCAGAAGACAGACCATCATAGATATATTGAAGAAGCAATCATGTCGTGGTTTGAAAAGACACCGCATGAAGAGATTTTTGGTATGTGTCATGAGGTCTGGGAAGATGAGACTAAAAGGTTTTCCCTGAAAAAATTCCGTGAGGAATATCCGTCGTATGATATTCCGGATGATGAGATCAATGATTATCCGGTATTTGATGATATAGCACCGTTTGTGGAGGAGCTTATATCTGATAATCCGACACATATCGGAATGGGAGAAGACGGAGATTTCGAGTATACGGATGGAATACATATATGTGTAGATAACTGTAAGAATAATGGAGTCAGTGATGACGGAATGTATATGAGAATCACATATCCGACTGAGCAGAAAGATCTTGACAGGGCTCCTGCATTTATCGTAATTGGTGGGCAGACCCTTTCAAGAGGGCTGACTCTTGAAGGACTTCTCTGCACTTATTTCCTCAGATCAGTCGGACAGGCAGATACCCTTATGCAGATGGGCAGATGGTTCGGTTACAGAAAAGGATACGAGCTTCTTGTAAGAGTATGGCTTACGGAGAAGACAGACAAGCAGTTCAGATTCCTTTCTGACCTTGACCAGGAGCTTCGTGATGAAATCTACAACATGGATATCACCGGAAAAATTCCTGCAAATTATGGCCCGCATGTGAAAAATACTCCGAGTTATGGATTTATACGTATTACTGCAAAGAATAAAATGCAGAGTGCACAACCGACTGAGATGGATTACAGCGGCTCATTCAGTCAGACATATATGTTTGATGATGATTATGATACACTGCACTTTAATCTGGAGAAGACTATGGAACTTCTGCAGAACCTCGGAAAGCCGGAGGCTGAGAATCCGGAATATCGTTTTGCTGCCGGCACAAAAATATGGAGAAAAGTGGACTTCTCAGTAATAAAAGGTTATCTGAAACAGTACAGACTCCAGAAGAATATGCATCTTGCCGGAACCATTGACAGTCTTATACAGTGGATTGACAAGATAACAGAAAAAGGATATCTGGATAAATGGGATGTAGTGCTTTCAGATAAGGGGACGACAGGAACTATTGACACACCTATCGGAGAGATACATCTGGCAACCCGTACAAGGAAGAACAATCCGGAAAAGATAAAAGAGGGAGTAATAGATATCGGGGCGCTCAGAAATCCGGGTGATCTTCTGGCAGATGTGGATTACAACAGACTGGATGAGGAAACAAGGACTCTGATAGACAGCTGTACTACAGGGCAGATGAAGGCACTCAGGAATACAAGCGGAATGGAGAAGATACCACAGCTGATACTGTACTTTGTTGATAAGGATTCAGAAGCGAGACCGGGTTCACAGACAAGAGTCGATCTGAAAGCACCTGAAAATATAGCCGGATACTGCCTGAATATACCAGGCGGAAGTCAGGGCGTTGACTATGCTACAAAGATATCCATAAAAATAGACAGTGATGTGTTTGACGGAGAGGCTGATCTGGAGGAATCAGATGAAAATTGAGATTGCAAAAGCTGAGAGGATGTCACAGAGCGGGAGTTCTCTTCTCAGACTTATTCAGAACAACAACATGCCAATACTGGATCTTTTTGTGAGAGAGTCTGTACAGAACAGTCTTGATGCAGGAATAGATGGTATGGATTACGTGAATCTGCAGTTCCTTACTGGAACATTTGACAGCGAAGCATTCAGCCAGGAACTTGAAGGAGTATCAGAAAAATTACAGGACAGATACGGCAATGAAGAGAACCGGTTTCTCGCAGTAAGAGATTCGAATACATGCGGCCTTACAGGACCGATGAATTACGATTCGGTCGTGGATAATAAGTATGGCAATCTTCTCAAGCTTGTGTATGAGATCAGCAAACCGCAGGAAAAAGAAGGCGCCGGCGGCTCATGGGGACTTGGAAAGACAGTATATTTCCGCGTGGGAATGGGACTTGTCATCTACTACAGCAGGATAAAAACCGAAAGTGGATATGAATCCAGAATGGCGGTGACACTGGTGGAAAATGAGACATCAGATTATGTCCTGATACCACCCGAAAATAATGGACTGTCAAGAGGAATAGCCTGGTGGGGACGTGAGACAGGTGAGAACAAAACAGAGCCTCTGACTGATGAGGCAGAGATTCAGAAGGTACTGGATGAGTTCGGTATCAGTCTGTATAGTGGAGAAGAAACCGGAACTACCATAATCATCCCGTATATTGACGAGAATGCACTTCTGGCAAATAATGAGGTTGTGTATGAGGCAGAGGATGGAAATGGCCAGTATATTCCAGTGTGGAGGAAATCGGTAGAGGCGTATCTGGCGGTTGCTTTGCAGAGATGGTATTCGCCAAGGATGAACAATCCGGTATATCCTTATGGGAAATATCTCCGTGCAAGAATCAATGACAGGAATATTTCATACGATGAGATGGAACCGTTCTTCAGGGTAATCCAGTCACTCTACAACAGGGCAAATGGCAATGTGACAGATTTCGACTGTCTGAAAGATAATGAAGAGAACACAGATACAGAAGAAATCAGGCTGAGAAATATTTTTGTGGATACAAATGCCGGAACACTGGCATATACCCAGATCAGCAGGGACGGACTCGGTATGGGCTATCCGGACAATCATCCTTCACCATATGTATATACCAACGTTGAGATGGGAAAAAGGGATGGTAATGCCCCGATAATCTGCTTTACCAGAAAACCGGGGATGATAGTATCGTATGAGAATACAGGAAAATGGGCTGATGGCATTCCTTCAGCGATGGATCAGGATCACTATATCATAGCCATATTCGTGCTAAATACTTTACAGAAGTTCAGGGATCTGGAGAACTATACGCTCGAAGAATATGTGCGTAAGAGTGAGATGGCTGATCACACCAACTGGAATGACTGGTCAATAGATGCCTATAATCCGAGAATCATCAACAAGATCCAGGGACAGATATCAAAGAAGATGGTCGAGGAGTTCGGAGCTGTGAATGAAGATACAGGCACAAAACAGAATTCCGGACTGGGTAAATTATTTGGTGATATGCTTCTTCCGCCACAGAATTTTGGTAAAAAGGCAGGTGCGTCAGGAAGTGGAAATGGTGGTAATACCACGATTGCTTCTCACAGATCGGTTACGCTTTCGATAAAGAGTAAGGACACAAAATATTTTTCTGACGGAACAATGCGTATAAAGCTGATCCTTAAGGGTAAGGAGAACATGAAGTCAGCCGAGATAATGCTCGGGATTGATTCAGAAAGCGGAATTATAAAGACGGCCTACTGGGAAAAGCAGATGGGACTCCCTCTGCCGTTTTATATACAGCAGGCATATGTCACGTTTGCTGATGAAAAGAATAAATATAATCCGTCCCGTCAGAAAACACTTACCCCGCTGAACAGTCGGGTTGTTGACGGAGGATTCGGAGCTGAACTAATTCTTTCGGATGGAAAAGGAACAGGGGTAAAGATAACGGGAACGGGAAAAGACAGGGTGAATGCTGAGATAGTGCTTACAATGCGCCTGAAGAACAGGGAAGTTCTCTCAACATTTTATCTTGGGAATCTGGAGGAGCAGTAAATGAGTGCTGATATTTCTGCATATCCTGTGCTTGATGACAGACTCGTATCATGTCTCAGGTATGATGTGCTTAAGGATTATACATTCTACTATGTGAGGGGTGACGAGGAGAGATCCCTGGAACCTGAGATACTGGGCGACGGGAGTCTTGACCATAAACTGTCTGATGTTTATGGCGAGTGGGATCCGGACAGGGACAATCTGGGAGTCAGACGCATCTATTCATTCCAGAACTATGGATGTCTGTTCGGAGAAAATGGTATAGCATGTACCGATGCCGTGATCGGAGTTGCCGTGATCTGGACATCCGCTGATTCAAAGCAGAGAGGCTCGATAAAAGTCGGCAATATCAGAATCACAGAAGGTGAGAACCAGCAGCCGGTCAGGATGAAACTGGAACACGAATTCGGAACGGCATCACTGAGAGGTATGGTTGAGTTTGATACAGTGCTCTATATAGCAGAAGCAGGTGATCCGAAGGAAAACGAGGCTTATCTTGCGAATAAATCCGGAATGGTTCTTGGGACACTCGACAGGTTCCAGATACAGCTGGATGGCAACGGCTCAATGTTTCCTATCTATGAGGTCAACGAGCCGGGACAGCCGCTATGGTATATCAGATGCACCTGGGATGATCCTGCATATGATCTCTTTTCTGAGTCGGTTACTGTATGTATCAATAAGGCACACAGGAATTATAAGTATCTGGACCGGACAAAGAAGCTGTATGATCCGCAGCTCATGATAGAGATAATGGCAGATGCTCTGAATATAATAGTCACAAAGCTCAGAATGGATCCGGAAGGGTGGGACAACACGCAGAAAGGTACGGATATCCAGCCGGGCAGTGTTTCGGAAGCAGTGAATTACTTTATCACAGCACTTGAGTGGGATGTGACATCTCCGGAGACAACTGCAATAACAATCCGTAAGTTTTTTGATAAGAAGGATTTTAAATGATAGATATAAAAGAGCTCACACGTGAGCAGGCACGAGAGGCGATGGATCACTGGAAAAGTATTGCAGACCAGGCAATGTCCGATGCATCACTGCTCCCGAAGCTTGGTGATTACTGGCAGAAGAAACGTGAGACGCTGCAGTCAAGATATTACAAGGTAAAAGAAAGGCTTGATGGCAGATCTGACAACTATTCCATAGATGTTTATATGGGTCTGTGTCTGTATGAACTTCTGCGTCATGACGGATTTACAATGCGTATGGCCTCTGATGACGGGTTCTGGAGATACATGTCGCTGAAGGTTGTTCCTGACCTTGTTGCAGACAGGTGGGGAAAGGATGCCGAAGATCATTACTGGGCAAAACCATCCCGTAACTGGCTCAGATCACTCTGGTGGTATGTTCATCTGTCATGGCAGGGGGATCTGGCATCGACAGGTGATCTTCTCGGAAACAGCAGATTCAGTACGGATACCATACTTAATCTTGAGGAACGTACCGGACGAAGCGGTACTTATATAGATGTCTACAGGAAGATAATGTATTATTACAGCATAATACCGGAAGACAGACTGAAGAGCATTAATGAAACGCTGCATAAGAGCGACAAACATGCGACACTGTTCAGAACAGTGATGAAGCTGAACACCGCACGCAGCCTGACAATAGATCCGTCTCTTTATGAAGGCGGGACAGATGGTTATGTGAAGAGCCTTTTTGAAGAAACAGGAGTGGAATTCTGATGTTACCGAAAATAATAGATCTTTTTTCCGGATGCGGAGGACTTGCACTGGGGTTTGAGAAAGCGGGATTTGACATTACAGGTGGAATAGAACTGATGCCGCAGGCCTGCAACACGATAACATCCAATCTCTGCTGGAGATATGGTAAAAAGGAAACACATATATGCGGAGATATCAAGGAAATTGATGCGGATGTCTTCAAGGACAGGTTTGGCGATGAAGGCTGCATTGTGATAGGTGGTCCTCCATGTCAGGCGTATTCACTTGTGGGCAGGGCAAAACTGAGATCGCTTGGGGAAGACAGAAAGAATACAAATGATGCAAGAGGATACCTGTATCAGGAATTCCTGAGATTTGTGCTTGATCTGGATGCAAGAGCAGTCGTTATGGAGAACGTGCCGGAAGCTACCGATTATGGCGGGAAGAATATTCCCGATACTGTATGTAGAATACTTGATGAAAATGGATATGATGCATACTGGACGATACTTAATTCTGCTGATTATGGAGTACCACAGGTAAGGGAAAGAGTGTTTGTCCTTGGAATAAAAAGGACAGAAAAAGGAAAAATCGGGCTTCCTGTACCGGGTTATCACTCGAAAGATAATCTGATTACAGGACATCAGAGAATGTTTGACGGATATGGGGAAAGCAGCTATTTCAGAGTACCTGTAGCAGCGTCGGACGATACTCCGGTGTGGAGAACTGTAGGGGACGCCCTTTCTGATCTGCCGGAGCTGTATCCGGACTGCAGTAAAAAGTACCGGCTGGAGAAGATGAATCTGGGCATGAAGTACAGGAAAGAGCCGCAGAATGATTATCAGTGGCTTATGAGAAACTGGTACGGGACAGAGACTGATTTTGTGACTGCCAACTGCTTCCGAAAAACGCTGCGTGATTTCCCGATATTTGCAAGAATGAAGCAGGGTGACAATTATATCAATGCGTCAGAGATTGCAGACCAGATATTTATGGAAAATGAAAGAGTATATAATTATCCGGAGGGAAGCGGAAGTTATGAGGCACTGAAGAAAAAGATAGTGCCTCCGTATGCGAGAGATAAGTTCCCTGACAAGTGGAAGAAACTTGATGAGACGAAACCTTCACATACGCTTGTGGCCCATCTGTCTGTAGATACATACAGCCACATACATCCGTGGGAACCGAGGGGTATTTCGGTAAGAGAAGCTGCAAGGATACAGTCATTCCCGGATGACTTTTATTTTAACTGTTCGATGAGTGACGCATTCAAACAGATAGGAAATGCTGTACCGCCGCTGCTGGCCTATGGAGTGGCAGAGAGCGTACTTGGGGCATTTGAGAACTGAGGAAGGTAATGCATATGACTTTACTTGAAGAGATCAGAGAATATCTTGCGACAGAAGTAGATGGTGCAAGAAGACTGACAACTGTCTGGGAAAAATATCCTGCATGGACTATACGCAGCGGAGTAGAATTCGGAGTGGCAGTTCCATACAGTTCGGATGAACCTGTGGCAGAGACATTTGCCAGCTGCGCAATCCATGCAAGAAATTTCACTATAGAAGGTTATTCAAGATTTCTTGTGCTGACAAGTACGGACAGCACGCTGAGGTATGAGTTTTCATCTGTATGTGCAGATTTTGCAGAACCAGGCAAGGACGGTGAAAAGAGGCTGAACCTGATCAATAATCCGTTTGAATGGTGGGAAAACTGGCGGGAACTCCTTGGCAATGCGGTATCAGAAGCAAAGGTCTACAGCGTGATCGGTGAGATGATGGCTCTTGATTCCCTGGTAAGAGAGAAAAAGGATGTCATATGGGAGGCTGTAAATGGCGGTACTCATGATATAGAGAGTGTGGATGCCGGTTATGAGGTAAAAAGCACTATAGAGAAATATAATGCAAGAGTAACCATATCAAGTCAGAATCAGATGGAAGACGATAAAAAGAGACTGTTCCTTTATTTCTGCAGGCTGGAGTCCTCTACACATGGTACGTCTATCAACGATATGGTAGAAAGACTTGTAGCAGATGGGTATGACAGGACAAAGCTCGAAAAACAGCTTGAACAGATGGGTTATGAGGAAGGCAGTATGTCACGGACAAAACGGTATAAATGTCTTGAAAAGAGAAAATACACCGTTGATGATAATTTCCCTAAGATCACAAAAGACAGCTTCAGGGAAGATAAACTGCCAAAATCAATAGTAAAGATTGACTATACCGTGGATCTTGATGGTCTTGATTATGACAAGTGGTAAATAATAGGGTTGTCACAGGATATTGTATTTGTCAAGTGAAAATTCAGTCACATGACATTTGAAAATTCAGTCACACGTGTCTTTATATAGCACCCGCTTTTCAGGCGGATGCTATTTGTTACATCGGATCTGTTACTTTGACAATCGGCTTACCACCACTCGGGGTTAGCCTTTTATCTCCATGACTTATATTTTTCAGTCAGTCCACGATCTCTGAGATAGCAGTTGAATACAAGCTGTGAAATGAGAAACTGTCTTCTTGACAGAGGGGCAGTGGTTGGATCAATTACTGACAGAGAAAGAGGATATTTTGGAGAGCTGCTCTTGAATTATTAAGAAGAAAATCCTATGGGCTGATTCATATATAGAATCAGCCCATAGAATATTCAGGAGAAGTCATGCAAGTCCTTCTTTTTCTTTTACAAAAGATATGAATCTGCTTATAGGCCAGATCATATCATATCTGTCTGCTGGAAAAGTTTTAATGTACTGCTTTGGGACGACAAGTACTACCTGCTCAGTATGCATTTCCTCAATCTGGTTAGAGGATATTCCCTGCTGAAGGGTACATAAATATTTCGGCTTATCCTTACGCCTGTCAGCTTCATTTAAAATCTGACGCCACCTGTCCTTGCAGGTGGTCTTTGCAGCGAGAGTGATAATGTCGTCTGCGTTGAACGTCATATCATGATAAGCCTCTATTGAAGGAAAGATGAAATCAGGCTTTTTTCTCTCCTCAGTAATGGCCTGAGCAGAGTAATTGAGGCTGTTTCCGTCAAAGATTGCTTCAAGATGATGCTCAAGACTTTTTCCAGCTCTGCTTTTTCTTCTGTTTGAAAGCTGATTGGCTATCGCCATAAAATCATCTATATTATCAAACCCTTGTCTGACTCTTGCACCATACTTATTATATTCTATGGCTTTAAAAAGTCTGTATTCGCTTTCTGTCCAGTATACCAGAATACGATCCGGATCTTCGATAACCATATTCTTTGATATTCCAGAAAGATAGCTTAGCAGTCTTGCCTCAGATGACATCTCCTCGGATGTGGGGAAAGTGCCACCAATCCGTTTAAGAAAATCCTGTAATTCGGTTTTCTCACGAAGTTCAGGTATAAGTTCATTTTTTTCGAGCAGACGATTAGTCTGTGGAGGAGTCAGACCATATGCGTCGAGAAACTGATCAATTTCGGCATCAGTATTAAGAACATATCCGCAGTAATCATCATGACTCATCTGTATGAGGACAAACAGAGCTCCGGTGTATTCGGCATGGAGATAAGGAAAACCGTGCCCAAAGCCTGTGATACGATATTCGTTCCTGGTGCCCTGACCGTAATATTTACAGTGTCCCTCTGTTTCAAATTCTCCCTGCCATATAATTTTGATAGTTCGCTCATGATTTTCGCCCTTTTCAAATGGATGGTCAAAAATTATGGGAACAGCGGGCTTGGAAATATATATTCCGGACTGATGGCCGCCGGTTTCACCTGTATCATTAGCTGACAGAAACTTGCAAAAGGTCTTTTCTCCCTGCATTGCTTTTCGTATAGCTTCTTCTGCGAGAGGCGTCTCTGGTGTCTGGTCGCTCATTATTAATAGTCTCCTTTTCAAGTTTTTCCAGTTTTGCTACAATAAGTTCTGCAACGTTTTCAATCAATGGGACAACGACTGAATTCCCGAATTGTTTATATGCCTGGGTGTCTGAGACAGGTATAATAAAAGATTCGGGATATCCCTGAAGTCTGGCGCACTCTCTAGGAGTGAGTTTCCTAGGATTTTTTCCTTTCTGAGGTATAAGGATTTCGGATCCATCTTTATAGTATCTTGCACTTAGTGTTCTACTTACACCATTCAGATCAGCAAGACCATATCCAAATCCGTTTCCAGCTTTACGATGCTTCTCAGCGTAAGCCTGTAGATATGACCATAGTTTATCAGAAAGTGTATATTTATCATCAACTTTTTTATCAAGTATATCTTTTACAGTCGGTTTTGGGCTCACCGGTGTTATCTTGAAGTCAAAACTGATACTTTGTGGAAATCTCTTACGGTCGAAACCGACAATGATTATTCTCTCTCTATGCTGCGGGACAAAGTTCTGACCATCTAAAATTTTATAGAATACCTGATAGTCAAGCTCGTTAAGAGATTCCATGATTATGCGGAAGGTATTCCCTTTATCGTGGCTTTTAAGATTTTTTACGTTTTCAAGCATGAAAGCCCTTGGACGTTTGGCTTTGATTATGCGGCATACATCAAAAAAAAGAGTCCCCTGAGTCTTATCTTCAAAACCGGTAGGTCTTCCGAGACTGTTTTTTTTAGACACACCTGCTATTGAAAAAGGCTGACACGGAAAACCAGCGACAAGGATATCGTGATCAGGGATAGTAGAGGCATTTACTTTTGTAATGTCACCATCAGGAAGTTCTCCAAAGTTAGCAAAATAAGTCTGTTGGCAGTACTTATTCCATTCATTAGAATATACACATCTGCCACCCGCGTTTTCATAGGCAAGCCGCATTCCGCCGATACCTGCAAAAAGATCTATAAAAGTGAACCTTGCGTTTGCGTTTTTCTGCCTCATGTAATACTGGCTTATCAGCTGGCATACTGCAGATTCAACAGTATCCTGTATGGAGTTTCCGGAATCAATAGTGTACTGACTAAGTGCAGCAAGCTCACTATCGTTAAGTCTTATATGTATCTGATTTCTTTCTGCCATATCAATTTACCTCTGGGAATTATCATATCCCGTTTCATTCCCTATTATAGTTGTTATAAGATTCCGTTTCAACAGTTTTGTGATAAATAAGGTACATTATTTTTCCTAGCATATTAGTTGAAAACACATGTGGCAAAGAATATAATTTTACTAACAAGGTTTATATGGAATGAGGTTAGGATTTACATGACGGATGTTCTTACGAAGGTGCAGAGACATAAGAATATGCAGCATATACGAGGGAAAGATACTCATATAGAAATTATTCTTCGTAAGGCACTCTGGAACGAGGGAATACGATACAGAAAGAATTATAAAGCAATTCCAGGGTCACCTGATATAGCGATTACAAAATACAGAATAGCGATATTCTGTGATGGTGAGTTTTTTCATGGATATAACTGGGATGTGCAGAAAGCACGGATTCTCAGAGGAGATCATGGACTGTACTGGGTAGATAAGATTGAAAAAAATATGGAAAGAGATGCAGAAAAGGATTGTGAACTTGAAGCTTTGGGATGGAGTGTGATACATTTCTGGGGAAGAGATATAAAGAAGCACACGGATGAATGTGTGAAAGCTGTGAAGGATAGAATTTTTGACATGATAATGCAAGGAGAACATGATGAAGGCTGATTACTCAAAATATGAAGACTCTGGCAGAGGATTATTGCAGTTTCTGGAAGACTCGGGTCTTAAGATTGATCATACAACAGGGATAGATGGGCCTGACAACGTGATTTATCTTCCAGACAAGACAACGTTTAACTGGAAGGGCAGAAATGAGCAGGTAAGAATTAACTGTAAAGAGCATGCAAAGAATGTTATTGAAGCAGATACGGGTTTTGCTCATATTGATAATGGAGCAGGAGATCCGACCAGACCATACAGTTTTATATTTTCCGAGCTCAGAGATCTTATTAAAGCAGTAGAGGCATTAAAGACTATTAATGAGGATTGCAACACAGATAATACTTAAGCCACAGTGGATGTATATGGTAAACCGCCTAAAGCAACACATGGAAAGAAAATTCGATATTTGGAGGACTAAGCATGGGTATTTTTACAGATGGAGATGATAAAGAAGACAGGTTATTTGATCTGTATATGCTAAATGAAAACAGAAATAAAGGCGATAGTACAAATCATTCAGGCGGATGCCTGACAAGTTTTCTTCTTATTATTACTGTTCCTATCGGAATAGTTTTTGGGGTGATTTCTATAATCGTATAAGAGAAAGCTGGTTTTTCTTATGAGTATTTGATTATTTAGAGCAGGAAGAAATGGTGAATATGAATCCAAGTTTCTTGAGGATAAGAGGATCTATTTGGGCGTCACAGATATATCCAATTGCTCATCGTATTGAAAAGGGCGACTGGATTGTTCTTCCAAGTAAAATGTCTAGCACCATTCATATTGGAAAAGTTGTGGACGATTATACATTCGATGGAGATGCATCCAACCCTTATTTCCATTATAGAAGTGTTGATTGGTTTGCTACAGATATACCAAGGAATAACTTTGATCAGGATATCTTGTATTCCTTTGGCGCGTTCAGGAAAAGACAAAAAAGTAGTGCAATTATTTTATAGAACAGTTATAATTAGATTGGTAGCGAACGACGGAAGAAAATAGTGAGGGAGGTAAGATGCTGGCAAGACTAAGAATAAGACTTTCTGGTAGAGACCTTGGTTATTATAAGGGTTCAGCTATGCAGGGAGTTTTGTTTTCACAGATAGACAAAGAGTATGGAGAGGTGTTACATCAGCAGGCCTTGCATCCATACAGCCAATTCATAAGAGCTGTTGGCGAAGAGTCGGAGTGGGTGATAAACACGCTGACGGATGAGGCGTATGAGCATATGATAGTGCCGCTTCTGTCACCATCTGTAACGGGCGTAAAGCTTAATAGCGGAGATATACAGTGTGAAATAATATCAAAACAGATAGAAACTCTTGAGATGCAACAGCTTATGTCAGACTTCAGGGATAAGACAGCAGACTATAACTATCGAATAGAGACACTGACACCGGTATCATTCAGGCAGAATGGGGCTTATAACGTTCTACCTATGCCTGGCTTGGTGTATCAGAGCTTGATGAACAGATACAGCATTCTATCTGATAATCTGAGCATGTCGGATCAGGATACTCTCGATGAACTGGTATCACTTACATTGATATCTGGATATAGGATTCACACTGTAAGATTTCCTTTAGAGAAGACTACTATCCCGGGATTTGTGGGATCATTCACATATCATATAAAGAACTCACAGACTATGGCCAGATATGTCAGGATGATGCTCAGGTTCGGAGAGTTTTCAGGGATTGGAGTAAAGACCGGAATGGGAATGGGAGCTATAAGGATAGCAGAGAAGGGAGATACTGATGCGGGAAGAAGAAATTAAGCTTGTTATAGGCAGTCTGTTGCACGATATCGGAAAGGTTGTTTACAGAACAGGAGAGGCGAAAGAACGACATTCAAGACTAGGAGCTGATTATCTGCTTAATAGGATAGGGCTTAAGGACAAGGATGTCCTTGATTGCGTGCGCTTTCACCATGGGAGGGAACTGTCACAGGCACATCTGCCGGAGAATAATCTGGCATACATAGTTTATATGGCTGATAATATGATTAAGTCGCCAAAAGTACCTTCAAGTAGATATTTCTGGTAATTGTAACAGTACCTTGAAAACTGAATACAGTCTATAAATCAAATGCTGATTTTTGTTGATTTTACAGTATTTTCCAGGCTCTTTGTAGTATAATAGACAGGTAGAAATCAT
>Ga0256404_1008999_pt1 | contig 14581 bp, 12 predicted proteins | sample RumenRJG_01DNA_FD_185990 | JGI IMG/M metagenome (GOLD analysis project Ga0256404, IMG submission 185990) | Bovine rumen microbial communities from Lethbridge, Alberta, Canada - RJG_01 | ecosystem: Host-associated > Mammals > Digestive system > Stomach > Rumen | place: Canada: Alberta | collected...
CGGTATTTCAGCGATGACAAGAGAAGGTGACGAGGTGATTGTTGCCCGCAATTGTCACCGTTCTGTTTTTCATGCGCTGCAATTACGAAACCTTCATGTTCACTGGCTGGTGCCGCCCGTTCTTCCGAAATTCGGCATCGATGGGTCCCTTTCTGTTTCAGCTGTTGCTGAGGCACTGGAAGCGTATCCTTCCGCAAAAGCGGTCATTGTGACCAGCCCGACGTATGAAGGGGTTATCAGCGATATCCGCTCTATAGTGCAGCTTGCCCATGCGCATGGCATACCGGTGTTTGTTGATGAGGCGCATGGAGCACATCTTGGTTTTGGTACGTTCCCCGCCGGTGCTGTCCAGTGTGGCGCCGATCTGGTTGTGCAGAGCCCGCACAAGACTTTGTTTTCTTCGACCCAAACCTCCTGGATGCATTTGCAGGGCTCTCTTGTGGATGAAAAAAGAGTGGAACAGCAGCTGGGTATCTTTGAAACATCATCGCCTTCTTATCCATTGCTTATGAGCCTGGATGGCTGCAGTGCAGCCTGGGCAGAGCACGGGAATGCGTATTGTCAGCGCTGGCTGAACATGCTTGCGGACTTTGATGAAACCGCAAAGCACTTTCATCATCTGCACATTCTGGAACATCCTCATAGCAAAACATACAAAGACATTTTTGCCTTTGATCCGGGAAAGATCCTGATCCGCAGCGCAATGCCTGGTGTAAAGCTGCAGAAGCTTCTTCATGACCGCTATCGCTTTACACTCGAAATGGCGGCGGGAAACCATGCCCTTGCCATGACGAGTGCCGCTGATGATCCTGTGGAAATCCACCGCTTTGCCCTTGCCCTGAATGAAATAGAGCATGGGATTGAAACGACTGCACGGGAGGATAGTGAAGAATCCTTTTCTTTTGCGGCAGGTCTTCCGGCGGTGAAGATGACGATTCATGATGCGGTTGAATGCGATCATCAATCTCTGCCGCTGTTTGAAGCACAGGGCAGAATTGCGGGTGAATATGTGTTTCTCTATCCACCGGGTATCCCCTTGATTATGCCCGGGGAATTCATTGGAATCGAGCAGTTAGAAACCCTGCGCAAAGCACAGATTCAGGGCAGTGAGATTCGTACCAGCGTATCATCCGGCGGATCGGTTCTGACCTGCATATGAAAAAACATCTCCTTTTGACGGGAGATGCTTTTTTTCAGGCACAGTGCTCTTCGCACTCTTCATCACACTCTGTGCTGGCAGGGGAGTGATTTCCATGCATTGCTGATGCAACCTGGATCATAATGGCACATTCAATCCGCTTGCGGAAGATCTTACATCCATATTCATAGGTGCCGTGAATATCTCCGGTGGAATGATATGCGTTCGCTGCACATCCGCCTGCACAATACAGCTTTGCCCAGCAGTCTTTACATTCCGGTCGGCTGTAGACGTTGCAGGATTTGAACTCGTCCCGCAGTGCCGTGTTTGTAATGCCGTGATAAATATCACCGAGTTTATAGGCAGCATCGCCGACAAACTGATGACATGGATACAGATCGCCCCAGGCAGTCACGGCGACATATTCTGTGCCGCTGCCGCAGCCTGACAGCCGCTTATAGATGCAGGGGCCATGGGACAGGTCAATCATATAGTGGTAGAAGGTGATGGGATGACCTTCTTCCTGGCGGCGGACCATATCTTTGGCCAGTATTTCATATTGTTCGAAAAGTATGGGCAGGTCCTCTTCCGTCAGTGCACTGGGACTGGAAGGACCCGCTACAACCGGCTCCATGGAAAGCTGCGTAAAACCAAGGTCATCCGCCATGTGGAACAGGTCCTTCGTGAAGTCAGGGTTGTAATGCGTGAATGTACCGCGCATGTAATAGTTCTTGTCGCCGCGGGCTTTTACCAGCTTCTGGAACTTGGGGACGATGGTGTCATAGCTGCCTTTCCCGTTGATATCGACGCGGAAGCGGTCATTCACCTCCTTGCGGCCATCGAGCGAGAGAACAACGTTGTAGCATTCTTTGTTTGCCCATTCGATCACTTCATCCGTCAGGTTGACACCATTGGTCGTCAGTGTAAAACGGAAGTTCTTGTTTTTCTCTTTCTCGATACTGCGGGCATAAGCAACAACCTGTTTACATACATCAAAGTTGACCAGAGGCTCGCCGCCGAAGAAATCAACTTCAAGATTGTGCCGCGTTCCGGAATGCTCAACGAGGAAATCAATGGCGCGTTTTCCGGTTTCGAAATCCATGAGACCAGAGCGGCCATGGAATTTTCCCTGGGCTGCGAAGCAATAGGAACAGTTCAGATTGCAAGTGTGGGCCACCAGCAGGCACATGGCCTTGATGACATTGGACTGGTTTTTCAGCCTTGGCGCAAGGTCTTCAAAAGAGTCGCTGGTAAACAGCCGTCCATCCTCAATCAACTCCTGGATATCCGAGAAGACATCTTCGGTTTCGCCGTCTGTGATGCTGTAGCTCTCCTTGAGACGGGCGGCGGCATCCTGTTTTGTTTTTCCCTGGTCCAGCAGGGCGATGGCATCGTATGTTACATCGTCGGTTACGTGTACGCTGGCGCTGTAGGTGTCCAGGACGATGTTAAATCCGTTCATTTTATACTGATGAATCATAAGATCCCCTTCCATGAAAGAACCGGAGAGCTGATAAATCAGCGCTCCGGTCATGTGATTCTGTAACTGCTTTACAAAGATGATTACTTAGCCTGCTTGTTTTCGCAGCTCTGATTTGCAATGCCGCAGCTTGTTTTGCAGGCGCTCTGGCAGGAAGTCTGGCACTCACCGCAGCCGCCGTTGACTGCACTGTCCTTCATACTGCGGGTATCCAATGTCACGATGTGCTTCATTCTGCTTTTCCTCCTCATCTTTGAATATCTTTTTCTTACTCGTATGGTATGCGTCTGAAAGCGGCTTGTCAAGGTGAAGACGGTATTCACAAGCCGTCTGTAGAATGGAGAATTCCTCTTATTTTTTCTGGTGGCTGGCAAGATACTCGCTCAAAAGGCTCAGCCCTTTCTTCTCAATTTCCGGATCCGCAGTAAAGGTCAGCCGCAGATGATATTCACAATCAAAGCAGCTGCCCGGAACGAAGAAAACGCCGGAGGTTTTCAGCAATTCCTTTGCCAGCTCCTCACTTTTGACGCCGGCTTCATATTTCAAAAAGCCGACGGTTCCGGATGCGGGCATTACCATGGCGGCATGAGGCTCCTGATCCAGCCAGTTTTGAACGATGGCCTTGTCTTCTTCCATCCGCTTACGGCTGCGAAGCAGCAGCTGATCCTTGTTTTCAAGTGCAATGAATGCCAGCGTATCCCGCAAAGGACCGGTAGAAATCATGGCATAGTCACGGCGCTCATTGATCTTCTGGATCAACTGCGCAGGGCCTTTGATCCATCCCAGGCGCAGCCCGGCAAGTGAAAACAGTTTCGAAAGGGAGCCGGTAGAAACCGCCAGAGGATACAGATCGGCAGCACTTGGAAGCTCTGGATCACGATAAACTTCATCGGCGAGAATATAGCTGTTACGGACCCGGGCACACTGCAGCAGGGTCCCAAGTAATTCTTCATCGAGGACGGACCCGGTTGGATTATTCGGCAGATTCAGAATCGCGAGCCGGATGGGATGATCACGGAAAGCTGCTTCGATGTCATCCCTTTCCGGCTGCCAGTGGTTCTCTTCGTGAAGCGGGATTTCCGTTACTTCACAGCCAAGTGACCTTGGAATTTCGGAAAACTGCTGATAACCGGGTGTGAAGGTAACAACATGATCGCCCGGTTCCAGAAGTGTATTCATGACCAGTTCATTGGCATGCAGGCATCCATCGGCGAGCGTAATGTTGTCGATTGTTCCAGTCTGGTACAGGCCGAGAATACTTTTTCGTAACCGCTGGTCACCGGCAATGACGCCATAATCGAGTTTCAGCGTATCTAGAAGGGATGAATGATCCATGGCAAGCAACTGTTTGAGTGTCAAGGGACTGACACAGGTGTCCGTCAGATTGTAGACCGCATCGTTTTCGTAGATGTTCATCCATTGCTCGGTTTTAAATGGAGGCAGTTTCATAGGTATGTTCTCGCAGGATTGTTCAGTCGTAGAGTACCTTGGACAGGAAGTCCTTTGCCCGGTCCGTGCGGGGGTTTGAAAAGAATGCTTCGGAAGTGTTCTGCTCGATGATTTCGCCATTGTCGAGGAAGATGACCTTATTGCCGACTTTGCGTGCAAATCCCATTTCATGCGTAACAACGAGCATGGTCATTCCCTGATTTCCCAGATCACGCATAACTTCCAGAACCTCTTTGATCATTTCCGGATCAAGTGCGGAGGTTGGTTCGTCAAACAGCATCACTTCCGGATTCATGCACAGGGCACGGGCAATGGCTGCCCGCTGCTGCTGGCCGCCGGAAAGTTTGGAGGGATAGGAATCGGCTTTCGCCTCCATTCCGACTTTTTTCAAATATTCCATGGCCGTCTGCTTCGCTTCTGTTTCGCTTTTGCCAAGGACCGTCATGGGCGCAAGCATGCAGTTTTCAAGGACGGTTTTATTTGCAAAAAGATTGAAATGCTGAAAAACAAAGCCCATCTTTTTACGCTGCGCTGCGTAAAGGTTTTTGTCAGCAGGATTCATCAGCACATCATCGAGATAGATACTGCCGCTGTCAGGAGTTTCAAGGCCGTGAATACAGCGGCACAGGGTACTTTTTCCAGAGCCAGATGGTCCGATGAGACAGACGATATCACCATCATCAATTTCAAGGCTGACGTCTTTGAGCGCCTTCAGTGTACTGAAGGTTTTATTCAGATGTTCAACTTTAATCTTAGTCACTTTGGGCAAGCTTCCTTTCCAGTTTCTTTGAAAAATAGGATGTGATGACGGTCATGATCAGATAGAGGACGCCCGCAAGAATCAGTGGATCCAGATAGTCATAATACCGGGCACCAAGGATCTGCGAGCGGTACAGAAGCTCTAAGGCACCGATGTTGGAAATGAGAGAACTGTCCTTGATCAGCGTAATAAATTCTGAAACCATGGGCGGAATAATATGACGGAATGCCTGGGGAAGAATAATTTCCTTCATCATCGTCCTGTAGCTGATGCCAAGGGTGGCACAGGCTTCCCACTGGCCTTTATCCACTCCCTGGATACCGGCCCGGATCAGTTCCGTTTGGTAGGCGCCGGAGTTAAAGGAAAGGGCAAGCAGACCGACGATGTAGGGATTGGCTGTCATCCGGGTGCCGGTTATGCGCTGAAACAGGACCGGGACACCAAGGAAGAAGAACAGAATCTGCAGCAGCATCGGAGTTCCGCGAAACAGTTCAACGTAAACATTGGCAATGAAATTAAGGATTTTGGAGTGCGACAGCTTTGCGGCAGCCAGCAGGATGCCGATGAGGCAGCCGATGGCAACCGATCCGAAGGCTAAAAGCAGGCTGACGCCTGCTCCCTGGATTAGAAAGATGAGATTTTCAGAGGTAAAGATATCAGCCATTCAAAGCCCCTTTATTCAATGCCGTACTTTGTTTTCAGAGCGGCGCAATCGTCACTGGCAAGGAATGCGGCCAGCGCCTTGTTCATGGCATCCATTAATTCGGTATTTCCTTCCTTGGCGATGATATGGCAGGATTCGTCCAGCAGGGCACCGTCCAGCATTTTGAAGTCTCCGGTCGCAACATAGTTTTTGGCAACCGCAATGTCGAGAATGACAGCATCATAGCCGCCTGCCTTCAGTGTTTCGATCGCAATCCCCATGTCTTCAACAGCGGTTGTGTTGTCCGGTGATACTTTTTCGGCAACGGTCTGGCCGGTAGAGCCAAGCTGGCAGCCAAGTGACTTTCCAGCAAGCTCATCCGTCGAAGTGAGCGGACTATCTTTGGGAACGATCGCAACCTGAGCGGACTCATAATATGGATCGGAGAAGAGAACCTTACGGTCTTCGGCATAGGTGAAGCCGGAAATGCCAAGGTCAATCTGATCCGTCTGGATGGAGGAGATGATTGTGTCGAAACTCATCTGTTTCCATTCATGTTTGTAGTTATAGCCGTTCTCGTTGAGCCAGGTGAAGAGCCACTCGCCCATGTCATAGTCGAAGCCGGTCAGCTGACCATCCGTCGTCAGATCATCGAACGGCGGATAATCCGGTGAGATGCCGATCAGGATTGTCTTTGCTTCAGCACTGGTGCTGGCGGATGCAGAGCCGGAAGCGGCGGTGCTGGTGGATCCGCAGGCGGCAAGACTGATTGCCATACCTGCTGTCAGAAGTGATTTCCAGATTTTTGTGTTCATGTTTTCTTTCCTCTCTTGATATGTGTTTTGAGTTAATGGAGCATTCATGTTTGAAACAATTCGTCGGTCGCTTTCGCTTTCCTTCTTCATTGCACCACCTCCTTTCGATAAACAGAAAAAGCCGTCTCTGTTCAGAGACGACTTTGATCGCGGTACCACTCTGTTTGCCAACCGTTGGCTGACCACCTCAATCCGTTAACGCCGGCAACGTTTCTTCCTACTGGTTTCAGAAGAACTTCTCCCAGATGCGCTTCTCTGCAATCGTTGCCGTCGGACTTCCACTCTGTTCCGGCTCGCTGGTGGGCGATGACAGATACTCTTCTGTTCATTGAACTTGTCATTAAAGTATCCCATAGGGGGCGGGGTGTCAATTAAAATTACAATAATTTTCTGAAAAAAGTTGAAAAAGCATGAAAAGAATGGAGATAATTTTCAGACTACAATGGTGAATAAATGAGGATACCGAGATGACAGAAAACGGCGCCGCAGCAGTAAAAAAGAATAAAGGAAAGGGACGGAAACGGCTTGTTCTATTCCTTGTGCTGGCTCTCTTTCTCGGGGCTTGTTTCTATTTTGGATCCTATTATCGTGCGGATGAAACAGCGCTCACCGCATTAAAAAGTGACGATGCGGTTCAGGTGTCCCGCATTCCACAGGGTGGTTATTTCTTTGATGGGCCTTGTAAGGATACGGCAATCATCTTTTATCCCGGCGCCAAGGTGGAAACCTCAGCCTATGCACCCTTGATGCACAGGATTGCGGAAGAACGTGCGGATGTATTTCTTCTCGACATGCCGCTGCACATGGCGTTCTTCGGCATCAATAAAGCCGATCGCATCCGGTCGGCTTACGGTACGTATTCTTCATGGTTTATGGCCGGCCACTCGCTTGGTGCGGCAATGGCGGCACAGTATGTCTCAGAACATCTCGATGCGTATGATGGCCTGATCATGCTTGCCGGCTATCCGACAAGGAATCTGCATGCGGATGGTTTTTCGCTGCTTAACATCTATGGCTCCAATGATGGTCATACCGGTATGCTGGCGAAGAACCCGCAGTATCGTCCGCAGGATACAACCGAAGTTGTGATTGACGGCGGCAATCATGCGCAATTTGGAAATTACGGCATCCAGAAAGGGGATGGCACGTCGGATATTTCTGCCCTTCAACAGCAGGAAGAGGCAGCTGCAGCCATTGTTTCCTTTATCGCTTCGCATTAAAACAGCATCGTTTTATCTTCGCCCATTCCCATCATTCCATCGAGAATATACATGGTCCCGTCTTCGTCACGGACATAGCCGCCCAGCTCACCAAAGGAAACATGATAATCGATAGAAATGACGCCGGCATGCAGGATCATGGGACTGATACCCTGAACAGTGAAGCGGATACGTACCATGTCATGTTCATCATTGATGAGCCAGATGCTTTCTCCTTTAAAATCTTTGGACTGTGGGTGGCGGCGGAACGTGACCGGCGGAAGCAGGCTTGTTGTGCCTTCTTTCCAGATCAGGTTTTCGTTATATTTGTCTTGATCCATTGACTGGTTGCGGGTCAGATTCAGGGCGAGAAACTGTTTCTTGCCATTGGAGGCGTTGGTGCCCATGGTTGTTACCCAGTCGTAATGCATGCGCCGCGGATAATAGCCGCGGTGATCATCAACGACGGCGGTTGTGTTTTCGTCGCTGGACAGTGTTTCACCATTCAAAGTGAGGCTGCCTTCGACATGAAAAAAATCCTTCTGACTGTAAAGCGGACGGTTGGGGCCAAATGGGATACTGACGACACTCGGTTTTGAAATCCGGCTTAGATGAAAATCATAGGAGAGGGTATCGCTGGATGATTTGTCGCTGCCCGTATGGTGACCGCTCAAGTGACATTTACCCTGCTCAAAATGATTTTCATAATGTACGCAGCTGGTCTTTGTTTCGGCTTCCGTAACACTCCCGCGCAGAAGGTTTGGGGCGATGTGCGTGTTTCTGCTGGAAAGATTGGTATCCCATGTCGTTACTTTTTTCGTTCGCCTGTCAAAGAAAATGTTCAACGTCTTTCCGAAAAAGCCCATATCACAGACGACGGCAAGCAGGACACCTTCCTTCAGGTTGATTTCTGCTGCTTCCCAGAGCGTTAATTTGAAGCGGTTCAGAAACTGCGGTGCATACGTGGGCTTTTTTGCACGGAGCAGGTCCATGGATTCGAATTCGCTGTCAAAAGTGCCAAAGACGCAGTTGCCATCGGCGTCCACCAGTTGCTTTGAGACTGGAACGGATCGCCGGCAGGGGTCGATAAAACGGCTGTATTCGTTCATTATGATGTCCTTTCCTGATGCTTTACAGCCTTAGTATAGGGTTTCGTGATTATCGGCGTCAAACAGTGCAGAGATCTGTAGAATGTAAGAAATGTAACATCTGGCAGGAATGATGGAAAATGTTTCAGCAAAGGCGGCCGAAATGAAAGAAACGGTACCCGAATCAAATATAATGGGACAAGCAGGGAGAAATGGATATGGAGAAAAAGAACATTGACTGGGAAAATCTAAGCTTCAGTTATCAGGCAATTGATCAGCGTTATGTCGCTGATTATGTGGATGGAGCCTGGCAGCCTGGTCATTTGAGCAGTGATCCGATGATTACGATGAGTGAATGCGCAGGAGTTCTGCAATATTCACAATCGGTATTTGAAGGCTTGAAAGCTTATACAACGAAGGATGGTCATATCGTTTGTTTTCGGCCGGATTTGAACGCAGAACGCATGTATAACAGTGCGCTGCGCATGGAGATGCCGCCCTATCCGAAGAACCTGTTTGTGGAAGGGGTGCGGAAAGTTGTTGAGGCAAATACGGCATGGGTACCGCCCTATGGCAGCGGCGCAACATTGTATCTGCGCCCGTATATGTTCGGTATCAGCCCGGTGATTGGCGTTGCGCCGGCGAGAGACTATCAGTTCCGTATCTTTGGTACGCCAGTCGGTCCTTATTTCAAGGGGGGAGTAAAGCCGATTATCGTTAAGGTCAGCGACTTCGACCGTGCGGCGCCACGTGGGACCGGTCATATCAAGGCGGGCCTGAACTATGCGATGAGTATGCATGCAATCGTGACTGCGCATCAGGAGGGATTTGCGGAAAACATTTATCTGGACGCGGCAACCCGGACTAAGGTGGAGGAAACCGGAGGGGCTAATATCCTTTTTGTGGACGGTGACAATACGCTGGTTGTACCAAAATCGGATACGATTCTTCCTTCGATTACCAGACGTTCGCTGGTCTATGTTGCCGAGCATTATCTCAATATGAAGGTTGATGAGCGACCGGTTTATTGGGATGAGGTAACAGGACATAAGTTCAAGGAATGCGGCCTTTGCGGAACAGCAGCCGTCATTTCCCCGATCGGCAGAATCAATGATCACGGTACGATCATCGATTTCCCTTCCGGCATGGAAGAGATCGGGCCGGTGATGAAGAAGCTCAGAGAGACGCTGCTGGGGATCCAGATGGGAGAGATTGAAGCTCCGGAAGGCTGGATTTTCCAGATCGTCTGATGAAAGTAAAAATATGGCATGACGCTGCGGGGGACCTGTGGTGTCATGCTTTTTGCTTGTCTTTTCGTTAACCGTCGAACAACTGCAGAGAAGTGGATGAAAATTTCCGCACATGCCAAATAATGATTTGGACTAGAATGGAACCTGTTATGAAAAAAGGTTCTGATAAGACACAGATGGATATGCTGCACGGCAGCCTTGGTGACAAGATATTTTTCTTTGCGCTGCCTCTGGCTGCCGCAAGCATTTTGCAACAGTTGTTCAACAGTGCGGATCTGGCGGTTGTGGGACGGTATGATTCGTCAGCTGCGATGGCGGCGGTCGGCTCCAATGCGCCGGTTATTAATCTGATTGTGTCTTTGTTTACCGGCCTTTCCGTAGGGGCAAATGTTGTGATAGCGTCCATGATTGGTGCCGGGCGCCAGAAAGAATGTCCCCGGGCAGTGGCCACGATCTTTATGATGGCACTGGCTGGCGGCGTGGCGCTGATTTTTCTTGGCCTGTTGATTTCCCGTCCTATTCTGTCTTTGATGGGAGCTCCGGAAGATGTAATGAATCTGGCCGGGGAATATCTGGATATCTATTTTCTTGGTATGCCGTTTGTGATGGTATTTAACTTTGCAAGTGCGATTCTGCGGGCACGGGGTGATTCGCGCCGCCCGTTGATTGCGTTGACGATCGCCGGTGTTGCCAATGTGTTTCTCAACCTGTTTTTTGTGATTGTGATGCACCTGTCGGTGGCCGGTGTTGCCATTGCGACTGATATCTCGGGGGCGATCAGTGCTGTGCTCGTCACCTGGAATCTGATGCATGAGGAAGAGGACTTTCGTCTTTCTTTTCGTCACCTCTGCTTTGATCCGCAATATGCCGTGGAAACGGTGAAAATCGGTTTTCCGGCCGGGCTGCAGGGAGCCGTGTTTGCCTTGAGCAATGTTGTGATACAAACGGCAATCAACAGCTTTGGTGCTGATGCGATTGCGGGCGCAAGTGCTGCTTCCAATTTCGAGTTCATGGCTTACTTCATTATTAATGCGTTTGCACAGACGGCGGTAACGTTTACGTCCCAGAATTTTGCGGCGAAACAGTTCGGCCGCTGCAAGTATGTTCTGCGCTGGTGCTGGGGTCTGGGAACGGTTATGACGCTTGCATTGAGCCTTGCCTTCTGGTTTGGAAGGGACTTTTTCATTCACTTTTTTACAGATGATCCGGAAGTGATTCGGTATGCTTATGTACGCATGGCGTTTGTTAGTACGCTCGAGATTGGAACGGGACTATACGAAATCCCCGGTGGCTGTCTGCGTGGAATGGGGCACAGTCTGACGCCGGCGGTCCTTACGATCCTTGGCTCATGCGTCTTCCGTTTGATCTATATCAATACAATCTTTGTGCATTTCCGCTCCTTTACAACACTGTTTCTGATCTATCCCGTTTCGTGGCTGTTAACAGGTTCGATGGTCATCGGGGCATACTACAGTATTCGAGAGCAGTTGTTTGCGGCATGAAGACAGGGGGCTGTGTTTTGGTATTTCTTTCGTTTTCTATTGTTTCATTGTGGAGTAAACTGCTAGAATATCAGCGCAAAAGAAAGAATTGTTTGGAGGATAGTATGGCAATCGAAGCTGGAGATTTTAAAACAGGATTAACCGTCATGGTTGATGGCGATCCGTGGGTCGTCCTGGAGTTCATGCATGTGAAGCCGGGCAAGGGCGCCGCAATTCTGAAGACGAAGATGCGCAACCTCAAGACCGGATCGACACAGGAGCGCAACTTCAATGCAAACACGAAGTTCGAGCCGGCAATGATCGAGAAGAAGGCAGTCAACTATTCCTATGAAGCAGGTGGAACCTACAGCTTCATGGATATGGAGACCTATGAGACCTATGATCTTTCCGCAGAACAGATCGGGGACAACAAGTATTTCCTGAAGGAAGGCATGGAGTGCTACCTGATGATTTTCAACGGTGACATTCTCAACGTTCAGCTGCCGGATAAGGTTGAACTGACTGTCGCTGAGACGACACCGGGTGTCAAGGGTGCCAACTCTTCGCAGACCAAGGATGCGACGACTGATACAGGTTTGACGCTGCGTGTTCCGCAGTTCATCAATACCGGTGACGTCATCATCGTTACTACGGCTGATGGGAAGTATTCTTCGAGAGCTTGATCAAGCTCTCTTTTTTCTGTCTGTATGAAAAGAATTGTTCTGATTACCGGAGCTTCGAGAGGGATCGGTGCCGCCACGGCACTGAATCTTGCCGGGGCCGGGTATGATATTGTCATTAACTATCATCATTCCAAAGATGCGGCGGAAGAGCTGCAGAAGATAATTCTTACTTCCTTTCCCGTCCGGTGCATGGCGTTCTGCGCCGATGTATCAAAGGAAGAAGAAGTCGAGGCCATGGGCAGCGCCGTGGAAGATACGCTGGGCAGCGTATCGGTTCTGATCAACAATGCGGCAGTCGACCTTTCCAACCTCGTTCAGTTCAAGACGGCAGATGAATTTCGCCGCGTTCTCGATGTCAATGTCGTCGGCGCCTACAATTGTGCGAAACGCTTTGCGTCAGGCATGAAAGAAACAGGCTATGGCCGCATCATCAACGTATCCTCCACCAACGGCCTCAACACTTACTATCCAATGAGCTTTGACTACGATGCTTCAAAGGCGGCTTTGATTTCCCTGACCCATAACATGGCACTGCAGTATGCGCCGAATGTTCATGTCAATGCGATTGCGCCGGGCTTCATTGGAACGGAAAGTGAACTGGGTGGCTATGATGAAGAATTTCTGAAGGAAGAGTGTCAGAAAATTCTGGTGGAACGCTATGGAAAACCGGAAGAGGTAGCGAGCCTCATCCGGTTTCTGATCAGCGATGACGCCGATTATATTAACAACACGGTGATCCGCATCGATGGCGGACAGAGGGGAAGCTGCTGAGTTTCCTCTTTTATTGTTCCTGTTCGATCCGGGTCAGTGCCAGAAGGATACTGAGCTTTCCGTACTCCGGCGTCAGGCCGCCCTGGATATACAGGGTATACGGTTCAATGACCGGAGCGTCGGCGGAAAGTTCAATCGTCGAGCCCTGGGTGAAGCAGCCGGCAGCCATCACTTCATCGAAGGGGTAGCCGGGCATCGGAGCCGGAAGAATATGGACAAAGGAATCAATCGGCGACGCATTCTGAATGCCCTGCGTGAAGCGGACAAGATTTTCCTTACTGCCCAGTTCCACCGTCTGGATGATATCGGTACGGTATTCATCCCAGCGCGGCGACACATTGTGGAAGCCGAGCTTTTCCAGCATCCAGGCACAGAAGGCCATCGACTTGAGAGCGCTGCGCACAGCACCCGGCGCCATGTAGATGCCCTTGAAAAAGGAAATGTTCTGATTGAAGTTGGCACCCTGTTCCTTGCCGATGCCGGGTGCCGTCAGACGGTCGGCGACCATTTCAATGACGTCCCTGCGTCCGGCAATATAACCGCCGGTCGCGGCGATGCCGCCGCCGAGGTTCTTCATCAGAGAGCCGACAACGACATCCGCGCCGGCGTGGCCCGGTTCCTCTTTTTCAACCAGTTCGCCATAGCAGTTATCGACCATGATGAGAACTTCATCATTCACTTCCCGGATCTTCTGAATCAGGTGACGGATTCTGGCGATCGTCAGTGATTTGCGCTGCGAATAGCCGCGGGAACGCTGAATCTCGACAAGCTTCACATCCTTTTTCGCGAGGCGGGAAAGGATGCGCTCTTCGTCAAACTCATTGTTCACAAGATCAATCTGTTCATACTTGACGCCGGCATTTTTCAGGGACTGGCTTGAATCGCCGCTCAGACCGATCATTTCCTGCAGAGAATCATACGGCGTGCCGGTCAGGGAAATCATCGTATCTCCATGTCTTAACAATGCAGAAAATGTGAGCCACAGTGCATTGGTTCCGCTCATGATCTGCGGACGTACCAGGGCATCTTCACATCCGAGAATTTCAGCAAAGATCCGCTCCAGCTTGTCGCGTCCCTCATCGTAATTGCCATAGCCGTTGATATCGGCAAAATCGGTATAGGAAACATTGTTCTTGATAAAGGCGGAAAGAACGCGGTCGGAATTGTACATGCAGGTTCTGTCGATTTCTGCATAGATATCCTTCAGGGCAGTATCCGCTTCTTCTGCCATCGTTAACAGTTTCGAATCAATCTGATCCTTGATCATAAAATTTCAGGCGAGGAAACCCACGGATTCATTCGTGGGAGGAATCGCCTTTCTCCTTTCCAGCAACGCCCCTGCGTTGCAATGCTGAACTGAAAACTTTCTGAAGCTCAGCGATCCACCGCTCACTTTGACACCGTCAAGTGTGCGAATATCCATCTGCCCAGATGCCCTGCGCCCGAATATGAAATACGTGTTTCTGGCGTACTTCACGGAGTCAAACAGCCGGCACCCTTTCACCACATGAGGGGCCTGATTGCGTTTGCGGATACCGCCTTTCAGGATCTTGTTTTTGTGAATCTGGCGGTTATGCCTCCGCACAGCTTTGGCAAAATACCAGACATCATCCGGCACGGCGGTGAAGTGCTTGCTGATGACGATGGCATCGTTGATGTGAGACTTTTCGATGCGATACAGATCACGGTACAGCTTCGTGATATAGCCGTATGTTCCATTCACCGGGATGCCTGGTTCTGCGCGCAGACGCTCCAGCATCGTTTTGCGCATAATGCCCATGAATGCCGCATCGCGCAGAGACTTTGTGCTGCGTTTAGCTTTAC